>ENA-OURQ01002429-OURQ01002429.1-human-gut-metagenome-genome-assembly--contig:-NODE-2429-length-13869-cov-2.843709_pt1 | contig 13869 bp, 16 predicted proteins | sample MGYA00242105_ERZ508999 | MGnify/ENA primary metagenome ERZ508999 (study PRJEB26280, sample SAMEA2338771) | human gut metagenome | biome: human gut; feature: human-associated habitat; material: faeces...
TCAGATTCATATTACACAGGAAAACAGATGATCATCGTTAAGAAATAATCCAGAAGAGTAGGATGAGAACATGCAGGAATTGAAAAGTAGTTTTATTTCGAATTTTATAGATGATAACCGCTGGAGATATATTACAGATGGTCTGAAGATCACTTTGCTGGTTACTGTATTTGCAGTATTGATTGGTGTAGTACTTGGATTCTTGATCGCAATTGTCCGTACAACACATGATAAGACCGGCAAATTGAAGATTCTGAATGCAATCTGTAAAGTTTATCTGACGGTGATCCGTGGAACACCAGTAGTTGTACAGCTGATGATCATTTACTTTATTATATTTGGAAGTGTTGATATCAGCAAGGTTGTCGTTGCGATCGTAGCATTTGGTATTAACTCGGGTGCATATGTTGCCGAGATATTCCGTTCTGGTATTATGTCTATCGATAACGGACAGTTTGAAGCAGGGCGAAGCCTTGGATTTAACTATGCACAGACGATGATGTATATTGTTATGCCACAGGCATTTAAGAATGTACTCCCGACACTTTGTAATGAATTTATCTCTCTGTTAAAGGAAACTTCTGTATCCGGTTATATCGCATTACAGGACCTGACTAAAGGCGGGGATATCATTCGAAGCCGTACATATGATGCATTTATGCCGTTGATCGCCGTTGCACTGATCTATCTGGCAATGGTAATGATATTTACCAAGCTTGTCAGCTTACTGGAGAGGAGGTTGAGAAACAGTGACCACTAAGAAAGATGATGTACTGATCAAAGTAGAAGGTCTGCATAAAATATACGGGGATTTCCATGCGCTGAATGGGATTGACGAGGAGATTCACAGAGGAGAAGTGGTCGTTATTGTAGGACCATCCGGTTCCGGTAAGTCAACATTCCTGCGTTCTCTGAATCTTCTTGAGGTTCCGGATCAGGGACATATCTATTTTGAAGGTGTGGATATTACAGACAAACATGTGGATATTAACAAGCACCGTCAGAAGATGGGAATGGTGTTCCAGCATTTTAATTTATTCCCACATAAGACGATCAAGGAAAATATCACACTTGCTCCGATCAAGCTTCTTGGAAAGAGTAAGGAAGAGGCAGATAAAAGAGCAATGGAACTTCTGGAACGAGTAGGACTTGCCGAAAAGGCAGATTCGTATCCATCGCAGTTATCCGGCGGTCAGAAGCAGAGAATTGCAATTGTCCGTTCGCTGGCAATGGATCCGGATGTGATCCTGTTTGATGAGCCGACATCGGCACTCGATCCGGAGATGGTAGGAGAAGTTCTGGAGCTGATGAAACAGCTTGCAAGAGAAGGCATGACGATGGTTGTGGTAACACACGAGATGGGATTTGCCAAGGAAGTTGGTTCCAGAGTTATCTTTATAGATGCGGGACAGATAAAAGAACAGGCAAAACCGGAGGAATTTTTTGAGAATCCAAAAGATCCTCGTCTTAAGGAATTTTTATCTAAGATTTTATAATGAAAAATGAAAAGGAAATATATAATGTAAATGTTTTCGTTTGCTATGCAGAAAACCTTATAACATTATATATTTCTTTTTTGTGTTTTATGATGTTATAACAAAATCTCTTACAGGTTATATTTTACAACAGCTGTCCCGTTCGATCAGGTGGTGAGGAACAATGATCTTGGTTGCAAGGAGATTTGGATTTTCTATGTGGTTGATGATCTGGGAGGCGGCTTCACTTCCGAGTTGGCCTGCTCCGATGTCGATTGATGTTAACTGTGGTGAGGTCAGTCTTGCGAACAAAGAGTTATTGAAGGAGATGATCGACAGATCTTCCGGGATTGCAAGATGGTTTTCCAGACAGACTCTTTCTAAAGAGACGGCAAGGATATCGTCGCTGACCAGGATTGCTGTCGGGCGGTCTTTCTGCATAAGGAGCCCGCGTATGGCTTCTTCGTTATTCTCTGATACATTCTTTACTTCCACGCAATATTCCGGACGAACCGGGAGTTGGTGGCTTGCAAGCGCAAGCTGGTAACCGGCTTTGCGATCGGCAGAGAACATCAGGGAGCTGTCGGAACCAAGGTAGGCAATCCGGCGGTGTCCAAGCTGATAAAGATATTCAGCCGCTTCTCTTCCGGCAAGCAGGTTATCATTATCAATATAGATAGTCTGGTTGGTATACTGTGTTGCTTTTCCAATCAGAATATATAAAAGACCTTCGTTAAAAAGGTAATCGATGACGGGATCTTCTTTCTTGGAATACAGTACGATGAAGCCGTCCACCTTACCACTTCTGGACATGGAGCGTACGGCGTCGAGGATCTCTGCTTCATCCTGTCCGGTTACAATTGTTGTCATATACTGTCTGCCATTACAATAGTGGCTGATACCCTGAATAGCTTCCAGATAGAAGGAGTTCTCATAGACTTCTTTTGCGGAAGCGGGGAGAATAATGCCAATGGTACGCGAATTCTGAGAGGCAAGATTGCTTGCCTGGAAATTCGGCTCATACCCCAGTTCCGCCATAGCCTTTCTGACACGTTCTTTCGTTTCTTCGCTGATAGATGGATTATTTTTACAGGTTCTGGACACGGTGGAAGGAGAGACTCCTGCCAGCGCAGCCACGTCCTTGATCGTTACTGCCATAAAGATAACCTCCGTTGGTTTTGTAGTTCTGATCTTCTTGTTTTATACGTTCTGATATCATAGATTTTTCATATATTTTTATTTTACAGCAAAGAAAACAACATTGCAATGCATTTGCATGAAATATTGCGCAAACGTGTGCATGAGAAAACATATGGAAAGTGCACAAAAACAACAATGCAAAATTGTACAAAAAGTAGAAATCAGAGCAAACAGCAAAATACTAATTGAAAACAATGCCAAAACTGCATATAATTAATGCAAACGGTTGCGTAAAACAAATGCAACGGAAGCGCAGCCGAGAAAAACATGAGGAGGTTTTGTTGTGAACGAGAATGAGAGTAAAAAGGTTCCAGAAGTAATTCTTGCGCCGTTAACCGGAAAGGCAGTGCCTTTAAGTGAAGTACCGGATCCAGTGTTTTCAGATAAGGTATTAGGAGACGGAGTGGCAATTATTCCGGCGGATGTCCGCTCATCAAATGTTATCTGTAACGGAAAGAATGCACCGGTTGTATCGGATCATTATGGAGTTATGATAACGGTATAATGGATCATTTTATAATAAGACATCTGCAAAAATATAAAGCAAAAAGGAAATCAAAATAAATAGAAAAAAGAAGAGGGAAAGAAAGATGAGCGAAAGAGCAGCAGGCATACTCATGCCGATCAGCAGCCTTCCATCTGAATATGGAATCGGCTGTTTCTCAAAAAGTGCATATGAATTTGTAGACTGGCTGAAGAAAGCAGGTCAGAGGTACTGGCAGATCCTGCCACTTGGTCCTACAAGTTACGGGGATTCCCCGTATCAGTCATTTTCTACATTCGCGGGAAACCCATATTTCATCAGTCTGGAGGCACTGGTGGAAGAAGGTGTTCTGACAAAGGCGGAATGTGAGGCCGTAGACTGGGGAAAAGCAAAAGGGAGTATTGATTATAAAAAGATTTACGAAGGGCGTTACCCGCTTCTTCGAAAAGCTTACGAAAGAAGTAAGGTACATGAGAATGCAGAATATCAGAAGTTCGTAGAAGAGAACAGCTGGTGGCTGTCAGATTATGCATTATTTATGGCAGTTAAAGACAGATTTGACGGTGTGGAATGGAAGTTGTGGGCAGATGATATCAAGCTGCGCTGGGGACCTGCCATGGATTATTACCGTGAAGAGTTGTATTTTGATATTGAATTCCAGCAGTATATGCAATTCAAGTTCTATGAACAGTGGATGCAGTTGAAAGCATATGCCAATAAAAAAGGAATTCAGATCATCGGCGATATCCCAATCTATGTGGCAATGGACAGCGCAGATACCTGGGCACATCCGGAATTATTCCAGCTGGATGAGGAAAATGTACCGGTTGCCGTAGCCGGATGCCCGCCGGACGGATTCTCTGCAACCGGACAGTTATGGGGAAATCCACTGTACCGCTGGGGATATCATAAGGAAACCGGCTATCAGTGGTGGATATCTCGTCTGGCTTATGTATTCCGCCTGTATGATGTGGTAAGAATCGATCATTTCCGTGGATTCGATGAGTATTTCTCTATTCCATACGGGGCAGAGACGGCAGTAGACGGACACTGGGAAAAGGGGCCTGGCATGGATCTGTTCTGGAAAGTACGAGAAGCACTGGGTGAAAAACCGGTTATCGCAGAAGACCTTGGATATGTTACGGACAGCGTACGTGATCTGGTAAGAGACAGCGGATTCCCAGGCATGAAGGTGCTGGAATTTGCATTTGATTCGAGAGATTCCGGATCTGCGAACGACTATCTACCGCACAATTATCCGGTGAACAGTGTTGCTTACACAGGAACTCACGACAATGAGACACTTGCCGGCTGGTGGGGAAGCATCAGTAAGGATGAGCAGAAGCTGACCCGCGAATATCTCTGTGATACCTATACACCGGAAGCGGAACTGAACAAGCCTCTGATCAGTCTGATCATGAGAAGCGCAGCAAAATGGTGCGTGATCCCGATGCAAGATTATCTGGGCCTTGATAACAAGTGCCGTATGAATACACCGTCAACTGTTGGAACAAACTGGAAGTGGAGAATCCGCAAGAACCAGTTATCTGTGAAATTACAGAAAGAGATCCATGCGGTGACATTGCGTTATGGAAGAATGAACTGGACGGAAGATGTTGAAGAAGCAGCAGAAGCAGAAAAATAGAATATGTAGTATTAAGAATAAAAATGGCAGATATCATTTGGGGGATATCTGCCATTTTGTCCTTATAAGAAAATTTTGTATGTTCTCTTCAAACTAGATAGGAAGTTCCAGATAAATATCTTTTCCTTCTTTGATAGAGATGACTACTTTACCATGCTTAATTGTAGTAACAGCACCCTGAACGCTTGCAGCAGGTGCAGCCTCAGCAGGAGCTTCCTCTTTGGCAGGAGCCTCTTCTGCTGCTAATTCATCATCAGTCTTGAATCCGTCTACATTGTCTGCTGTTAGTGGACAGAGAGAATCACTGGTCTTTGTTAATTTTGCTCCCAGAACCTGTCCGATCTTCAGACATCCATCAAGATTTAAAAGACCTGAATCTACTAATTCATCGAAGATTGCCGGATCCTCTAAGTTTGCTGGTTCAATTGTAATTCCGCCTTCTGCTCTACAACATAATACGGCAGGATCGTTAGCATGAGCTTTCGCTGTTTCCGCTGTAATTGACATACCGAATACCTCCTAAATATTCATATTTATTTTCTATGAATAGTATAGGCTTTTCTAAATGAATTTTCCAATTAGTTTTTTCTATAAGGATAAAATGAAATAGAAAATACCTATAATAATAGAAAAAATGAAAGGATTCAATAGAATATGACATATAGAAAATGCCTATAAGTACATGAGAATAACCAATTGGTAATTTAAAGAAAACGGGGATATAATAAATTCAAACGATAATATTGTTAGTGGCAAGGATCAGCCACATTCCCTTCTAAGAGCCCTTTTCCTGAAAGTGTCTTCCCCAAGACGACATTTCCAGGAAAAGGGCTTTGACGTTGTATAGAGAGATAAGTTATAATAAACCATATGTTCGAAAATAAAATAAGTGAGGAAACAACAGAAAAGGCACTTGTTTCCCAAATGGACAATGGAGAAACAGATGGAACATAAAGTAGTGAAAAAAACAGAAGTGAAAGTCGAAGAAGCAAAATCAAAAAAAGACAGAGAACTGCAGGAACCGAAGATGTCCTCAGAGGCAGAGCTTAGAAATATTGTAAAGCCGTTGGTGAACTGGTATCGGGAGAATAAACGGGATCTGCCGTGGCGCCATAATCCGGATGCATACAGGGTATGGGTATCCGAGATCATGCTGCAGCAGACACGGGTAGAAGCAGTAAAAGGATATTATGACCGGTTCTTAAAAGCACTTCCGACAGTGAAAGATCTTGCAGAAGCAGAAGAAGACAAACTGCTGAAACTGTGGGAAGGATTAGGATATTATAATCGTGTACGAAATATGCAGAAAGCGGCACAGCAGATCATGGTTGATCATGCGGGAAGTTTTCCGGATACTTATGAAGAAATATTGCAATTGAAGGGAATTGGCAATTACACGGCGGGGGCGATCAGTGCATTTGCCTATGGAATCCCGAAACCGGCAGTGGATGGCAATGTGCTCAGGGTGATTTCCAGAATTACGGGTAGCTATGAAGATATCATGAAACAAAGCGTCCGCAAAAAGATAGAAAGTGCACTGGAACAGGTGATACCTACAGATGCCGCCAGCGATTTTAACCAAGGACTGATTGAACTGGGGGCAATTGTGTGTGTTCCGAACGGGGGACCGAAATGTGAACAATGTCCGGTAAAAGAGTATTGTATTGCACATGCAGAGAATCTGACAGCGGAGATACCGGTAAAGAAGAAAGCAAAGGCCAGAAAGATCGAAGAAAGAACTGTACTGATCTTCAAAGACGGTAAACAGATTGCAATCCGAAAACGTCCGGCAAAAGGATTGCTGGCCGGATTATATGAATTCCCGAATCTGGAAGGAAAATTTTCAATGGCTGAAGTTACGGAATACAGCAAGAAGATTGGTCTGATGCCGGTCCGCATACAGGAACTTCCGGAGGCGAAACATATCTTCAGTCATATTGAATGGCATATGACAGGTTATGAAGTGACCGTAGATGAACTGGAGAAGACGAATGAGGAAGGTTTTCTGTTCATTCATCCGGAGCAGATAAAAAAAGAATATTCGATACCGTCGGCATTTGAGAAGTATACGGAGTATGCAGGAATTCGGAGTAAATAGATAAGGAGGTGTATGTTTTGGATGTACACCTCCTTAATTTATATCGTCATGTGTTCGAAAGAAACTGCCAGTGCTAGGTTTTGTAGATCAGAGAGAAAATAAAAAAACCACAAGAAGAAATAAAAAAATTCTAGGGAGTAATACCAAATGTCAGTTGTTTCAATTGCCAGATGTATTTCTGAATAAGTGTGCGTGTCTGGTTCTCTGGAGTTATGTATTCCGAATCGGCCAATAATTGGAAAAATTCAGAAAATGCATTGCAGATACTACTTTCCTGAATGATGACGAAAGTAAAGCGTTATCAGAAGCAATTCTTGATAAATACTGTGAAGTTACTGGTTGCAATAAAGAATATGTATGGGAAACAGATACAATGAGCGGAAATAACTGGAGTCAGGTGCCGGTAACGATTGTTGAAATGGGATATATGACAAATCCGGAGGAAGATGTTCTGATGCAGACAGCAGAATATCAACAAAAAATGGTGCAGTGGATCCAGTGAACAATCAACTCAATTTCCTGGTAGGGAATATCCGACTTCAAAAAAATCCGGGAAAATGACTACTACTACATAGATAAAAGCGGACTGATCAAAGAACTGCTAAAAAGAGAGTCTGCGGAAGTTACACTGATCACCCGTCCGAGACGCTTTGGAAAAACAATGGGGATGAGTATGCTTGCCCATTTTTTGATATACGGTCCGATAACAGGAGGTTATTCGATGGTCTTGAAATTATCTACGATGAAGCATTGTGCAGTGCATGGATGAATCTTTTTAAAGAGTTAAAAAGTGGAAGTGCGGGAAAGATTCAGGTAGGACAGTCCCTGTATACTATGAGTACGGCATTGAAAGATAATACGGCACTTCGGTTTGCGGTGATAACAGGTTGTCTGAAGATTGTAAAAGAAAGTATCTTCACAGGAACGAATAATTTTGTGTCTGATAATATTACGGATTCCAGATTCAATGAATATTTTGGATTTACACAGGAAGAAGTAGATCAGATTCTGGCCGACGCAAATGTGTCCGGAAAGGCAGAAGAAGTGAAAAGATGGTATGATGGTTATCATTTTGGACGCTTCGATGTATATTGCCCGTGGGATGTCATGAATTATATGCGGGATCTGCAGCAAAATCCGGAAGCAGCACCGGCAAGTTACTGGAAGAATACGAGTGACAATGCGGTAATCCGTTCTTTTATCGAGTATGCCGGAAGTAATATTACGAAAAAGCTGGAAACACTGCTTGCTCGGTTACGGCATCGCATTTTTCAAAAAGCGCTGTCTGTTAAAGAAAACGGAACAAAAATAAAAAGATGCAGGTAACTGTCAGTTATATAACAGTTACCTGCATCTTTCTTTTCATAGCATAATATACAAAAAATTGCCAATAGCTAGTCATTTCTATATTCATGTTACGTCGGCTGCTGAGAAAGCTTCGGCGCTTTTTTATCCGCTGTCACATACACGAATGGATAAATAATACATGCCATCGTAACAGCTGCAATCACGTCCGTCACGGAATGCTGTTTTAAGAACATTGTAGACAGGATAATGAGCACTGCCAGAATATAGGCACTGATCTGGATCCATCTGTACTTTTTAAGATCATTACTGTGTGAAATAGCAATACTGACACCGATGGAATTAAATACGTGGATACTAGGAAGCACGTTCGTCGGTGTGTCTGTCTTGTACAGGACTTTTACCATATCTGTAAATACATTATCGCGTGGAAATGCAGTTGGTCTCAAATTTAATGCATTTGGGAAAACCGTGCATATGATCAGGAAAATCGTCATACCTGAAAATAAAAAAGCACATAGTCTGTAAAATCCCCATTTATCCTTAATAAGGAAATAAGCTACCGTTACGGCAATGAATACAAACCACACTAAATACGGCACGATAAAATATTCAATAAACGGAATATGATTGTCGATTGGGGAATGTATCATGTAATGACGTACATTCGTGCGCTTCTCCAGATAAACAAACCATGGCATATAGATCAGAAAGTATGATAATACCCATGCATGACGGTACTTCTTCAAAAAACTCTTTGCTTTATCAATGGCTTTCATATGAACTACCCCTTTTTCAAAGCCTTTGTTATTATCTTATCTCGTTTCAAAGCGCATTATAACATGAAAAAATTGAATCAACAATAAAGTTCATGGAATATTAACATTTTTTACAAAGTTAATAGTAAGTGTTCTTTTTCTCGAATATCTGCATATCATAATGCCGTTTTCCCTTTTTTAAAGCATCAGGTGTCCGCAGAGTCCACACTGCAACCGGAAGATGCAGAATGTGCTTTAAAAACCAGACTTCAAACATCGGAAGGTCTGCAAGCTTATACGAAATAAAATCCGGCCGTCCGAGTACATTACCAAGCAGATGCTTTACAACAAAGGTCAGGATCCATGGCTCCGGAAGATGGTCGGCAGTCAGGTTGGAAGAAAGCTGACCTCTTAAGACATGGGGTACATGACGGCGGAACCACCAGATACCAAGTGTGTTGAAAGACTGTACCATATAAGGTCCGTTATAATTCTTAAGAATCTCCCAGGTCTTTTCACAGATGCCAAGAGAAGACTTTGGAATCTTCAGTTCGATCAGAAGCGGAACCTGGCCGCCCACCAGGGATAGTACATCGGTGAAAAGTGGGATAGTCTCATTCGTATTCTGTAACCGGCAGCTTTGTAATTCTTTTAAAGGGAGTGATTCAATGGTTTCCGGTCGTCCACAGATACGAGACAGGTCGTCATCATGGAATACGACAAGTTTTCCGTCGCTTGTCAGATGGACATCCAGTTCGATCCCATATCCATGGGAGATAGCGGCACGGAAAGAAGGTATGGAATTTTCGGGAATCCCTTTTTCAATACAATGATATCCACGATGGGCGAACATCGTGTGAAGAAATGGACGGATCTGTCGTTTTCTGGACAGTCTCGGCCAGATCAGATAAAAGTAAAATAATATAAGAAATACAATAATTCCGGTAATCAGTAAACGCATAAAAGAACCTCCCCGTGAACAATATGATTAACAAGGTGTAATAATACGTAACTTTTCTTTCTCCAGATGTACGTGGACCTCAGATTGTAAAAAGACGGGCTCGCCGTCTGTATGTACAGGCAGTGGGTAATCGCTTATGACAGTCACTTCTGTGCAGGTATCAAGATGGATTCCATGGAAACGTGTGTGCCATCCTTTGAAGGCCGTTGGCAGCAGACAAAGAACTTTAAGTCTCGGTAATTCTGCTACGGTAATGATATCTAACCTGTCATCTGTACCACTGGCAGCAGGACAGAAGTTAAAACCGCCACCTTCATATTTCAGATTCATAACAGCTGTGAAATATACTTTTTCATATGTTTTTGTCTCACCATTTTCGGTTGTGACCGTCATAGTGACTGGTTTTAATGTGAACAGTTTATGAAGGGCAACACCAAGATATGTAAGCTTTCCGAGCTTCAGCCGGTTGAGGAAAGCCTTAAGCGGTGTGACCATCACCTGATGACAGACTGCAGCATCGAAGCCAATTCCGGTACTTACAGCGAATCTTCGGTGCTTATTCTCGTAATCAAGTACACCTACATTCATGGCGGTGTAATGCGTTGGGGCAAGAATCTGCTCCAGGGCACCGTGAATATCCGTTGGAAGACCAAGGCCTCTGGCAAAGTCATTGCCGGATCCAAGCGGAATATATCCGAGTGTTACCTTATCGAGATATACGATTCCGTCGATCACTTCATTCAAAGTACCATCGCCTCCCAGTACAACGATCGTATGGGATGCGCTATCGGAGGTAAGATCATGAACCAGTCTGGTAGCATGATGCTGGTATTTAGTAAATAAAACTTTATATTCAATTTCTTTTTCCTGTAAGATCTTCTCAATCTGTTTCCAGAGAAGAATCCCTCTGCCGGATCTGGCATTAGGATTGGCAATAAATGTGTACATATCGCATTCATCCTTTGTAAGTTTTTGAAATTCGATAAAGTATCTATATGATGTAATGATTTGTTAGAATAATCCGTTCAGATAAGTAGTAAGGGACCGACGCATATTACCTTCAAAATCAGCATCGCCGCTTTTTAAGCACCATTCGAATACATTTCCGATTACGATCATACGGATGTCAGTTGTAATATCCTCAAGGTCTGCCGATGGGGAAATGATTCCGGATTCGATCACACGCTTCAGATAATCATGAACGGTAACGATCGGGTATGGTCTTTCTGTACGGATCAAAGGATTCAGGGACTGATTCTTAGGTGTATAATAATTGGCCATGAATTCCACTCCGAGCTCTTCGCAGTAGTGAACATAATTTAAATAAACTGAGATGATTGCTTCTTTTGTCTCAGCAGCACTGGACGGAAGTTCAAGAAGATCCGGATCCATACTTGGCTGTTCTTCTATATAATAAGAAAGAAGATCATCTTTCGTCTTAAAATGGTGATAAAAACTTCCGTTGGAAACGCCTGCTTCTTCGCAGATATTTTTGATTGACAGTTGTTCATAGCCCTGCTTTTGCAGAATGCGTTTGGCTGCTTGGAAGATCTTGGCGCGTGTTTCTCTGGATTTGATTTGTTGTTTTGAGAGTCCCTGTGTTTCCTGATTCATAAGTAAAAGCCCCTTTGAGTATTTATATTTTCTAATAAGTTCAAGCAGTTTCAGTATAACATAGAGAAAATGTATTTTCAAGAAAACAGAGTGAACTCTGTATTGCCGGCGGCATTGCATACGGAAGTGAATTCAGTTATAATTATCCGCGTAATAAAGAAGAGAAAAATCTTCGAAATACAGCAAGAAAGGGACAGACAAAACATATGGATATTAATCAGGTGATTACCGGAGAACTTGGTGTCAAGAGATGGCAGGTAGATGCTGCGGTAAAATTAATTGATGAAGGCAATACGATTCCGTTTATCGCAAGATATAGAAAAGAAGTTACAGGAACATTGGACGATGCACAACTGCGGACACTGCATGAAAGACTGATGTACCTGCGTAATCTGGAAGAAAAGAAAGAACAGGTTCTGGCAAGTATCGAAGAACAGGGAAAGCTTACCGAAGAACTGAAAAAGCAGATCCTGGCAGCAGAGACAATGGTAGTGGTAGAAGATCTTTACCGCCCATACCGGCCGAAACGCCGGACACGTGCCATGATTGCAAAAGAGAAGGGACTGGAACCGCTTGCAGCACTTATCACACTTCAGAAAGCGGAGAAACCGATAGAAGTGTATGCAGAAGAATATGTGAATCCGGAGAAAGAAGTAAAATCCGTAAAAGAAGCAATTGACGGAGCAAAAGATATCATCGCCGAATCGGTATCGGATGAGGCAGATTACAGAAGCTGGATCCGTAAAGCAACCGTACAGCACGGAAAAGTAATTTCACAGGCAAAAGACGAAAAAGCAGAGTCGGTATACGAGATGTACTATGATTTTGAAGAGCCGGTGACAAAGCTTGCAGGCCACAGAGTGCTTGCACTGAACCGCGGGGAGAAAGAAAAGTTCCTTACAGTAAAGATCGAAGCACCGCAGGATGACATCTTAAGATATCTGGAAAAGAAGATGATCCACAGTGATAACCCGCATACCACACCGATTTTAAAAGAAGTAGCAGAAGACAGCTATAAGCGTCTGATCGCACCGGCAATCGAGCGTGAGATCCGAAGCGACCTGACAGAGAAGGCAGAAGACGGGGCAATCAGCGTATTTAAGAAGAACCTGCACCAGCTTCTGATGCAGCCTCCGATTGTAGGACAGACTGTACTTGGCTGGGATCCTGCATTCCGTACCGGATGTAAGCTTGCAGTTGTAGATCCGACCGGTAAAGTGATCGGAACGACAGTGATCTACCCGACAGCGCCGACGACACCGAAGAAAATCCAGGCGTCCAAAGACCTGCTGAAGAAGATTATTGCAAAATATAACATTACACTGATCTCCGTAGGAAATGGTACTGCATCCAGAGAGTCTGAGCAGTTCATTGTAGAACTGTTAAAAGAGATCCCGCAGAAAGTGCAGTATGTAATCGTAAATGAAGCAGGAGCTTCCGTGTATTCTGCAAGTAAGCTCGCATCAGAAGAATTTCCGAAATTTGATGTGGGACAGAGAAGTGCGACGTCTATTGCAAGAAGACTGCAGGATCCGCTGGCAGAGCTTGTAAAGATTGATCCGAAATCCATTGGTGTCGGACAGTATCAGCATGATATGAACCAGAAGAAATTAAGCGAAGCCTTATCCGGAGTTGTCGAAGATTGTGTAAATAAAGTCGGAGTTGACCTGAATACAGCATCCGCACCGTTACTTTCTTATATTTCAGGTATTTCCGGTGCGATTGCTAAGAGCATTGTGGCATACAGAGAAGAAAACGGAAGAACTGATCAGTAGAGGAATAGTTCCCACACTGGGGATTTTGAGAATAGGAGAAAGCGAGAGCGATATAGCCTATGAAAACAGCGCAGTTAAAACTGCTGCGGCTCTTGGAATACATGTGGAAAAATATATAATGGATATTCAATTATAACAAATACTGAAAATGAAGATGTTGTAATGGGAGATTCAATTTACTTGAAAGATAGTAATAATATTTGCCATAGATTTACAGAGGATTTTGTTACAACTGGTGTAAATACAGCAAATTCAATTGGAATTCTAAATGTGAATACTGAAAAAAGGTCAGCAGAGGCGGAAAATGGACAAACATTATATTATTATCCAGTGAATTGTGAGTTATCATATGATTCTATAATTACACAAAATAGAATAAAAAAAACTTATAGTCAATCATTACAAGATTACATTTCGACTTTAAGTAATGATTTACAGTCTAAATATTATACAGCGCTTGCAAGAGAAAGATATGGATTATATAGAGGAAGAAACGTAATAAATTAAAAATTATTATAGTTCAGTAAGAGTTTCTTGTGTAGTATAGTTACCTA
>ENA-OURQ01002434-OURQ01002434.1-human-gut-metagenome-genome-assembly--contig:-NODE-2434-length-13840-cov-33.329343_pt1 | contig 13840 bp, 10 predicted proteins | sample MGYA00242105_ERZ508999 | MGnify/ENA primary metagenome ERZ508999 (study PRJEB26280, sample SAMEA2338771) | human gut metagenome | biome: human gut; feature: human-associated habitat; material: faeces...
CTCTGGCAATACACAGTCTCTGCTTCTGTCCGCCGGATACGTTACTTCCGCCCTGCTCAATATAAGTATTATATTTTCCAGGCATCTTTTCAATAAATTCATCGGCGCATGCCAGACGGCAGGCACGGATGCATTCCTCTTCGGTGGCGTTCTCGTCGCCCCAACGGAGGTTCTCCAAGATTGTACCGGAGAACAACACGTTTTTCTGCAATACCACGGATACCTCATTACGTAAGGTTTCCAGATCGTAGTTTCTGACATCCTTGCCGCCGACATAAACGGTACCCTCAGTGACATCATACAGACGGCTGATGAGGTTCACCAGACTGGTCTTAGAGCTTCCGGTACCACCCAGAATACCGATGGTTTCTCCCGCCTTGATCTCGAAGTTCAGATCATCCAGCACCGGTTTTTCACTCTGCTTGTTGTAACGGAAGGTCACATGATCAAAACGGATGCTTCCGTCGGTTACATCGTAGTCAGGCTGTTCGGGGTTGGTGATGTCCGCCTTTTCATTTAATACTTCCGCGATACGCTTTCCGCTGGCAGCACTCATGGTCATCATAACGAAGATCATGGCTAACATCATCAGGTTCATCAGAATATTCATGCAGTAGGTCAGCAGACTCATCAGTTCACCAGTGGTTAACTGACTGGCAACGATCATATGGGCACCCAGCCAGCTGATTCCGAGAATACAGCCGTATACAGTAAACTGCATGACGGGCCAGATGGTGACCATGGTACACTCTGCCTTTTTGAACATCTTGTAAATGTTGTAGCTTGCTTTGTGGAACTTATCGATCTCATAGTCCTCACGCACGTAAGCTTTTACCACGCGCTGTGCAGCTACGTTCTCCTGTACGCTGGCATTTAAGTCATCGTATTTTTTGAAGACTTCGCTGAAATATTTGGACACTTTCCGCATAATGAAGATCATGATGACACCTAAAAATACGACTGCCACCAGATAAATGCTTGCCACTTTCGCGTTGATCAGAAACGCCATCAGCATGGCGCAGATCAGGCTGACCGGTGCACGGAAGCACATACGTAACAGCATCTGATATGCATTCTGCACGTTGGTCACATCCGTGGTCATACGGGTGACCAGGCCTGCGGTGGAGAACTTATCAATGTTGGAGAAAGAGAAGGTCTGAATGTTCTCATACATGGCTTCTCTTAAGTTTCTGGCAAATCCGGTGGATGCCTTCGCACCGTATTTACCACCCATGACACCGGCGAACAATCCGACAATGGCTGCCAGGATCATATAACAACCGATGACAAAAATATGTTTCATATCTCCCGCCTGCACACCGTCATCAATGATGGATGCCATCAGGAGCGGAATCACCATTTCCATGGCTACTTCCAGGATCATGAATATGGGAGTGACGATCGAAGCACTCTTATATTCCTTGATCTGTCTGACTAATGTTTTAATCATAGCTGATTTCCTTTCTGCTTTTCTTCTTAAATTATTTCTATGTAATTTCCTCGTTATTTCTTTACTGCTTCTTTTTTATTTCTTGGCTGCTTCTTTGCTGTTTCTGATTTTTCTACTCTGATAAATACTCGGTGATCTGCCTGTTGGGAGCATCCGTTAACGTCACGCTCTCCGTCCATTCCCAGATTCTGCATCATTTTATCCAGAATACACAAAAATGTTGCCTTTTCCTCTTCTGTCAGCCCTGCTTCCAGTTCCCGGTTAAAAATCCGGATCTGCTCTTCGATCAGATTATGATGCTCGATTGCTTTCTCTGTCAGAAGAATTCTTTTTAATCTGGCATCCTCCGTCGACGCTACCCGGATGAGATATCCCTTCTGCTCCAGGCTCTGAAGCATCACCGTCGCTGTGGATCTACGGATTCTGAACTCCTTCTCCACATCCTTTTGATAGACATCTCCCTGTCGGCTTTTGTGGTACAAATATCCCAGAAGCGGTCCCTGCATTCCGTTAAGTTCATGACCATCCTGCTGGGCAAAAATTGCTTCCATCTTCCGGCGGATCATATTGTTGGCGGCCTTGATCTCGAATCCAAGCTGACGATTCGTCAGTACATCTTTCTCGTCCATTCTGCCTCCTTTATTTTCTATATACTTCAAACCATAAACTGCTGAAATCAGCTTCTGCATTTTAGCATAGCATGAAAAGACGTACATTCAATGTTATTTTGCAAAAAAATGTTAGATAACTAACTTTTTTGTTAGTCATCTAACATTATAACGCAATCTTTTTCGTTTGCAAGAAAAAAAATATAAACTCTTTATAAACTCCGTCAATCCTCCAGTACCCGATTCAGTATTTCATCCTCCAACACCAGTTTTTTTGCGGCTTCGCGGTACTTTTCCTCATGAAGGTAGGTATGGCGGTGGGGCTTGATTGTGGGAGCCATGTCGATGGCTTTGAGGAAATCGGGTTTCTTCATATGTAAAGTTTCCACATAATCCCAGAAACCGGTATCCTGAAGCACTGTGCTGACACGAATATAACGGTGATCCTGTACCTTTGCCATAATGTAGGTGGCAATACCTACCTGAATACCATGTAACTGCGGTACTTCCAGAATCTTATCCAGCGCATGAGAGATCAGATGCTCACTGCCGCTGGTGGGAGCACTGCTTCCGGCGATCTCATTGGCGATACCACTCATAGCCAGGGAATCCAACAGTTCTTTTAAGAACAATTCATCCTTAATGCTCTCATAAGGAGTGCGGACGAAACTGTTCACCGCTTTCTTCGCAATCATGACTGCAAAATCATTCACTTCGCCACAGCCTGCCTTCTCTTCAAAGATCCAATCGTAGAGTGCTGTGATCTTGGAGATCATATCGCCGATGCCGGAGTAGATGAACTTCTCAGGAGCGGTACGGATCACCTGAGTGTCCACGATGATACCATATGCCAGTCTGGCGGGGACGCTGGTTCTCTTCCCCTGCACCAGAAGGGATGCACTGGCGCTGGAAAAGCCGTCACTGGAGCTGGAGGTCGGCACACTGATGAACGGGAGATTCCGCAAAAACGCCGCATATTTCCCGGCATCAATGACCTTGCCGCCGCCGATGGAGATCACCGCCTTCGCCTTATTCGGAATGGCAAACGCCAGCGTGATGATGTCGTCAATATCCACCGTATCCAGTTCATTATATTCTAAGACATTCACCTTAGCTTCCCTCAGGGAATTCATCACCAGTTCCCCGAACATGTCAATCAATCCGTTGCCGAAAAATAACACGACCTGGTCCAAATTCTCCGCCTTCAAATAACCGCCGATTTTGCCTAATGTCCCGTTTCCGATCTTTAAAATGGACGGAATCGCCATCTCTTTTCCTATCTGCATGGTAACCTCTCCTTATGAATGGTGTATTTATATGATGCCAGGTTCAAAAGTTCTAAGCCCATATGAGCTTGCTCACAAGTGGGGGAAAGACCTTAGGACCCGCCCCGACATCATTTATATTCTTTCACATAGAAACATTGACTTACTGATAATTTCTTTTTTAATATAACATTGCAATGTCAGATTGTAAATAAAATGTCAGAAACATGCACCATCTGGCGCACTTACAAAAAAGCAGACATTTCCACATAGAAATGACTGCTTCTATATCCTTCTCTCTCAGCCGGCACTGATTCCGAACATCTGCAACACCCATAAAAAAAGTCCCAACACCCAGCTGGAAAAAATTCCATACAATATTACCGGTCCGGCGATAGTGAAGATCTTGCAGCCGATACCGAATACCTGTCCTTCCTTCCGGTATTCCACCGCGGGTGCCGTCACGGAATTGGCGAATCCGGTGATTGGCACCAGAGCTCCGGCACCTCCCCATTTGGCAATCTTGGGATAAATGTGAAGTGCAGTGAGCACCACCGATACGAACACCAGGATCAAGGAGCACCAGCTGCCGGAGGTCTGCGGATCCATCCCCAGCACATTTCCGGTATAATTCAGGATCCCCTGCCCGATGCAGCAGATGATACCTCCGGTCAGGAACGCTTTGCCCATCTGTGCCCACAGATTATGGGTGGGGGTGACGCTTTTGACATACTGCTCGTACTCCTGCTTCTCTTGTGCATCCGGTTGTACCGAATCTTTCGACATATGCAGCGTTTCCATTCTGTTCCTCCTGATCTGTCCTCATTTATGATCCTGATAACAGAATACCCTGATCTTGTATTTTTATGCTGATTTTCATTTATTTTTCCGATACTTTTTTCCGACACCTGCGTAATTGTCGAAAATGGTGCGCATATCCTCCGGATCACCTTCTGCATATAAGGGAAGTCGATCACTTCCATCCAATACGCCGTGCTTCCTGGAATTTTTCTCGGATGTAAACAGTTACAGTATTTGACTGCTCTGTTTTTTCATGTGATAATAAAATCTGTAAGTACATTATGCACTCTGCGCTCTATGAGGGAGGTCTTTATGAAAAAAAATACAAAACAAAAATGGCGGACACTACTGTGTCTGTTAATGATTCCCGTATTCCTTACGGGGTGCCGCGTCCGGACGACTCCGATAGGAGTATTTGCACAGCTTCTGTCCTATGCGGAAAATGCCGGAAGCAGTTCATCACAATCGTCTCATCACGGCACTTATCATCAGGAGCCGGATGCCACTCCGATGCCCCAGGTAGATTATGGCAGTCTGGATTCTGTGGGGACAGTGGAAACGGTCATGATCTATATGGTAGGCTCCGATCTGGAATCTTATTACGGTAATGCCAGCCTGGATATGAATGAAATGGAAGCCGCCGGTGTGGACACGGCTCACAATAATGTCATCGTCTATGCGGGCGGTGCCTCTAAGTGGCAGGACCGGGGATTATCCGGCGATGACTGTACAACGCTTTTGCTAAAGGATGAGGGATTTGTCCCTCTGGATACCTATCCGGCGGAAAATATGGGGAATCCCCTGACATTGAGCAGTTTTGTAAATTACTGCTTTGATTTCTTCCCCGCAGATTCTTACAGTCTGATCCTTTGGGATCATGGCGGCGGACCGGTCCTGGGCTATGGTGTGGATGAGAACTATAATGATCTGCTGACACTGGACGAGCTGGCGGAAGCCCTGGGAGATTCTGTCGGTGCCCATCAGACGAAACTGGAATGGATCGGTTTCGATGCCTGCCTGATGAGTTCCCTGGAGGTAGCTTCCGTACTGGCACCTTATGCCAATTATATGGTTGCTTCCCAGGAGACGGAGCCCGGCTGGGGCTGGAATTATTCCTTCCTGTCTGAACTGTCCGGTAATCCGGTTCCCGGAGATCAGATGGGGGAAGCTATCATAGATGCCTACATGGATTACGGCGAGTATGTCTTTGATGTATATCCCAATCTGTACTCCGATCTGACCCTGTCCTGCATTGACCTGAACGCCTATGCGGAAGCAGAGGATGCCCTGAACACTTATTTTGCAGAGCTGGATACTTCTCTGGATGTGAAAAGTTTCCCCAGACTGGTGCGTAAACGTGCCAGGGTAAGAGACTTCGGAAGTTACTCTTCCGATATGAATTACGGCATGGTAGATATTCTACATCTGTTAGAGCTTCTCGGAGATAGTTCTCAGGCTGCGCGGGATGCTGTCTCTGCTGTGGAGCGCTGCATCGTCTGTTCCGACACCAATATGGAAAATGCCGGCGGTATCTCTATCTGTTATCCTTATCAGACGGATGAGGACTATCGGGATGCCTGCATTGAAATGCTTAACTATCTTGAATTTGCTCCGAATTACACCAGATTTTTGCAGGATTTCTATGCGATTCAGAATGGTGACACGCTGTTAGCCGACCGCCAGATCTCCAGTGCTGCCACCACGGTAACTACTGAAAATGACGGTACTTATGATGAGTCGGATATCACTCTGCAGCTGACTCCAGAGCAACAGGAGAACTTCGCTTCCGGCGGATATTATATTCTCTGTAAGGCGAAGGAAGAAGGTTATGTCACTGCAGAGGAAGATCCCAGGGCAGACGATATGTATCTGTTCATTCAAGGCAGTAAGCGCGTGACTTTGGATGAAAATGGGGTTCTGCATGCGGCATATAAAAACAATGCACTGTATATGGAAGATGACGAGGGGATATCCGATATTCCTATGATCCTGACGGAATCGGATATCAGTGATGTGGAGAATCGTTATCTGTCATTTGTGGTACTGATGAATTTCGACAATTGGGAATCCCAGGCTGTGCAACTGCAGATTGCGGTAAATGAAGAGTATCCGGATGGTATTATCCGAAATGCGATTCCTTTAAGCGATGATGACGACGATGTGCAAAGCGCCAGCAAGCAGCTGATCCATCTGGATGATTATGCGAATATGTCCGTGGCAGCACGTTGCAGTTACGTGACCCGGGATGAGAATGGGGAGTTGTTGGATTTCTTCGACTGGGAGAAATCGAAATGGATGATGGGGTTTGAGGTGGATCTGACCTCCGACTATCGGACCGTGGTGCAACCGCTGGATCATCCGGAGAATTACGTGTGCATCTTCTTCATGAAGGATTCCCAGGGGAATGTGTCCTATTCGGATATGATACCGTTGAAATAATGTAAATCTTCCGTAGCCCTTGGCAGGGTATAAGAAACGGTCTGCTTATTCTTATACCCAGCCGGGGCTACTGGTTTTTCACAGGCTTCCAGGACGCAGAACACCCACGACGAATGAAATGTCATGCCGCGATGTCTGTCGGAGGGTGTTGATATTTTCTTGAAAAGTGTTGAAAGACAGGGGAAAAGCGGACACCACTTTATCACTTTTCGTAGAAAATTCACACCCGGAGACGCGACATCAAGGCGTGATGTTCCATTCGCCGTGGGCGTTCGTGGATTCACTCAACTATCTGCAGGCTATCACGACCAACGAGGCACGGGAGAAAAAGCATCTGCACTCCGGCGTCCACTGCCTGCTGCCATGCCACGCCGAACTCAGGCTGCATGGCGGTGTAGGGACGGACCTCGGTGATGCCCTGCATCTGAATGACGAAAGCGACCATGCAGGTATATCCCGCTTCTACTGCCTGTGTCAGTTCCCGCAGGTGTTTCACACCGCGTTCAGTAGGTGCATCCGGGAAATAGCCGATCCCGTCGATTTCCAGGGTGCAGCCCTTCACTTCCAGAAGGTATTTCCTCTCCCCTTTTTCCATATAGAAGTCGATACGGGAATTGCCATAGGTATACTCCGGTCTGACCAAATCATAATCCTGCTTCTTCAGCCATTCTTTCACCACTTTATTCGGTGCCTGGCTGTCGATATTGATCCAGCCGATATTTTCCTTATAGACCGCCACCAGATCATACAACGTTTTCCTGGAAGGATTATCCGAGACCTCCAGCCGTACTGCCGCTCCCGGAAGGAGCAATTCCCTGCATCTCCCCGTATTTTTCACATGTACCGTCTCCGGTCTGCCCTGCATCTCCACATGGGCAATAAACCGGTTGGGGCGGTCAATAAATTTCCCTTCTACTATTTTTCCATACTTCATTACTACCTCTTCTAGCCGCACTCGCCGCCGCGGATGGACTTTACTAATAACGGTACTTCAAACAATAGCATCACGATCCATCCGATCATATTCGCCCACGCTAAGCTTTCGAAGTCCATATGCAGCAGGCGGATCATTACAAATACTGCCACCACTCTGCCCAACATATTCATAAAGGTACTGTACAGTGTCACCTTCAGATCGCCGATGCCGCGGAAAAATCCCTGGATTCCGTTGGTCATCCCCGGCAGGATATACATCCAGGAGATCAGGTGCAGATAACTGATTCCGAGAGATACCACCTGTGCATCCCCGTCCTCGGCGAACAGAGTCATGATCTGCGGGGCCAGACCCCAGATCACTGCAAACAAACCGATGGAATAGAACAGCTCGATCAACAATCCTGTCTGAAAGCCTTTCTTCATGCGTTCTTTATGTCCGGCGCCCTTGTTCTGCGCCAGGAAAGTCGTCATGGCATGTCCGATGTTCTGCTGCGGTGTATAGGCGAAATCATCCACGCGGTTCACTGCGGTAAATGCTGCCATAACCGCCACACCCTGCGTATTGACTACTGACTGAATGATGAGCTTGCCCAGCTGTAAGCATACCTGTTGCATGGCACTGGTGCTGCCGTAGCTGACAGTCTTACCAAGCAGGCTCTTATCGAAGACACACCACTTTTTCCCAAGGCATAACAGTGGAATCTTTTTCTTGATATAAATGCCGCACAGTAGGCAGCACAGGCCCTCGCTGCACACTGTGGCAATGGCACTTCCCGCCACGCCCCATCGTAATACCACCACGAAGAACAGATCTCCGAAAATGTTTAAAAAAGCACTGGTTACCAGAAAATATAACGGTGTCTTACTGTCTCCCAGCGCCCGCATGGTGTTCGCCAGGAAATTATAGATAAATGTAAATATCAGTCCCAGGAAAATGATCCGAAGATATACCGCAGCTTCCGGAATCGCAGTCTCCGGTACCCGGATCAGTCGAAGCACCGGTGTCGCCAATAGCAGCATGAGCAATGAAAATATAACGGAGAATCCGCAGCCTGCCAGCATGGTGGTGCTGATCTGCTTCGAAAGGGTATCATAATCCCTGGCACCATACTGGGAGCTCATTAAGACGCTGGCTCCCATGCACATTCCGCTGATCAGCAGAATCGCTATATTCATAATCGGCGTGGAAGTTCCCACTGCTGCCAGTGCCTGCTCTCCCACGTATTTTCCTACGATCACGGAGTCCGCAGCGTTGTAGGTCAGCTGAAACAGATTGCCCAGTACCAGGGGAATCGTAAACGATACTAAAGGCAACAGTATCTTGCCCTGAGTCATGTCATGTTTCTCTATCGTACTCATTGCTTATTGTTGTCCTTTCTTTTTCATTTTCTCTAAGGAGGGGCTCTTCTGTTTTTCTATAAGTGTCTCTTCCTGATCTTGTTCTGCTTCTTCCGTGCTGTCCTCTGCACCGGACGCCTCATTGCCGCTTACAGCGGGCTGGCTTCTCTGCTTCTCATCCATGCTGTCATTGTTTTGTGCCGCCTGCAGATTCCCTGTAACAGCGCCATCCGTGCCTGCCGTCACCTCTGCCACGGCACCTTCCGGCATATCTGCGACAGTTTCTGCCATTTCCGCTTCTATTGTGGTATTCTCTGCCTGCGCCATTGCAAAATCTTCCGCCGGTGCCGCACCATCTGCGCCTGCGCTGTATGCTGACTGCGGTGCTGCTGTATCCGTACCGGTGCTGTCTGCCATTTTGGTACTGCTCATTGTCACGTACAACACTCCCGCCACCACGAAGCAAAGACAGGCTGCCGCAATGCGGGACACATAGTATAGCGGAAATCTGCGTATTTTTCCATTTGCTTTCCGCTTTTCCACACCTTCATTCTGTTCACTCCGATGCAATAATTCCTCCTCCACACCGGACAGGGCACGGAACAATTTTTCTTCTTTTTCTCTGTTTTGCTCGCTCATCTTCTCTTCCTCTTACAAGACAATCCCCTGCTGCTCCAGATATTTCTGTAGCTTTTTCCTCGTGCGGAACAGGGATGTCTTCACCGTATTCAGATTCATGCCATAACGCTCTGCGATCTGGGCATACTCCTCCACGAACCAGTACCTTCGTAAAAAAACATTACATTCCTGTTCGGAGAGCGTATGCAGGAAAGCATTGATGCTCCGCTCTAACTCCGCTGCTTCCACAATACTTTCCGTATCGTGAGCTGCGGGAATGCATTCCGCCAGTTCATCCAGTGCCATATCCATCGTGCCGTTTCCCCGCTTCTGTGCATGACGCCCCTTCCATCTATCAAACGACAGATTGCGGGTAATTGTTCCCAGAAAAAGCTCCAGACGGTTCGGTTTTTTCGGTGGAATGGCATTCCACGCCCGCATCCACGTATCGTTTAAGCACTCCTCCGTGTCTTCCCTGTCATGTAAAATATGGTAAGCGATGCTGTAACAGTATTTTCCATAGGATTTCTGTGTCTCTGTAATAGCGCGCTCGTCCCGCGCCCAGTAGAGATCCAGTATGGCTGTATCTTCCACAGGTCTCTCCTTTCCAGAAAAGGCACTGCCGCAAATATCTGCAGCAGTGCCCCCATATTCTTCGTGTATCCCGTAATGTCCCCGGCTTCCTAGATCTGGAACTTCTTTGCATTCGCATTGAGCTCGTCTGCGATCACATTCAGCTGTACGGTGGCCTTCCGGCAATCCTCCACGATCTCTGACAGCTGATCCATCGTCGCCGCCGTCTCCTCGGTGCTGGCTGCATTATTCTGGGAGATCTCGGTCAGACTGTCGATCTTGTCCGCTACATCTGTCCGGTATGCTTCGATATGATCCAGCTCTTCGGAGATCACGTTAATCTCACCGACGACATTCTGAACCTCCTGATTCAGGGTGTCGAATACCTCCAGTGTATTGCCCAGCTTCTCATTCTGCTGGTGGATCTCGCCGACTACGCCATTCATAATCTCTACGCTCTGGTTGGAATTGCTGATCAGGTTCTCCACGATGCCGCGGATCTTGTCTGCGGATTCCTTGGACTGGTCTGCCAGACCACGGATCTCTTCCGCTACGACTGCGAAGCCTCTGCCCATCTCACCGGCTCTCGCTGCCTCAATGCTGGCATTTAATGACAGCAGGTTGGTCTGGTTCGCAATACCTGCGATGATATCGGTAGCTGCCTGAATCGCCTGTGCGGACTCGTTGGTGATATTGGTCTGCTCCTGCACCTGATCCACCGACTGCTGTGTATGAGAGCTGATCTTCAACAGTTCCTTCAGGGTGCTGTCCACGGTGGCATTGCTTTCCTTCATGTTGGCTGCGCTGCTACTCAGTACGTTCACACTGTCTGCTGTGCGGTTCAGCGCATTGCTCATATCGTTCATGCTCTCGCTGACCTTCTGGGTGTCTGCCGCCTGAGTGGTAGCGCCCTGCGCAATCTCGTTGACCGCGGTATTGACTGCGGAAATAGACTGTCCGATACTGTCAAAATTGCTCGAAAAAGTTCCGGTGAATTCATCCATCTCTTGCATGGAACTGTGGATATTGGTAATGATCCGGGAGAAGCCTACCACAACGGAATGCACCGCTCTGGCAATTTTGCCGACTTCATCGGTTCTGTTTACCAGCTTCGTGGAGATATCAAAATTCAGCCTGCCTTCAGCCACCTGATCCAGATTGCTGACCACACCAAGCAGTGCTCTGGAAATCAGACGTACGACTAAAATCGTACTGATACAGAAGATCAGTGCCAGCACATACATAAAGATCGTATTGGATCTCACAATGCCGGAATACAGTTCTTTCACGTGCTCCACCGGGATCGCCACTGCCAGAGCCCCCGCTGTCTTGCCGTCGGTTCCGGTAATCGGTGTCAGATATGCATAATATCTGGTATCCCCCAGCTTCAGGGAAGTGTCAAAATATTCCGATCCTGCCAGTACTTTGGATGCCACAGAATCACTCAGTACGATGCCGGAATAGTCAAAGCTTGCTGCTGCCGCTTCCTTGTCCCAGAACAGTACCACATCTACGTTGGTATTGCTCGTGAAATTCTGGAAAAAGCTCTGATTCTCTGTAAAATTGATCTCGCCCTTGCAGAGACTGCCGTTCTCATAACGGAAGCCCTCCCCAGAAGCGCTGTCCAGATTCAGCCGCATCGCATATTCCGTAGCAGCCAGCTCTTCCTTCACAAGCGTTTCCGCGGTGTTGTTGCCGACTGCCTTCAATGCCAGCATCGCAAAAAATATGATGACCAGCATCGGCATCAGTACCATCGCGAGGATCTTGACGATCAGATTTGCTCCCTTTTTCCCCTTGAGATCTTTCATGTTGTCCAGTGAGACAGTTTCCCCTTCTGTCTGTTCCTGTTTTACCGCTTCTGCCATAGATAAAATAACCTCCTTTGTACCCTTATGACCTTTGTATATTCTTTCTAAAATGGACTGCCGGGAACAGCCCCTGACAGCTTAATAGATAAAAAGATTATAACGCACTCCGGTTGAAAAAGCTATTCTTTTTGTACTTTTCCCTCCTGAATGAGGTCTTTGATCACCTCTCCACCGATGATCAGCCCCGCCACGGAAGGGACAAAGGAAATACTGCCCGGAATTGCTCTCCGGTCGGTGCATTTATGGACGGTGCCGGGAGGACAGACGCAGCCCGTCCGGCAGCTGGTTTCCATAGTTTCGAGAGGCTTCAGGGAAGCTTCGGTAGAGTAGACAACCTTCAGTTTTTTCACACCGCGTTTTTTCAGCTCTCTGCGCATGACCTTTGCCAGCGGGCACATGGTAGTCTTATAGATGTCCGCCACACGGAACTGTGTGGGGTCAAGCTTATTGCCGGCACCCATACAGCTGATGACAGGGACTCCGGCCTCCTTTGCGCGCAGGATGATCTCGATTTTTGCAGTCACAGTGTCCACGGCATCCACGACGTAATCGTACTGGGAAAAATCAAACTGATCGGCAGTCTCCGGGAGATAGAAGCATTTATGTCCTACCACCTGTGCCTCAGGATTGATCAGATGAATCCGCTCCTCCATGACATCTACTTTGTATTTGCCGATCGTCTGATGGGTAGCGATGATCTGGCGGTTGATATTCGTCAGACAGACCTTGTCATCGTCAATGAGATCAAAGGCGCCGACTCCGCTGCGGGCAAGGGCTTCGACGACATAGCCGCCGACTCCGCCGATCCCGAAGACGGCGACACGGGCGTGGTAAAGACGCTGCATGGCATCTTTGCCGAGGAGTAATTCGGTTCTGGAAAATTCGTTTAACATAGATGTAGATTCCTTTTCTTATAACTATATTTAACTATATTGCACGCAGCTGTGCTGTCCCCCTTTCATCCAGCACAGCAAACACCGCACGGTCAGGGAACCGGATCGTGAAAATTCCAAGTATAAAAAAACATGGGAACTTAAAGGTTCCCATGCTTTAGCTTATTTTTATTGTTCCTACTAGTATACTGGGAATACTCTCGTAAGAGTATATCACATCTTTAGAGATTGTCATAGAGTCCCTGAATAAAATTTTTCACCTGCACATTATTTTCCGGTGTGGTGTCTTCCAAAGTCGCATGGATAAAGGGTTTGCGCTCCTTCATGAACTTCAGCACGGATGTATAATCCATCTGTCCAAGACCGCAGCCTACGGATCTAAGCTTCCCATCCTCGGGGATAAAATCCTTGAGATGTACCATTGCTACATCCTCACCTAACAGATCGATGGCTTCGTCCACGATTGCCACCTGATCCTTATAATTACAGTAATCCAGCAGATTTACCGGATCTAAAATGATCTGAAGGTTGGGCGAATTGATCTCATCCAGAACTCTTCTCGCTCTGGCGGGATTGTAGACAATATGCTTCCATACCGGCTCGATGGCGATAACAACGCCCATCTGCTCGGCATATTTTACGACAGGACGTAAGTTCGTGATAAAGGTCTGCAAAGCCTCTTCGCCATGGCATTCGGGTACTGCGGTATAAGTAACGTTGGGAGCACCGGTCTCGGTTCCCACCACACCGCAGCCTAGCCACGAAGCAAAACGGATATGTGCCATATAGCGGTGGGTGATCTTCGCAAGCTGCTCCGGATTGGGATTTGCCAGATTCAGATAGCATCCAAGCACCGCAACATCCACCTGATTTTTCGCAAATACATTTTTCATATACATGGCAAGTCCCGGGGTCAACGCCTCATCGGTAGTGGGAAACTCGGTGATCACCTTACCGGGTGCCAGATGTCCGCAGGCAAAGCCAAGCTCATGGACATTGGCAATACGCTCCTCAAAAGGAAGCTTTTTCGTATCATGTAAACGGATTC
>ENA-OURQ01002439-OURQ01002439.1-human-gut-metagenome-genome-assembly--contig:-NODE-2439-length-13832-cov-2.983596_pt1 | contig 13832 bp, 13 predicted proteins | sample MGYA00242105_ERZ508999 | MGnify/ENA primary metagenome ERZ508999 (study PRJEB26280, sample SAMEA2338771) | human gut metagenome | biome: human gut; feature: human-associated habitat; material: faeces...
ATATCTACATTGGTACTAACACCATTTACTTTTCCCGAAGACGTACACTGCCACATATCATACTTTGACTGATACTGACAAGATGCACTATACTGCGCAACCCATTTAGACCAGGACTCATTCTTAAATACCCGATCTGTCAATATACTATTCCACCAATACAGGCTCGCATAAATTCCAACTTTATATCCAGCCCCAGATATCTTAGAACAAAATGTATTTGCCAATTTTCCAATTGTTGAACTGCCAAGATTCAGAACCGAATTCTCTTCCATGTCAAAATAAACGGGGTATGTCGGCTAGTGTCCTTCCAACATTTTCTTAACATTTTCAGCCTCTTTCTCTACTGCCGAAACCGTTGTTGCTGTAGAATATATGTATACCCCATAAGGAATTCCCAATCGTTCACATTCTTTTACATTGTACTCCCATTTACGATCTTTATAGCCTGAACCATAACTGCAGCGGATAATAACGAAATCAATATCCGATCTGTTTTTTACCGTATCCCAGTTAATAGTTCCCTGATATTCACTTATATCCATTCCTTTTTTCTTTGCACCAGGGATTGGTTTTCCAAGACTGTTAACAAATTGTCCATTGACCTTTTTCCATGCATTTGTAACAGCCCTTGCATTACTTGTCGCATCATCTTCTTGTGGTATTAATTCACCATTCGAATATCTCCAACTATTTTCTTTCGGCCTGTCCTCATCTGTATTCTCACTCGTCTGCACTTTCACTGAATCAGAGACAGATTCCTTTTTTTGAGCGTCGTTATTCTCCGGTTCTCCTGCCATAACGCTGATTGTACCTGTCGTAATATATATGACAGCCAGCATTACCGTCATTATCCTTTTCATATTTCCCCCCCTCAAATCATCAAATTGTATTATATATTTTACTATATCATGATTCTTATTTTCTTACTATCTTTATTTGCTTTTCCGGACATTTTCTTATTTTCTAAATACAATCACTCTCTGTCCCACATAATTAAACACCACGAACGCTCCCATTCCAACTAGCATAGACAGATTATCCTGTACACTTTTACTCTGTCCGTGAAGAAACCATGACACAAGCGGCTTGGCAAGCCCGTACGCAACCAGATAACAGACCGTAATATTTAACGCAAACTTAACCAGTTGCTTCCATGACTTTTCTTTATTCTGAAATGTAAAATACTTATTCAAAAAATAACTCACAATACTCCCCACAACATAATTGGATGCCGAGGATATCCAATAGCTCAGATGTAACACATTATATGCTGCAAACATTACAGCTGTTCCGACCAGTGTATTCACAATTCCAACCAATACAAATTTCCAAAATGTTATATCCAGTATATTTTTTATTTTATCTTTCATTATTGCTTCTTTCTCCTTGTTCATTTATAAAATAGGCATTGCATGGCAATACTAAAACGGCCTGTGTAAAAACACAGGCCGTCCAATATTCTCTTATTCTCCTAATCCATCTTCGATTGCACTGACCATGGCATCCATAGCCTCTTTTTCATCTTCCCCGTCGCAAATAAGTTCGATCTCATCTCCCGATTTCACACATGCTCCGAGAACACTTAAAACGCTCTTTGCATTTGCTGCAACATCGTCATCATACATAAACTCTACTTTGCATTTGTATCTACTTGCTATGTTACAGAACATTCCTGCCGGTCTGAGATGTAACCCTGTTGGATTTGTTATTGTAACTTTCTGTCTGATCATAATGTACTCTCCTCGCTTCTAATTGTTATTCCGTCCATCTTCAAGCCTCTGTACTTGTTTTATGATTATTCTCTTTTGTTTACCTGATTGTATCTGTCTTTTTCTCATCTTCTTTCGTCTGACCTTCACTGCTACTATTTTCATTTTGTGTCTTATCATTCTGTTTTGTTTTTTCCAGAATAATTTCTACATTCACATTATTCACCAGTGAACATCCGTCCGGAAGTTCAACAGATACCGGAACCGTATAAGTTCCTGCATTGGTATACTTCTTCAGATCAATACTCACTTTCTTTGCCGGTGAGAACAAATTCAGTGCATCCCCAGGTCCTTTTATCTGTATCTCAAGATCAACCGTTGAACCATAACTAATGCTCAGTCCTTCTGCTATATTGTTTACAACAATAGAATTTGTAGATACTTCAAATGTTTTCGCTCCCGGCTGCTGTACCGGAATTGATACAACCACCTTATTCGCATTCTGTTCTGTCAAAGACACACCACTTGGAATATAAGACGAAATATCAATTGTTTTGTCCGTCTTCTGTGTCAGATTATCCAGCTGTAACGCACTTGCCGGAATACTGATTTTGGAAACTCCTGCTAATGTCGTTTTATCTCCTGTAATCTCAACTTCCTGCGGCTCTACCGTTATTTTTCCAAGTTTATACCCCTCTGCCGCTGATACATCTGACGTATCAACTTCTATCGGAACACTTTTAACCTGAAGAAGTTCTACTTCTACACTAACTCCCTCTTTTCCAAGATTGTTTGCCAGAAGTGTCTGATCAATCACATTATTATTCGCATCATACAGAACCAGTTTTGCTTCCACCGTCTCATCTTCCGAAAGTCCTGATACATCTGCTTCGGCGGTAACTTTGGCTATACTGTTGATAATTCGTTTTGGTCCTCTAAGCGTTACCTTTTCCGGAACCGCTTTCAATGCTCCTACTTCATAACCACCTCTTACAGTACCTGTTGTTGTCGGAGTAATCGGGAAATTATTTTTTGCTTCCTCATCAATCTGGATCTGCAGATTTCTTGGATTTGCCGTCGCTTTCTCATATTTTCCGGCATAACCTTTGATTGTTATTTCGATTGGTACCTGTGTACGAAGTGTCAGTTCTTTCATATCGGCAGTTGCCTGAATATCTTCTGCCTTAATTTTATCTAATACGGATCTCTGCGCCGTAACAGTTACATTCACTTCCTGTGTATTATCAACAATCTGATACGTATTATTATTATCTGTAATTACTTCTTCATGAGTTACCTGAACCGGTATATTTGAGAAAGTCTTATCGTCTACCGGGTCATCTATATTTACCACGATCAGCCACAGAAATACTGCAATCAGGAAAGCCAGTATTTTCAGCGTAAGATTCTTAGTTATTCTTTTTTGCATGCTCACGCCATCCTTTCCACATTGCCCGTATTCTGTTAGTTTCACTACTTCTGTGCTGGATTTCTTCCAGTTTTATCCTAAGCTGCGCTTCATTAATATTTCTCGCCAGTTTGCCTCCTTGTGCCACAGATACAGCTCCCGTTTCTTCCGAAACAGCAATGATCAGAGCATCACTGACTTCACTCATTCCAACTGCGGCACGATGCCTTGTTCCCAGATCTTTACTGATACGCATATTGTCAGAAAGTGGAAGGTAGCATGTTGCCGACACAATCCTGTCACCACGGATAATAATTGCTCCGTCATGAAGAGGGGTATTGTGTTCAAATATATTCTCCAACACCTGACTGGATACCAGACAATCCATCTGAATCCCTGTACTTTCATATTCTGTCAGTCGAATTGCCTGTTCTACTACGATCAACGCTCCTGTCTTTACTTTTCCCATTGCAAAGCAGGCTCTGATAATATTCTCTCTGGTTTCCTCACTGAAACGTATCTCTCGATTCTGCTCAAAAGGCACAACCGACGTCAGGAATTGCTTTTCTCCCAGTTTTTCCAGCGCTCTTCGAAGTTCCGGCTGGAATACAACAATCGCAGCGGTTGCCATAACCGTCAGCGAATTTCTCGCAATAAAAAGGATGGTATGCATTTTAAATATAGCTGCAAGAAGAATAAATCCGGCAAGAACGATAATTCCCCGAAGTAACATCCATGCTTTCGTATTCTTAATCCATACAATAATCTGATAAATCAGAAATGTAAGAATCAAAACCTCTATCACATCTGTAACATGTACCTTTGGAATATACAGACCTATTCCGTATTTTTCTATAAAATCTGCCACTGCCTGTTCCATTCTTCTCACCTCCTCTTTATCTGAAATATTTCAACTATATTCTATATCTATCTTTTTCTTTTATTTGCAGTTTTCTTTCCACTTGCATGAAATTCATTTTCAAGGCTTTGTGTCAAAAGTAACTTATCTACATCTTTCATATCATGTTTCTTCGGCATCGGTCCTCTCTTCGGTGAATGTCTTTTGGCCTGACTGGCTCTTATCTGTGCAGGACTTCTGTACTCCGAATTATTATATGGTGTTTTTCTCGATGTTTCTTTTCTTAATTTGTGATTTGCAGACGGCTCCACGCTGATTGCCTTAGTCTCTTCCGTAACATCCTGTGAAAGACGTTTTACTGCTTCTGCATCAATAATCTCTGTTTCCTGTCTTTCATTGATCTTTTTCACCGTCTTCTCCGGAGTTGTTACTGCCACCTTTGGTATTGCTTTTACATAATAATAATATTCATCATCTTCAAACTGTAACCGTTCACTTCTTGCATAATCAACAGAGAAAAGGAACAGTTCTAATATCATTCCAACAATTGCCGCAAGAATATTTCCGAAGATCAGAGATCCATATGATATCTCCACTCCAAGTGCAATGCTTCCCATTGCCGTTACCACTACATCAGCAATTGCTCCTGCTATAATCCCAATTTTCCATGCGTGATCCAGTTCACGTCTGCGGATTGTATAAACCACAAAAAATCCTATAATAAACGCTACAATGTAAATCCACATTTCCTTATTCTGGAATACTTTCTGTACATAAGTTGTAATCTCAGAAAGCATCGCTTTACTTCCTGATGCTTTTGATGCCGAACTTGTCTTTTTAAGATATTCCACCATATAAAACACAACTGTTCCGCAACTCATCGGCACCAGACTTACCGGTGTATATATCAGTGCACACGCAACAGGTACCAGAAATGGTATTTTCAGAACAAATGCAATCGGTGTAAGAAGTACAACAAACGCCATCTTTGGTGCCAGTCTGATATAGAAAATATACATGATCAGGAAAATCATTGCCGATACAGCAAATATTCCTATCGACGCTGCCAGCGTATGTGCAAGAACTAATACCGCTGCTATCACAACAATCACCATCGGAGGCAGAAATGTAGCAACTACAGCCAGTGCCAGAGAAATTACCGGTGATGATAACGACTTCATGAATCCGGTATTCTGATTGATCATCGAAAATGTGATCATTGCAAGTATGAACTGAAAAGCCTTGTCAAATAATTTAGAATGTTTTCCATAGAGTTCTTCTATTCTTCCCCGTATTACATATATATTATCCATCTATCTTTTCTCCTTTTCATACATCTTCAGCAATTGGATCAGATTATGATTATATCTTTTTACCCTTTTTCTTGCTTTTTTATGTTTTTCATTATATATATGACTGGCAATTCCGCAATACACAATCACAACACCCACATAACCTGCCAAAATGATTAAAAATAAAAATATGATCAATCCATTTGACAGATTACCCATAATATTCTCCACGCCGGCAAGTAACAACACGCCTACCAGACATACATATCCAACCGATACACTTAAGAATGCATAGATAACATGCAGACTTGCATAGTCTTTTCTATAATAAGAGCTGATCTTAAAATCTTCTTTTCCATGTGTCTCTTCATAGAGAGCAAGTTTTGTCATTAATTTTACTTTTCTCTCATCTAACATATATCCACCTCAACATGATATTAATTCCATTAAAACATCATTTTAAGTATAACAAATCTCAGTACCCTTGTCCAATACTTATGGTTAAAAAGTAAACATTCTCTACACCTTTCTGTTTCAATACATTTGACACTGCATCAATTGTATTTCCCGTTGTATAAATGTCATCAACCAACAACACTCTCTTTACTGCCTGAAATGTATGTTTCACTGCAAATGCGTGCTTCAGATTCTTTTTTCTTTCCTGGTGACCTAGTTTTTTCTGCGGACTGGTCTTTCTGGTTCTTATCAGACTTTTACTGTCCACCGGGATTTCCAGGATTTTTCCTATTTCTTCTGCAAGTATCTGTGCCTGATTATATCCTCTTTTTCTCTTTCTTGAAGGATGCAACGGTACCGGCATAATAATATCCGGCCTCCATCTTTCTATTTCTTTTTGGAATTCTTTTACAAGTTCCTGACTATATAATATTCCGTATCTTCTTTGGTTATGGTACTTAAATTGATAAACAGACTGATTTACGGGGTTTTTGTGGTTCCACAAACTCAATCCCCGTTCATAATAATGATGTGTATGCATGCAGTCATAACAGTATTCCTGCTCTACACTACGGATCTGTTTTCCACATTGCATACACCTTGGTTCTCTGACTTTCACTAGTTCCAGCTTCTTTCTGCATTCTTTGCAGATGCCGTCTCTGCATACTTTTTGGCAGAATGGACAAACTTCCGGCCAGAGCAAAGATATGATTGATTCTTTAATCTTATTGATTTTTTTATGATTCATTTAATTCCCGGATTCGCTCTGCAAGACTCGTATTACGGTTCTGTTGATTCGTATTATGTATCATTTCCTGAAATACACTTTCATTTCCAATCACTGTAACACACTTTCTTGCTCTTGTAACAGCCGTATAAAGCAGATTTCTGTAATATAGCTGTCTTGGTCCCTGTAACAAAGGGATAATAACCGCCGGATATTCACTTCCCTGGGCTTTATGAATCGTTATAGCATAAGCCAGTTCCAATTCATCCAGCAGATTATACGGATACTTTACCAGCTTCTTTTCATCATACTCAACAGTAACCGTTTCCTCATATGTATTAATTTTACGTATGATTCCCATATCGCCGTTAAAGACACCGATTCCCTTATCGATCGTCATTCCATAGCGGGTAGAAATTTCCCATTCAAGCTGATAATTATTCTTAATCTGCATCACCTTGTCCCCCTCACGAAACAGGTGATCTCCGTATTCTTTTTCCTGTTTTCCAGGTTTCGGCGGATTCAGATATTCCTGTAATATCTTATTGATTCTCTCTACCCCCAACAGTCCTTTTCGCATCGGTGTCAGAACCTGAATATCCGCTTCTTTCGCATTCACAAACTTTGGAAGTTTCTTCTGGATCAATGTAATAATATTGCTGATGATCATATTCGTATCGTCACGTTTTAAGAAGAAGAAATCCATACTTTTATTGTCCAGAACAACCGGTTCTCCCCGGTTGATCTTATGCGCATTCACAATAATATCACTTTCTCCGGCCTGTCTGAATATCTTCGTCAGTTTTACAACCGAAAAGCACTCCGAAGAAATGATATCTTTCAGTACACTTCCCGGTCCTACACTTGGAAGCTGGTTCACATCCCCCACCAGGATCACACGTGTTCCGGGTACGATAGCATTCAGGAGTGCATACATAAGTGGCAGATCTACCATCGACATCTCATCAATAATAACTACATCTGCTTCCAGTGGATTTTCTGCATTCCGCTGGAAGCCCCCGATTGTCTCATCATCCGGATTTCCTGACACTTCTAGAAGACGGTGTATCGTCTGTGCTTCACAGCCGGTTGCCTCAGTCATTCTTTTTGCCGCCCTTCCTGTCGGTGCGGCCAGGTAAATATCCAGCCCTTCACTTTCAAAAAAATGTATCATAGCATTGATCGTAGTCGTCTTACCGGTACCAGGTCCCCCTGTCAGGATCATCAGACCATGCCTTACTGCTTCCATTACAGCAGTCTTTTGCATATCATCCAGATACAACTCTGTATTTTTTTCGATTTTATTAATCCGGCGTATTAAGTTAGCATCTGCAATTTCAAAATCAAGATTAAGATCATGCAGCATTTTTGCTGTATTTAATTCCATATAATAGTAATGAGACGTATATATCCTCATTCCCTGCTCCGACGGCTTCATAACGATCTTTTTTTCCATCGCAAGATCCATCAGGTACTGTTCCATGTCCTGAATCTGAACACCAAGCAATTCACTGGTCTCTCTTAACAGTGCTTCCTGATACAAATAAATATGTCCATCATTCACGCTCTGCTGCAATGTATAAAAAATCCCACTTCGTATACGAAAATCCGAATCTGTGTGGATTCCAATCTTTGCCGCAATCTCATCAGCAGTCTTAAATCCAACCCCCGGAACATGATCCGCCAGCTGATACGGATTCTCCTCAATCGTGCGGTAAACATTACGGCCATAATGCTGATAGATTTTCGCCGCAAGCGTCGTTGAAATTCCAAACTTCTGCAGATAGATCATCGCCTGACGCATATCTTTCTTTTCTTCCACCTGAGAAGCAATCTCTCTTGCTTTCCGTTCGCTGATTCCCTTGATTTCCGCCAGTCTCTCCGGCTCTTCTTCTATGATCCGAAAAGTATTTTCTTTAAATTTCTTGACAATTTTTCCCGCCAGCGCGGCTCCGATTCCTTTTATCGCTCCGGATCCTAAATATCTTTCAATTGATATCAGATCCTCCGGTTCACATACTTCCGATTCTTCCACAGCGAATTGAAGGCCATACATCTTATGTGTTGTATAGCCTCCTGTCAATCTTAATAATTCTCCTTCTTCTATAAAATGAAAATTTCCGACACAGGTAACCTCTCCATCTGAATTATTCAAATGGAATACTGTATATCCGTTATCTTCATTTCTGTAAACGATATGTTCTACGTATCCTTTAATCTCTTCCATTCGATTTCATTCACCCTGGTTTTCTAGATACCTTTTCTTTCGCCCATAAATTCTACATATTCTCCAGTACCGATTGCTACAACTTTCATTGGATCATCCGCTGTCATAGTATTAATACCTGTCTTTTCCTCGATCAGCTCTTCCATACCACGCAGCATGGATCCGCCTCCCGTCAGCATAATTCCTCTGTCAAGAATATCAGCGGAAAGCTCCGGTGGAGTTCTCTCTAACACACTGATTACGGCTTCTACAATCTGTCCGGTAGTCTCTCGAAGTGCTTCTTCTGTCTCTGTTGATGTTACCGTAACAGTCTTCGGCAGTCCTGTTACAAGATTTCTTCCTCTGACTTCCAAAGTCTCATCTTCAATCAACGGATAAGTTGTACCGATTTTAATCTTAATATCCTCTGCGGTTCTTTCACCGATCAGAAGATTATGCTTCTTTCTCATATAACGCACAATTGCCTCATCGAAATCATCACCTGCGATCTTAAGTGATGTATTTACAACAGTTCCTCCAAGAGAAATTACCGCAATATCTGATGTTCCTCCCCCGATATCAACAATCATATTACCGCAAGGTTTTGAAATATCGATTCCTGCACCGATAGCTGCTGCAACCGGCTCTTCAATCAGATGAACTTCTCTTGCACCAGCTGCATAAGTAGCCTCCTCAACTGCCTTACGTTCCACTTCTGTTACACCACTTGGGACACAGATACTGATTCTAGGCTTTTTGAAGGTTCTCTTACCTAATGCCTTCTGCACGAAATATTTAATCATTTTTTCAGTTACTGTATAATCTGAAATAACACCCTGTCTTAATGGTCTTACCGCTACAATATTTCCCGGAGTTCTTCCAAGCATCATTCTTGCTTCCTCTCCGATCGCTTTTATCGCATTTGTATCTCTGTCATAAGCTACGACAGAAGGCTCCTTTAATATAACACCTTTTCCTTTTACATATACTAATACACTGGCTGTTCCCAAATCAATTCCAAGATCTACTGACATTCCCAATTCTCCCTTCATCAAGCTGTCTATATCATTATCTTTTGTAAGATATGATCATACGCATGCTATTTTTGAGCATGTTCCCATTATAATCAAAATTATTTAAAATAAAAAGACCCATTTTGCTTAAATCTTTGTGAAGCTTTTTACATAAATATTACAATATGACGAATCTGCCCGAAGAGATGAACAAAATGTCATATTTCTACCTTCCTAACATCGGTTTTATATACTTTCCTGTATAAGACACAGGACTTTCTGCTACCTCTTCCGGTGTCCCGCTTGCGATCACGGTTCCACCTTTGTCACCGCCTTCCGGTCCGATATCAATAATATAATCTGCAGTTTTTATAACATCCAGATTATGCTCTATCACAATAACCGTATTACCATCAGCTGTCAGTCTGTGCAGAATCTCTGTCAGCTTATGCACATCAGCAAAATGCAGTCCTGTCGTCGGCTCATCCAGAATATAAATGGTACGCCCGGTACTGCGTTTGCTGAGTTCAGTCGCAAGCTTGATTCTCTGCGCTTCTCCACCCGACAGGGTCGCTGTTGCACGGGACAGCGCCAGATAATCCAGTCCGACATCCATTAAGAACTGGATTCGTGCTTTAATTTCCTTTAAAATCTGACTGCCGATTGCAAGCTGTCTTTCCGAAAGCTGCATATTCTGTAAAAACTCCTGCAATTTAACAATCGAAAGATTGGTAATCTCATAAATATTTTTATCCGCAACAGTCACGGCAAGGGAAGACGGCTTTAAACGCTGACCCTTACATGCCTTACACGGTGTAATCTGCATAAATTCTTCATACTGCTGTTTCATTGTATCCGAACCGGTTTCACGGTAACGCTTCTGCATATTGCGGATTAAGCCCTCAAATGCTATATCGTACACACCTTCGCCGCGCTGTCCGCGGTAATGCACCTTTACGGAATGTCCGTTTGTTCCGTGAATAATAATATCGCGGATTTCCTGCGGATAATCCTGAAACGGTGTAGAAAGGCTGAAATGATATTCTTCCGCAAGTGCTTTCATAATCGCTCTTGTAAAACTGCCCTCGTCCGTCACCGACTGCCAGCCCATTGCCACAATCGCACCTTCATCAATGCTTAACCGCTCATCCGGTATCATCAGTCCGACATCAAATTCCATTTTATAGCCCAGTCCGAAACACTCCGGACACGCACCGAACGGATTGTTAAACGAGAAGCTTCTCGGTTCGATTTCTTCAATACTGATTTCACAATCCGGGCAGGCAAAGCTCTGGCTGAAATGCATCGGCTCACCGTCAATGACATCCACTGTCATCAGGCCATCTGCCAGTTTCAGTGTAGTTTCAATCGAATCGGTCAGACGCTTCTGGATTCCTTCCCGCACGGATAAGCGGTCCACTACAATTTCAATATTGTGCTTTTTATTCTTTTCCAGCTTAATCTCATCGGTCAGTTCATACATATTGCCGTCTGCAATTACACGGACATAACCGCTCTTTTTAGCCTGTTCAAACAACTTGACATGTTCACCTTTTCGTCCGCGGACAACCGGCGCCAGAAGCTGGATTTTCGTCCGCTCCGGCAGCTGCATAATCACATCTACCATCTGGTCAACCGTCTGTTTCTTAATCTCCCTGCCACACTTCGGACAATGCGGAATGCCGACTCTTGCATACAGCAGTCGGAAATAATCGTAAATTTCCGTCACCGTACCGACCGTTGAACGCGGATTGCGGTTCGTAGATTTCTGGTCAATGGAAATCGCCGGAGATAAGCCTTCAATACTCTCTACATTTGGTTTTTCCATCTGTCCGAGGAACTGTCTTGCATAAGAAGACAGGGATTCCATATATCTTCTCTGCCCTTCTGCATAGATCGTATCAAATGCCAGTGAAGACTTTCCTGATCCGCTTAAGCCGGTAAGAACTACAAACTTATCTCTGGGAATATCCACACTGAGATTCTTCAGGTTATTCTCATTGGCTCCTCTGATTCTGATAAACTGTTTCTTATTCTCTGCTGCCATCTGTTCCTCCATTTCTTAACCGGAAAGCACCGGCTGTAACTCCCTGTATCCTGATCTGATCCGGAATCCTCCGGCTCAGATATTTCTTAATGTGTTCTTCAAGAATATCACAAGAACATTTGTTCGTCAACCATTTCTAAATTCTTTTTCCACCAAAACTTACAGCAAAAAATCTGCCATCACTGCATTACTCACATGAATGCCTTCTCTTGATAAAAATATCCTGCCGCTTTCTTCCAACAGCAGTCCCTGTTTCTTATATTTTTTCAGAACTTCTCCATATATATTCTCTATTGCAGTGCCAAAATACTCCTGAAATTCCTTTTTGGACACGCCCTGTGTCATACGAAGTCCAAGAAACATAAACTCTGCCATCTCATCTTCTCTTGTAAGAAGTTCCCTGTTTTTTCGAATTTTTTCTGGTGCACTGCTGTTTTTCAGATATTCCTGCATATCGGAAGTATTGGAAAAACGTTCCTTTCCCAATAAGGAAGCCGCTCCAAGCCCAAGCCCCAGATAATCCTTTCTCTGCCAGTATCCTTCATTATGTCTGCATTCACACCCTGCTTTTGCATAGTTGGAAATCTCATACTGATGATAGCCATACTCTTTCAGAACTACAGCAACATCTTCATACATGCGGTACTCCGTATCTTCATCAGGCAAATCCAGCTTTTTTCTGGAAAAAGGGGTGCCCTCTTCAATAATAAGACTGTATGCCGAAATGTGCTCCGGGCCAAGTGCCGCCACCATCCGAAGGTTCTCTATCCAATCTTCATAACACTGTCCCGGAATGGCAAACATCAGATCCACATTTATATTGGAAAAGCCAGCCTCTCTTGCCATCTGAAAGCTTTCCAGAAACTGTGCATAATTATGAATTCTTCCAAGCATAGCCAGTTCCTTATTGTTTGGCGACTGTAAGCCAATGCTGATCCGGTTAATTCCGTATTTTCTGTAAATAGAAAGTTTCTCAGGCGTCAATGTTCCAGGATTTGCTTCAATCGTTACCTCCGCATCCGCCGAAAACAAAAAATAATCTCTCAGCCCCTGTAAAAGCTTTTCCATTACATCACATTCCGGCACAGAAGGTGTTCCCCCGCCAATGAAAACTGTATCTACCGGACGTTTTTTCAGATTCTTTGAAACCGTCTCCATTTCCCGTAAAAGTGCATAAATATAAGCTTCCTGCCCGGCCCTGGTAGAGGGACCTGACAGGAAGTCACAATAATCACATTTCTTTATGCAAAACGGGATGTGAAGGTACAATTCCAAACCATTCTTCTTTGTTCCCATTCTGATTTTCTCCACATTGTTTATTTTCTTCTGTTTACAATGCTGTTTCTGTAAAATTAATCTCCACTACCGGTCTCAGTTTCTTCATCTGTTGAATTTCCAGTAGCATCACTGCCGCTGTCAGACGAATCTGCAGCAGTCTGCTCTTCTGAAGAGCCGCTCTTACTGCTGCCTGCAGCCTTTCCCTCTTCTTTTTGAACCAGATACTCATTCACCATAGTCACGCTTCCGCTTTGCGCTACCGCATCTTTATTTACCTGGCGAGGTACCGGCGTAGGTGTTGCTGTAGGGATCGGCGTGATCTTCATTACGCCCTGCGACTCTGCGTCTGGTGCTTTCACCGTTTTCTTCCCACATGCACAGCTGCCTGCAAAAATTACGATCACCAGCAGGATCACTGTCAAAATCCCGCCCTTGATCCACTGTTCCCTGTCTTTTTTATAACTTCTCTTTATTCTTCTTATCAAAATACGTATCTTAGCTTTCATCGGATACCTCCGCGTCTGATGCCAGCTGGCATATATCTTATGTCAATCAGTCACACTCAGACACCTTTATTTGTTGCTTTTCACCACAGGATTGACAACAATTAATTTTCATCCAGTTTCAGTACGCTCATAAATGCTTTCTGCGGAATCTCTACGTTTCCAACCTGGCGCATTCTCTTCTTACCTTCCTTCTGTTTTTCCAGAAGTTTCTTCTTACGAGAAATATCACCGCCGTAGCACTTGGCAAGAACATCTTTACGCATAGCCTTAACCGTCTCTCTGGCAATGATTTTGCCGCCGATCGCAGCCTGAATCGGAATTTCAAACT
>ENA-OURQ01002458-OURQ01002458.1-human-gut-metagenome-genome-assembly--contig:-NODE-2458-length-13726-cov-17.163704_pt1 | contig 13726 bp, 9 predicted proteins | sample MGYA00242105_ERZ508999 | MGnify/ENA primary metagenome ERZ508999 (study PRJEB26280, sample SAMEA2338771) | human gut metagenome | biome: human gut; feature: human-associated habitat; material: faeces...
CCTTTTTGGTTTTTGCAGGAGCTTTCTCTGACAATTCCGTTTCCACATATTCGCTAATGATGTTCAACGCTTTGTAATAATCCCCGGACTGGTAGACACGGCTACTCATTTCTTTGGCCTGTTGCGGCTGTCCATTTTCTTTCAGCAGCCGGGATGCCCTGCCGAGAATAGCGAAGATATTTCCATCCTGTCCCACCAGCTTCATTTTCGGGCGTTTGGGAACAGGCTGTTCTTTGGAAGTTTCTGTGCCCTGCACCTGTTCTACTGTAAAATCAAAGGGTTCTTCTGCAAAATGAACATACAGCACGCCATCGCCGGTCTGAATTTCCTGCTGCTCGAAGCTCTCGCCCCAGCCGTCAGACATTTGCCCGGAAAGGTATTCTTTCAGCGTTTCCAGTTCTTCTGCATCCAATTTGCCCGCAACGCGGCATTCTGCCACGCCCCAGAGCTGACCGTTCCGTTCTTCCACTGCGAAAACAGCCGAATGAACCTTACGATTGACGCTGTCCGTTTCGTCATACCAGTGCATAACGCTGCGCTCCGCTTCCTCCGGCATTCGGTATTTTTTCAGCGCCGCCGCGATCTGCGATTCATACCCGCGCAGTTCTTCTCCCTCGACCGGCCATCCAGCACGACACTCTCATTTTCGAGATCGCCGTAGCGGTTACGCTCATAGAGATCGGCGGTCAGCGGTGCATAGAGTTTCAGCGTTTCCAGCTTGGGCGGCAGCACCGTGAAGCTGTCCTCGCCGGGAACAATCGCCAGCGTCCGGCCGTTGTCCCACTTCATAAGAAGCTGCCCCGCATCATCCACGCCCATCACCGTGCCTGTCGTTCCTGGCGGGATAGGCTGGGGATCGTCGGGCATAGCCAGCAACCGAACGCGGGTGCCGGGCGGATAGTGGTCACGGGCGTATTGGAGCCGATGTTTCCATTGTGTTTCGTTCATAAGCGTTTCTCCTTTCCTGTTCGGCACGGCGCTTCTGTTCTTCTTCCTGGCGCTGCGCTATTTCCAGAGAATGTTCTTCGATTCGTTTGCACAATTTGATGGTCTTGCGCAGTTCCCGCAGACGTTGGGTGAACAGCGGGATTTGGTCGCTTTCCGGATTGGTTTTGTACAGGCGATTGCGCTCTGCGTTCAGCTTCCGCACCTCTGCTTCCGTTTGGGCACGGAGATCCCGTAGCTGCGCCAGAGTGCGGGTATCCCGGTTCATCAGAAATTCGTACTGCTCAATTCGTTTGTCGAGCTGACGGATTTCCTCCCGCACGGCCGGGGATGGATGCCAAGGTTTACGGTGAAAGACCCCCAGCATATACAGTTCCCGATAATAGAAAACGCGCAAGCCTTTGAGCTTGCGCACTTTCTGATAGGTCCCGTGCAGCCGGACATGACGGACGTGTGGTTCGGCGGGGTAGGTTTTCTGTGAGTAGAGGATACGCTGTTGGATAGCCTCCGGGGTGTACTGCTTTCCCAAGGTTTTGAACCGAATCGGACGAGGTTTTCCGGGCGGCTTCAGCGTAGGATATTTTCGATTGAAACGGAAGGTGTATCCTTTCTGACTTAAACACTGCAGAAATTGCCGCCAGGTCAGAGCCTGTGAGATCGCTTCATCCACGTCCTGGCGCACCATAGATGTCCAGTTTGGACGATTCTCCTGTTCGTCCAGCCAAACGTGGTACGGCATGGAGGACTGTTCGCTTTCTTTGGTCTCAATGATGGAAAGTCCATATTTTCTGCATAGCGCATCAGAACGTGCCCGCACTTCAGTATAGTAGGACTTGGCATTGCTGTGGTATTTCCGGCCATTATCCAAAGCCACCGAACACCACACAATGTGATTGTGATAGTGTTTGGTGTTGAGGTGGGTGGTAACCACCGTTTGAAAACGGCCTTGCAGCAGTTGCTCGGCCAGCTCGACCCCGATTTGGTGAGCCAGTTCCGGCGTGACTTCTCCTTCGGCAAAACTCTGGACAAGGTGGTATCCTTGCACACCGGCTGTTTGCTGCCACCGTTGTACCGTGTCTCGCATATCCTCAAAGGCGGTTTCGCACACACAGCTGAGTCCCGTTTCAAAACAATCCAACTCCGTCTTTTCTCGGTTTATGGCATAGTCCACTGCGTCCTGCAAAGACTTGGGACCGCGTGTCGTCTTGGTTTTATCCCGCACATAGTCCACCGCTCGGTCCAGGCAGCGGACGGGGATAATGGATGTATAAGCCATCCCGCATACAACCTCCTTATGTTATGTAAATTGTCGCATATAGCCTCTTGTGCTATACTGATACCAGATATTTCATTGAGTTATCGATTAAAGGCATATTTTTCAAAGACTTGGCATGGGAGGTTGAACATGGATAAATATTTGAACGAAGATGCAATTACTGCGGAAATCATGTCCTATGTAAAGAACAGAATATACAACTATGCAGTTCTCATCGATGGTGATTGGGGAACAGGTAAAACATACTTCATCCAGAAAAGTATTATCCCAACCCTCGAAGGTTCTGGCTATATGCCTATATACATTTCTCTATACGGCGTCAACTCTACGGACACTGTTTCGCAAAAGATTGCGCTTTCCATTTTGACAAATAAGCTTCCCTCTGATAAAAGGACTGTTGCAAAGCAATGTTTACCAGCTATCGGTTCTTTTGTCCTTCCAATAGGCCAAACTCTACTAAATGCCACAGGCATATCCATTCTCGAACCACTTTTCAAATCTCCTGTAGAAGATATTCCTTGGGATACCATTTTCAAAAAATTTAATGATTCAAGAAAACGTATTTTTATCTTTGATGACTTAGAACGTTGCTCATTGCCTATCAATGAAATACTAGGTTATATCAACAGTTTGGTTGAACACGAATCTGAAAAAGTTCTTATTGTGGCCAATCAGCAGGCTATCGGAAAAATGTCTTTGCGTAATGATTTGGAAGCCAAGTATCAGGTAGTACTAAACCCCCAACTACATCTAACAGAAAAAGTACGCGACCCTTCCCAACCATACTACACATTGCAGAACAATCTTGTGGATCAACACATCACTGAATTTACACCGGATCAGCTAAAGCAACACACTGCAGAACTATTCAGTGAAAATGTGTTGTATAAAGAAATCAAGGAAAAACTGGTAGGGCAGGAACTCTATTTTCACCCCACGTTGAAAAATATACTTCCTCACATAATTGCCGAGAGTTCCTTGGATGAGGAAGTCAAAGAAGTTTTGACCCAGTCACTCGACAAAATCGTGTATGTTTTTCAACAAGAGAATTGTTTGAATTTGCGTTCTTTCCAATCAGCCCTCCTAACATTCAGCCGCATTTGGAATCTTAATTTTAATATGAACATTAACCCACTGGACAGGCACTCTCTATTAGAAACCCTGTTTATTGCAATTTTACACAGTACAATTCAGCAAAAGAGAGGCGGTCCGCGATTTAACTGGCCGGAGAAACGGTCGTACCAGCAATATTCTTATTCGAAGAAAGTCTTGGATTTTGCCAGAATGTTTGTCGGGTTCAAGTTTGTTGAGGATTATGTATTTGACTCCGAACTTGATTGTGAGAGTGCTATTTCTACTATAAATTCTTACGTCCAGAATGAAATCACCAAACCAAGAGAAAGAAGCTTCGATCCAATTCAAAAGGCAGAAAAATATTGGCTTATGGATGATCTGAAGGTTGAAGCAATTTATACTGAACTATCCAATTGCATTGAAACCCACAACTATACCCTCATTGAACTTTTCAAAATATTATCCTTTGCACATAAGCTGTCTGAGTTAGGTTTTACGGTTGATGTAGACCAGTATTTTCACAAAGTCTATAATGCCATAAACAATATGGAGCCTATCTCTAAAGAGCAGATGAGGTACTTTGAATTGTCCATGTTTGACGGTAGCTTTTTATCACAAGATTCACCTTGCTTTTCCGTCTTCAAACAACAATGTAATGAATTGCTGGCTCTTATAGAGAAAAAATCTACCAATAAAGACGACCTTCAACTCGATAATATCCTTAAGGAAAAGTTACACTGGGGGCATAAACTCTACAAATACGTTTTCGAAAGGAGGGATGCTTTTCTATCTGAAAGAGCTTTCCTTTCAAAATTCAATATTGATATTATCGTTGACAAACTCAAAAACTCGCCTCCTGATGATTGGCAAGATTTCAGGCATTGCCTCAGTGCCGTTTATGGTTTTTCAAATCTAAGGGATTACTATTCCAATGATTTAAAAAATGCAATAGCTTTAAAGGAGAAATTGGATGTCCTTGTCCTCCCCACTAAAATTCTCAATAATTTGCACAAAAAATGGTTGATTGCGGATCTCCAAGAAATAATCAACAAACTTACTCCCCAGAGTCCCAACAATAAAGAAACGGCAAATAATGGGGGTTCAGATACTACCAATTCTCAACATGTATAACACCCGATTTTTTCAACGTGCACTTTCCCTTCTGGTTTTTCTCAGAATTTTCCGTTTAGGTTGCGGTACTTTTTCCGGCAGACACGGATGGCTAATATTGCGGTAGTCCATGTTGAAGAAGATACCTCGCAGCTTGCCCGAGAAGTGGTTTGCCTTGGCGATCTTTTCCGGTGTTCCACGGCTCTCGATGTAATCGTTGGGGCCGCCATACAGGCGGGTCACCATCTCATTCTTTTCCGGGTCATAGGACATAAAGCGCAGATCAAAGCACACCGTCGACAGCTGCATCCCCACAAAGGACGCGAAGTGCTGTTGACGGTTTTCTTGCTCCGTCAGCGGAGGATGTGCTTCTGCCGAAGACTGCAGCTGGAGCGTGGTAGTACAGACGTTGGTCCAGAACTCCACCGACAGATCAGCCGACAGGTTCAGGTTGGTGTGGTCGGGGACATAGGCCATATAGTAGCGCTCGGCGTCCGGCTCTTTCCCCACCAGAATGCCGTCTTTGCTGATTTCGCTCACCACCAGTAGGCAGTTCCAGGCTTTCTTCTTCACGTCAAATCCCATGTACCGTTGTTTGGCGCGGATGACGACGGGCGGTCTGCGAAAGTCATCATTCACAAACAACTGGTAGTCAGCATCACTGAGCACCAGCACCCGCTGTATGGAGAACTTTTGCGGCTTACTCATGAACGGCGAAATATTCTGAAGTTCAGTAACATCCAGTACACCGGATACAAAATTGGCGGTTTCCTGATATTTCTTTACCATTGATTTTTCACCTCCTTCCAGATTTCCCGGGAGATTTGAATCATTTTGTTAACACTCTCCTGACCGGCCACACCCGTACTGTTTGCCCGATGGGCCAACCATGGTTAAGCAATTTGATGTCGTTTTCTTCACCTGATATAATTATTTCAGCATCCTAGGTTATGGAAAAGGTCTAAAGACAGAAAAAGAATTCAGGATATAGGAGGTCAAAATCAAAATGCTTTTAAATGGAATGTTCGCTTTCAGAAAAACAATTGTACAAATAAAAAGGAATCCCGATACAAGCACGGAATCCATTGCAGACCAGCAACCTTCTACGTATCCTCAGCACTTATACAAATATGTTTCACTTACGACCGCTGTTCAAATTTCTCGTCTATTTGATATTCTTATGTCTCATAGACTGTATTTCCCTAGATATACTGAGCTAAATGATCCCTTGGAAGGAGCTGCAATTGATATTCCCGTAGGTGGATATGCGGGAAGTTCTATATACAAGCAAGAAGATAGAGAAGACCCCTTCATTGGAGGACTCAAGGCCCAGTATAGGATTCTTTCGCTTTCTGATGATCCATGCTCTCCCCAACTATGGGCGCATTATGCAGGGAATTATACCGGCGCATGCTTATGCTTTAGGACAGATGGGAAATTTAGTTCCGCAAAAAAGGTCCAGTATTTCCAAAGGAAACCCAAACCGAAAACCGAGACAATGGAAAATCAGCTTGAACCCTCAGTAGAAGATTGTAAGAAAATGGTGTATTCCAATTGGTTTTTAAAACAAAAAGGCTGGGAATATGAAAGAGAGTGGCGAATTGTAGAAGAATCAACATCAAATTATTTCGACTATAATCCTGGCGAGTTGGTTGGAATTATACTCGGAACCAATTTGGATTCTCATATCGGCGATGCTATTAAGCATTGTGTGCCTTCGTCTGTTCGGATACTCAAAGCTTGGCCTGGACAACGCACTTTTGAAATATTAATTACAGATGGTGAGTATCAGAAATTAGGCGATGGGTCTCCAATACCTAAAATCACAGATATAGATTCCTTTTTGTCCAGCAACGTATAAGTCATTTGGCCATTATATTTATATATCTTTTACCAATTTATCTTGACAGCATTGTAGACCTTTCGTGTTAGCTCTATCATTTTTTCCACGCTTTTTTGCTCTGCTCTTCCAGTAGAATTAGCCTGATGAGCAAGTTGGTTTGCATTATTACAAAGTCCGGACACTTTTCGCAGCAGGTCCTCATGATGGGTACAAGGACGCGGACGAATGGTTTCACCCATAATCAGCGCCCGCAGGAGTTTTTCACGAGATAACCCGCTTTGCGCTGCCAGCCGGTTCAGATGCTGCAGTTCCTTCTCGGTCAGCCGAAGGGAAATAACACGGCGGCGCTTCCGTCCGGTCACCGGACGGCATCCGGATGCCCGATGTGAATTTCCGGGTTGTGGCACGACTCAAGGGTCACCTGCTTCTTCGGCACCCCCGTAAGATCCAGAAGTGTCTTGTCCGGCAGATAGGCGCCGAATATCTGCGCGGCCACCCTGGTCAGGAGAATTGCTTCTTTTTCGGATACTGCAGTAACCAGAGAACAATGGAAGGCCCCGTACACCGTATCGTACCCTTCCTTGGGAATGTCGGTTTCAAAGGCATACCGCTGACCCAGGGCGCTGCAGAACTGCCGGTAGTCTTTGGGCGAGAGCTCCAGCAATTCTTCCGTAACGAAAGGGTACGGTACGCCCTCCGCTGCTTCTTCTTTCAGCCGTTCCAAGTCAGTCACCAGCGGGTAAAATTGTGCCCGCATCTCAAATCCATTCATGGTTTTCACCTATTCCTTTCCAAATGTAACGCGGCACCGCTCTTGCAGGCCGTCGGGGGTTTGGGGTATGCCCCAAAAGTTCTGCGTTTGGATATCCAAACGCTATGCTTGCAAAACACGTCTACCCCCCAAAAACGATAGCACCCAACCCAGATGCCCATACAAATTCGTATATCCCCAGAGTGAATCACTTCTGATTCATCCAAAAATCTTGACTCGAAAAAGTGAATCAGTTCTGATTCACTCCTAGGGATAGAGGTATATGCTTCTACCTGTCAAGTGTATACAAGGCGGATAAGCAGCACAATGATTTATTGAAAATTCGGAAAATAATCTGTATAATACTTATTAGATAAAGCCTATACCCATGAAAAGCAAACGGTTTAACCGTCGGCACATAAACCCATTTGTTGCCCCCAAAAGGAGAACACATCGTGAACCACATCGCAGTAGTCGAGGACAGCGCGCAGGATCGGGCAGTGCTGGACTCGTATCTGGAAAAATACCAGCAGGAGAAAAACTGCCATTTTCAAATCACACATTTTTCAGATGGTGACGAGATCGCGCTGGGCTATAAGGGCGGCTATGACCTGATCTTGATGGACATCGAGATGACCTTCATGGATGGTATGTCAGCAGCCGAGGAAATCCGCCGAGCCGACCCGGAGGTGCTTATCATCTTCATCACCAACTCGCCGCAGTATGCCATCAAGGGGTACGCGGTGCAGGCGCTGGACTATATCTTAAAGCCGCTGAGCTACTACGCCTTCTGCCAGCGGATGAACCATGTGCGGGAGCTGCTGGGACGCCGCCAGAAGCATTTCCTCACGGTACCCTGCGCGGGCGGCGTGCAGAAGCTCGATGCCTCCGACATCTATTATGTAGAAATTTGCGACCACGACCTGCTGTTCCACACCAAGCAGGGCGAGGTGCATTCCACCGGCTCCATGCGCGATGTGGAGCAGAAGCTGCCGCCGGAGAATTTCTTCCGCAGCAGCAAGGCGTACCTTGTCAATTTGGAGCACGTTGACGGCATTCAGGATGAGGACGCCATCGTCAACGGTGAGCGGGTGCAGATCAGCCGTGCCAAGCGCAAGGCATTTTTGGCGGCGCTCAACCACTACATGGGGGAAACCATCTGATGGAAACGGAAGTTCTGGGCAACATTCCCCGCCTGTATACCGCGCTGGCGGACTGGCTGGCCTGCCTTTTGTATCTGTACTATCTGCCCAAGCGTACAGCAGGCTGGCGGCGGTATGCGATCCACGCGGTGTTTTTGCTGCTGCTCGGCGTCTTTATGCAGGCAACGGGGCAGGTGCCGCAATTCTGGTTTCTGCCCTGCATTGCGGTGTCCATCTTGATCATGTATCTGTACATCCGAATGCAGACCGACGTGCCCGCCCGGTGCGCGGGGTATTATTGTGTCCGCGCGTTTATTTTGGGGGAACTGGCCGCCTCGCTGGAATGGCAGCTCTACTACTATATGGCAAGGCGGCAGGGCACGCCGGGCGCGGGTGTGCGTGTGGGCATTTTGGCAGTCGTCTATGCCGCAGTGTATGGCGCGGTGTTCGCGCTGGAACGCAATTATAACGATATTGCCTCGCCTCTGCACGTCCACAAAAAGGAATTTCTCAGCACGCTGTTCATCGGTGTGGCGGTCTATGCCGCCAGCAACCTGAGTTATGTCAGCCCGGACACGCCGTTTTCCGGTAAAATGACGGCGGAAATTTACAACATCCGCACGCTGGTAGACCTGGGCGGCATGGCCATTCTGTTTGCGCACCACATGCAGCTGGTGGAGTACCGCCGCAAAAAGGAGCGCGACGCTTTGCAGAACGTCTTGCAGGCGCAGTACGCACAGTACCGCTCGGCGCAGGACAGCATCGACCTTATCAATAAAAAATATCACGACCTCAAGCACCAGATCGCTGTGCTGCGCAGCGAGACCTCAGAGGAAAAGGCCCACTACCTCGACGCGATGGAGCAGGAGATCCGCAGTTATGAGGCGCAGAACAAGACCGGCAACGAGGTGCTGGACACGATCCTGACCAGCAAAAGTCTGTACTGCCAGCAGCACGGCATCACGCTGACCTGCGTGGCAGACGGTGCGGCGCTGGATTTTATGGATACGATGGACCTGTGTTCGCTGTTCGGCAATGCGCTGGACAACGCCATCGAGAGTGTAGAAAAGCTGCCCGACAGCGAGCAGCGACTCATCCATCTGGTGGTGGCACGGCAAAAGAGCTTTTTGTGGATCCGGGTCGAAAACACCTACGACGGTGCCTTCCAAGCGGACGGCACGTTGCCCAAGACCACTAAGACCGACGCCCGCTACCACGGCTATGGATTAAAGAGCATCTACGACACCGCCGAAAAATACGGCGGCACGGCAGAGATCAGCACACAGGAAAAATGCTTCACGCTGAAGGTATTGCTGCCGGTGCAGCAAAAATAAGCCGCAGCCTGCCGATTTGGCAGGCTGTTTTTGCGTTTTTGGCGACCTGCACAAAGACCCCGGCGGATCGTTTGTCAATTATGACACACCCCAAAACTGTTTGCGGTGCAAAAAGCACGGTTTACGAATGGAGCACTCCTTCAAAACGAATCTTGTGCTACACTGAAAGCATCAAAGGGGAGTTGAACCCCCAAAAAATAAGAAGGAGAAGAACATGAAGAAGCAAACGAAGAAAACTTTATGGCGCGGTCTGACCTCTACCTCGGCTGTGCTGATGGTTGTATCTCTGTTTGGTACGCAGTGCGCCATCACCTACACCGGTACGCTGAACTCGTACCTGGGCACAACGACCAGTCGTATCGTATCCACCGGGGACCCCTCGGCAGAGGATACAAACTACTACACCAGCGAGTTCGGTGACTATTCGGCGGAAAATCTCCAAAAGCTGATCCAAGCCACCTACGATGAATCTGTGCTGGAGCAGGAGGAAGGTTCTGTTCTGCTGCGTAATAACAACAGCGCCCTGCCGCTTTCCTCCAACAGCCATGTGACGCTGTTTGGTCACGCCGTTGTGCAGCCGGTGTATGCCCCCGGTGGTGCAAACAGCGGCGCAGCGTCCACCGGTACATATGTAATCGATCTGTATCAGGCGTTGAAGGATGTCGGTTTCTCTATCAATGATACGTTGTACGATGCCTATAAAAACAGCTCGACCTCTCGTGTGGCCAGCAACAACCTGACGATTTCGGGTGGTCCGAATTCTACCGGCGATTTCAATGCAGCGCCTGTATTGGGCGAAGAACCTAAGTCTTTCTACACTGCGCAGCTGCAGCAAAGCTGGGAGAACGACTACAACGATGTCGCTATCGTCATGCTGGCACGCGAGGGCGGTGAGGACTGTGAAATGATGATGGAAGACCCGGACGGTATCAGCGCCCTGGCTTTGCATCAGGACGAAAAAGATATGCTGGCAATGATCCGCGATTCCGGAAAATTCAGCAAGATCGTTGTGCTGCTGAACAGCGCCTACCCCATGGAATTAGGCTGGATGGACGAGTACAACGTGGACGCCTGTCTGTGGATCGGCGACCCCGGCCAGCGCGGCTTTGAGGGTGTCGCCAACCTGCTGACCGGCAAGGAAAATCCCTCCGGCCACCTGACCGACACCTATGCAGCTAACTCGCTGTCCTCCCCGGCTGCATACACCCAGAGCCAGAACGTTGCCGAGTGGAGCAACGTGGACGAGGTGCTGAACTCCGGTATTGTCACGGATTCCCCGCTGCATGTTTCCTATACGGCAACGCAGGCGGAGGGCATCTACGTTGGCTACAAGTACTACGAGACCCGTTATGAGGATTCTATCCTGAATCCCGCTTCCGGTGCCTCCGGCACGACAGGTTCGTCCTTTGGCGGCGGCTGGAATTATGCCGCTGAGGTCACCTACCCCTTTGGCTACGGTCTGTCCTATACAACCTTTGAGCAGACGCTGAACAGCGTGAGCTATGACGCCGATCAGGATATGTTCACTGCAACTGTCACGGTGAAAAACACCGGCAGCGTCAGCGGTAAATCGGTCGTGCAGTTGTATGTGCAGACCCCCTACGGCGACTACGAAAAGCAGAACGCCGTGGAAAAATCCGCCGTGCAGGTCATTGGCTACGGCAAGACCGACGAGCTGAAGCCCGGCCAGTCGGAGCAGGTCACGGTCACGATGGATCGCTACATGATGGCCAGCTATGACTACACCAACGCCAAGGGTTATATCCTGAGCGCAGGCGACTACTATCTGGCGCTGGGCGATAATGCCCATGACGCCCTGAACAACATTCTGGCGGCCAAGGGCGCATCCGGCATGGTCGATCAGGATGGCAATACCGTGGAGGGCAACGCCGCCAAGACCTACCGTTGGAACTATGATACGCTGGATACCGAGAGCTACCGCTACTCTGTCACCGGCGAGGAAGTCACCAACCAGTTTGATGACTGTAACGCAAACTACTGGCAGGAGGGTTCTGTTACCTACCTGACCCGTCAGGACTGGAACGGCACATTCCCGACTAAAGCCCCCGCCATCACCTGCACCGAGGAAATGATGCAGATTTTGCAGGGCGAGCTCTACACCAAGCCGGAGGACTCCCCCTCTGTCAGCGATATTACGCAGGGGCAGAACAATGGTCTGACCTTTGTTTCGATGAAAGACGTCTCCTTTGACGATACAGAAACTTGGGATAAATACCTTGACCAGATGACGGTGGAGGAACTGGCAAGCCAAATCTCCGATATGTTCGGCACGCCGGAGGTTTCCTCCGTGGCAAAGCCCGCTTTCAGTGAGGGCGACGGAACGGCCAGTGTCGGCGCAAACACCTTCCCCGAAGAATACGGCGACACCCGCGATGTCTGCCTGTATCCCTGTTCTGTTGTGGCGGCCTGCATGTGGAACAACGACCGCCTGACCCGCCGTGGCGAACTGATGGCGGAGGAAGCGCTGTACTGCAAGTTACCCCTCTTCTGGACAGGCGGCGGCAATCTGCATCGCACACCGTTCGGCGGCCGCAACGGCGAATATTTCTCAGAGGATGCCGTTCTGACCAACCTGTACACCACCACCGAACTGACCGCTGTGCAGAGCCGTGGCGTCACTCCCGGCATCAAGCACGTAGCTGGCAACGATCAGGAATTCCACCGCGAAGGTCTTGCCGTGTTCTTCAACGAGCAGGCTTTCCGTGAGCAGACCCTGCGCGCCTTTGAGGGTGCGCTTTCCAACGAAAACACGATGGCCTTGATGCAGTCCTTTAACCGACTCGGCCTCGTTTGGTCTTCCTCCAGCAAGGCGCTCTGCACGCAGGTGCTGCGCAAGGAATGGGGCTTCAACGGCCAGCAGGAGACCGACGGCGTGGCTGGCGGTGCGTACAAGAGCCACTTCGCCACCTCTCTGAGCGCCGGTACCACGACCTACTGCATCGATCCCACCGGCTCTGCGGCATCCGCCATTGTGGAGGAAATTCGCAGCAACGACGACGGCAATATGCTGTTGAACCTGCGTGATGCCGTCAAGCGCTACCACTATATGCTCTCTCACACGAATTTGATCAACGGTCTAAGCATGAATGCTACGGTCGAGTCAATCATGCCGTGGTGGCAGATCGCACTGTATGCCATTGATGTCGTGTTTGCACTGCTGATGGTGGGCAGTTTGTTCATGATGTTCCGCGCCAAGCGCCGCAGCGAAGAAAAAGCCTGAGATAGGAGGACACGAAAATGAAGAACCTGTTTCAAAACAGAGCCGTAGGCTTCTGGTTGGATCTTGCCGGGACCGTTCTGACACTGGTCGGTATTATCCTGTATGCCTTGTATGCTGCCGACACCGGCAGCAACAACGTCTGGGTATACATTGGACTTGTGGCGGCCGTGGCGGCCGGTGCAGCCGGGCTGGTAACGGACAATGACCTGCTGGCAATCGCAGCCCCGGCGCTCAGCGCGGTCTCCCTCTGCGCTTTTATTACGGATTCCGTTTATACCTTTGTCGGCTACTTCTTCGGCTTGGCGATGTTCGGCGACGTCAGCAAAATCGGCGCGATCATGCGTATCTGCGTGGTGGTCGCCATCAGTATGCTGGCACTTCTCATCAGTTCTTTCATGCGCAAAGATAAAGCCATGTAAAGTGATAAAGGTCTCGGAGGCTGTGCAGCGTCCGAGGCCTTTTGGAATCTCAGGAAAGGTATACCACTATGAAACCAACCCCACTTCTCACCGGCTGGACGTGCCGCCATTTGGGCGATACCGCACCCGGCAAAGCGGTGACCCTGCCCCATGATGCCATGCTGGCCGAACCCCGCACCGCTATAAGCGCGGGCGGCACCAATACCAGCTGGTACGAGGGATATGACTACGAATACCAGCGCACCCTGACCGTGCCGGAAAACGAGCTGGCAGACACCCACATTCTGGAGTTTGAGGGTGTCTACCATAATGCCGAGGTCTGGCTCAACGGTCAAAAGGCTGCGTTCCGCCCCTACGGCTACACCAACTTTTATGTTGATTGTGCGCCGTATCTGCACGCAGGGGAGAACGAGCTGCGGGTCATTGCCCGCAACGCCGACCAGCCCAATAGCCGATGGTATTCCGGTGCGGGCATCTACCGCCCGGTGCAGCTTTGGAAGGCAAGGGGCGCGCATATCACGCTGAATGGTGTTAAAATTCGCACTCTGTCGCTGCAGCCTGCCATCGTGGAGGTGCGGGATCTGTGGCCGG
>ENA-OURQ01002460-OURQ01002460.1-human-gut-metagenome-genome-assembly--contig:-NODE-2460-length-13717-cov-2.533743_pt1 | contig 13717 bp, 10 predicted proteins | sample MGYA00242105_ERZ508999 | MGnify/ENA primary metagenome ERZ508999 (study PRJEB26280, sample SAMEA2338771) | human gut metagenome | biome: human gut; feature: human-associated habitat; material: faeces...
TCGAAAGAACATCCGTTTATCGTGAAAACGAAAGACATGGATGTTATGGTGACCGGGACGGAATTTAACGTGAAAGCGTATTCGGATGAAATGAATGTGCAGACGACATTATTGCAGGGAGTGGTAACTGTTTTCTCCGGTCTCGAGAAAAAGGAAAAGATGGAGATAAAACCGAATCAACAAGCGGAATGGTGTCGGCGTAGCGTGAAGATGCGGGTGAGAGAGGTTGACCCGGACTTATTTATGGCATGGAAAAACGGGCGGTTTATTTTCCGTCAGGATCGATTGGAGGATATCATGAGAACATTGGCCCGGTGGTATGGCGTGGAAGTAGTTTATTTGGATGAATCGGTTAAAAGCATGCTTTTTGCCGGGAAGTTGGACCGGAGTGAAGAAATTACTCCTATTCTAGATGTGTTACGGACAACGGATAAATTGTCGGTTGATGTGAAAGGAAAAAAGATTGTGATTGGGTTGAAATAAAAAAACAGATGATGCTGCGAACATCACCTGCTCTAGTTTTTACCTCGTATAAATACAAGTTTAATTAAATCGAATAACAAAGTTATGAAAAAAAAGTGGAAAGACTGCTTTCCTTGTAGGGGAAAGTACGTGAAAATTTTTAGAATTATGAAGTTGTGTACGTGTCTACTATTCTGTTCCATGATGACGTTGTCTGCCGGGGTGAGGGGACAACATATCAAAATGAGCCTCGATATGAAAGGGGTTACGTTGGAAGAGGTAATCTGGACATTAGAAAAGAAGAGTGATATTACTTTTTTCTATAATGTGTCCGATGTGTCAAAGGTGACTAATGTCAGTGCCGTGTTTAAAGATGCGTCGTTGGAGGCGATTCTTGATATGTTGCTGAAAGGAACGAATCTTTATTACGAAATACAGAATAGGGTGGTGGTGATAAAGAGCGGGCAGCCTATGTCTGTACAGGATTCTTTGAAAGGAGTAACAGTGAAAGGAGTCGTGAAGGATTCTCGGGGTGGGATGTTACCGGGAGTAACGGTAGTTTTGAAAGGAACAACGACAGGGGTTGCCACGGGAATTTCAGGAGATTTCGTGATTACGATTCCTAAACGGGATTCGGTAACGTTATTATTTTCGTTCGTGGGAATGAAGACAAAAGAGGTGAAGTGGAGGGGACAAACAGAATTGACCGTAGTGTTGGAAGAAGATATGAACGAAATGGAGGAAGTGGTAATTACGGGGTATCAGGTGATTGATCGTCGGAAGTCAACGAGTGCTGTGTCTTCGGTAAAAATGGAGGATATCATGATTCCGGGAGTATCGACGTTGGACAAGATGCTGGAAGGGCAGATTCCCGATTTGATGGTGATGACTAATTCCGGAGAATCGGGTGTTGCCCCGAAAATTAGGATTCGAGGAACTTCGACGTTGATCGGGAATCGGGAACCGTTGTGGGTCATAGATGGTGTGATCGTGCAGGACCCGGTGCAGATTTCGCCGGACGAGTTGAACGATCCGGATTATATTAATCGTATTGGTAATGCGATTTCGGGTATTAACCCGCAGGATATAGAGCGTATTGACGTGTTGAAGGATGCTTCAGCGACGGCTCTTTACGGAACGAAGGCTGCCAATGGAGTGATCGTGATCACCACGAAGCGGGGCCACGTGGGAGAACCCCAGATCTCTTACCGGGGTACGGCAACATTGAAGTTAAGACCGCGTTATTCAGACCGGAATATTGATTTGATGAACGCCAAGGAGCGGTTGAATGTTTCCCGTGAGTTGGCGGAGGCTGGTTACCAATATGCGACAAGTGTTACTTGGGTTGGATACGAGAAGTTACTGCGGGAGTTGTATAACCGCACGATCTCCTACGAAGAGTTTGAGAAACAGGTGGCTTATCTAGGAAAGGAGAACACGGATTGGTTTAAGTTGTTGACGAGGGATGCGTTTTCTTCTTCTCACACGGTGAGCGTGACGGGAGGAACGGAAAAAGTCCGTTATTATTCTTCCGTGGGAGTGAATATCGAGGAGGATGTGGTGAAGCCTAATCTTGACAGGCGTTACACGGGGACGTTGAATTTGGATATGAATTTCACGCCTTGGTTGGCAGCTTCGTTTAACGTGAATGCGAACACGTCAAAACGAAAGTATTATCAAGAGGAGATTGCCCCGATTAATTATGCTTATAATACGAGTCGGGCGATTCCGGCTTACACAGAAGAGGGAAAGTATAGTTTTTACTTGATTCCAAGTGGTTTCTCGTACTATGACTACAATATTCTGAACGAGTTGGAGAATAGTAGTAAGCGGCAGGAGGGTTCTTCTGTTACTTTCCGGGCAAATCTGGATGTGAAGCCTTGGGAATGGTTGAAAATTTCAACGATTTTGTCTTATTCGGTGGCGAATACGGATATTGAGGGGTATTGGGGAACGAAGACTTATCATGCTGCTCTGATTCGGAGAAGTGCTGATGAGGCGGGAGCGGATGAAACTTCCGGAATGCCGAGAGGGGGAGAATTGACGGTGGATAAATCTAGAAACAAGTCATATATGTTTCGTTTGCAGGCAGACTTGAATCGCTATTGGGGTGTGGAGCAACAGCATAATATCAACGCATCGGTGGGTATGGAAACGAATTCCACGAAATATGATGCGTACAAGAATATTACCCGGGGATATGATCCGGAGCGCGGGAAACAGTTTATCGTGGTTGATCCGACGGTGTACACGTCCTATGCGAATTGGATGTCAGAGAATGTACCGGTGGTGACGGATAATTTGAGTAATATGTTGTCATGGTACGGTAGTATCTCCTATAGTTACGGGAATTGGTTTACCGTGAATGCCAATGTACGGTATGATGGCTCGAATCAGTTTGGAGAGAGAAGTAATGATAAGCTTTTACCGATATGGTCGGCTTCGTTTAATTATAACGTGATGGAGCATTTTAAAGGGGAGCAGGATTGGTTTGATGATTTGCGGTTGAAAATGTCCTATGGGTATCAAGGGAATATGCTAGACGGACAGTCTCCCGTGGCGATTATTTCGAAGAAGCCGTATAATGATCATTACGGGGAGTATGTTTCGTCGATCACTACTTATCCGAACCCGGATTTGAAGTGGGAGAAAACGGGTTCGTTGAATGTGGGTGTGGAGTTTTCCATGTTTCAGCGTCGTTTAATGGTGGTGGCCTCGTATTACCGGAAGAAGACAGAGGATGCTTATTTGAACAAGGAGATTTCGGGAGTGAATGGTATGACTTCTTACGTGGTGAACGGGGGAGAGATTGTGAATAGCGGGTATGATTTTGCACTTACGCTGAATCCGATTCGGAAGGAAAATCTGCGTTGGTACGTGTCTACGTCATTTACTCACACGAATAATGAGGTGAATTCGTTACCCGGGGCAGATCAGTTCGAACGTATGAATTTTTTGAACGGGACTGCCGTGGTAAAGGGTAAGTCTGTGAGTTCGTTTTACTCTTACAAGTTCACGGGATTAGACGCAAAGGGCTTGCCGATGTTTGATGATATGGAAGAGGAGCAGGAATCACTTCACGGGAAGTCGAAATACGAGGTGTTTACGCAAGTGTTGGAGGAGTCGGGAAGAAGGGAGCCGATTATATTCGGGGGATTGAACACAACGGTGAATTATAAGAGGTGGCGTTTGAATGCGGCGTTCTCTTATAGTTTGGGGGCGAAGACGCGTTTGTTTAAGTTGTATGCGGATAATGGAGCTAGGGTGCGTCCGGAGAGTAATTTGAATAAAATTTTTCTGAAACGTTGGCAACATCCTGGGGATGAAAAATATACAAATATTCCTGCATTTATGATAGATGGCGGCTCGTCTTCTAGCTTGAGTCACTGGTCCTGTTTTACCTCCGGGCAAGTTCCAGAGATTGCGGATACAAAGTGGGAGATGTATAATTATAGTAATATTCGGGTGGTGAGTGCAGATTATTTGAAATGTACTAATCTGGGATTGACTTATTCGTTTGATACTGAACGTTGGGGTATTTCGTTACTGGAGGTTTCCGCTTCGGTGAGCAATCCGTTTATCGTGACAAATAGTAAGCTGAAGGGGCAGACTCCCGTGCAGAGTGGTTTTACGGAAGTACAGCTTTCGGAACGACCAACATTTACTTTTGGATTGAATGTAACTTTTTAAATTATAAGGTGTGATGAAATATATATATATTCTTTTTATTGCTTTTTTTGTTGGGGCGTGTAATCATGTGGAGAAGTATTCCATTTCCGGAACTTGGGAAGGGGCTGATGGACAAATCGTTTGTTTGCTGGATGGTTGGGGCGAGGATGCCCGGGTGGTTGATAGTGCTGTTGTTCGAGATGGTAAGTTTCACATGGGTAAGGAATTCACGGGGGAAAAAAGGTTGACACTTTCCATGGGATCGGGAACAGAAACTATTTTACTGGATCGGGAACCGATTGTAGTTGAGATTGTAGGATTTTTAGGAGATAAAAACATGCGGAATTCTTGCACGGTGAAGGGAAGTCCCGAGCAGGCGGTGATGAAACGGGCTGGAGAGTTGCAATTTACTCGTACTTTTGCCGTGATGTTCGGTTACGTGATGGATCAGAAAGATGTGTCATTGGAAGCATTTATCGATTCTAATTTGAACAGGGTATCTATTGCTTATTTCATGGAAGATCTACTTTTGTCGAAATATCCGTTTGAGGAGATTGCTAAAGATTACGAGCGTTTGGCACCGGAGGTGAAAGCTTCTGCGGCGGGGAGATCGTTGAAAGGTCATATCGATTACATGAAACCAACGCAAATGGGAGGAATTGCTCCGGATATTGATTTGACGACACCGGAGGAGAAACATGTTTCGTTGTACTCGTTGCGAGGGAAGTATGTGTTGTTGGATTTTTGGGCATCGTGGTGCGGGCCTTGTCGGAAGGAGATCCCGAACTTGAAGGCGATTTACGAGCGATTCAGGGATAAGGGATTCGAGATTTATAGTGTGTCGTTGGATGATAAGCGTGATGCTTGGACGAAGGCTATCTCGGAGTTAGAATTACCTTGGGTACACGTGTCTTCCTTGAAAGGATGGGATTGTCCGGTGGCGAAGCGTTACGGTGTGACGAGTGTCCCGAAAATGTATTTGTTGAACCCGAAAGGGGAGATTGTTGCGGTAGATTTGCGGGGAGAGGAGTTGGAGCGAAAAGTGGCTTCATTTTTTAATTAACATGATAATGCAGGCAATATGAAAAATTTATACTTGATCATTTGTATCTTGGCTTTGTGTGGGTGTTCGGGTTTCTTGGAGGAATACTCGCAGGATAAGTCTTATATTAAGGGTTATGATGATTTGGACGAGATTTTACTAGGGAATGCTTATTTCGAAAGGTTTTACGTGTCTAACGGTTGGCAATTTTCGGGCATAGCGGGAGAAAATTATTTGCCTTGTCTACACGTGATGTCGGATGAGTTGGCGCAGCAGACGAGAGGGAGTTCTTGGGTGGAAGAAGGGGCTTGCGGTACAATCTACGGGTATCATACTTGGCAATACCGGGTGTACGAGAATTTGGAAGGGAAGACTGCATGGGATGATGCGGCAGATTTCCGTCACCTGTATTCTCACATAAATGCTTGTAATATTATTTTGGAAGAGATTAAGGCGTATGAGGATGTGACTGAAGAGGAGGATGTGCAAAACGTAAATAGAATTAAGGGGGAGAGTTATTTCTTGCGGGGTAGTTGCTATTTCTTCTTGGTTAATCTTTACGGGAGACCCTACGCCAAGGCTACAGCGGGAAATGATCCGGCTGTGCCGATCAAGTTGTCGAATAGTGTCGAAGATAAGTATTATCAGCGCAATTCCGTGTCGGAGGTGTACGAGCGGGTTGTGGCGGATTTGTTGGAGGCAGAAAAATATTTGAAGAATGTGTCGAAGAAGTCGGTGTGGCGGGCAGATGTAGTGGCAGCGAGATTGATGTTGAGCCGCACATACTTGTATATGTGTGATTACGAGAATGCGGCTAAATATGCAAAATTGGTGACAGAAGAAGGACCGCGTTTGACGGATTTGAACGGGTATAGTAATTCACAGTTTTTGTATCCCGGTTTATCGGAGTTGATATTTTCTACCGGATCTACTTCTTTGCCGGGGGCACTTTCTTTTTATGCGACGTCGGAAACTTCAATCAATACTTATGTTTCGAATCAAGATATGCGTATCTCCGATGAGTTGTATTTGGCTTATAAGCCTGAGGAGGCAAAAGACTTGCGTTTGGAACATTTCGTTGTTTCTTCTGATGGTTTGGGATTGTTGTATAAAAAGATGCATGGACGTACGTTCGTGACTCCCGATATGTCGGATGTATTTGTGTTGCGGACGTCTGAGGCTTATTTGAATCTAGCGGAAGCGGCAGCTTGTGGAGAGGATGAAGTGACAGCCCGAAAGGCATTGAATGACTTGCGGGAGAGAAGAATTAGGCGGGAAGCTTTTGACGAGGCAGAGGTAAACGCCCTTTCGGGAGAAGAGCTCGTGCGCTTTATTCGGGAAGAACGTCAGCGAGAACTTTGCTTGGAGGGACATCGTTGGTTTGACTTGAGACGTTACAAGGTGGCGGAAAAATTCCCGCAAGCGACGACAATTAATCATGTTGTTGAGAATAGAGTGCGAAATGAAACAACGTGGACGTATGAGACGATTTGGAAGCGTCGGTTTACGTTGACCCCGGAGGATCCGGCTTGGGTGTTGCCCTTGCCTAAAGTGGAATTGGACAAGAATACGGGTATGATTGATAATCCTCGTAACGAGAGGAAAGGTGAAGATGTTGAATAATTAAAATTAAAGAGATGAAGTATATAATAGGATTGTTGATAATAGCTGGTTTATGGGCTTGTAGTAAAGAGGATTGGCCGGATAATAGCCAATCTGAGGCGAATCTGTTTGCCGTGCCTGCAGGAGCCACTGGCGAGGAAGCGGAGTTGCGGAGAGGCTTTTTTGACCGGACGGGTATGTATTTATTGTTTTCGGATACATTGACTGCACGGGAGGTGAATGGTATGGGGGGTAAGAAGGAGGTATATACCAAAGTTCATTTGGAGTGGAATATGGTTTCAACCGATCAAGGTATAGATTCTTTTATTTGTTATCCCTACAAAGCGTTGGAGGAGAAGAAGGTGGTGACGGAGTTTGTTGAACGGGAGGTGTTGGTAAGCGTACCTGAGATGTTTTATCCTTATTCGCTAATGTTGTTGGATCGTTTGGTTTATTTTAAATGGAATTATGGATCATATAACGATCCGGTAGAATATTCTTTTTATGCTGGCATGCAGTCGACCGTCATTGCTGTAAGTAATTTGTCTGCATTCACGGCAGAGGAGAAAGAGGTGTTGAAGACCAATCTCGTGGGAAGTTTGATTAGTAGTAATATTACTGCTATCCCGGATGATGATTGGGCGGATTTTTACAGTTATAGCGATGAGTATTATAAGTTATCGTTCAAATATGAGGTGCCTACTCCAATTGAGGCATGCGGGTATTTACCTACTTATGATATCGGATGGGGCGGTCCGGATTTTCACTCGAAAGAGTATGATTTGAAGGCTTACGTGGAGGAGATTTTTAAGTTGTCGGAAGCAGAGTTTCGGGAAACTTATGCGGAATACCCGATTATTATAGATAAGATGGAGGAGATGGTGAAGGTTTTACACAAACATGGAGTGAAGGTGTATGAATAAGATCGGGTTGATTTTGTTGTTTTTAATTTTCTTGTGCGCTAATTCCAGCGCGCAAGAAAAAGAATTCGTAATTCGGGGACAGCTTCCCGGTATGAGGGATAGCATTGTGGTTTCGTTGTTGACGGCGGAAGAGTTGCCTACGACCACGATTTGTGAAACTGTAGTGAAAGACGGTTGTTTCGAGTTGAGGGGGCGGGTGAAGGGGCCGATGTTATGCACGTTGATAACAACTAACATCGGGAGTCTCACAGAGGGTGAAAAGATTAGATGGACGTACACTCCCGTTTTCGTGGATAATGTGGAGATGCGTGTGCAGACATCTCATTATGATAGTATTCCTCTGGATGCTCCGATTACTTCAGATTTTAAGATTATCGGGGGACGGGTGCAGGCTGATTTTAACGAATACAATTTATGGAAATTGCAAGGAAGGGGGGGTAAGGATTTTATTCTTGCGCATCCTTCTTCGGCTATTTCGGTTTATTTGGGGAATAAGATGTTGCGAATTGGATATAATTTGACTCGGGGAGAAGTGGAGGAGTTGGAGAAGGCGATCGTGGGGGCTCCTGATGACCCGGAACGGTTTGCCACGTTTCGTCGGAATTGTACGTTGGCGAAGTTGACAGCGAAAGGGTACCCGATTGTAAACTTGGCGTTGAATGATATCAACGGGAATGCGTGTGAGTTGTCGGAAGTTATTCCCACGGGAAAGTACGTGTTGGTGGATTTTTGGGCAACATGGTGTGGGCCGTGTGTTGCGGCAATTCCGGGTATCAAGGAGTTGGCGGAACGCTTCTCGGAGGATCTCGTGGTGATTGGGGTTTCGTGTGATACGGATTTAAGCGCTTGGAAAGCCGCTATCGAGAAGAAGCAAGCAACGTGGGCACAGTACGTGTTCACGAAACAGGGATATAAGGATTTTTTAGAGAAGTATCAGGTTGGTGGTGTTCCCTATTTCTTGATATTGGATAAGGAAGGGCGGGTGATTTCGAATCCTAAACACGTGGAGGAGATCAAACAAGAGGTAGAGTGTTTGTGTAAATAATGAGATATTGTAAGATGAAAAGTTTGTTATTGTATGTAGCATTTGTCATGTGTTTAGTGAACTGGGGATGTGGCAATCGTGAGGTGAAAGAGGAGAAGTTTGTGATTGAGGGGCAAGTGGAGAATTGTAATACATTTATGAAAGTTGCAATAGTTGATATTGAGAAGGGAAAAGGGCGTGAGATAGCTTCAACTATAGTGTCGAATGGTACATTTCGATTGGAGGGGAAGGTAAAAGGACACGTGATGGGAGAGTTGCGTTTTCGCAAGGGGACGGTTGATTTTGTTACAGTAAAGCTTATGCTGGAGAATGCAAGTTATCAAGTGAAGATGGCTTCCCCGGAGGATGTGCAAAAAACGGATGATGTTTTTCAACGTCGACAGATGGTGTGCGTGAAAGGCCCCAAGGGGCAGGAGGAGTTGAGCGAGTACGAGAAAGAGGTATTGTATGCGGAACGGGATCTTAATAATAAATTAAAGGCTTCCGCTTTTTCTTGGGCGGGGAATTTACCGGAGGATTCTGTGAAGAAGTCTAATGCGGAAATTCAGATGCTTGAGGCTAAATTTCAAGGTATTTCGGAGAGTTTTATCAAGCGGCATCCGGATTATTTCGTGTCGGCCTATTTGGTAGAAAAGGAACTTAATACTTTTTTCCAATACACGGCAGAGGAACAACAATCGAGATTACGGTTAGTCGAGAATAATCCGGATACGGTTCGTGTGAACCGGATGAAACGTGTGTTGCCGGGGATGTTGAAATATGCTCGTTTATGTGATTATACTGATTTTGAAGTGCAGAACGTGAAGGGGGACACGGTGAGGTTGTCAGAATTGATGACCAAGAATAAATATGTTCTAATCGATTTTTGGGCTTCGTGGTGCGGACCTTGCCGAAAGGCTATCCCGCACGTGTGGGAGCTGTATCGGGAATACCCGAAAGAGTTGCAGGTGTTTAGCGTGTCATTGGATGAAAAACAGGAAGAGTGGAAAAAAGCTATGGCAGAGGAAAAAATGGAATGGATGCAATTGCGATGTGCGGGAGAGATGTTGAGAGATGTAGCCATGGGGTATCGACTTTCTTCGATCCCGTATTTAGTTTTGCTCAATCCGGAGGGTAAAGTTATGTGTGCCACGAATTCGGTGGATGATGTTATAAATCAATTAAAAAATGCATTAAAAGATTAAGTTATGAATAAGATCGTGTTGAGTGTGTTGATTTTTCTGTTCTCGATGAACGGATTCGCCCAAGATGGGGTGAAATTTATGGAGGGAAGTTTTCAAGAGGCCTTGAGCGTGGCGAAGCAGCAAAAGAAAATGGTTTTCGTGGATGTTTGTACGTCATGGTGCGGACCGTGTCGCTGGATGAGTGAGGAGGTGTTGCAGACTCCGGAGGCCGCCAAGTATTTCGATAAATATTTTGTGTGTTTCAAGATTGATGCGGAAAAGGGAGAAGGGGTAGCGTTCGCTAAAAAGTATGACGTACATGCTTATCCTACTTTTCTTATGATACTGCCGGATGGGACGTTGCGGCATAAGATCGTGGGAGCAGACACATTGCATATCTTTATTCCCCGGGTGGAACGAGGATTGAAGGAGAAAACTTCGTGGGGGCATTTTATGAAAAAGTATTCGGACAGGACTTTGCAGAAAAAAGAGATCCCGATGGCAGTGGGAGTGTTCCGGGAAGCTGGGATGAAAAAAGAGGTGAAGAGTTTGACGGATTCTTTGTTCGGGTTGTTATCCCCGAAAGAAAAATTGGCTTCCCGTTATTGGCTGGTTTATGAAGAGTTGAAATATAGTGATCTGTTTGCTCCCCGGTTTAAGTTTTTCGTGGAAAATAGGGGTGAAATAGCAGGTAAAAAATATGAAGAGGCTTCTTTCAGGATTATTCGTACGATGTTGTCCGATCATTTGATTAATAACACGACCGGACGAATCACGAGTAAGGAAAATCCTTGGAATTGCGGGGAAGCAAACGAGATACCTTATATGCGTTCGTTGATTAAAGAGTCGGATTTACCTGATAAAGAATTTTTCCTTGTTTGGTGCGATTTGGCTGAGGCTTGTTATTTCGGGCAGGCAGATCAAGTAAAGGAATATATTCGTAAAATTACCGCTTGCCCGGAGGCAATAGAATATGGACGGTCATTAGCGTGGACATTTAAGCATTATTTTCCGGAGGATGAGGATGCGTATGTGGAGTTGAGATCGTTGTGGAAGTTGAAAAAATAAGTATTATTGTGGATTTTTGGACTCAAATAAAAGATATGGTTATGGGAAAGCAAGTTTGTTTTTATGTGTTTATATTTATTATTACTTTGATAGGAGGATGTGATCAAAGTGTTGAAAAGGGAATTTTAGATAGATATGAAACTTTTGAAATGTATGCTGATTCGGTGTTTTTAGGGTTTGAGGGAGATTTATTTTATCCTGAAATTATTTGGGGAAATGTTGACGTTTATCTTTCTGCTTTTGACCGAATGAAAGCTCATTTAAAAGTTAAAGATGATCGTTTAACATGGGATTTTAGAAGAGGTGCAGATTTGAATATATCGGAGAATATTTATGAATACGTGATCGGTGTATGGCAAAGACAAAATGAGAAGTTGGATTCCGGGGAGTATAGATTAGAGCTCGTTGGCGATAATTATACGATAGAACCAATTGTGCAAAAAGATATTCTTTCATCACGTACGGGGCAGTTTATTATTCCCGGTAGTCATGCCTATAATATGGAATTATTACATAATTTGTATCAATTACATAATTCTGTTTCTTTAGGAGGAAGATACTTGGGTGCATATATCGAAAATATATGTGACCCTTCTACTTTTAGGCCTGGCTATGGTTATTCTTCAAAAAATTGGAGTTATCATTGTGATAATGGATGCTATTATGATAATAATCCTAATTGTTTTTGTATACATAATCAAATAAGTCATCCAGACTCAGATTTAAGAGGAAATGAATATTGGGAAAAGATTTTGAACATAAATAATTTACCTCTTGTTTCAATAATGAATTACAATAATTTTAAAAACCAATAATTATCGCTTGCGTATGAAACCTTTTTTGATTTATGTTTTTTTGTATTTGTTTTTATCTTGCGGAAATGACAAAATAAAGGATAATGCAGGGAACCTAATTTCTTACAGAGATTCAGTCTTTTTGGAAATTGAAGGAAATTTGAATTATCCTGATACGATATGGGGGGCTAAGGATACATGGATAAAAGCATTGGGGCGATTGGAACGTCATTTGAAGGTTGAAAATAATCTATTGGAGTGGAATGTGAAGGATGAACGTCAGATAAATATGGGGGAAAATGTTTTTCATTTTATTATTGAAATGTGGAAACGAGAAAATGCTAAACTAAGGACAGGAGATTATAAACTTAAATACGTGGAGGGTAATAGGTATGTAGTTGTTCCTATTGTTGAAGGGATGAAGAGTGTGCGTGAAGAGTGAAATTTATTTTGAGTATAAATGAGGTCTATTATTATTTTAGGAGTTGTTTTATTATTTTGTTCGTGTAACTCAAGAAAAATTCCTCTTGAGTGTACAACGGTAATAGGGCAACTCCTGTTTAGCAACTCTGAAATTCAATTTGGAGAAGTAGGTGTAGGAAAAATTGGTTTTGGTACATTGAAGATTTGCAATCCGACAAATAAAGAAGTTCGGGTTAGACTTTTTAATCGTCTTGCAGAGTTACACTTGATAAAATTTGAAGAATGTGCCGTTAAAAATGACGACGAAGAGTTTGTTTTACAATCTTTTGAGACAAAATTATGTCACTTTGAGTTTGTCACATCTGATACTTTGATGATTGGAAGTTATTTGAAAAATATTTTTTTTGAAATCAATGGTGAGTTGCATTTGAAACCAATAGAAATAAAAGTAGTTATTTGTGAGAAGAGAGATTCTTTGAATTTAAGAGAGTTAAAAGAATCTCCGATCATAAGGTTGGAATATGATACTCTTTCATTTGGGGTGATTAAGGGTAACTTGCCTGTTGTAAAGGTAATAAATATAAAAAATTGTGGAAACCGAGATTTAATTATACGAAAAATTGAAACAGATTGCACGTGTACGGCAAGTATTATTGAAAAAAGAGTGATTGCAAGTAATATGTCTGCTCCTTTAGAAATCATGTTTAAACCTATGGGGAGAAAAGGTAAACAGAATAGAACGATTACTATATTTTCCAATGATGTTATGAAACCTGTTGTTAAAGTGCCTTTACAAGGGTATGTTGAATAAGCCTAGTGTGAAATCGATTTTCATAGTCTATGGTAAGCCGATGAAAGTTCTCCAGCTAGAAGAAAGGTCGGGGGTGTAAATTAAACTGTGTCATCTTCATTTTTGACTCAACGGTCGGGGATCGGCCAAGCGCCAAGGGGGTGCACCAGCACTCCCGACGAGCGTAAAATTACCATAATTTAAACCTTTCTCCAAATTTAATAGCCAGTTGTTGAGCAACAGCCGCCCAATTCGGGATTGGCATGGTCCATTTTTTCCTGATATTGCGATAAGCCAGGTAAACTAGTTTTTCAAGGGCGGTGTCGTGCGGGAACACGCCCTTGTTTTTTGTAACTTTTCGAATTTGTCGATGATACCCTTCCACGGTATTGGTCGTGTATATCAGTCTTCTGATAGTTGCCGTGAACTGGAAATATTCAGTTAGTTTCTCCCAGTTATCTTGCCATGATTTGATGACAATAGGGTATTGTTCACCCCATTTATCGTCAAGTTTAACCAGTTCTTCTTCAGCTGATTCTTTATTTACAGCTTGATAAACTCGCTTGAGGTCAAGCAGGAATTCTTTTTGGTGTTTACTACCCACGTGCTTGATAGAATTGCGTATTTGATGCACGATGCATAACTGGACTATAGCGTCGGGATAAACACTCACGATCGCCTCGGGAAAGCCCTTTAGACCGTCCACGCAAGCAATTAGTATATCTTGCACACCACG
>ENA-OURQ01002474-OURQ01002474.1-human-gut-metagenome-genome-assembly--contig:-NODE-2474-length-13660-cov-4.203822_pt1 | contig 13660 bp, 10 predicted proteins | sample MGYA00242105_ERZ508999 | MGnify/ENA primary metagenome ERZ508999 (study PRJEB26280, sample SAMEA2338771) | human gut metagenome | biome: human gut; feature: human-associated habitat; material: faeces...
ATACATCTTAATCCAGCCCGTCAGAGTGTGAAATCATGCTGAACTGTCTTAAATGCATTATTTACGAGGACTGCTATAATAGAAACATATATGGGAGGGTTTTTCATGAAGATTTATGTAAATGTAAATGCTGGTCATGATGGTAATGGTACAGAACAGATGCCGTTTCGTCATATTAATGATGCAGCAAAAATTGCACAGCCGGGGGATGAAGTTTGGGTAGCTCCTGGAGTTTATCGGGAGTATGTAGATCCTGTTCATGCGGGTAGAGAGGATGCCAGAATTACTTACAGGAGTGTAGAGCCTCTTGGGGCAGTTATTACCGGAGCAGAACGAATTCAGTCATGGGTTCCTTATAAGGAAAACGTATGGGTATGCCGTGTTGCGAACAGTCTTTTTGGCAACTATAATCCATATACAACTATGGTATATGGAGACTGGTATTTTGCTAAAGCTGACAAACATACAGGATGTGTATATCTTAATAACCGAGCACTTTATGAGGCTGGAAGTGTAGAGGAATGTATTAAAGCCGAGGTTTATGAGTGTAGTTGGGTTCCGGAGGAATCTACTTATAAATGGTACACAGAACAGGATCAGGAAAAAGATGAGACAGTAATTTATGCGAATTTTCATGGAGCAGATCCAAATGAGGAAAATGTAGAAATTAATGTACGTCGTGAATGCTTTATGCCATCAAAAACAGGTGTTGGATATATCACAGTCAGTGGTTTCGTAGTTACAAAAGCAGCAACTACCTGGGCACCGCCTGCAGCTTATCAGGATGGCATGATCGGGCCTCACTGGAGTAAAGGATGGATCATTGAGGACTGCGAAATTTCTAACAGCAAATGTGCAGGAATTTCTCTTGGAAAATATTATGATCCGGAAAATGATCATTATTTTACTAATAAATATGTTAAGAGTCCAACTCAAATGGAAAGAGACGCGGTATGCCGTGGACAGTATCATGGCTGGCTTAAGGAAAAAGTAGGAAGTCATATTATCCGTCGAAACAATATCCACCACTGTGAGCAGGGTGGTATTATCGGGCGTATGGGTGGTGTATTCAGTATTATTGAGGATAATCATATTCACCATATCAACAATATGATGGAATTGGGCGGAGCAGAAATTGCCGGAATTAAAATGCATGCTGCAATTGATGTTATTATGAGAAGAAATCATATTCATCATTGTACTATGGGAATCTGGTGTGATTGGGAAGCTCAGGGTACACGACTTTCTCAGAACCTGCTCCATGACAATCAGCGTCCGGCATTTGCTAAACAGTTGAAAGGTGGTATGATGTGCCAGGATATTTTTGTTGAAGTAGGTCATGGTCCTACTCTTATTGATAACAATATCCTTTTATCAGATGCTAGCCTGCGTTTTGCTACTCAGGGTGTTGCTATGGTACATAATCTGATCTGCGGTGCTTTAACTTGTGTAGGCGAAGGAACCAGTTGGCGTTATACACCATATCATATGCCTCATCGTACAGAGGTTATGGGATTTATGACTATACTTCATGGAGATGATCGTTTCTATAATAATATTTTCGTCCAGAAATGGCCTTCAGAAGATTTTATTACAATGCATGATTCTGATGATGGATTTGATTCTGAAAACAGAAAAGTCGGAACCTGGATGTTTGATGAGTATCCAACGTATGATGAATGGATTTCACAGTTTGATTTTACAAAACCTGCAGATATGAAGAAACTGGAATCAGTTCATTTTGATCATTTACCGGTATGGAGTGAAGGAAATGTTTATCTTAATGGTGCAAAGGCATGGAAACATGAGAAAAATGGGTTCGTTTCTTCTGAGAATGTGAAGGTAGAATTAACAGAGAAAGACGGAAAATATTTCCTAGATACAAATATATATGAGATTCTTGAAGATTTCTCCGGACGTATGATTAATACAGAAGTTTTGGGAAAAGCTTTTGAGCCGGAAGAATTCTTCGAAAATCCGGATGGAACACCGATAACATTTGATACCGATTACTTTGGAGGACACAGAGGTGCCAAGGTAATTCCCGGACCTTTTGCAGAGAAGGAAGACGTTGGGAAAAACGTTAATATATGTACTGCATTTTAAACGAATTAAGTAAGTGATCGGATACAATTGTGAATCTACGCCTGAGTGAGCAGTAATATAATTGTTACTGTTCACACACCACTATTCCGCGAGGTGTTTTGGCATGAATATGCCAAAATCCCGAGACATACAAGCCAAAATTCCATTGCCGCAGGCAATCTGGAATGAATTTTGGCTACGTTACTGTGAACGGAGTGAACAGTAACATATAATTCCAATAACTTTTATTTTCTCTGTCTTATCTTTCTGGCAGATATGGAAAATGTATGCTAAAATAGAAATAGCAAATTTGTATGTAAAATAATAAGGAAAGGTAAGAGGGGGAAATGGAGAAAGAGGAAAAGCGTGCAGATCAGGAGAATGACACGGAAGAACAAAGTACGGAAGCGAAAAGCTTACTGAAAAAAAAGCTTCAATATTATAGTAGTGAGATTCAGCGTGATGTGGGAAATCTTGTAAAATGGCTGATGCTCGCGGTACTTGTAGGATGTATTACAGGAGCGGCGAGTACACTGTTTTCTTTTGTGCTGAAGAGTGTGACAAATTGCAGGAAAGAAAATGAATGGATGTTCTATCTGCTTCCGGTGATGGGCTTAATTATTGTATACCTGTATGAGAAATTTGGTAAGGATGATGGAGGTACGAATCAGGTGCTTTCTACTGTGAGATCACAGGACGATGTGCCGATTTTATCTGCACCTCTGATTTTCATTTCTACAGCACTTACGCATCTGGCAGGTGGCTCTGCAGGACGTGAAGGTGCGGCAATACAGCTTGGTGGAAGTATTGCCAATCAGCTTGGACGTTGGATTCATCTGGATGAGGAAGACCGACATGTAATTGTTATGTGTGGTATGAGTGCAGCATTCTCTGCATTGTTTGGAACACCGATGGCTGCGGCTGTTTTTGCACTGGAGGTAGTCAGTGTAGGAGTGATGTATTATACAGCTTTGATGCCTTGTATGATTGCTTCCCTGGTTGCATCTGGATTTGCGGCAGGAATGGGAGTTACACCGGAGACTTTTCATGTAGTGGATATTCCGAAGCTGACTATTGAAACGGGTTTGAAAATGGGTGCTATCGCTGTTGGATGTGCAGTGATTAGTATTGTATTCTGTATGGTGCTAAATGGAGTTGCCGGAGCATATGGAAGGTGGTTTAAGAATCCATATGTGCGTGTAGTTGTGGGATCCTGTCTGGTGATTGGAATTACATTACTTCTGGGAACTTCAGATTATATGGGCGCAGGTGCAGAGCTGATTGAGAAGGCAGTGGAGGAAGGACAGGCAAGACCTCTGGATTTCTTCTGGAAATTAGTTCTGACAGCATTGACGATGCGTGCAGGGTTCCGTGGCGGGGAGATCGTGCCATCGTTCTGTATTGGGGCGACGTTTGGTTGTGTGATGGGAAACTGGCTGGGACTTTCTCCGTCTATCTGTGCGGCGTGCGGAATGACAGCAGTATTCTGTGGAGTAACGAACTGTCCGATCACATCGATTCTGATCGCATTTGAGATGTTTGGATTTAAGGGTGTTTCTTTTTATCTGATCGCAGTTTCTATCAGCTATGCAGCGTCAGGATATTATGGGCTGTATAAGGATCAGACGATTGTGTATTCTAAGTATAAGGCGAAGTATGTGAATAAACATACAAGATTTTAACCGAATCAAGTAAGTTGCGAATCGGATAAGTTTATCCGATTGATCGGCTTGACAGAAAAAGCATGTAAACTTTTGGGAGGAATCCGGAAAAAGTTTGCATGCTTTTTACGTTGCAGGGAAAGAGAATAAATGTTAAAGTAAATGATACGGTATAGTGGGGCAGGGAAATAATAGAGATTATCCTGAAAAGTGTTTTATTACAAAATAGCAGTGACAGAAATTATATCGAATATGTAGAGAGAGGATGGAGTTTACTTGGAAAAAGATAATCAAAGTACGCAGGAGATAAATTCGCAGGCACAGAATCCGCTTGGTATAGCACCGGTAGGTGGATTGATCGCGAAGTTTGCGATTCCTGCGATCATCAGTATGCTGGTCAGTGCGATGTACAATATTGTGGATCAGATTTTTATTGGACAGGGTGTGGGGATGCTGGGAAATGCAGCTACAAATGTGGCGTTTCCTGTTACAACGGTCGCAACTGCGCTGGCATTGCTTTTGGGAATTGGCGGTGCATCAAATTATAATCTGGAAATGGGGGCAGGACAGGAGAAGAAAGCCAGCGGGATTGCAGGTACTGCGTTGTCGTCACTGGCAATCAGTGGTCTGATACTTGCTGTGATTGTACTGATGTTCCTGAAACCACTTCTGACATTGTTCGGGGCAACTGCAGATGTTATGCCTTATGCTGTTGATTATACAGGTATTACTGCATTTGGACTTCCATTTTATATTTTGTCTGTCGGCGGGAATCATGTGGTCAGAGCAGACAGAAGTCCGACTTATTCTATGGTCTGTATTATGATAGGTGCGATCATCAATACTATTCTGGATCCGCTGTTTATTTTTGGATTCGGATGGGGAATTAAGGGTGCTGCATGGGCAACAGTGATCGGACAGGTTGCTTCCGGAGTTCTGGTAATTGTGTACTTCTGTAAGTTCCGCAAAATGTATCTGTCCGGTGGGATGCTGAAACCAAAGCTGTCATATCTTAAAGCAATTATTTCTCTGGGACTTGCATCCTGCATTAATCAGATTGCCATGGCGATCGTGCAGATCGTATTAAATAATATTCTGCGTTATTATGGAGCAAATTCCGTATATGGAAGTGATATTCCTATTGCCTGTGTAGGTGTTATCTCCAAAGTCAATATGGTGTTTATAGCAATCTGTATTGGTATTTCCCAGGGCAGTCAGCCAATCTGGGGATTTAACTACGGAGCAAAGAAATATGACAGAGTAAGACAGGCATACCGTTATTCTGTAACTGCCTGTACAGTAATTGCAACGATATTCTTTTTCTGTTTCCAGATATTTCCACACCAGATCGTGGGTATCTTCGGAACAGGAAGTGAGCTGTATTTTCAGTTTGCAGAACGTTATCTGAAAATATTTATGTTTATGACCTTTGCAAACGGTATCCAGCCGGTATCTTCCGGTTTCTTTACTTCTATCGGTATGGCGAAGCTGGGTATTGTAATGTCTCTGACACGACAGGTGATTTTTCTTCTGCCATTGATCATTATCTTCCCGTTGTTTATGGGAATTGATGGAGTGATGTATGCAGGACCGATCGCAGATGCAGCGGCATTTGTGTTGGCAATTGTGTTTGCGAGACGAGAACTGGGAAAGATGCGCAGTGCGGAAATAGTATAAAAAAGTTCCCGCAGATGATATGGAAGAAATTTGTCCATATTGTCTGACGGGAACTTTTTTATGAAAAAAATTATTGATAAATTACAGATTATAAAAGATTGTAAAACTGATCGAACAGCTCTGTCTGGAAGCTTCCGGGTCCGGAGCTGTTTTTCTCTGCTCTTTCTCCTGCTGTGCCAAATTCTTTGGCTGCTGAGACGGCAGCTGTAAATGGGTCTGTAACTGCCAGATAGGTGGCACAGATCATTCCAAGCATACATCCGGTTCCTGTGATCTGTGACATGGCAGGAGTACCGTTTGTGATAAATTCACACTTGTTGGCGGAGACGATCATATCTTCCTTGCCTGTGATAAGAAGTGTGGTATTCCACTGGGAAGCCTTTTCCTGGAACAGTTCTTTCAGATGGGAACGATTGGCATCTGTAAGCACATCCTGTACGCCTGCGTCAATTCCGATTGCATGTGCGGTCTGTCCGGACATGGCAAGAAGTTCAGACATATTTCCTTTAAGGAGTTCAGGCATGTGGATGTTCATAAGCTTCTGCGCAAATTCATAGCGCAGATTGCTGCAGGCGGTTCCTACCAGATCAAGCATAACGGGTATGTGGAGACTGGCAGCGATTTTCAGAGATTCAGGCATGGATTTCATACGTGCATCAGTGATATTTCCAAGATTCAGTGCCAGTGCATGAGAGTTTCTGGTGATCTCAGCTACTTCTGCCGGATGTTCTGCCATGATCGGGCGGCCTCCGACCGCCAGAATAATATTCGCACAGTCATGAATAGAAATCGGATTAGTGATGCAATGAATCAGCGGCTGTGCTGCTCTGGTCAATTGTCTGGGATTTGTCTGATTTACGATCATATACTTTTGCTCCAAGGCTTTGCTGAAATTTGGCAAGCATTCCTGCGTGACTTAAGGCCTTCAGGAAGAAGTAGGCAATGGTGCCGCCCATGCAGGTTGCTGCCAGAAACATTGGTGTATAGAAAAATGCGTTCAGTCCGCTTCTGCCCATAAGAAATGCCATTACAGGATAGGAAACCAGAGAGCCGATGATACCGGTTCCGAAGATTTCACCGATCACTGCGCAGATAATCTTTCCATGAGAAGCGCGGTAGAAAACGCCTGATAAAAATGCGCCGAATACGGCACCTGTCAGTGCAAGTGGCGGGATACCCATAAACATCATTCGGATGATTCCGATGAGAGTGGCACAAAGCAATGAATACCACGGTCCCAGAAGTACGGAACAGACGATGTTTATCAGGTGTGCAGTAGGGCACATACCCTCGATTCTCAGAATAGGTGAGATGACAACGCCGATGGCAACCATCATGGCGAGCATGACCATTCTGAGTGTTTTTGATCTGTCTGTGTTCATAATGAACCTCCTTGAAATGAAGATTTGGTCTGCCGAAGCAGACATTATCAGTTGTGCAGGAAGCAGATAAAATCCTGCAAAAAAATCTGCCGGAATAACACACTGGCAGATTTTAATATACAAATACAGTCCCTACGCTGGCATTATCCATATCAGGTGCGGTCGAAGATCTATCTTCCTCTCAGCCTGTCCCACAGGCTCCCGTTGTTATTATCCATTATGCAGATTTTCTTTTGTTAGAGCGTATTTGAAAAATGCTTTACGCAAGATGTGCGTTACAATTTTCAAACACGCTTTAGAGTAACACAAGCTTTTGGAAAAGTCAATGGGATGTAAAAGCAGGGTAAATTTTCTACAGTAAATTTGTTACTGTTCACACGCCACTGTCCCGCGAGGTGTTTTGGCATGAATATGCCAAAATCCCGAGACATACAAGCCAAAATTCCATTGCCGCAGGCAATCTGGAATGAATTTTGGCTACGTTACTGTGAACGGAGTGAACAGTAACGTAAATTTACACTACCTAATATTATTTTTAAGTTGACTTTTTATTTTTTTCAGCATATACTAACAGTAGCTAAGGAATGTGACGAGATTCCATGAAGCGAACTAAAGAAACAAAAGCCCTCAGAGTTGCAGCTCTGAGGGCTTTCTTGCTCGTTACGGTGAGCTGTTCCGTTTAGGCTGTTGCTGTCTAGCGTCTGCCGTCCAGCCATTTGCATATGTAGTAGCTAACTACACCTGCTAAAACAGAGACAAGAAATGTGACGAGAATTTCTTCCATGAAACTCACCTCCTTTCTGCTGGAGGTTCGACAGCTCTTGTAGTATAACATAGTTTAGAACAAAATGGGATGGTTGTTTTAAATTATTGCTGATATTAAAAAAACCTATTCCAAAAATGACGATAGATATTCAAATTAAGAATAGCTCATAACCCCCCGGGTGGGTTGTGGGCTGTTTTTGCTTTTGTTAAACTGAGTGGAGGCTAATTAGGAGTACAATTTTGAAAAATTATAAAATGGAGATACTCAAATGAAAAAATATGCATTCAGACGACTGCTCCAGCTGATTCCCATTTTGTTTGCGATTACTTTTCTCTCCTATGGCATGATGCGGATTGCGGGAAGTGATGTAGTAACACAAAAAATGGAAAATACAGGACAGATCCTGTCAGAAGATAAGTTAAATGCAGCCAGAGAACAGCTGGGACTGGACAAACCATTTCTGACCCAGTATTTTGTGTGGCTTGGGAAACTGCTTCATGGAGATATGGGAAACAGCTATGTATCCAGTCTTCCGGTTTTTGACACGTTCATATCAAAGCTTCCGGCAACGCTGCTTCTTACAGTGACATCTATTTTGCTGACCATCATCATATCAATCCCTCTGGGGATTCTGTCAGCAGTGAAACAGAATACGATTACGGATTATCTGATCCGTTTATGCAGCTTTATAGGAAACAGTCTTCCTAATTTTTTTGTATCATTGCTGTTGATGTATTTTCTTGCGATCAGGTTGCGGATTTTTCCGGTTATATCCAAAGATGTAAGTTTAAAGAGTGTGGCAATGCCGGCAATCACTCTGGCAATTGCCATGTCGGCCAAGTATCTTCGCCAGGTCCGTGCAACTGTGCTGGATGAACTGAGTAAAGATTATGTGGCAGGAGCGAAAGCAAGAGGAGTAAAGTTTTCTGTCACTCTTTGGAAAAGTATTATGAAGGCTTCGCTGGTAACCATCATTACCTTGCTGATGCTGTCAGTGGGAAATCTGCTGGGAGGAACTGCAATCGTAGAATCAATCTTTATGTGGGATGGAGTTGGAAAGATGGCAGTAGATGCTATCTCCATGCGTGATTATCCTATTATTCAGGCATATGTTATGTGGATGGCGATCATCTATGTTGTAGTAAATCTGCTTACAGATCTGTCATACCGGTTCCTGGATCCGAGAATCCGTCTGGGAGGTGTGAAACAATGAGTGAAAAGCAGAATAAAAATGTGACAGTGCGTGTACAGAAGATTAAGAAAAACCATATAAAACAAAAGCTGGTCTTTTTTCTTATTCTGGCAATAGGGCTTGTGATACTTGCAGTTTTTTCAGAGCATCTCTGTCCATATGACCCTTATGCACAGGATCTGGCAAGTGCACTTCAGCCCCCCAGTCTTCAGCATCCTATGGGAACAGATACATATGGGAGAGATATGCTGTCCAGAGTTATAAGTGGTGCAAGAGCCAGTATTTTTTCGACCTTTATCCTGGTTGCTGTGATTTTTGTGTTAGGAACAGCTGTGGGTGTATGCTGCGGATATTTTGGCGGAGCTGCAGATACTGTTATGATGAGAATCTCAGATATATGTCTTGCTTTCCCTGGGCTTGTATTTGCCATGGCGATTGCAGCTATTCTTGGGGGAGGCATTCAGAATGCTGTTATAGCACTGGCAGTAGTAAGCTGGCCGAAATATTCACGTATTGCCAGAGGGCAGACTCTGGCATTAAAAGAGGAACCCTATATTCATGCTGCCATACTGGCAGGTGACAGCTCAGGTCAGATTATGCTCAGACATATTCTTCCAAATATGCTGGGCCCTGTTCTGGTAACAGCCATGCTTGATATCGGTACCATGATGATGGAACTTGCAGGTCTGTCATTTCTTGGACTGGGAGCACAGATTCCCATGGCTGAATGGGGAAGTATGATGAGCAGCGGACGAAGTATGATCCAAACATATCCATGGGTAGTATTATCACCTGGAATTGCAATTTTTATATCTGTGGCAATTTTCAATCTGTTAGGTGATACAGTTCGTGACTATCTGGATCCTAAGAACAGCCGTTCATGATAAGTAATATGAAAACAAACGAGGAGGAAAGAAAATGAGAACAAAGAAATTTCTGGCAATGGCAATTGCCCTGGGGCTGGCAGTAGGAATGACAGCTATGCCAACACTGGCAGCAGAAAAAAAGACATTGGTATTTGGCGATACCACCTTTAATGCGGAAAATGAGGAGGCAGATATTAATCCTCAGAATACCTATGCAGGATGGGCTTGCATCCGTTATGGAGTAGGGGAAACTCTTTTCCGTTATTCTGATACAATGGAAATAGAGCCATGGATCGCAAAAGAGTATGAAAATATTGACGAGCTGACCTGGAAGATCACACTGAACGACGGAGTTGTGTTTTCCAATGGACGTGCCTGTGACGGAGAAGCAGTAAAGGAAAGCCTGGAGGCTTTGGTTGCCAATCATGAGCGTGCAGCAGGAGATCTTTGCATTGATACTATCGAGGCAGATGGAAATACTGTTACCATAAAGACTACAGAACCGAAGCCTGCACTGATCAATTATCTCAGTGATCCTTATGGATGTATTATTGATATGCAGGCAGGTATCAGTGATGATGGTATAGTGATCGGTACAGGTCCTTATGTGGCAACTGAACTGGTGACAGATGATCATGTTAATCTTGTAAAGAATGAAAACTACTGGAACGGAGATGTGAATGTGGATGAGATCACTGTCCGTACAATCTCTGACGGTGATACACTGGCAATGGCTCTTCAGGCAGGGGAGATTAATGCTGCCTATGGTATGGCATATGCAAGCTATCCTTTATTTGAAAATGATGACTTTACATTTACCAGTACAGCTACAAGCCGTGCATTCTATGCGTGGATGAACTTTGAAAGTCCTGTAACATCTGACCCGGCAGTGCGTAAAGCAATTGCCATGGGTATTGATAAGGACAGCTTTGTGTCTGTGCTTCTGAATGGATATGGATATCCTGCAGTCGGTGTTTTCCCGGATACCTTCTCTTTTGGAGGGCAGAATCTGACAACAGAGAGCTATGATCCTGATGGGGCAAAGAAGGTTCTGGAGGAAGCAGGATGGGTGGATTCTGATGGTGACGGTATCCGTGAAAAAGACGGACAGAAACTGGAGATCCGCTGGCTTACTTATCCCAGCCGTCAGGAGCTTCCGCTTCTTGCAGAGTCTGCACAGGCAACCTTAAAAGAAATCGGTATGGATGTTCAGATAAATTGTACCTCTGATAATAATACTATCCGTAAAGACCCTGCATTATGGGATGTATATGCAAGTGCCATGGTAACTGCACCTACAGGAGATCCGGAGTATTTCTTCACTTCCTGCACACTGGATGAATCTGCAAGCAATAACGGACATTATCACAGTGATAAACTGGAAGATCTGGAAAAACAGATGAAGCAAGAATTCGACGCAGATAAGCGTTCAGATCTGGCGATTCAGATGCAGCAGACAATCCTGGATGACAATGCCTATGTATTCTGCTCTTACCTGAGAATGAGTATGATCATGCAGTCTAATGTAACAGGACTGACTGCACATCCATGTGATTATTATGAACTGACAGCAGATCTGGATATTAACTAAACTTGAACGATGATATTTCAGGGGTAAAAGGTATTTTGCGTTACTGCTCACATATCACTATTCCGCGAGGTGTTTTGGCATGAATATGCCAAAATCCCGAGACATACAAGCCAAAATTCCATTGCCGCAGGCAATCTGGAATGAATTTTGGCTACGTTACTGAGAACGGAGTGAACAGTAACTATTTTGCCCCTGATTTGGTAAGTATTAACAAGGATGGTTTACAGAAATGGATAGAAAAATACTGACCTACGATTCCGTAGAGATATCATTTGGCGGGAAAGCGGTGGTTCATGATGTGAGCTTCTCTCTTGAACATGGAGAGATACTTGGCCTTGTGGGAGAATCCGGCAGTGGGAAAAGCACCCTGATCAAAGCCGCAATGGGACTTCTGGGACCGGATGGTCTTGTGACAAGAGGAGATATCCGATATATGAATCAGAATATTCTGGATATACCGGAGAAAGAAAAAAGAAAGATCAGAGGTGCAGGAATTGGCATGATCTTTCAGGATGCAGGTGCTTCCCTGTGCCCGATCCGCACCATTGGAGAACAGATTTATGAAAGTATGCGTGTACATACGAAGATAACAAGAAGTGAGGCCAAAAGCAGGGCAATGGATCTGTTTGATAAACTGAACTTTAAGGACAGTCAGCGTGTGTGGGACAGTTATCCATTTGAACTGTCAGGCGGAATGAATCAGAGAGCAGGTATTGCAATTGCCATGCTTATGAATCCGCCCATCCTATTTGCGGATGAACCGACCAGTGCTCTGGATGTGTCTGTACAGCGTCAGGTTGTAAGGGAAATGCTTAAGTTAAGAGAGTTGTTTGGAACTGCAATTGTGATCGTGACACATGATATCGGGGTAGTCCGGGCAATGGCAGATACTGTGTTGGTTTTGAAAAATGGAAAAACAGTAGAATATGGCACAGCAGACCGTGTACTGGATCATCCCCAGGATCCCTATACCAGGAAATTGCTGGAGGCTGTACCAAAGCTGCAAAGGAAGGTCAGAGTATGAGCATACTTTTAGAGGCAGAACATTTAACAAAAATATTTACCCAGAGAGGAAAAAATCCTTTTAAAGCAGTAAATGATGTAAGCTTTACACTAAAAAAAGGAGAAACGCTGGGAATCGTAGGAGAATCCGGCAGTGGGAAAAGTACCATAGCAAAGCTGATCACCCGGCTGACTGACATCACAGAGGGTACATTGAAATTTGAAGGAAAAGATATTACAAGACTGAAACAAAGTCAGCTGAAAGAGGTATATGGAGATATACAGATGGTTTTTCAGAATCCGGTGGGTTCTTTTGATCCCAGAAGGACACTGGGTGACGGAATTGGTGAGAGTCTTAGAAACCGTGGAATGAAAAAGGCTGATGTGGAGAAAAGAGTAGCAGAATTGCTTGAGCAGTGCGGCCTTGAGAAGGAATATGCAAAAAGATATCCTCATGAGGTAAGTGGCGGACAGTGTCAGCGGGCTGCGATAGCAAGAGCTCTGGCAGTAAAACCAAAAGTTCTGATCTGTGATGAGGCAACCAGTGCTCTGGATGTAACCATACAGAAACAGATCATGGAACTTCTGGAAGACTTGAAAGAGAAGAATGGGCTGTCTTTTATTTTTATTTGTCATAATCTGGCCCTTGTTCAAATGTTCTGTGACAGGGTTCTGGTACTGTATGAGGGAAAAGTAGTGGAAAGCGGAATTCCCGATGATATCATCAATGAACCCAAGGAAGAGTATACACAGAGACTGGTGGATGCGGTACTTTCGTGATGGTGTTCTTAAAATGATTATAAAAAAGGTACTTCCCGGAGATGGAAGTACTTTTTTATATCATAATTCCGGATCATTTCATGGCAAGGTGAATCCTTTTTCTGTTGTAGACCAGATGAAGATACATGGCATCCTGTGCGCGGAGCGGGTCGTGGGCTGCGATTGCGTCTGCAATCTCACGATGAGTTTCGATTGTCTCCTTATGCAGTGTATTTCCGGTGCTTTCCACAAAAAGAGGAATCGAGCTGTTGATCACCGGAATCAGTCTTGGCACCACAACATTCTTACTGCTCAGGGCAATAGCAGCGTGAAATTCAATATCCTTGTGTGTGTGATCCTCATGATTATTCAGTAACACTTCTACTTCATCGCAGAGAGCGGTGATTTTTTTTATGTCTTTTTCTTCTGCGTTCGTAGCTGCCATAGCAGCTATGGAAGGCTCCAGAAGGAAACGTACCTCCAGAAGATCATGGATCAGCTTCTGTTTATTTCCGATAAAGGTAAATCCCAGAGGATCCTCTACCATTCCCGGAGAAGAAGCGATATAAGTGCCGGAACCCTGACGTATGGTAACAATGTTTCGTGAAGCAAGCAGCTTCATGGCCTCCCGGACAGAACTTCTTCCTGCATTCAGACGCTCGGAAAGAATTGTTTCCTT
>ENA-OURQ01002475-OURQ01002475.1-human-gut-metagenome-genome-assembly--contig:-NODE-2475-length-13657-cov-3.021467_pt1 | contig 13657 bp, 12 predicted proteins | sample MGYA00242105_ERZ508999 | MGnify/ENA primary metagenome ERZ508999 (study PRJEB26280, sample SAMEA2338771) | human gut metagenome | biome: human gut; feature: human-associated habitat; material: faeces...
ACGCAGATCACGAAGCGACTGCATTCATGAGCAAGTAGCGAAGCGGATTGCGAATGTCCGCTTTATTTCTCCTGAAACATGTTTCCCAATCATCACAGTTTCAGCATCGTTGTTGCATCTCGTAATTGATACTGTTTTCTCATAATTGGTACTACCATTATCAAGGAAAAATAAAAGACCGGTGGTTGTCCCAAAACTCCTTACCCCCGTTGGTCTTTTCGTGTATCCATATTAATATAATTTCCAGATTTTGCAATCGGCAAATTTTCCTAAATTGTTTTTTTATAAAAATATTTTTTCAGCAAAATCACGATTGACAATTTTCGTTTAACAGATTATTTCCTGATTATGTACTTTTTTATTTCTATTTTCGGCAATTTTACCTGCTTTACGAAAAACGAATCTTACAAATGAGCTGGTCTGGAACATTTATAAGAACAGTGCCATCTGGATTTTTCCCCTTAATGTCTGTAACCGGAAAAATCAGAAATATGTCTGACTTCTATTTGACTTGTCAGTCTTTTTACCACATAATAAATGCAGGGGCTTTTTATATTGGAGGAGGTTTTTTTATGGCAGCACAAATCACGGCCGTCATTATTTTCCTGGTTATGTTTGCATTCATTATCACGGAAAAAATTCCACGGCACATTGCGACAACACTCTGCAGTGTTGCAACGCTCATTCTCGTGTTTGGTGTCTGTATGCACAGTTCCACTGCGTTATTCGAGACACTGAACTTTCAGTCTTTTACATCTGTTGATTTTTGGCGTGCAGGCGCCGAAGCCACAGAAAGTACAAAAGGAATCAACTGGCAGACAATTATTTTCATCTTTGGCATGATGATCATGGTCGAAGGAATGGCAATTTCCGGATTTTTCTCCTGGCTTTGTCTGACCATTGCAAAAGCAGTCAGATATAATACCACAAAAATTTTTGTGATGTTTATGGTTCTGGCATTCGTACTGTCTATGTTTATCGACAGTATCACCGTTATTCTGTTTCTGGCCGCAATCACCATCACACAAGGCAAACTGTTGAAATTTGATCCGATTCCGGTAATCATTGCAGAAATATTCTGTTCGAACCTTGGAGGTTCTTCCACAATGTGTGGTGATCCGCCAAATATCATTATCGGAACCGCATTGCACTACACATTTACCGATTTTCTGTTCAATACCGGCGTGATCGCCATCCTGAGTCTGGTGCTGATGATCTTTTTCTTCTATCTGTGTTTCCGCAAAAAACTGAACACAAATAATCTTTCAAAAGAAGATATTGCAAAAATGCCATCACCGGACAGTGCGATTACCAGCAAACGTTCTTTTATCATCAGCTGCATTATTTTTCTCTGTGCAGTTGTACTGCTTGTGACACATGGACAGACTGGATTGACAGTTTCCACCATTGGCATAATTGCCGCTATCGCAACCTGCGCAACCGCAGGGAAAAAGGCAAAACACATTTTACGTCGTATTGATTATCCGACCCTTATTTTCTTCATCGGATTATTCATCGTAGTCGGCGGTCTGGAAGAGACAGGAATTTTGGAACTGATTGCGAACTTTATCCACAGGATCAGCGGAGGAAATGTAACCTTTATTGTAATCATTATTATATGGGTATCTGCAGTGGCCAGCGCTATTATAGACAATATCCCATTTTCCGCTACGATGATTCCGATCATCAAAAGCCTTGCAACGGCATCCGGAGCAGATTTATCCGTTCTGGCATGGACACTGGCACTGGGCACCGATATCGGTGGAAGTGCTACCCCGATCGGTGCATCTGCCAACGTAGTTGGTATCGCCGTTGCATCAAAAAACGGTCATCATATTTCCTGGAAACAGTATTGTACCTACGCGATTCCGGCAACACTGATCGTAATTGCAGTATCAATGCTATATATCATTTTCAGATATATATAATTCAGAACTCAGAATTGATTTCTGATGCGAAATCCGGGTCTGCATTGCAGACATATACTTATCTGGATTTCTGCTAAAATAAAAAAGATGCCTTTTGCACAATCAAATAGGACAATCCCATCCCTTATACAAAAGGCATCTTTTACTCCTGCTGCCTCTCCCGACTTTTCTCATTCTTTCGGGAGAGGCGTTTTTATTTGGTAATTTTCTTTGTCCAAAATCATCAAACTTTCTGTTTTGGTATAAATTCAATCTTTAACACCATCCCCATTCCTTCTGCTAATCTTTTTAGTAAGCTAACAGATGGATTCCTTGTTCCATTTTCCAGTTTGCTGATATCTGCCTGATTAATTCCTGTACGTTCTGACAATTCCTTCTGAGTCAAATTCTGAGAAGTACGCGCATCTACAATTGCTCTAATCACATCAAACTCTGGTTGCATTTCTTCATATTCTTTGCGGAACTTTTCATCCTGCATCTGATTTTCTAACATTTCATTTAATGTCTTCATAGCTTCTTCATCCTTTCCATATAGTCAGCTCGTCGTGCTTTTGCTAATTGTTTTTCCTGTAAAATGACCAACATTCCAAATATCTTGGCTCTCATTTTAGGATTAAGTTTATCTAAAAATTTTTCTACAGGATTATCGCCATTTTCTGTTTCATATGCAATGACTTCAAATTTTGTCATATGTATTCTCCCTTATTATATGGTATATATACCATATTATCAATTTTGTTATTTTCTTTCCGTTCATTTTTGAGAATGCATTCGTCATAATATTTATAAAGTGCAGCCAGTATATAACGCCCTTTTCCACTCGTCAATGCCCTTTTTTATCTCCAAATTTTACCTAAGCAAATTGCACAATACCAGTCAAGTTCTCTGTCGATCCCGTATTTTCTGATCATACAAAAAATCAAGAGTTGAAAAACTCATTTTTCAACTCCTGAAATAATATCATTTTTGTTTATTTTGCCATATATCAATTCTACCCTATTTCTTCAAATAAATCGCCGTCACCGCACAGTCTCGGGCTGCATTTTTTGCAGTCTCTTCCAGTTCCGCCGGAATCTCATCATATTTGACATCAATACAGTCTTTTTCAAAATTGTGGGCAAATAACTGCGGATATAATCCCACACAAATGCCACAACGAATACAATACTCTTTGATTTCTGCTTTCATTTTACTTTTCCTCCTGTTTTCGAATAAACCTCATCCAAATCAGATGTGTGTTTTTTAACAATTTCACCATCTGTAAACCAGATTTACGGTATATGGGTATATCTTACCTTCATTTTTATTTCGCAAACATCAGTTATGCATGTTTCTCCATATAATCACACGCACTGTCTCCTGCTGCAAACCCAAACGGCATCGCAAAATAAGCACCGGCGCTGCCGCCTGTCGGAGGATTTCCATAAAACTCGCTCATCATATTATCCCCGGCTGCATAAAGTCCCGGAATTGCTTTTCCATCTTCTTTCACGACCTGCATTTTTCCATTAACTTTGATACCACCGATAGTATCATAACCGGCACAGAATACACGCATTGCATAAAATGGTCCTTTTCGCACAGGACGGAGATATTTTGCATTTTTTCCAAACTCTTCGTCCTCACCATTATCGCAATATCCATTGTAACGATCCAGTGTTTCCTCCAAACCTGCCTGATCAATTCCGGACTGTGCGCACAGCTCTTCAATGGTATCTTTCATAAATACATGTTTGTTTCCTTTTTCCTCAATCAGTGTCCTGAACTGTCCCGGAATATCTGTCAGTTTCTCCGCCGGGAAGATAAAGTACATGTAATCCACACCCTCTTCTTCCAAATGGCGTCTAGTATCTTCATCGAATACGATATAACTTTCCCCATTTGGCTGATTTGCGATACCTGTGCTGATTGCCATATGGTTATTGGAAATGCTCTCGTCAATAAAACGCTCACCATTTTTGTTTACCCACAGATATGGCTGCTCCTGAATGGTACGTGTCTCGTTGTATACAATCCACGGAGAACTTGCCACGATTCCCGGTCCCGGAACCAGATTGTGACCAGATACTGCGATGGCACTCTGGGCACCGCCAAGCTTCCATGCTAGTTTCTGTCCATCTCCGGTCTGATCGGAATTCGGATAACAGTTAAACAGTACGTTTCCGTCTCCGGAACAATTATAATCCGTAAAAGTAAAGCCGGTATATTTTTTCATCATTTCACGATCTTCCATAATACCGCCGCTGGCAATGATCACTGCTTCACATTCCACTTCGATTTCTTCTTTTGTTTCATTGTTGACAGCTTTTACACCGGTTACTTTTCCATTTTCGTCCACCAGAATATCTGTGATCGGTGTATTCAGCATATACTGTCCACCACGTTTGATAATATCCTTCATGGCATTCAGACAGATCAGTGCACCGCCATGGCCTTTGCCTCGTCCCGGAACCAGATAAAAATCTCCATGTGCCATTACTGCAGGGGGAAATCCATCCGCATATTTCGGATCTCCGATATCCTCCAGCTCCAACTGCTGTGTCGGAATCATTTTAATGCCAAGACGCTCAATATATTCTTTTGTTCTCCAGGAATTGTTTACATACTGACGAATTACAGACGGATTTGCATTGTAATTCGAATACTCATATAACAAATGAAATGCTGCGTTCTGAAATGCCCTGTCTTTTCGAATGCTGACATATGCGATCGGGCAGTTGGAAACTGCTCCACCCTGATATGGTTTCTTTTCAAATACGATGACTTTCTTTCCACGGGCAAGTGCTGCATCTGCCGCCGAAATACCTGCCATGCCACTTCCCATAATTACCAGATCTGTTTTTAACTTCATAAAAAATAAAACCTCCTTCACCTGTTGCTCTTTTTCAAACACCTGTTGAGGAGATTTTATCAATATTTCTATGTACTTTAACCTTTCATCTGGCCTAAATCGCATGTATTTTACTGCATATAATTGTGCAGAATGCACTTTGACTTACGATTGTATTTATCAAAATTTCAAAACACCGCAGACTTCTCTGATTCGTTTTTCTACATTAACTTTGGAATCAACATTATTCTATACACCTTATATACTCCTGAATCTGTTCCGATAAAATATAACGCATTTTTTCTTCGGAATCATCCAGCGAAACCGCATACCGTTCTTCCACCATCGAAATTATATTTCGCACGGTATTTCGATGAATTCCAAGCTCTGCTGCTGTGCGCGTTGCACTGCAGTCATTTTTCAGGTAACAAAGTACTGTCCTGCCATACGAAGTGTGATGCTCTCTGTCATATACGGCCAGTTCCCTGTAAAATTCCGACTGCATCGAAACCGGTTCCATCTCTGACTCCATTCTGGAAAACAAATGATACATCACCACATCTTTGTACTGACACAATACCTCTGTATTCTGCTCCGTTTTCTGATTCCACTGTAACGTAAACACTGCCTGTGCATAAGCATCTTTCATTCGTTTCAGCTCCGTAAAAATATTGCTGACTCCAATCCGATACTCATATTGTTCTAACAACTGCTCTAAAATATGCAGTTCCTTTTCATCAAATGACAAATTCTGATGTATCGCTGTTTTACTATACTTCAACAGGCAGATATGATTTTCATATAAAAACGGTTTCATTTTCCATGACTGCCGCTCCAACAGACGCGCCAGAAATTTCAGCGGCACATGCTCCTGATTGGCAAAATCAAGAATTCCCAGTACCAGATATCCCGTCTTTTCCAGTCCGTCAATCATATTTACCTGCTCCGTAATCCGGTCTTCCGGAATTTCAGCGCTTCCAAGCAGGTTTGCCAGAAATGTTTCATACATCATACGCCCGTGCCTTCGATTTTCATAATTGCGCTGCAGACAGAAAGACATATTTTTCATAAACATATGAATCAGATCCAAATATCCGCTTTCCGGTGTTTCTTCTCCACAGAAAATGGACGTATATCCAAGTAACGTCTGTCCACTGAAAAACTGCAGGTAAATATTTGTTCCGGATTTTTCATCTGCTGCCGGTGCAATCAGAAGTTCTCCTTCTTTGATCTGGGAAAAAATCTGCTTCTTTTTCAGTTGTTCCATGGTATGCGCATCCGTATATCCCTGCGCCACTGTTTCCTGAAAAATCTTGTAATGAGAAGAACTGTGCCTTGTGTAAGCCAACACATCAAAACTTGCATCAAAGGCAATCATTGGATGTTCCAGAATTTCTTCGCTGATATCGATCAGATCCTGCACATCTTTTCCCTCCAATGCCGCGATATGCATGTTTTTATCCCATTCCACCAGACGACAAAAAATTTCCACCAGGTCATTCATCACTTCCGGTACCGTTTTTTCTGTCTGCATAAAAATCAGATTTTCGTGAAAAGCTTTCCATTTCCGAATCATGTTCTGACGGATTTCCGTATCCTGATCATTTGGAAAAATAACAAGCAGACAGATATCTTTATCTAATTTTTCTTCTATATCCGGCACACGGTTGCCATCACAGAGATACAGATACTCTCTTTTTAATTTCCGGACATCTGCTATCCAGTGCTGAATTCCGGAAAACTCCTGTTTCTGCGTGATTTCCGACTGCTCATCCAATTTCCTGTCTCTGATAAAATATAATAAAAGATCTTTTGTAATCGTCATGACAATTCCCCCATCATTTTCTGCAATTTTTTCAACTGCTCAGATATATGTTTTGGGTTATATACCAGATTTAACGAAATCGGCATTGCATCCGTGATTGGAATCAGTGTGATATTTTCCAGCGATGCTGCACAATAATCCCGCGCGATAAAAGCCACTCCCCGGTTCGCCCGCACCAGAGAAACTACCGTCTCCATATTTGGCAGATACTCAATCCTGTTATTATAATCCCTGTGATTTCCATGCAGGAAAAACGGTAGTAAGGCATGCTGCACCGGTGCTTCCTGCTCACTGAGATACAAAAGTGTCTCATCCGATATATCATGGAATGAAATCTCACGGTAATCCTCATATTTATGGCCCTTTGGAACTGCCAAGGACAGCTGAGCTTCATGTAATGTCTGCATTTTCAAAGGCTCCGGACATGTAGTCGTCGTTGCCAGAATAAATCCTGCATCGATTTTTCCATTCAGTAAATTTGAAAAAATCTGACTTGGAAGGCTTCCGATCAGATTTAGCCTGATTTCCGGATACTTCTCCTGAAACTGTGCCAAGATATCAGCCACATGATAATTCAACGCTCCCGGCATATGACACAAGCGCAGCGCATCTTCCGATACGTTACCTGCTGCCCGCACCCGCTGCCGCAGTTCATCCTGCTTTTTAAACAGTTCATTTGTCTCGGACAACAGCACTTCCCCCGCATGTGTCAATTTCAAAGAATGTTTTGTACGATCAAACAGGCTAACACCAAGTTCTGCTTCCAACTGACTGATCTGTTTACTCAAGGCCGGCTGACTGATAAAAAGCTCCTTTGCTGCCTTTGAAATATTTAAATGTTTTACAACTACCAGAAAGTATTCTAATTATTTTGTGGTCATATTCTTCTCCTTTTGTTTCCTGTTACTACTATATATACCATACTTGGGGAACATTTAGGAAGTCTCTGTAAAATTGTATAAAGCAATAACCCAAACAAGCTTTTTACATTAATTTTACCTAAAAGTGGTGTTTATAAATTATAATATATGTTATATTTTCAGCACAAGATCTTGAAAACTATATAAGGAGATATATTTTAATGAAAAAAAAGAAACATTTTCTATCAATGATTTTAGGTTTAGCATTAAGTTTAACAATACTATTTCCATCTTTCGCACAAGCTTCAGAAATTCTAGTGTAGTATACTATCGTCTCATACGAAATACTCGCATTAGTCCTAAAAATAACTTTGTTGTTGATGAAACGAACTATACTACTTTCTATTTAGATTCAACACATAAATATTCACTTGGAAGCACTTATGTTGAATACATTTTTTAATACTATAAATGAGATTGTTCGTAAGCACCTTAATTTCGATAGCATAGATTTCAAAAGGAACAATCATATAACAATATAATTGTTCCTTTTGAGACAAATATTTTATTTTGAGTATGTTAGAACAATCTTTTTACATCAGGCTATGTATTTACTATATTCTGTTATTTTGTACAAATGGTTTTAAAACGAAATTAAAAATAGGGCTTTGGGCATGGCGAATAGGGATTTTCTATATCATTTTTGATACCTTAGCATCCTTTTTCTACTCAGAAAATATTGCAAATAAATTGTTTCTTCTATTGTCACTTATACATTGTTTGATTATAATGCCCTTTTTTTCACAAAACAGTACCTGTCGTAACTGCGGACAACGCAATTATTATCAGCCATTACTTTTTAACAAATGTTGTCATTGTAACATGAAATATTAATTATCACTCTATCTTCTTTAAGATTACACTAAACTATAGCACACTTTTGCATAACATAAAAGTTATACTTATATCCAATAAAATAGTGTCTTTTCTTTTTCCTATCGGTTAAAATAAAATCATCAAATACACGAAGGTTCCCATTCAGGTCGAACCTTACCTATTATGGAGGAGGATTTTAATATGAGCACACCAGGTGTTAAAGTCGGAGTTTCCGAAGAAGAGAAAAAACTTTCTTACTACAAATATTATGAGCAGGATTTAGCTCCGGTACCGGCTGAGAAAATCGCTATTTTACAGGGCGGACCGATCGCACCGGAAAAATGCATCCCGTTTGATGAGAGAAATAAATTCCTGAAAGGTGAAGATGATGAATATGCAAATATCGGTTTCGGCGTAACTGCAGACGGAACTGCGCTTGTATGTAATACAACTTACATGCCGGGTGTTACAGGCGAAATGCTTGACTGGTGGTTCCCATGGCATTCTGTAGGATCTGATCTGCGTTACAAAATCTGGGATCCGGAAGATCACTATTTTGCAAGAGCATATCCGGCATCTTATGTCGTAGACCCGAACGTACCAATGAACCAGAAAACATGGGGCGTTGATCACTACATCATGGAAGACGTCGGACCGGGACCGGAATTCTTAAAACTCTGCTTCAAGAGACCAGCCGATTTTGGTTATGATGAAAGCATTATCGGTACTGAAAAATGTGAATCTCTCGTATGTGCAATCGGCGAAAGCAGCTGTGCGGCAGCAATGACTCACAAATGGCATCCATACAAAGACGGCGTATTGTTTGAGTCCCGTTTCTGGATTGGATACCGCATCGATGAAGAAGGAAACATCGTAAAAGCAATTCCAGAAGGTGTATCTATCCCACCATTCGTACCACAGGGATTATTCGCACACAACATCAAAGAGTTTACAAACCTGGCAGCAATTCTGCCAACCTTATATGCAGAAGAGAAAGATACTTTCTAAATACATATAGTATAAATACTTTCAACTTCAGACTAATATAAAAATACACGTGGACTGATTGTAATTAATCAATTCACGTGTACTTTTCTTTTATTAAGTTACTTTATCAATTCCACTAATTTCTGCAATCCTGCCGGTGTCTGTGACATTGCCTTCACCGACTGTCCTGCCATCGCATCCGCATCTGCTTCCGTTACCGTCAATGTCGTACTTCCATCCGAATTTTCTGTTCCATCCACACAATACTCAAAGCTGACATACCCCAGATTGTCCGTTACTGCGATGAGCAGACACCCAAGCTGTTTCATCTCCTGCTGCAACCGTTCCACATTGTCAGACAAAGAAATCTGTACATTCAAAAATGTCCATCCGTATGGTTCCTCTGATGTCTGCAGCTGTGTACCATAACAAAGTAGCGCCTCGTCGTTGATTCCAAGTACCGCCCGGGCAGCCTGCACGGACCGCCCATCCGCAGAAATATCCCCCACATATGGATTTCTGCTCTGATACAGATCTGAAACCGTTCCGTCAATCGAAATCCCATCATCCCACAAAATCCGATTTTCCAGAACAACCCTCTTTACCTCTCCGGAACTTTCATACTCCGCCTGAAACTCATTTATGTGAAACGATGACTTTCGCGTTTCCCGCAGAGATACCGTCACAATTCCATCCTGCTCCTGAAACGCCACATCTGCCACACCTTTTGTCTGATCCAGCAACACCCCCTGCACCGACACTTTATGATCTTTCATTACCACATCTGCCTGCACAAACTCTGCCTGCTCCACCTTCTGCCCAATGACATATGCCTTGCACCAGATTCCTGCACCGACTACGATTACAACGGTCAATACCGCTGCCAGGATTCGCATCCGGTTTTTCCTCCGGATCTTTTTCAGATAATCTATTTCAGATGGCACTTTGAAATTGGCCTTTTGTCCCATCTGTTCCAAATCCTGCTCCGACAAATATTCGCCATTCACCGTTTCCTGCATCTCATGATATAATTTTTGGCAGTTCTCACATATCTTTATATGTTGTTCCACCGCCTGATTGCTTACATCGTTTGTCAGTCCATCCACATAAGATGGAAGCAGATCTCGCACAACTTCACACGTCAGATCATTTTTCATGACATTTCATCTCCTTCCCGAACTTCTTTATTTCTACTCTTCTTATATCTCCGTCAGTATTCATATTAAAAAATACACTTGCATACTTTTAACATTCTCTCACATTTACGTTTCATCCATTTCTAACTGCCGCTTAAGATTCGTGCGCGCCCGGAAAAAAGTCACCCGCGCCCAGTTCTCGGTCTTTCCCATAACCTCACCGATTTCCCGGAAAGACAGATTTCCAAACATTCTCAAATAAAGCACTTCTCTGCCCGGTTCGGGAAACACATGCAGTTTCTTCAACAGTTCCATCTGCCCGACCTGCTGCATCACTTCCTGCTCTGCCGACATCGCGGCTTCTGTTATTCCTGCACCCGCAACCATCCGTTCCACATCTGAATCAGCTTTCATCCGCACATGTTTTTTCATATAGGAAAAATACTGATTTTTCGCAATAGCACACAGCCACGTCGTGATCTTGCAGCTTTCATCAAACCGGTCAATATTTCGTACCGCCTGATAAAACGTCTCCTGCGTCAGTTCTTCCGCCAGATCCGCATCATGCATCAACAACATTAGATATTTAAACACCGTCTGCGCATGCTGGCGGTATACAGCATCCATATCCTGCACCTATGTTTTTCCCTCCTTTCCGTTCAAAGTTATTTTGTTTGTTAAAAAGCTCACTCAAACAATCTGTATTTTTGTTATTCTATCTATTAATAGCCGTTTTTCCACTTTCGTTACAACAACTTCTGAATTTCCTGCAAAAAACATGAAAATGCCGGATTTTTATTCTCGTTCCGCCATGCCAGGACCGCCTCATTACAGGAATCCAACAAAATATGTTGCAGAGAAGTATTTTTCATTTCTGCCAGTTTTACCCAGTAAAACGGACATTCGCAATCCGCTTTCGCTACTTGCTCATGAACGCAGTCGCTTTGCGACCTGCGTTCAAACTTTACATTTTTTACAGAATCTCTGATTGTAAAAATCAGATCTAACTTTCCCGATTCCGCCGCTTTTGTAAAATTTCCTGTTTCCGCCACTGCCAGAAAACTCTCACTCATCTCACATCTGATATATTTACACTTTTTTGTAATTTTCTAGCTATTGACCATAAAACCTAAATCTGCCGCATGGATTCAAATATATGAATTCCATGCGGCAGATTTATTTGTATAAGAAAATATGTTATCACATAATCTTTTGCCTTTGTTCTCTTTATGCAAGACCTGGGAAGATTGTCAGGATCAAAGCAACGATCAAAGCTGTAATGGTTGTATTTAATACGGTTGTAATAAATACATATTTGTAAGAATCTTTGATCTCAACTTCTGCAATACCTGTTGCAATGATAAATCCAGGGTTTGTCGGTAATGTATCCAGTGTCTGGGAAGCAAATACAGATACACGGTGCAAAGCACTCATATTGATACCCATGCTTGCAAATGTCTCAGACATGTATGGTAAAGTTGCAGACAGACCGGCAGGACCAGATCCGGAAGCACCTGTCAGTAATGCAATTGCAAGTACTACCTTGAATAATGCAGGACCGCCCATATGTAACAATCCGTTTGTCAGCACCGGGAAAGCCGGAGATGCTGCTACGACACCACCGATAGCTCCAAGCAAACCAACCTGAAGAACCAGCATAGTTGTCTGCTCTCCAACCGGTTTGATCAGTTCTTTCAGACCTGAGAATTTTCCATAATATGGGAAGAAGAAAATCAGGGAAAGGATGATATTGAGCATCATACTTACCAAAATGTTCCATCCAAGACCATTGAAGCAGATCAGTGTAACAGCGATTGGGATAATAGACATTACCCAATGTGGTGTCTTCTGTCCTTCCGGGCGTTTTGGTGCGTTTGGTGCAGCATCATATACATGTCCTTTTGCAATCTCTTTTTTAGAGATAACATTCATCATCACGATGTTCATAATCAGAACAACGGCACCGCCGATAAATCCAGGAACAGCTGCTGCCATCGGAGATGTACCAAGCATCTGAACAGCGATAACGTTCTGATCAGAAGTTGTACCCGGCATGGAACATGCAGCGGTTGCAAGTGCTCCTAATACAACACCGGGTCCCATTGCTCTTGGCATTTTTGCTTTTTCAAATAAGTCCATAGCAATCGGGAATAAAATAAACATAAGTACAACCGGGTTCATTCCACTGTAAGCAAGTACAGTACCAATTACATAAATTGTAAGAATTGCAAGAACCGGTTTCATAACAACCTGCTGACCTGCGGCAGCCTGTTTTCTTGCTTTGATTGTGAATAAATCATATAATGCGTTTGCGATGGATAATGCCGCACCACTTGCATTGTACAATGCAGCGATAACACATCCCATCAATACTGGTCCAAGCATTGCAGTTACATAATTGCATACGCTTGGTAACATTGTGTCTGTAAATGTTGTCAGCAGATTCATTCCGTTGAACAACGCGATCAGCAATGCACACAACGGTGCAAGAATAATTGTGCTGATTCCTTTGTATGCGCCGTAGATCAGTACAGCGACACCAACGATACCTCCATCGTGCTGCGCATCGAGGACGGCTCCAACCGCGAGTTCCTGCTCTCCGAGGGCCTGACCTCCACCGAGGCCTTTGTGGCCCTGACCAACATCGACGAGGAAAATGTTCTGCTGACCCTGTTTGCCAAGAAGCATTCCAATGGCAAGCTGGTCACCAAGATCAACCGCCTGGAATTTGACGATATCCTGGCCGGGCTTGATCTGGGCAGCATTGTCTACCCCAAGTACATGACCTGCGATTACATCGTGCAGTATGTGCGCGCTTTGCAGAACGAGGCAGGCAGCAACATCAAGACCCTGTACCGCATTCTGGACGACCGCGTGGAGGCGCTGGAATTTACGGTCCATGAGAAGAGCCGCGCCACCGGTGTGCCCCTGAGCCAGCTGCACCTGAAAAAGAACCTGCTGCTCTGCTGCATCACCCGCGGCAACGAGATCAAGATTCCGCGCGGCGGCGATGAGATCCAAGTGGGCGACAACGTCATCGTGGTCACGCTGGAGCACGGCCTGCATGACCTGCGGGACATCGTGGAAGATTAACGGAGGCGCGGCATGAATTATGCGATCGTTCTGCGGCTGCTGAGCTACATCCTCTATTGCGAAGCTGCGCTGCTCCTGCTGCCCGCCATGGCCAGCCTGATCTACGGTGAGTGGATGGTGCT
>ENA-OURQ01002476-OURQ01002476.1-human-gut-metagenome-genome-assembly--contig:-NODE-2476-length-13653-cov-11.274967_pt1 | contig 13653 bp, 10 predicted proteins | sample MGYA00242105_ERZ508999 | MGnify/ENA primary metagenome ERZ508999 (study PRJEB26280, sample SAMEA2338771) | human gut metagenome | biome: human gut; feature: human-associated habitat; material: faeces...
GGCCGGGATAGCAAAGCATATGGCTGCCATCGACAGTAATGTCCGCTTTACTGTCAATACCGCGGCCGATAGCCCCGATAATCCCATCTGTGCTTGGTTTTTCCACTTGCCCTGTTACCGGTGCCATGGAATGGAAACCATACTTTTTCTGGGCGGTCATGTTGGCAAAACCAAATTTTTCTGCTTTTGCCCGGTATTCTGCATCCGCTTTTATCTTCTTTGCCATTTCCCCGGCAGTTGCATAGCCATACTTCTCTGCCATTGCACGGTGACCGGTGTTTTCCCCCGCGCTGCGGTGCAGCGCGTCGCGGTTTAAGTTCGCGGTGTTGCGTTCCACCTTACGCCCATCCCCGTCAAGAGAAGCATTTCCAGAAAAACGCTGCCCTGCGCGCGGTGCACTTTCAGTAGGGCTCGTTGTAGCATTACCGCCAAAGCTATACTTAGCCTCCGCATTTTTCCATGAAGTTCCTGTGGTCTGTTGATCAGATGCCGGCTTTGATCCATGTCCGCCAAACATACCGGAGTCATGCTTTCCAAAACTGAATGAGGTATCCGGGTTCGTAAACAGATTTTCCTTTTGCTGCCCTGCCTCGGACTTGGAAGCGCCACTCTGTGCTGCATAATTACTGCCATTCCAGAATGCGGCGGCTGCATCCGCAGCACGGGTGTTCTCTGCATTATGCCCGGGGTCTGCCTGCTGTCTGGTGGTTTCTGATATTTTTTCCGCACCGGTATGGTGGCTTTCTAATGTATCCTGATGGCTGCTTTCCCCGTAGTTGTCTGTATATACCGGCGCTCCCCAGAAGTTTTCCAGTGTTTCCCTGCGCCGGGCGGCCTCGATGTGTTCTGCGGTCGCCTGCCTGTCAGCATCCCTCTTGGCATCTTCCACCTGAAATACCTCGGAAACCTTGTCTTCGCCGTCTGTACCAGTATTATCTTTTGGTGTCGCCGTAGTCCCTGCCGCCACATCTGCCGCATTTGTCCCATTTTCAAAAACAGCTGTAAAATCAGCCTCGGCAGCAGGATCTGCTGTGTCAGATGTTCCAGCTGAAACTGTTTCGGAAGGAACTGCTTCTTCCATTGCTGCAGTTGCGGACCCGGAAGATGTTATATCAGAAACGGTACGTCCATCTAAAGGTCCTTCTATCTGATCATCGTACACCTCTGGAACCGGCTCAGACGTCTCCTGTTCTTCTGCCACATCTGCCTGTGTCCAATACTGGCTTCTTTTCCGTTTCTTCTTTCGCTTCTCATCCGGTTCTGCTGCTAGTGCTTCCGCCGGGGCATCTTCCTTCTGTTCTTCCCCCGTTTCTTCCTGCCCTTCTTCCTTTTCGCCCTCCCCGTCTTCTTCCTCCGGTTCCTTCTCGCGTTCCGGTCCCATAGGTTCGTCATCAGGATTTTCCCGGTTGTCGTCTTCCTTGCTGGGACCATCTTTTGATGTTTCCTGCTCATCATCCGCATGTTCGTAAATCTGTTCGCCCAATGCATTACGGACGAAAATGACAGACCCATCCTCAATATTTTCCATCCGACCGGACCCAGCAACAATGTAACTGAAGCCGTTATTGACAGGGTTCAGTTCTTCCGCAAGTACCCGATGCGTGCGTGCCTCCTCATTGCCAAGGAAGCCTGTATTCAAGATGACAGTCCCCGTTTCAGGAGAATAATAATCCCCGTATTCGTTATACGACCGGATCATGTCCCCCGTCGCTTCATTCTGGTAGCCGCCGGGACAGCGTTCGTAAACCCTCCCATTATTTGCCCTGCTGTCATACACCCATCCGGCAAAGCGACAGTAACCAGTTTTTTCCTCAATATGCGAACCGTCCTCACGGTAACGGATCAGGATGGCATCTTCCGGATAATTACCATCTTCACTGAGAACAGCATCTTTCAGGACAAAATTCCCGTTGTCTGTAAAAACGTATATCCCATCATCGGCAGACCGGACTGCAGACTGTTTCAACAGCTCATTCCGGCGGTTGCCAAGGTAACGCACCTCCGGATTAAAATGAAAATTACCGTCATCGTCTATATAATCACCCTGCTGGTTATACAGGTGGATCGTCACTTCCCCATCTGTACTCCGAAGGTTCCCGTTCTCATCAAACTGATATTCCTTCTCCCTTTCCTGTGAATGCAGAAATGCATCTGATTTATGCAATTCTCCATTTTCATAATAATTACCATTGAGGAACCTGAAAGGTATTTTGCGGTTATCAGAGACAAAGTTATAATCTTCATCAAGTATGTAAGAATCCTTATCTGACTGGGATTTCAATACCCGTTCTTCCAGAGAATGCTTCCGGGCTTCCTCATATCCATGATACTGGGGATTCAATTCTATGGTTCCGTCTTCATGCATGACATCCCCATATTCATTTGGAAGTTCCAATACCCGTCCGCCGGTATCGATCATGTTCCCCATGGGTGTCATGGTATACTCCATTCCCCCTAAAGGAGAACCCCATTCATTCATAGCGTACCAGTGCTGGGCAGGTTCGGTCAATTTTACGCAGCCATCTTTCTCATCAAAGTACCGCCCATTCCCATCGACCGGGGCATAAACAGTCCCGTACTCATTCACAAGGTTACCGTTCCCATTCCGCTGCCATACAATATTTTCATGCACAGTCCGGTTTAAAATCTCATCCCGGATCTGTTCATCCGTTTCTTTTTCCGCAAATACGCCCCTATGGAAAGTTCCCTCCTGATCGACATAGCTTCCCGTTGCATGTACATGGGGAACAAATTCACCTGTTGCATAGCAGACAAAGCCTTCCTTGGTTTCATGGAAACGGTTCTCTTCAAAGAACTTTTTCCCGAAAGCATTTGCACGGGCTACAATGTCATTCAGCGCATCTTCATCTTTGGCATCATAAATGAAAAAATTATGGCCATAGGCATCCGGATGGATATATATCCCGTTCTCCTTTGCCAACTGTTTCATGATTTCCGGGGTCAATCCGCCTTCCGTATAAGCAATCCGGACTGCATCCGGTTTACTTAGCGCTTCCCCATAAATCCCCTTATAATAATCCAGTTCCGCCTGCCGTCTTGCGAACTCGGCCCGATACTTCATCATAGCAAGTGCATACTGGTAGCTTTTCTGTATGATCTGCAAAATGGATATCTGCAGATTATACTTATCAATCTGGCTCATCTTTTGGCGCATCTCCTTCCTTTTTTTCCTCTTTATTAGAAAATATGTCAGAAAAAAATGGATTGAAGAGGATAATGCGCTGATTTTCTTTGGAAATTTTGAGTAAGAAAATTTGGGGAAGATACAGAAAAACCCCGGCGCGGTGCGCCGGGGTGGTAACTGATAAAATTTGCTATACGGAAAACTTCCCTGCTTTGCAGGGGAGCCACTATCAAATCAATTTTTCTGAAGTTTCTTTGAAAATTCCTCAGAACTTATACCTGCTCTCGCCGCAGCATCTACAACGGAAAGCACACCTTCTTTTACCAGTGACAAGAGAAGATCAAGTTGACCTTCCTTGCGCCCTTCTTTACGCCCATCATTTCGGATTTTTTCAAGTGCCTGACACATAATGCCAACTCCTTTCTTATCTTCTTTCAGGTAGTGTACCCTTTTCCCAATCTCCGGGAATCTCGGATCGGTTACCATTTCCTGCTGAAAACACCCCATGAGAGCTGCTATTTCTATTTTGTTATATCTGGGCAGAAAACTCCCCTGCTTTGCAGGAGAGCCACTGTCACATCAGTTTTTTTGAAGTTTCTTTGAAAATTCCTCAGAACTTATACCTGCTCTCGCTGCAGCATCTACAACGGAAAGCACACCATCTTTCACCAAAGACAATAAAAGGTCTAACTGTCCTTCTTTGCGTCCTTCTTTGCGTCCTTCTTTGCGTCCTTCTGCACGACCATCATTTCGGATTTTTTCGAGTGCCTGACACATAATGCCAACTCCTTTCTTATCTTCTTTCAGGTAGTGTACCCTTTTCCCAATCTCCGGGAACCTTGGATCAGTTACCATCTCCTGATGGAAACAGCCCATAAGAGCTGCTATCTCCGTACCATCATCAATGACAGTATTCACATACATTTCATCAAGACCATCCTTGAGGACCTTTCCGGTTTCCCGAACCACCTTATCTACATGATATACTGTTTTCCCGCCTTTGAAAATATCAAATTCAGAAATGTAAATCACACAGACGTCTGGGACTTCCTGAAACTTTGTCCCTGGATCGGTGATATTAGCTGTTAGACAGGAACCATTATACCTTACACGGCGGAGGTGGTCATCGTTGCTGGCGCGCTGCACCTCTACATTTACCATTACACCGTCCCCGCGTCTGCACAGCATGTCCAGCCGGACGGATCTCCCTTGAAGATTCTTCACGTTTTTCTGGACGCCTGCCTCGACAACGAGCAGTTTGGGATCTGACATCAGCACACGTAGCAGTTCCTGGCATGCATCTTTGTCTTCCATTACCTTCTCAAAGAAATCATCATCGCACAACCGCAGTTTCCGGATTGTCTCAAGGTTTTCTTTCATATGATCCCCTATATTCTCCGGTGCCGGATGGGTGCGTTGTTTCTTTTGTTTGACCATTTTTTGTTTCCCTCCTATCTTATTATATGATGCTGCAGATATCTTTTCAAGCAACAACTTGATTTGGAGGGTGCTTTTTTTGTATTCCCATGTTTTTCTCCTTTCTTTGCTCCAACGGATTCCGTCGAAGGCTATCAATTCTTACAGGGAAAATATGTAAGCTTGATATGAAAAATGAAGAAATCTAAGCTATATTTTCTACAGCAAGGAAAAATCAAAACACATTGGATTCTTCCACCGCTTCCATACATTTCAGCAAATATGCCAAATTCTGTTCCTCTTTTTTGCCAAGATTTCTTTTGCCTTTTGTATAGTATCCTGTCTGCAATTTACTCAGCTCAAACTCCCCATCTATGGCAATCCATGTATTTTCAGAAAGTGGTACGACAAATTCTGATTTCGACATTTTTTTCACGGCAGCAACAATCTTCTTCTTGTCTGGTGTTGCCCAGACTTCCCTAATGGCCACAGATGTATCCGCAATCAGATCTTCGTATGGAAAATTTTTTCTTTGTAAAGCTGCATTACACATTATGGACAACATATCTGCCTCCAAAAACTGACACAGCCGAAACTGTCCATCGCGGTATGATATAGCAATCCCGTCGCATTTATTTGGAACCCGACAAGTATATCCTTCGCTGGAATAATATCCTCTTGTATTCCTCTTATGGACAACCCTGCAATCCTCGTCAGAGAATACGGTGTTCAGCCCCTTGTTTTTCTCCAGCGCATCTTCCACATCTTTATCTGAAACCATACCGTATGCCTCAATGAATGATCCCACCATGAGCATTTTAGCAACATTTTCCCCTTCCCATGCGGATGGGTTATCAAAATCCAAGAGTTTTTTCTGATACTCAGAAATCAGAGCCTCCTCATCAACCAAAAGACCTATCTCAGAAAACATATCTTCTGCTCTAATATGTTCCCATGCCCGATCTTCCTGATTAAAAAACGAACATTGATTTCGTTTATCCACTTTGTAAAGAGAAAATGCAAAGTCAATTGATACATCAGAACCAGGCACATATACATCATAGTAATCATCTAATACCCATGCATCAAAAAAATATCGCTCATCCTCCAGAACGGAGCAAAAGACAGCTTCATACATCCGCTTATTTTCCAACTTCCCATCTACCATTCCAGTAAACAATTGAAAAAGCTCATTTGTGGAGTTATCCGACAAAGTGAATTCATCAAAGTTCAACCCTACATCTGCCAGATAGCTTGCCGCATCACGCTCAAGTATCTTCGTTCCCTTCTCAATCAGGTCAGCCTGCTGCCTCATATATCTTGCAATCCCGCGCATTTTATCTGCCTGTGTTCCTTTTTTTTTCGTTTTAACTCCACCAAAAACAATGATATTATTTTTTTCCATACCTTCCTCCGTTATTTCATCTGCAATCTGCCGATATTTTTCAGAAATACCGACATCGTCCCATCAGGCTGCGTTACAAATTCAACCTTATCCGGGTTTTTGTAGTCTTCCATCGGGATCACAAGCTCAATACCTGTATCCGTTACCAAGCGCTGTGTCTGGAACTTTCGGATTGTTGTTTCATTTTTCGGCTTTACAACCTCATTACTCATATTATACTTTTCCAACTTTTCGTCAAGTTCCACCTGCATTTCTGGGCTATCTCCAAATACCCTTTCCTTAACATTCTCAACACAAAGACACCCGTTCTCTTCCAGCTCATCGTAAAGCGCCTGTTTGATTTCCATCTTCCGCCGAATATCTTCATCCCCAGCATATTTTTTGTTAACCTGCTCTACGGCGCGTGTCACAATATCCAGCTTTGATTTTTGTGACAATGGTGCATTGCACTCCAGAAAAAGTTCAGAGAAGTAGAACATCTTTTCTCCATTCACCTCACACTTTTTTTCTGTCAGGAAAATCTCCCCTGTAGCGAGATTGACCAGAAATGCTTCCGAAAGTTTCTGGTTTACAGATGGCAGAATTGCCTTCTGCAGAATGATTTCATTAGCGTTTCCATCACCAGTCTCACGGATAAAGTGAGTGTAGGATGATTTGTAGTCCAGCTTCAAAAGGCCGAAATAATCAATCCCGTCTTCACGAATGGCAACAACAACTGCATCCCCAGCTGGAATATCGATATTGGCATTCATGATACCGTAAAGAGAAGTACAGATTTTTTGGCTTACATGTATGAAATTTTCGGCATTGCATCCCCTCACAAGATCCCCAACTACAGAGCCGTCTGCAAAATGACAAATTTTGACCTCGTCGCTTTCCGTGAACTTTTCGATGTGTGCCCTAATGAAATCGCATTGGTTTGAGGTTAGGTCAACCGGGCAATCTGACAAAACCGGCATTCCAACAGAAGAATCCAATACATGCACAACTGCCTGCATAACAATGATATTTTCTTTTTTCATAAAAATCGTCCTCCTAAAAATACTTTTTTATAATGGTTTGGGCAAGGTTTGTAAATCCACGTACATCAGAAGGGGTTTTCGCCACAGTCACATTCTTATCCATGTCATAATACTTTAGCGTGTAGTGGCTGTTACTCCGTATTACTTTTAGTCCGTATTTCTCAAGGTCGTTGGACATAGAATGATTGAATATTTTATTCTTTTTGAAAATATTCTTGATCCCACGCTTCCGCTCCCGCTGTGCGCCATCGAATTTATTAGCGTCGAGAACCTTTCTTATGACATCTTTCCTTCGCGTCCCGTCTTCAAGATTTTCAGAGGCATCCGCAAGGACATCCATAATGATGTCTCTGATCTCGCCGGGATAAAAATCATCTTCCTGATGATAGGTAAGCAACGGTATCTCTGTACAGCTTTTTATAAATCTACGCAACGCTGCCACCTCATTTTGCAACATGGTATTTTTTGTCCTCAGCCGTTTTTCTCTCTCAATAGATTGTTCCAGTTCGCTTCCGAACGTATCATACACTGCATCATTTTCTTCCTTAACTACAGCAATTTTCTCTTCAAGAAGACTGTTTTTCACCGCGTATCTGTCTCTCATCAATACAGCACAGCACTCTTCGTCAGGAACCATGTTTCTTCTCATATCTTTACGGAGCTGATAAGAAATTCCCATAATCAATTCACTTCGCGGTATGGCATTTTTTGTTAGATACACAGACTTTCCTGTGTTTGGAAAGAATAGACCAATACATCCATCATATGGAGATTTTCCAGAAGTTTCCCGGGAAAGTATCTTTTCACTTTCTCCTCCATCCGATTTTACAACGTGGGCAAGACCCATGAATTTCTTGGCGAGTAATTCCGCGTCTATTTGATAATTTCCTGCTCTGGTTTGTGAAACAAAGATCAGCGGCAGGGAAAATCTTTTTTCCCGTAAGATGGCTTTTGCAATTTCCTGCTCGTTATCTGTAGATAAGATATGTGGTTTCGTCAGCACTTCCAAGCCTTGGTCAGCTCCAATTCGTCCACCATTAATCAACAGAAAGAACGCATACTGCATAAGAAAATTTGCTTCATCTGGCAATTTATTTGGCAGTGCTGATTTACAGTAAGCGACTAATTGCCCCTGCTGTCTGTCAATCACAAATGTATATTTCAAACTAATTCCCTCTCCATCTGAAAGCATATATTCCGCAATCGTATGGTTTCCATCCTCAGATGAAATACATTCCACTTCATTGCATGCTTCTTTCAATGGGAAAAAATCCTGTCCCTGCGACTGAAAAAAGGGTGTATCTGAATAAATGGAATATTCCCTTACCTTTTGAGCAAATTCAAATAGTTCATCCTCTGTCATATACGGTTCCTGCAGAGGAAGCTTCGTATAATACGAAATCAATCTTCACCCTCACCTCCTCTGATCCCCCTACATCCCAGTTCTTTCCGTAGCTGCTTTGCAACACATCTGATTGCTTTGCCAGCTACAGAAAATAAAAATGCTGTTACAAAAACTTTGAAGTACAAAAACATCGCTGTATTCACCACATCCATGCCCGCCAAATATCCCAAGCCAATGAGAATGAGATAGAATATGCATGGAAGTCCCAACACAGCAATCAGGACATTTTCTACAGAATATTTTTCCAAAAAGCTCCTCCTTTCCAATTCCCCCGCGCCGCTTAACGGCGCGGGGCAGGGTCAAATATCGGTACTACTTTGCCGTCTTCCAGTTTTAAGCGTGCCGAAAACTCATTTCCAGATTTTGACTGAAACCCCGTAAGTTTTGGCGTTGTCTTACCGGATAATAATGCCCGCATAGAACCTTCCGGAATTTCCCGGCCACACCACCTTTTCCAGAGTACAAAGGTACAGCCATTTTCTTTGCCTGTACAAAAATATGATCCTTCCCACAGTCTCATTGGTCTTCCACACAAAGGACACTTCAACTCCGTCTGTCCCTGTACGGCAGCCGTCTTAACCTTCGGATAAAAAGGTTTTACATTCTTCTCAATCTGCCGCAGGTATTCATTCTCATGGTTATCCCCTTTAATCAAGGCTACTTGATTGTTGATGTAAGAATACATTTTCGCCAAATACTCCTCTTTTGAGATCTTATGGTCTACAATCTGCTGAAGCCCTTTTTCCCAGCTTGCGGTGATTTCTGGTGATAACATGCGTGGTGTACAGATCTGGATTGCTTCAAAAATTGCTTCTCCCTGAAGTGTCGGGGATAATACTTGATTTTTATCTGCTTTGATGTACTGGTTGCTGATTAATTTTTTGATTGTTTCCGCTCTGGTTGCGCTTGTCCCAATGCCAGAACCTTTGATCTGTGCCCTTAGCTCTTCATCATCAATCAGTTTTCCTGCATTTTCCATTGCAAGGATCATGGAACCGGATGTATACCGCTTTGGTGCCTGTGTTGCTTCTTCGCTTGCCGAGAAGCTTGCAGGATACAGACTGCCCTGCCGCATTGCTTTTACAGTGGCGATCTTTTGTCTTGCCACACTGGTATCCGGTATTTTTCCTGCGACACCCAGCCAACCGGGGGATAAGAGATTTTCCGCAGAACAATGGAAACATTCTCCGTTTGCTACAAAATCCGCCTCCATCTTTTCAAATTCTGCCGGGGGCATAAAAATGGACAGGAACCTACGGCAGATAAGATGATACACATTTCTTTCTGCATCAGTCAGTTTGTTGACTTCTGCTGTTTTCCCGGTCGGTATGATCGCATAATGGTCGGAAACGGCAGCGTCGTTGGTATACTTTGTTTTGGCAATTCCTTTCCACGTTCCGGCTGTAAAAATGTCTTGTACATATCCAGAGTATTCAGGCAGACTCCCCAGCCCTTTTAAATTTGTCCCAATAACCGCACATACTGCTGTGGTCAGTACCCTCGCATCTGTTCTTGGATATGTGGTAAGTTTCTTTTCATATAAAGACTGGACAATCTCCAGTGTTTTGTCCGGACCGAACCGGAATCTCTTGGTACACTCCCCTTGCAGCTCTGCAAGATTATACAAAAGAGAGGCTGCTTTTTTCGTATGGGAAAACTTTCCTTCTTTAAACTCTACTACTGTACCTAACCCCACACAAAATCGTTCTGCATCTTCTTTCCTTAGGAATCCCCTTTTTTCATATAGGTCATCAGTTGTATACAGATTTGAGTTTTCTACTGGTTTCCAAGAAGCCTCTACCTTTCCATCTATCAGTGTTTTAACTACATAATAAACTGTCTTTATGTTGTTACGGATCTCCCGTTCCCGGCGGACAACCATGCCAAGGACACAACTCATGACACGACCTACTGCGACTACTGCTTTGCTTTCACCGCAGGTCTGGGCGACAAGGCTGCCGTATTTTAAGGTAAGTGCCCTGGAAAGATTGATGCCGATCCCATAATCTTCGATTGCCCTTGCATATGCAGACTCAGATAAAGAATCGTAATCTGACAGTGGCTTTGCACATTGGATACCCCGCCGGATCTCTTCCTCAGTCTGGGAATCTATCCATACCCTTTTTTCCGGCACCCCGGTCCGATGCCCGGCGAGCTCCCGGACAAGCCGCTGGATGTATTCCCCTTCCCTTGCGGAGTCTCCTGAATAATAAATGCAGGAAATTTTAGGACTGTTCAGGAGCTTCCTGACAACTTCATACTGTTTCGCGGTTCCCGGCAGTACTTCGTAACGATATTTATTCGGATTTGGAAGGAAAGGAAGTGCATCCATACTCCAACGCTTTAGGTCGGGGTCATATGCCTCCGGGTAAGACATTGTAACCAGATGCCCCACACACCATGTCACAATATATTCATCAGATTCTATATACCCGTCTTTTCGTTCTTTCTTTCCGCCAAGTGCATTGGCAAACTCTATAGCTACACTGGGTTTCTCAGTGATAAATAGATTTTTTCCCATAAGTTCTCTCTTTTCATGATTTTGTGTAATCCTATTTTACATTATTTCAGAATCTGTTTTTTCAGGAAATCCAAATACATCAGTCTCCATCGAAAGGTGTATCGAATACATACATTTTCGGATCCATAAGGATTCCCTGCATATACTCAAATGCAGCCTGAATATCCTCTTTTACCTGTTTACTATCCGTATCTTTCCATATCCCAACATGGGGCAATAACGCATCTTCTCCGTCATATGGCGTAAAAATATATTTCACAACATTATCCGGGCAAATAGTCCTCTGCCTTGGATGGAGTCTGTGCCACTTGTCATCGCTGGAAAATCCCATTGCAACACAGGTTGCAAAGTACGCAAAAACATCTTCCCTGTATCTGAGTTCCTGAAAGCTTTCCTGATTGATCAGTTCATCCACATCATCAACTGTCGGATAAGCTCCCGGCAGCTCTTTTAATCGGGCCGCTTTCGTTACCATACGCCGAAATGGTTTCATTGCAATACATACTGGTTCCTGCATTCTTTTTTCCTCCTCAATTTTTTCGTTCCTGCTGCTTGTAAAATACATAGAGCACTCCGATTCCGCCACCTACCAAAAGCAATGCAAGGAGCAGATAAAACTGCCAGCTATGCTCGTCAGTCTGGCTCTTCTTCTCCGCCTCCACATCTGGCTGTTCCAGTGACTCTTTTTCAGGCAGTGATTCTTCTTCCTCTGCTTCAGTAGCGTTTGCAACAGCATACCCCCTTGGTCTGACAACAGGTGTGACAAGCACTGGTGCAGTCTTATCAACCACGAACGATTCCGGGCTGGTTACCTCATAGACTGACATATAATCGTTCTCCGGTCCGCCGCCTGTAAAATAATAAGCGCCGGCAGGCAGCTTTACTTTCTGTTCATATTGGTTGGAGGCATACAGTTCTACATAATATTCCTGATAATTATCTACGTTTGAAAAATATAGAACATACGGTTCTGTTTCCCCATCAGGTACATCTGCATCAAAAGTCACTGTTACCAGCCCATCCTCATCTGCAAATTCCCCCATTCCTGACATCGATATCCCTGCATCCCCTTCTAGCGCTTCCGGCGGGAAGGCATATCCCCCAATCATTTTCCAGCCTTCCGCTTCTTGTTCTTCCGTCAATGCTGACTGCCGCACCGGTTCCCGGTGCGGCGCTGTATCTCTGTCTTTAGGTGCTGACTCCGACGCCGTATTTACCGCAATACCTGAATCTGGTTCAGCTGCAGATACAGAAAAAGATACAGAAAAGGGTAGCAAAAGCAGGAATGCTGCCGTTAAGATAGCAAATTTTTTTTTCAAGTTAAGAGTCCTCCTTTTCTCGGTTGCCGCATAACTCTGGGCATCCGATGCATCTATGCTAAATATGTAAGAAAAAACATACTCCGCACCCAAAACAGAAAAAAAGCGGAGACAATGCCCCGCTCTTCCTGTCAATTATGAAAATTTTTGAATTCTTCCTTCTGATCCATAACTCTTTTGTGGCCACGTAATACTGCATCCTTAACAGCCATGTTCATGACATTCATAAAGAATTCTCCCCAGTAAACATGATTTTTCATTCTGCCGTCCGATATCCGGCAGTAACATTTCTTTTCCTCCCGGTAGCTTCCGCCTTGCATGTAATATCCACCAGTTTTGTTGAGCAATTTTTTCCCGCGTCCAGAGCTGATCTCAATGTACCATGCTGCGGTGGCAAGAACTGTTTCGTTTGGGTTATCCTTACTTCTCATTTCAGGCTGACGCTTTAAAACGAGTTTCCTGACAGGGCAAAGCCCATTTTTATCAGGCTCCCCAAAGATCCTGACAAGGTCATCATCTCCACAAGCATCTTTCAGATCCCAGTTGTATGCTTTCATCTGACGCGACTTTTCCATGGTTGAGTTTTCCTGAGCTTTATCTACAGCATGCTTAAGGGCATCAAACTGTGCCCAAGTCAAGTTAAACACCACCCGTTCTCCGCCATTCTCAGAGAGACGCAGCTGCATTGCCGTCTTGTCACCCATACAGCTATAAGGTCTGCTTATGTCCGCAGGTTCGATGACTGGCGAAATGGAAAAAACCCACTTGTTGGTTATCGTCCTTGAAATCTCGTCACTGTATTTATACTTTTCGTTATTGCCCATGTTTTTCTTTTCCTTTTTCGTATACTTTTAATCGATTTTAAAAATCTCAGATGCTTTTTCCAGGATCATCTCATTTCGTCCAGACTTGTCATCAAACAATCCTTTACAGCCCTTTCTGAGCCTTCGGATATTTTCAGCCGTAACTGGTACGCCGAGTTCTTCTAAAGCATTCTCCAGATCCACATCATACCACGCTTCTGTATACCATGCCTCCTCGCTCTTACTGCAAGGCTCCTCCAGTTCTTGATTGATTGCTGTAGCAAGTGTAAATAACTGGGATTTATCATCAGGATGTAACACAGAAAATTTGTTGCCAAGGTGCTTCCATTCCGTGTAAACTAAAAACTCTGCCATGGCAGACGAACTTACTTCGATGCCTGCATCCGTGACTGCCTTATAGAAATCCTTAACATCTTCGGCCATCTTTTCTACGTCATAAGGATACTCATCCGTCCATAAACGGTTTTCCTTATTTTTATCGCGATAAAGGATATCCCTGAGTAAAGTCTCCATTGTATTTTTCCAAAATTGTTCCATATTGTTCTTGTATGATAATTAGGAAGTTAATTATCACATATTTCCTTTCTTTTAATATC
>ENA-OURQ01002481-OURQ01002481.1-human-gut-metagenome-genome-assembly--contig:-NODE-2481-length-13641-cov-2.861622_pt1 | contig 13641 bp, 10 predicted proteins | sample MGYA00242105_ERZ508999 | MGnify/ENA primary metagenome ERZ508999 (study PRJEB26280, sample SAMEA2338771) | human gut metagenome | biome: human gut; feature: human-associated habitat; material: faeces...
CCACATCGCGCCCAGACCGCTGCAATGATAATGATGTACGCAGGACTGCGCAGGGGAGAGCTGATACCGCTGCTATGGAGCGACATCGACCTTGAAAAGGGAACCATCAGCGTGAACAAATCCGTTGAAATGCTGAATGGGCACCCCTCGGTGAAGTCCGGCGGCAAGACGGAGAACGCGACCAGAATCGTGTATATCCCGCAGGTGCTGATAAATTATTTGAAGCCGATAGCAGGGAATCGCTTTGAGCTTGTCTGCCACTCTGCCCAGGGGAAAATGCTGACGGATTCCGCATGGAAGCGCCTGTGGAGCAGCTACATCAAGGATTTGAATATGAAATACGCTGATTTCGGCAGCTACATTATAAACGGCAAGCCCATGGAGCGGCCGTCAAGCAAGTGTAAGCCGGGCGGCGTGCCGATATTGATTCCGCAGTTTACAGCTCACTGGCTCCGGCATACGTTCATCACGCTGATGTACCTTTCCGGCGTTGATGTTCTCACGGCTGCGGAGCAGGCGGGGCACTCCGACGTAAAAATTACTATGGAAATATACACACACCTCGACGCAGAGTACAAAAAGCGCACCATGGAGAAGCTTGATTATTATGTTGAGTATGGGTGTCAGATGGGTGTCACAAAAGATTTAAAAGATGCTTTATAATCGTATGTAATGGGATTTTTGTACTACTTTCGGGACGCAGAGGTCGCAGGTTCGAATCCTGTCATCTCGACCAAATAAGCACGGTAATTTTGATACAATGGTATCTGAAACTACCGTGCTTTTTCTTTTTGTCTAAAAGCCTTTAATAAAGGGCTTTTAGGCTTTTTTTACTTTTTATGGATAGTTTTGTTGTGCCGTTTTCCCTGCTCCGCAGAGGGAGTATATAATCAATTTCGGGGCTAAAACAAGTCACTCTGAAACTATTCTTTCAAGAAAAGTTTCAGAGTGAAAGGAATAGTTTCAAAGTCCATTTTAAAGTTTACGGTTACATTGTTTTTTTCGAAGCATATTCATATATTCAACAATCTCGGCCATGAACACATCAAACTCGCTATAGGAGTCAACTATGTTTGCTAAAAAAGGCTGAAATTCATTATGCAGTGATGTTTTAAAGATAAATGATAATTTAGCGGCTTAGTCGCTAACAATCGCTTGACCGTTCATAAGCATTGGCAAGAGCCAATTACGAAGGTTTGTCAAACGCTTATTCTCCCTTGTGTTGGCGGAAATCATATTCATTAGCGGTTGAACCTTTGAATTAAAGTCTATGATTTCTTGTTCAGATGGAATGTAAATCATTCTGTCTTTAAGCAAAGGTTTTTGAAGATGCTTTAATCCCGTTCCTTGGAAAAACTTTTGGTTCAGTTCTGTCTTGATGGAAATCAACAGCAGATACAAATAATCTGCCAAATTACGATTTGCAGTTATGCACCAAGTATCGGTTGAATATGCAGCGTCACCAATATAAAACTTAATACCTGCATTTCCTCCGGTATTTAAGAAGCAGCTTCGCCCCTCAACCATACTGCAATTCCATTCAAGAATTGCATCGCCACTTGTGAAAAATGGATAGGCTCCGCTTTTGCCTTTTGCTTCGCCAACCTGAACAGATGATTTATTGTTTTCTACAATTATTTCTCCAAACTTTCCGTTCGGCTGCTTTTTGAAGAACAGGTGCATATAAGTATCGTATGCCATCTGTTCTAAATTATCATTTACAGCATCGTTGATTTGGATTTTACGGTCAATTCTGCCAAGCACATCAACAATCTTTTTTTGCGTTTCAATAGGAACACAAGGGATTGTATAATGCGGAAAATCTTCAATGGAGATTCTGTTTACGGTGCTACCCTTGACGATTTTACTTTGAATAAAGTTTGTCCATTCAGCAGAACGGAAGTAGTAATAAAGCCATGTTGCATCAATATTTGGACTTGTATTTCTGATTACAGCCAATCTTCTTCCCAAACACCCATAAAAATCTTTAGGAATCAAAGCGTATCTACCAAGAGTGGCTTCATAAGAGAACACAATGTCTCCATATTGAGGGGTAACCCTTTTTGTCCACTTAATGTAATCTTTTTCTGACAAATGAGAAAACTGATTAGGGTCAATTTGGCCATCGTCTGTGATGGCATCAATCCCCAAATAAACGGGACCATCTTCCGTTTTTTGCGGAGTGGCATGAGGTCCATCATAGACTTTGCATATATCTTTTATAGCTACCCTTGTTGCCATGTTTACCTCCATCAACCAATGTATTTTCTGTGAGCAATTTTTACATTACTCTGTTTAACCATTGCATATTGCAAGGTTGTATCTATTCGTTGATGCCCGAGTAGCCGCTGAAGCTGTTCCACGGGCATACCTTTATCTATCGCCATTGTTGCCAAGGTTCGCCTAAACTTGTGTGGATGAACCTTTGGCAAATTCAGCCTTTTACCAAGCTCTCGTAGTCTGACCTCAACACCGCCGATTTTCAAACGGTGATATGGTGCTCTCAGCGAGACAAACAGAGCCGGATTGTTATCGCTTCTTGATTTCAAATAGTTCTGTAAGTGGATTTTTGCACGAGCATCAAAGTAAACGATACGTTCCTTGCTGCCCTTGCCAAAAACCACACATTCACGCTCCTCAAAGTTAATGTCATCACGATTAAGCAATACAAGCTCACCGACACGCATCCCAGTGGAAGCGAGAATGTCTATCAAAGCCAAATCTCGTAATGTTTCGCAGTTATCACGCATGGTTTCCAACGATTCATCAGAGTATGTTTCCTTTATCGTGGATGCGGATTTTACCTTATGAATTCTACGAACAGGACTTTTCAAAATATAGTCTTCATCTTCAAGCCAGGAGAAGAAACTGGACAGTATTCTTCGAATATTGTCTATCGTAACCTTGCTTGAATTTTTCTCAGTCTGATAGCAGGTGAGATAGGAACGGAGGTCGTCTGTTGTAATGTGCGACACTCCTTTTCCTATCGCCACCAACATAGAATCTATTGTTTTTCTGTAGTACACCAGGGATTTCTCGGAACAGCCTTCAATGCGTTTTGCTGACAGGAATCCGTTCACCAAATCTTGGTTTGTCGGTTCGCTCGTAGCTTTAGAACGGCTCTCGGCTATCTCGTAATGCTCCATCACGAGGAATAAAGCTTGTCGAAGTTTGTCAGCTTGTGCGTTATCGATGTATGGCAACATTTTTTGGATAATGTCATTTGCAAATTGATTTTTCATAGTCATGTCTCCTCGGTAAATAATAGTAGAGAATGACTACGGAGTGGCAGTCCCCTTAATAAACTCTTGCCACTCACAAGAATTATTGTTGGTAGCGTAAATGATAATTTACGATACCAACTGGCTGCTTAATCTTCAACAGAAGCCTGTCCGTTCATCAGTATCGGAAGAAGCCAATCTCTTAGTTCGATAAGTTTCGCTGTTTCGTCGTTGGTTTTAAGGATGCTGTCTCGTATTTCACGCAGCAATTCTTCATACTTTGCGACAATCGAATCATCTGGTATTACAATGTTCAACATTGCAAGGTTGGACTCGTTCAACGATGCTCTTGTGGAAGCCATGCAAGAGTTATGTAAGTAATTGTATATACCATCACTTGCCAAAAAGGAGCGTACATATTCACGATGGTTCTTATCGTGGACATTGATTTTTCCCAATGCCACATTAAAAGCTCCCTCGATGCCATAGCGAACAGCTCCTGCATCGCCGTATTTATCCATTAGAATATCGTACCTGTCCACTATACTGAGGCTCTTAGTCAGCGGAATATACGTTTTGTGAGCACTACTGCCGTAATCTCGATTTTGGATAAAGCGAACATATCCCTCTCTCGGCTTGTAAATAAACTCGCTTTTAGGCGGTTGGCTGTTGCTTTCCCAATTTGCAACTTTAAGTAACGGAACAACACGCCATCCAATAGGAACGTAACGTTTTAGAGTGTCGTTCCACTGCATCTGGCCACCAGATGCACGATAAGGTTTTCCTTTTTCGTCGGGAAAATCAAACTGTGTAAACCAAAAATCGTACAGCAGCTTTGCTTGTTGTTCTAAATTATCATTTATCTTTTTATTTACGATGATTTTCCTTTCCATGTTGTAGAGCATATCCCCAATCTTCACTTGCTCCTCATAATCGGGAAGGTACAAAGTTAGGAAAGAGAATATATCTTCATTGAAACTTGCACGAAGTGTCATGATAGTGTTACTATTGATGACCTTACGAAAATATTTGCTTCTAAGAAAGAACGCCATGTACTTATCATAGGCAATGCCTGTAGTCTTTGGACGAAGCCTTTTTACAAAACCACTATATGTTGCTCTTGGATAGTCCTTTAGGGCGACACAACTCATAGCAAGCTCATCAACGGTCTCACTTGTTCGGGTGATAAGAATATCGCCTTTTTTTATAGAATAAGCTTCTTGCTCACGTTCCGAAGTATCCATTAATTCTGGCAGTTCATCAGGCAAGAAGTAATTGTTAAACACGGTACTGAATGAAACAAACGGTGCTCCGTGTCCTGCCTGTTCTTTTGTGGACGAAATACCGGATGTCATATTGTAGAGGTCTGCAAAGGCATATTTATGTAGCTTACTCATACTTCACCTTCTTCAACTGCTCCATAATCTCGGTCTGAAGTGCGTTGCCCTCGGAAAAGAACGCCTTCAGATTGGCGGTGTATTCAGCCATCTTAGCATTGAACTCGTCCTGTGTCAACTCAATGTAGTCGATTTTTACATCGAAATACTGACCTGCAGCGAGAGAGTACTTCTTTTCTTTGATTTCATCGTAAGTAACAGCGACGGAGAAATCATCAACAGATTCTTTGTTCTGGAAAGTGGAAACAATTTGCTCAATCTCAAAATCACGCAGACGGCGTTTCTGATTGTTTCCATCCTTGTATTCTTCGCCCATCTTGGAAGCATCAATGAGCACAACCTTTTCTGTTTTTCTGGAATTATCAAAGAACAGAACAGACACGTTTGTGCCGGTCGTAGCAAAAACATTAGACGGCATACTTACGCAGCCGTAAACAATCTTCTCATCAACAATGTGTTTGAGAATCTTATTCTCAACACCACTCTTTGAAGTGATAAAGCCAGTCGGGATAACGATAGCACCCTTGCCGTTTTTCTTCAAAGAGTTGATAACGTGCTGAATAAAGCAGGTGTAAATTGCCATGCTTTCCTTTTTCTTTGCAGGAACATTCGGAACACCAGCCCAAAAGCGGGCAGGCATAGTGGCGATTTTTTCTCTTGTGTCAGAGAAATCCATTTTGAACGGAGGGTTGGAAACTACAAAGTCAAATGTTCTCAAAGACTGCCCATCATCACTCTTGTGGTAAGGTGCAACTAGTGTGTCGCCTTGAATCGCATGGTCAAGAGAAGAAACCAAACCATTCAAAATCAAGTTAAGTTTCAGCATCTTGTTGCTGCGTTGTGAAATATCCTGCGCAAAAATAGTACAGCGGTCCTCACCAATCTGATGGCTGAGAGCCATCAGCAGGGTACCCGTTCCTGCCGAAGGATCATAACATTCAATGTTATGTAGATTGGAACTGTCACCCACCAACAAACGAGCCATAATAGTAGCAATGGAATGAGGAGTATAATATTCCGCGTATTTGCCGCCACCTGCTGTGTTGTAATCTTTGATGAGATATTCAAAGATTGCCGCAAAGAAGTCGTAGCGTTGAGTAAAAGCTTCCTCAAAAGAGAAATTCACCAATTTATCAACCAATGCACGAGCAAATGGAGCACGCTGTGCTTCATCGGTAACATACTGAGTCAATTTTTCGAAAAGTGGGATTTTTGTGTTCTGCGTTGTTTGAGTAGCAAAGATAGCCATATTCTTATCTGCAATATCCGTCATGGTACTATCAAAAATAAGATCAAAATCACCTTTGCTTTGCTGATTCCAGAGATTTGAAATCAAATGTTCTGGATATAACTGTGGCACATCGGCAGAGAGCTCATCCAGAATGTCCATTCGTTCATCTTCAGACAATTCAGCATAAGCCAATTCCCACTTGGGGGCACTTGCAAGTTTTGAACTAATACGCTTTACCTCATATCCAAATTTATCGTTGATAAATTTGTACAGGAAAACCTGCGTAATGATTTTATACTCATTGCCATCATTGCCCATGCCGTAAGTCTGACAAGTAGCTTTAAGAGCATCAATCAGTTCAACTGTTTTTCCTTTTATTGTTTTGGTGTCTGCAACTATCATATCGGATTCTCCTTTTATGCCGCAGGGTAAGTGGCATTATACTGATTAAGATACTGTCGTGTGATTCTACTCTGAATAAACAGACGATCCTCTCTTGCACTTGTGAGATTCAGTTTATCCATGCCTTCCTTAATCTGTGTCATAACGGTTTTCTCAAAGTAGGCATCCTTTTTCAAGATGTCATTCCGGTCGTACACTTTTTGGTCAATGTCGCTCTTGATTGCAAGAAGCACACCCATGATAGATTCATCATAAAGAGATACAATAGGCGACTTGCCAGTCTTTTGCCTCTCAGCATTTTCTTCACGGATACGCTTATGAACTCGTGCAAATTTCTCGTCACCCTTGTACTTCTTCAAGAGAGCGTTGTTTCGTTTTTGCAGTTCTGCGAGTTTTTTCAAGACTTCATCAAGAGCCTTGGAATGTTCCTCAAACTCGCTGATTGTATTAACTACAAAGCCATGTTCTTTAAAGCGTTGCATAAAGGCTTCTCGGAGAGTAATAAATTCGGGGTCATCTTGGTCGATATTCTGAGTAAAGCCACGAATAGTGCGCTGCCATTTATCTTGCAGCTCAACACCACCAGAAATCATCTTCATTTCTTCTTCACCAATCTTGCTGAAGTTAAAAGTAATATCCTGCATAGCTTCGTTTACCAATAGCTTGGTTGTATCGTCATTGCTAAACGCTTCTTTTTGATTGATAGCATCTATGTGGTGTTGAACCTCAGAAATCATCTGACTAAGTTTCGGCAATTCTAAAGTGGCAAATGCAGCTTTCAGTTCTGCATCGCCGAAGGTACGCACCATGTTACAGCAATCACGGGCGGCGATAAGGGCTTTTTTTAGTTTGAGCAGTTCGGTCTTATCTTCAATGGTGGAGATTTCAGAACTGAATTCTTCAGCATTGTCTGTACTATATTCAAACAAAGTCTGTCGAACTTCCTGCATCTGGGCAATCAAGGCAGCAGGGTCTTCAAGAACTTGCTGGAATGTATCGGTCTCGTTACCTTCGCCTGTTTCATTAGGGTCATTAAAACGATTGAGTTCTTTCAGGTACTCTTCGTTAGTATCCTGGAAGTTCTGCTTAATATCCGCAAAGTCAATAACATATCCGTAACGGTTGTCCTTGTAAGGACGGTTGACACGAGTGATTGCTTGCAGAAGGTTGTGGTCTTTCAACTTACGACCAAAGTATAAACGCTTCAAACGAGGAGCATCAAATCCAGTAAGTAGCATATTGAAGACAATCAGAATATCAATAGTCATATTCTTCTTGAAATCCGTAACTATCTGCTTGCGAGTTTCTTTATCGTCGCTATCGTGTAGAATAAGCCCAGCCTTAAAATGGCTCTGCAAGGAAGAATCTGCGTTTAATTGTTGCTGAATTTCGTCAAAGTAGGCATATAACTTACGAGCTTGTTCGCTCGTCTCGCAGATAACCATGCCACCAAGGGAATCATCGCCGTGTAACTGACGAAATTTCTTTAGGTCGGTAATGATATATCTCAGAAGTTCTTTTACATAGCTGTCATGCTCTATAATGTCGGATTTTTTGATATCCTTTTTCTCAACCAGCTTTTCAAGTTTTTCGTAAATCTCAGAGAGCTTTTCACGATAGGAAGTTTCGATATCCTCTCTAATGATTTTGAGTGTGTAGCCATCTTGAATAGATTTATCGTAGTAGTAAGTATGGAAGTAGTTCCCAAACACCTTCCACGAAGCTCGCTCTGCTTTGAGCAGGGGTGTACCGGTCAAGGCAATCTTGATGGAATTTTTATCTGCATCAAAGAGATTGGCGAGGAAAGAGCCAGTAGGGTTGTAACCTCTGTGGGCTTCGTCCATGATAAACACTCTTTGCAGATTGGTCGCATACGCAGGCAAAGCAACCTTGTGCTTATCTTCTGCGAAACGTTGGATATTGACAACCGTTATTTCTTGATTGCCACTTGAACCCTCCAATGCTTGATTGTTGCGGAACTGTTCCATCAATTCCTGTCTAGTATTTGCAGTCTTAACAATCAAGCCACGAGCCTCAAATTCCTGTGATGCCTGTTCAAGTAGATCAAGGCGGTCAACAATAAAATAAAATTTTGCCACCTTGTTGTTCTTGGCAAAGTAATCAGAAAGGACACGAGTTAAGTGATATGACAGAGCAGTTTTACCGCTTCCCTGTGTATGCCAAACAACGCCGGATGTAACACCCTCGCTCAGTTTCTGGCGTATAGCTAATGCAGCGAACATCTGCTGATAACGCATGATGTGCTTTTGGTCGGTAGATTCAATTTTGCCGTCAACTTCACGCTCGGACTTCACATAAGCAATGCCGTACTTAATCAAGAACAGCAGACGTTCGGGAGAACACATAGATGTGATGATACGATTAGTCGGTGTGTTTACATCAAGATTTGTTTGATATTCTGGTGCAGTATGGATAACCTGGCAATTGAAATCAGTGAGGATTTTCTTTTCTACAGAAGGATCTATATCTTTATAAGGATATTCCTTAATATATGGAGCAATTTTTTCTCCCGACGGTTTTTCTTCTCTAAAACAGTTAAAAGGAGCCTTATCACGAGAAGCAGTACAATCGAACGCACCTTGAATTGGCACAATGCCGCCCATAGCGTCATATTCCATATTATTGGAGAAAATCATAAACTGCGTTATATTGATAAATCTGCGGAACTTCTTATTGGGAAAACGCTGGTTATTCATACGAGTGCTTTCCGCAACCATTCCACCGTGATTGTTTGGTTTCTTAACTTCAATAAAGACTAGAGGAAGACCGTTTACAAAAAGGGTAATATCCGGTCTAAACTCATCTTGGTCTCTTTTGCAAGTGAACTCTGCGGTACAATGATAAACATTGTTTTCGGGATTGTTAAAATCTACAAGTCTGACAGGAGATACAGTTGTTAATCGCTTGTAGAAACTACGCCCCAAATCATCGTAATCAAGCTCTTGGCGAATTGTTTTCAAAATTTGTTCAGTATCACCTGAGTAGTCTGGATTAAGTGCTGCAAATTGTTTTTTGAACACATCTATCAAGATGTTCGTTTCCGGGTCATAGACAACATTCGCCTCGTCTTCAGAAATCTTACCGAAGTAGTTATATCCCAAACGGTTCAGGTGAACCAAAGCAGGCATCTGAACTCGTGTCGCTTCATTAAATATGTCGTGGGTAGCCATCACGATTGCCTCCTAACATTGTACTCTTTGTGTCCTTTTTTCCTCGAAGAATGCTTGCGCCTGTCCACAGAACGCTCATAGTATCTTTGATGCTTTTATTCTCGACCACTGTTTAGCTCTGTTGTGGTAGTTTATTACGTGACATACGTGTAATTACAGCGCAAAAATATACTTATTTGTATTATACCATAAAATCTACATATTTACAATGCCTTAAGTGACACAATTTAGAGTTTTTTACAAAGTTCGCTGGCAATGCGGTGATAAGGTATAAAAATAGTCTTCATTCAATTTAACAAAAAGCACCTTTGCCCACTTAGCTGGAATATAAGAGTGGAAAATCAAACTTGCTGATGGGCCTGCAACAACTCAAGATTTTCTAAGCTGGCTTCACCAGTTTTAATAAGTCAATCTTATTGGTTCTGATTTACCTGCCAGCCAAAGCGGAAATCAAACGTTGACCTATAAGTGAATTTTCGACATCGTCTTGACAAACAGGTAAATATGTGATATAATGTTGTAGTACTTATAAAGGAGGTTTAGTAAATGAACGATAATTTCAATTCCAGACTCATATTCGACAATATTTCCTATCTAATAAAGGAACAAGGGAAAAAAGTTGGAGAAGTTGAAACACAAGCAGGTGTGAGTGCTGGATATATTTCCAGAAACAGTAAGGATTCAAATTCGAAACCAGGAATAGATTTTTTGTTCCGTGTTTCAGAAATCTTGAACACCAGCATTGATACAATTATGAAAATACCACTTTCCGAGTTAACACCAACTGAGAGATATTTAGTATCTTTCTTTGAGAAATTGAAAGCCGACACAGCAGCAGATAAAATACTATGGGAGAGAGAGTCCAAGGAGTATTTAAATCAGTTGGAACCTGATATAAATGGCTTTGTTCATCATCCTCTGTTTAGTTACGAAACCTGCTACGTTCCCTCTGAAACAGATTATCCGGATCAAGTCGATAAAACGGTTTTTGTTTCCAAAACATTTGGCAACCAGACTGTAATAAACGGAGATTGCTACAATGTTCGGCTGAAAAATGGGGTTAGATTGTATCTGATGAATATCGTAAAAATTGTGCATCAAGTAAATGATTCTGATGCAACTGCTCTCGAAGCATGGATGATGGACAATTCAGGAGGACAGTGTTTATGTGGAACACAAAACGACCAATTTTTAGCTGACCTCTTAATAGACCTTTACAATACAGTTCATGAAGTTTTAAGGCATCCACAGCTATCAAACTCTTTTAGGTGTGCGATTGATGCCTTTATGAACGATGATATATCAGATGATTCAGGCACAGATGACTACCCATTTTAAGGAGGATTGGGAATGACAGAAAATATCGCAAACAGACAGTCACATAATGCTACGAGCATCAGTTCCAGTGACATGAGAGTTTTGAACGCCATAAAGCAGATTACTCAAAAAGGCGATAATGCTGAAGTTAGGCAGACAAAGGACGGCACACTTTCCGTCTACGCTGTTAAGAAGAGCAAACAAATTTAATATTAAGCCAATGCTCAATCGGGAGTATTGAAGAACCAATTGGGGTTATGCGGCACAACGTGTGCTGCATAACCCCTTTTTGTTTTTCTATGCTTTGCAGTTTTTTGCATTTAATTCAATGGTATCATGGTTGTGTATTCCAATTCATATTTGCAGTAAATTGCAGTTTCTTTTAAGCTATAATACCCCATGCCGACTTTTTTTAGGCACAACTCTAAAATAGTCGTTTTAAACCGTTATTGCCGCACGGATTGATCCCCGTGACCCAACGGCAATGACGGACAACAGAATAAATCAGCTGCCTAGTGGGTAGGTCGGCTGCAATCCGAAACGGAGATTATTCTCCTGGGACTGCGGCGCTTTTGTTGTGCCCTTTTGCAGCTGTGACGACCTCCGTTTCGAACTATCGACAACGGAGGTTTTTTATGAAGAACTATCAGAAACTCAGCTATCATGAATACCGCATCATGCTGTCTGACGGAAGCAGTATCGTAACAACAAGACAAGAGTGCTTTTCCATCGAGCCTGCTTCGGAGGATTGCCTTTTCAAGCAAAGATGGTATTACTCACCCGACCAGTACATGGCTGTCCGCCTGCCCCGCAACGAACTCGGTGAGCGGCTTGGTAAGGATAATGCAGCCGACCTCAAGGCGCAGGAGCGTCTTATCGCAAGAAATCGGGAACGCAACACGGAAATAGACGCATATACAACCGACTATAGCGTATCTTTTGAAATTCCCGACCCGGATACTTCTGTTGAGGATACCGCAATCATGAAAGCAGAGTTGGATGCGATACATAAGGCAATTTCTGAACTCCCGGACGAATTAAAAGACTTGTGCAAAGCGCTTGTTCGCAAAGAAAAACAGTGCTCTATTGCTGCCCGGTGCGGTGTAACGGACGCGGCAATACGTAAGCGCATCAAGAAACTCCGTGCTATTCTTCTGGAGAATGAAGAGATTAAAAATTTTTTGAAAATCTCTGAAAAAACGGTTCGGTTTTTTATTTAGCCTGTCCGGTAAGAGGTGAAGGCGATAATCACTAACGGGTGAATATCCCCAATAAAACGAACGGAGGTAAATCAATGAGAAAAATGTCAAAGTTGGATTCCATTCTGAAGGAAGCCGAAGAACACGCTCAGGCGCTCGTTTCGTGCATTAACGAAATCAGAGAGCTGTACAGCGGTGCTAACGAAGTCACTCCCAAGAAAGAATCCAAGCCAACACCCGAACCCGAAGAAAAGCCGCCTACGCTGGAAGAAGTACGCGCGTATCTTGCAGGCCTTGCGAGAAACGGGCATACACAGGAAATCCAGGCAATGCTACTCCGTCACGGGTACAAGAAAATCTCTGAAGTTCCGGCTGCCGAGTATCTGGCAATTTTGGAAGAAGCGAGGTCTTTGGAATGAGCCACGCACTTCTTTCCCCTTCCGCAAGCCGTAGGTGGCTTGAATGTCCGCCCAGTGTAAGACTTACCGAACTTATGGAGGACAAGCCATCTGCATATGCCGATGAAGGGACTCTTGCGCACAGCATTGCAGAGGGAAAACTCAAATCTCATCTTGGCTATGCAGAGAACCCCATTAAGTGTGAAGATGCCTTAATGGACGAGTACACCGATGATTATGTAGCGTTTGTGGACGAGCAGATGAGCGTCCTCGAGAACCCATCTGCTTTTGTGGAACAGCGAGTCGATTGCTCAAAGTATGTTCCTGAATGCTATGGTACCTGCGATGCCCTTATCATTTCAGACGGCGTTCTTCACATTTGCGACCTGAAATACGGCACAGGCGTAAAGGTTGATGCCGTGGGAAATGACCAGCTTCGCATATATGCGCTTGGCGCTTTTGAGATGTTCTCTTGTCTGTACGACATAAGCACGGTGCGAATGAGCATTTTCCAGCCAAGGCTCAGCCACTGCGACACCTGGGAACTTCCCATTGATGAACTGCTGAAATGGGCTAACGAGGTACTCGTCCCCGCTGCAAAGCAAGCGTGGAACGGCCAGGGAGAGTTCAAGGCGGGTGAGCATTGCCGTTTCTGCAAGGCAAAATCCAACTGCCGCAAGCGCGCTGAATACAATCTGGAACTTGCCAGATATGACTTTGAACCGCCAGCAACACTTGACAACATTGAAATTGCCGCGATTCTCGCCAAAGCAGACGAACTCGTTTCTTGGGTGACGGACGTTAAAGAGTACGCTCTGCGGCAGGCGCTCAGCGGTGTTACATACGATGGTTTCAAGGTTGTGGAGGGACGCTCAAATCGCAAGTACACAGACGAAAATGCCGTTGTTGAAGCGGTTAAGACAGCAGGGTTCGACCCTTATGAACACAGCGTTCTCGGTATCACCGCAATGACCGCACTTCTCGGAAAGAAGAAGTTCACCGAACTGCTCGGCGGGATTGTTGAAAAGCCGCAGGGCAAGCCAACCTTAGTTCCTATGTCGGACAAACGCCCGGCGATAAATACAGCAAACGAAGATTTCAAGGAGGAAAATTAACATGACAAAGTTCACAAATCCCACAAAGGTAATCACAGGACCCAACACAAGATTCAGCTACGCGAACGTCTGGGAGGCAAAGTCCATCAACGGCGGCGCTCCGAAGTTCAGCGTCAGCCTTATCATTCCGAAGTCGGATACCAAGACGGTCGAGAAGATCAAGACAGCTA
>ENA-OURQ01002485-OURQ01002485.1-human-gut-metagenome-genome-assembly--contig:-NODE-2485-length-13629-cov-7.075217_pt1 | contig 13629 bp, 19 predicted proteins | sample MGYA00242105_ERZ508999 | MGnify/ENA primary metagenome ERZ508999 (study PRJEB26280, sample SAMEA2338771) | human gut metagenome | biome: human gut; feature: human-associated habitat; material: faeces...
AAAAACAAATAGATAAAGAAGATTTAGATAGAGATAAGGAATTAATACGACAAGCTACTATTAATGAGGAAACTAGAAAGCGTGTTGCGGAACAAGCGCAATACACTGCTCGCATAAATCAATTAAATGAGCAAAAGAAACAAGTTGAATATTTTAAAAATTTATATGAAGAAGAAAAAATTATTTAGAAAATTAGTAAGTACAGCATTATGTTTAACATTGGCAATGGGATTATTTACAGGTTGTAGTAAAGCTGATAGTAATTCCACAAAGAAAATTAATTATCAGGACAAGAAAGTATTAAGAGTCGGTATGGAATGTGCATATGCACCATTTAACTGGACCCAGGAAACAGATACTCTTTCAAATGGAGATAAGGCAGTACCTATTTACGGAACTAATCTTTACTGTTATGGATATGACGTAATGATGGCTAAGAAAATTGCAGATAAACTTGGCTGGGACTTAGAGATTCACAAAGTTGAATGGGATTCAATTGGTCTTTCAATGGATGCTGGTGATTATGATTGTATTATCGGTGGTATGAGCTGGTCAGAAGAAAGAGAAGCAGCTTATGATTTCACAAGCGAGTATTATTTCAGAGATGTTTGCCTTACAGTTAAGAAAGGCAGTCAGTTTGAAAATTGTACAAAACTTTCAGATTTCGCCGGCAAGAATATTTCAGTTACAACACAGCTTGGTACAGCATACATAGATTTGATTTCACAGATACCTGATGCTAAACAGGCTGCATTCTATGAGACAACTTCAGAAGCATTTATGGCAGTATCAAATGGCGTAGCAGATGCAGCACTTATTGATGTACCTACATCTGAATCAGCATTACTTACTAACTCAGATTTAGAGATACTTAAAATCGATGATATTGAATCAGGAAGTTCGGTAAATGTTTGTATAGCAGTCAGAACAGGTGATAAAGAGTTACAGAATTTAATCCAGGGAGCATTAGATGACTTAAACTGGAATGAAGAAAACAGGGCACAGATGGACGAAATGATGAGCCTTGCAGTTTCATTACAGCCGGCAGCAAAATAATCGGGATATAAAGGGACGAGGATTGAGAGCTAAATAAATGTTATGTATACTTTATGGGGCTGTGATAAGGCAGTCCCATAGATAAAATGTAGAGGAAAGGTTGAATGTCATATGAATTTTAATAATCCAACAACTTCATTAGAATGGACAGTGTTCATTGCTAAGAAATATGCTAATTTATTCATAGATGGTATGTGGACAACAATATATATAGCAGTTGTCGGTACTATCATAGGTTTTGTACTTGGTTTTGTCGCAGGATTAATCCAGGATGCAACTATTAACAAGGGTGATAACATAATTAAAAAGATTATAATGAGAATTTTAAAGATTGTATTTACTATTTATGTTGAAATATTCAGAGATACGCCAATGATTGTTCAGGCGATGGTTGTATATTTCGGTATTAAAACATCACTTGGAATAATGATGGAGCCTATCGAGGCTGGTATCTTAGTTACATTATTAAATACAGGTGCTTATATGGCTGAAACAGTCAGAGCAGGTATTAAATCAATAGATATCGGACAACGTGAGGGCGCATATGGAATGGGAATGTCACAGATGAAAACAATGTTTTACATAGTGCTTCCACAGGCATTTAAGAATATTATTCCTGAAATGGCAAATACATTTCTAACTAACTTAAAGATGACATCAGTTCTTAACGTAATCGGTGTATCAGAACTCTTCCTTATTGCCAAGACAGCAGGTGGTACATATTATAAATATTACGAGTCATATTTAGTAATTGCAGCAATTTATTTTGTAATATGTTTTGTATGCAACAGATTATTCTTATTAATGGAAAAGAAACTGGCTGGTAAATCAGATTATGCACTTGCAGTTGAATTCGCAGATGATAAGCAGTAGGAGGTGGCGATTATGTCAAAGAGTGAAGCAGTAATTAAAATTGAAAATTTAGGAAAATCATTTGGTGATCATGAAGTCCTTAAAAAGATAGATTTTGAAGTAAATGAAGGAGAAGTTATCTGTATAATCGGTTCGTCAGGTTCAGGTAAATCAACACTTCTTCGTTGTATTAACAAACTTGAGACACAGTCAAGTGGTAAGATATATTATCGTGGTAAAGAAATAAGAGAAGTACAGAAAGAAATTAATGAATATCGTTCAAAAGTAGGAATGGTATTCCAGTCATTTAACCTCTTCAATAATAAAACAGTATTAGAAAACTGTATGTTAGGTGCTCGTAAAATATTACATGTTTCTAAAGATGAAGCATCTGAAAGAGCAATCAAGCATCTTAAAGCAGTTGGTATGGCCCAGTACATTAATGCCAAACCTGCACAGCTTTCAGGTGGACAGAAACAGAGGGTCGCTATTGCAAGAGCATTATGTATGAATCCTGATGTGTTGTTATTTGATGAACCTACCTCGGCTCTTGACCCTGAGATGGTCGGTGAAGTATTAAACGTTATGAAAGAACTTGCTAAATCAGGTCTTACAATGATTATCGTTACTCATGAGATGGCATTTGCAAGGGATGTTTCTACAAGAACAATATTTATGGATAAAGGCTTAATTGCACAGGATGATGCTCCATCTAAATTATTCAGTCTTGATAATCCTAATGCCAGAACAAGAGAATTCTTAAGCAGATTTATTGCTGAAAAGCAGGATGATAAGAAGAGTGAAGCTGTCGATGCAGCTAAGATTACTAATACTATTAGGAAGAAATTCGTTCTCACATTTGCAAGGGGATTTGGTACAGGTGGTAAAGAGATTGCTTCAAGAGTTGCCAAAGATTTAGGAATACATTGTTACGAGAACCGTATATTAAGCCTTGCTTCTGAAATGAGTGGATATCCAGAGGAGCAGTTCGAGGCTGCCAACGAAAGACTTACTAAGCAGAAAGGCGGTATTCTTGGGTTACTCGGAGGAATGAACAGAACAAAGAGTTCACATTATCTTGCAAGAAAAGATTTCGTGTCCGATGATGAATTATTCGAATGTCAGACCAAAATTATTAAAGAAATTGCAGATTCAGATGAATCAAGCGTTATCGTTGGTAAATGTGCTGACTGGGTTCTGAAAGACAGAGATGATGTTGTAAGTGTCTATATTGAAGCACCAAGAGCATTCTGTGTTAAACGTACAATGGATAATATGAAATGTGATGAGGACACTGCTAACAGAACAATTGCTGAAACCGATAAGTTCAGAGCAGACTACTATGAATATTATACTAAAGGAAATTACTGGACTAATCCGGTTAACTACGATATGACTCTTAATAGCGAGAAAATGGGTATTGACGGTTGCGTTGCACATATTAAGTCATTACTTAAATTAAAAGGTTATATTGACTAATCAGCTTTCTCATTAATTCTATATAAATTTAAAGGCTTAGCCATACGGTTTTAATATCGTGTGGCTTAGTTTTTTGATTTATAGGAAAGCGTTGACTTTGATGATGTTATTAATATTGAATCAGAAAACATCACATTAGCAACTGATATTATTACATATCAGGGAACTATTGAAAATAAATATGCCTATGACAAAGTAAGCAACAGAACAGGAAAGACAACAGAAAATACAACTAAAACATATTGTCAAAAAATCTATGTTCAGGATGGACATGGTGCAGTAACGGCATTTGTAAAGAATTCAAAAATAACAGATACCTATACATACAATTCTTATGGTATACTGTTAAAGAAAAACGGAGATACAGATAATGATTATCTATACACCGGTGAGCAGTACAATGAATCAACAGGTCTTTACTATGCAACAGTCTGACTTGCAGAAGAGATAACAGTCTAATTGTAATTTCAAGTGATGGAGGTATGTTAAGTGCATATCCAATAAAATAGTAGATAGAAAGGAAAAATATATGGATGTATTAAACAAATTTTTACAAGCAGAAATAAATTCAAAAGAGTATTATGAAAGCATTATAAATTTTATTAATTTATATGAGAGATGTTCAACTAAGACTTGCGGGGATATCTTAAATGCGGTAGCTGGCGATAAAGTAAAGGACAATGATTATCAGAATGCCAGAAGTAGAAAATCCTGTAGTAAGTACTGGTGAAAATTGTAGAGCAAGTGTCAAATAATCAGCAGGCTTTAATAATAACAATGGTAATGTTGGTGATGTTACATCTCCATCAACTAAGGACGTTAAACAATTATACGAATACCTAAATAATGGGAAATATCAATAAAGGAGACTAGCTATTAGATGATAAGAGAACAAGAGTTATTTTGGCAAGAAGTAAAAAAGATTCAAGACTATGTAGTGAATGTTTATTTATCCAAAATATCACAGTATGACGATATGGAAAAATTACTAAATGATGTGACATATGAAACCATTTATGTGATGATGGAGTTGTTGGATGGTCATAAGAACAGAGATTTACGAGGTGAAGTTATAGATAAATTTACTGGTTGCACTATCAATTCAAGCATAGAACTACATAATTATTGTGAAGAGTATTTGAAGTGTTCGGATATATACTAGTTGTTATATAGTATTCGGATGTTAATGAAATGAAATTTTATAATTAAAAAATAGCACCTAAAAGTATACAAAATATATTGAAAAATAAAGATGTTATTAATGCAATAAACAAAGGATTAAAATTTCTTGGTGAATAAAATAGTAAGATGGGATGGTGAATTATCTTGATTAAAACAAACAAAAAAATGAAATATTTATTGAATAAGGCAAATGGAACAAAAGAATATATTAAAATGAGTACAGATAATATGTCTAAAATACTAACTCCAAACTTTATTGAGGTATACAATTGTATTATTATAGATACAAATAATGAAATAAAAGCAGAAAACATTGATTTTGAAAGAATTCTGTTAACGTTTCAAGATAGGACCGGTTATGAAGCTAGTTGCAATGAGGTAAGATTAAATGATTATATTGATTGCTATGATGAAATGGGGCTTTTAAAAACTGCTGAAATTATAATGAAAGTATGGGAAAAAAGCTAGTATCGGAATATCCTCAATATAGGTTTTGTATAATTCTTAGCTTTAGTGAAGGGGATGCTACATTAAGGTTTCATATGATTAGAGAAAATGAAAAATCATGGCTAAAAAGCGATTTAGAAACATATAAAGATGAAGCAATAATGGTTCAAGAATGTTAAAATATTCTAGCTTAATGATACATACACAAGTTTTACTCGGGTTGCATTAGAACTTACAAAGAACACAGATAATACTACATACAGTCATAAAATCTACGTTCAGGATGGACATGGTTCAGTAACGGCATTTGTAAAGAATTCAAAAATAACAGATACCTATACATACGATTCTTATGGTATACTGTTAAAGAAAACAGAATTGTGTATCAATACCAAGGACATTTTCCAGAGGATTTTAATGGATTTAAATAGGAAATGGAGATATAAATGGATAAAGCAAGACTGATTGAAGTAAAAAGAAGAAATGGAATACTACAAATCTGTAAGGAATGGGAAAATAACGGGATAGAAATTTCTTTTGATGATTTTTATGACCTTTATACTACTTTTCGATTACAGGAAGAAATAATTGCTAAGTTAGATGATTTAGATGTTCAGAAAAAGTATATTATTTGTAAAAATACAGAGGAAATAGAAGATTTCTTGAAATATACAGGCAAAGTAATATGTAAATCAAAGGAATATGTTTTGTTTATAGAAAATTCAACAAAGCTTGGAGCATTAAAATTGCAAGGAAACATTATTTCTGATAATATTGAATATGTAATAAGTAAATCTGAATTTTTAAATGGTGGATGTAGCATATTTATTTGTTCATGTAGCTTAGAAAATGGTGTGTGTTTATGGAGAGGAGAGTATGATAGCAGAGTTTACATTTGGTAATAATAGTAAAGAAGATTGATGATGCGTTATTATAAATTGATATATGATTATGAAAGAGACGATAATTATGTCTATTGTAATGCTGCTAGTATCCATTCTATGTTAAGAATGAAGATAGTACAGGAGAGTGGAAAGCAACTTCGAATCTTAATGCAGGCGATGAACTTTTATCAGAAGATGGAAAGAAAGTAAATGTATCAGAGGTAAAAGTAGAAAAAATGGATTATTTTAAATATGTTATGGAAATATTAGAAAAAAATAATGATATTGTTCAAGTAAATAAATGTGAATATAAATTAGAACACAATGAATATTCATATGAATTATTTAAGAATAATATCTCTGAAAATAGCAAATTTATTTATAATACATACAGTCTATTCAAACTGGATTGGAAAAGTAAAGTAAATAAGGATAGAGGCTTCATTGATTTTATTCCATATTCAAAATTAATAATGGAACATGAAAAATTATGTTCTGAAATTAAAGATATTGAAAATGATATTATAGAAGAACAGGATAAAGCAATTGAGGACATTCGACATTGGTATCCTCTTTTCGGCTTTCCAAATGGAGATAAATTTTGCTTTGATGATAGAACAGGAAAGATTGTATTTTTTGAGCATGATGTCTTTGATCATGGAATCAATTTACATGGCTTAGTAATTGCTGATTCAATAGATTTACTGCTAACAGATTGGAGTAAAATTTTATTTATTGATATTTATGATTGGTTTGAAGGAGTAAATGATAAAGGTCTGGATATTAGCAAAAAAATATATGATTTTGTTAGAGGACTACAGTAAGAAAAATAAGAATTACATACTATTGTTTAGAATATAAAGATTTTTCTACATCATTCCAATAGGTTTTTCAAAAGTAATGGAACAGCATGTAAAATATGAGGTTTCATAATCAATTTCAAGTCATTGATGACAATGATACAATGAGAGCAGGACGATTGATGTCATTATCATTAAAAACAGAGATACAGATAATGGTGGATATAGTTCCTTACCAATGAATTAAAAGGAGAAGAACATAGATGGCAAATCTGTCAAATATAGAAGGTAATATTCAATTTCAAATCTGTCTAAATAAAATAGCAGAAGAAAAAGAAGCAGAATACGAAACATGGATTTATAGTGAACTAGAGATAAAATCTAATGTCATTAAGTGTTCTATTGGAGAACACAATAATTTTATGTTAAATAAATATGAATTAGATAATCTGTCAAATCATCTTAATAAATTATTGAGTAATTTAAAAAAAAGAAGTGAATATTCGTTTGAATTTTCGAATTATGAATGTAATTTTGAAGTGAAAATGTGTACAGTAGTAGTTGATGAAGTCATAGAAGTTGAAGTTTGGATTAATTGGGCAAATTATACCAATGGTAAAGATATAGGATATGATGTTGGTATAAGATTTATTGCAAATATGGAAGAATTACAACTGTTTGTGGATTCATTTAATGAAGAAATGAATTGCCTATTTTCAGATTGAGTATATTACAAATGATTAGTAGATGCAGTAGAATATATTGAAGAGATAGGGAGGCGTGGTAAATATGTTTATAAAGTCAGAAAATCAGAGATATATTGTAAATTACAAATATATTGATGAAAATAATATATATGCAAAAGTATTTTTTATAAAAGATAAAAATAGGATAATTGAAAAAAATTCAATTCATGCTAAATCGGGAGCTGGTGGAGAAAGAATTGCAATTTCAAATGATGGAAAATATTTGGTAACAGCTTTTTATGAAAAAAGAGCATTCATTTATAATATTAACAACGAAGGTAATTATAAATTAATTAAAACAAAAAAAGATGCAGAATATCGTGAGGATATATTTATTGAAGAATATATTCTGGGAATAAGACAAAGTGATTTGAATTACGAAATATTAGAGGAAAGGATTGTAAAATTGCAAACATAGTTATAATTATCAAAAACATTGATTGAAATAGCTGTTGAATAATGTGATATGTCCATATAAAGTAAATAATGCATATGGACATTTTAAGGAGGTTTAAAATGGAAAAATTGGTTTGCAGTTGTGGCAGCTTTAATTTTATAGAGGAAAAGAAAACATATATTTGTAAAGCATGTGGTAACAGATATAATAAAAAAAGAATGATATATTGTGAAAGTGATGTAGAAATTAATAATGAATATTATTCCAAAAGAGAATGTAAAGGGAGAAAAGTTTATTGTGTAGACAATAATAGAATAGCCATATTAAACAAAAAAGAATATGTAGTAATAAATATGGGAAGAGATAACTTAGTTGAAGCAAACTTTGAAATTACTAACAATGCTGTTGAAGTTATATGCGTATCTAACAGAATAATAGAATTTACCTATAATAAAAAAATAAATATTTACGATTCTGTAACAAAGGAATTATTACGTACTATAAAAAAGGATGTTAAATTTTTTTATACAATAGAAAATGGTATATTGATTTTGGATAATAAAAAATTATGTTTATATGATTTTGATTTTACATCAAGTAAGGTAATATTTGATTTTGGCAATGAATATGGAATGGATATTTATATACAAATAAAAAATGTTAGTACTAATAATGATAAATCAAAGATATGTCTATTTTATACATGTATGCAATCGGATAATCAAATTTGCGGCAGTATATATATTGATAAAACTCTGAGAATAGAAAATAGATGTTGGGAACATCCGTATAAAACTATAATTTGTGATTTTGAAAATAAAAAATATATTGTGGTAGAAAATAATGTATTATTTGAAATGGACGAAAATGAAGATAAAAAGTATATATTAAGTTTACCTAAATTAGAAAGTATTTTAGATGGTGGAATTTCATATCCGGAAATATTTATCGAATATCCCAAAAACATTAAATGTTGTAATGGAAAATATTATTTTATCTTTGACTCAGCATTTTTAGTTGTTGATTCAAAAGATAAAGGCGTTATATATTGTTATATTGATGATAGACATAACCTGATACAGTCTTTTGAAGTGAATAGTGAGGATATGATATTTTTTTCGGTGGGCAATAAATCATATATACTAGAAAAAACTTATGAAGAAATGTATAGTTAATTCAAAAGAATTCGTTTTACATAAATTGTCCTATATGATGATACAGTAATTGATAATTCTGAATTAGAATGATGGTTAGCTATGTGTGATTCAATTATATTGAGCAATAGTAAGTGATAGACCTGGACCAATTTCGATATCTAATGTTATTGAAGTAGGATTCTAGAATAACAAAAGGTGGTGGCAGTTTTGGAAAAAATAACTTTTTCAGGAGTATCTTTTGGAGGACATTGTAATTTGTTTCGTTATGGTGTTGTTCAAGATTGTTTACAGAAAAGGAATTTTGAGTTTTCTGTAGGAAATCTATATGGCATTATTGGTGAGTTTGGGGAAGGTGGAGCTGCATTGAGTTGTGGTATAACAGGAAATACTGAATTTTATGAAGGAAAAATTTATATAGATGGTATTGAAAAAGATATTGGAGAATTAGTAGATATTAGTTGGTATATTGGTAATGATTTGTATAAATATAGAATTAATAGTTTGTTTTGTAATCGAATTAGGATTAATAAAAAAACAATAAAAGAACAAATTGAATATGGAGTCAGGTGTCAACTAATTGACAAGGATTTTTTGACAATTCAAAAAATGTTTAATATTTCGTCAGAAAGAATAGAAAGAAATATTAATTATGTAGGTTTTGAACGATGGAAAGCCTCGGCAGCAATAGGCTACGCAAATGGGAAAAGGATATTTTGTTATCCTTGGATGAATTCAAGTGATATCGAGTACCTAAGGGAACAACTATCTCAGACAGTTAATGTGTTGATAGATGAAGGCTGTATTGTTATTTTCCCTACAACAAAAGAAGAAAATATAAAAAAATTATCTGACAAAAATTGTATTATATATCTGTAGCCGTTAAGTATTTTTATAACGATTCAACCTGATATATGAATATCGATAGAATATATTATTTGGAGGAAATTATCCTATGATTAATGGTATTATTTTTCAGCGTGATGATAATAGAGAATATAAAGGTGTTGAATGGGATAATTGGTATTTGAACAATATTTTTTCAGAATTATTTGAAGATTTTTTTGGTGAAAATATTGAGAAGTCTTGGTATGATTCGAATTATGTTGATGTATGTAATGATTATTCTTTTATTGAAAAATATATAGAATTATCTAAAAGAGAAAATATTAAGTTTCGCATGTTACTTTGTGAGACAGATAGGTTAAAACCTCAATGAATTTATAAGATTACGAGAGAATATGATAAGTCAAGGTAATAATATGATTTTAGAACAAGGTGATTTCACAATTTATAAACTATATGAAATAACTTTATTAAATAGAAGATGTATATGAAGAGTTTGAATATACAGAAGAAATTAGCAACCTAGTTTCATATATGCCATGCGAAGATGGTTTACCATTAGAAGATAGATTAAAAAGGTAATTACAATATTGATATTGTTACTGAATGGGAACCAACAATTGAAATTTTAAACATTTAATAAAATAAGTGGTAAATTGCATACTTTTAGAATGAATTATAATTAATACTTTTGAATTAGGAGTGTGGACAAAATGAAGCTAACAAAGAATGAAATACAAATATTTAATGAGCTATTGGGGCATGACTATATAGTGGTTTCGCAAATTAATGGAAAATGTTTTGCATTATCTGAAAATGGTTCATATTACTATAATGATTGCTTTGAGAAAACAAATGAGCCTTTTTTTATGAAACAAAAATATGAGTTATTAACGCCGGTAAAGATGATTAAATTTTATGGATTTTATATAATGGAGCCAAAAGAGGATATAGGGGTATGGTATAGAGGGGTACTGAATAGTAATGGTAATTACGAATTTGATTGTTGTGCAGATTCAATTGAAGAAATTGTGTATAGTTTATAATTAAGGATATACAAGTAAGCTTTTCGACAGACAGGCTTAAATTTTGATATGGACAGAGCAAATAAATCAAATTTCTGTAGTAAACATTATAGAAAATATGGTAAAATTTTAAGCAGTGAAAACCATTACTTTGGAGAGTGTTAATGGAAGCTGATATTGCAATTGGAAGACAAGTATAGGGATTCACAATCACAATTAAGCCTTCTCACAAGCAGGTTTAAATTATGGTCTTATTACCTAACACTATTGCATTATAATAAAAATATTAGTAGGAGAACAATTATGGAAAAATTGTCAGAAAGAGAAAAAGAATGGCTAAATTATATTATGGAAAAAGAGTTCTTAGGTAGGGAAATATTAATAGAACAACTAAATAATATTCAAGTTATAAAAGAGTCTGGATTTGATTTTTTATCAATTAAGATGTTTGCTTCACAAGTTAATAAGTTATTTCCGCTTGATATAAGAGTGCCTGTTGAGATGATATGTTATCAAAAGACAACAGCACCAGTTGTTTTTTTGTTGCACATCATAGAAGGAATAGTGAATGAATTAGAAATAATTACAGCAGATGCATCTTTTCTTGACGTTGAAAAAATTGAACTGATGAACAGAGAATATATGATAGATTCAAAACTAATACCCTAAAAAAACACATTGTAATACAGAGAATTAGAAGTCAAGACCAGCTATGTAAGTTAAATATAGCAAGTCTGTCAAATTAATGGGACATAGTAAGTTTGCTATTCCATGTATCAATAATAAAAGTCATTTGGATTACATTTCTGATATATGTACGGAAAAAAATAAATTAATATTTATATCCATTGTATGATGATGGTAAATATAGGAAGTATGATTTTTATACATTTATACCTGAGAAAACTTTATATTAATAGTAAAATTATATTTGGAGAAGAGAAAGGATGGTAAGAAATGAGGATTATTATGGACAATTGTAATATAATAGAAAAATTGCAAGGGAAAAAATTAGGAGTTATTGATAGGGCATCATCTATGTTATGTTTAGGCTTTGGGAGTAAATACATTGATGATACATATAAGGGAATACATAATTTAGAAGTATATGAATTTCGAATTCATGTGCAGTGTGCTTGGAGAATTGTGAATAATAGATTAGGAAATATAATTGTAGCATCCGAGGATATCTATGAACCAAAAGAAAATGGTATTGTACCTGAATCATTTGATTGGGAATTGAAGGACAACAATATGTTTGACGATAAGGCAAAAAAATGGTTTGAATTAACAGAAAATATTTATGTTGATAGGATATACATTAATAAGTTTAAAGATTTATTTATTGATTTTTCTGATAATTCTACTTTTCAAACATTTTTAAATTATTCTAGTGATAGTGAATGTTGGCGAATATTTGGGAAAGATATAATAAATGGAGTAAAACTACCTCATTTTGTAGTATGTGGTAATGATTCATAATGTATAAGCTTTAAGTCAGGGTAATTTATGATAACCATAGACAACTTATAAACAATTCGCTATGGACTTGTCAATGCAGGCAATAACAGATATACTGGTCAATTTTGAATTGTCAAAAAAATATTAACTTTTATAGAGTACATTTTTTGTCAGTGATTGAAGAAAAAGATGAGAATATATAAATTTACACAAATCAAATGATGGAGATAATAATGTTGATTTATGAAGAAAGTATAAAAATATTGAAACAGCAAGGTGTTGAATTTGAAATAGGATTAACGGTTGAAGAAATAGCAAAAATTGAAGGTATATATAAAATAACATTTCCAAAGAGTCTAAAAGAATTTTTAATGATGGCATTACCAATATCTAAGGGCTTTATTGACTGGAGAAATCTTAATCAAGATAATATTATGATTATCAAGAAAATTATAAATAGACCAATTGAAGATGTTGACGAATTAGCAGAGGAGGTTTATTGGTGCGATGATTGGGGGAAAGAACCAGATAATGAAATAGATATTGCACTAGTTGTAAGGGAACGACTGAAAAGTGCTCCTAAATTGATTCCGGTTTATGGACACAGATATATACCTATGATTCCAGAGGATAATCCTCCAATAATTTCTATACACGATGTAGATATTATTTATTACGGTCAAAATCTAGAAGATTATTTTGAAGTCGAATTTGGTGGGAAAGAGCAAGGAAAGATAGAATTTGAAAATATCAATCCAATACCATTTTGGTCTGATATAATGAACTAATTAATAGCAGAAAAACAATACTAGCTTGCTTACTTTAAATATGCAATACTTATTTAAATTTTAAAAAGAGACGTAATTATGCAGATGAATTTCACAGAAGAACAACTTAATGATATGGATAAGTCGTTATTGGTACAGATGTTTCTAAATATGCAAGAGCAGTTAGATTTACTTACAAAGGAAACACATGAACTAAATGAAAAGATGCAGCTTATGATGAAATTTCTGCAATCGTAAACAGAGATGATGTGAAGAAGGTGCAAATAGCTATATGTGGGTGTATCGTTCAGGTTATATGTACACAGATAGACTTATAAAAATATCATATTAAGGCTCTGTTTTGTCTGCAATGTGCTTGCGTGACAAAATGTATAGAGTGGCGATGGTGTGATGATTATGAAAAGGTAATGGAACAAGCAGATAAATTACATAAAGAAATATATGAAGGAGATTGTACTATGAATACATATGTGATGTCTGATATCCATGGATGTTATGATGAATTTCAGCAG
>ENA-OURQ01002489-OURQ01002489.1-human-gut-metagenome-genome-assembly--contig:-NODE-2489-length-13603-cov-2.846103_pt1 | contig 13603 bp, 8 predicted proteins | sample MGYA00242105_ERZ508999 | MGnify/ENA primary metagenome ERZ508999 (study PRJEB26280, sample SAMEA2338771) | human gut metagenome | biome: human gut; feature: human-associated habitat; material: faeces...
TATCTTGACAAGCTCCCAGCAATATACATCCCCCTATTATTAATATCAATATTATTCTCATAATCATTCATTTAAATTTTTCCAAAATCATAACCATAATTCAAGGCATGAACCACTCCGTTTTTAGGTTGTATATTCGGAGTCGCCAAAGGAATCATTTTCCCAACCGTTACAGAATACAGGAACATCTCTATAGCCCCGGCTTCCGGAATTCCTTTATAAGTATTCCGCTCCAGATAAGCAATAACTTGATTCTTTCCTATACAGGTAAAAGTTGTTCCTCCATCTTGCTCCTTCGCATGTATTGCATAGTCCATATTCCGAAAACCGATATTCTCTTTCAAATATTTTCCTACAACAACATGTTTCAATATCAGTTCTCGACATAATTCAACTGGCATGTCTTCTATACTTTCATACCTATCTTCCGTAACTCCTTTGTACTTACAATCCATCAAATAACGGTAAACGGCAAAAGAAGGCGGAGCAAAAAAAGTCATTGTGGGTACAGTATCTACTCTTCCTTCGAATAAATCCGTTAACCCGGCCCGTTCTATCATTTGTACCGTATACCCCCATTGTTCCGTGTTTGAACGCAAGTACTCCATAATCGTGCCATCGTAATAAGGAGAAGAGACTCCTCCATCAATGACGTCTTGCTTGGTTGTGCATGCGAAACAAACGATACACATACTTAATCCTATCAATATCTTTTTCATATCCTTCATAACTATTGTCTTTTTAACCAATAAAGATTCTGCCGCATCAAGGGATTTTCTTTGAAATCAATACTTTTATTCATCAAGAAGAATGCCCCGTCAATACAATCCTGTTGCGTTACGGTCTGATAACCACCCTCCAAGAAAGAATGCACGTAATCCAACCCGTTCCGGATAATATCATAATACCGATACCCCTCTACCAACAACTCTTTTTCACGTTCCCGGAATACAGTCATCTGTAAATCACCGTTATCTTCCGAGGAGTGATAGAGTGCCGCACCTGCCCTCTTCCGGATCGTATTCAAATCTTCGATGGCCCCTTCGATTTTATCACCTCCTAAATGTACCCGACATTCCGCTCTCAACAAGTAGATATCAGCCAAACGCCACCAAATACGATTGGAATTAAAAGAAGCGAATTTCTTTTTAGTACCCGTGACCGTAATATTCACACTTCTCTCTTTATAGGGATAAGCAAAACCTCCCGTTATACTCTTATCCATGGCATCCATCCCGTCAAGATCATAGAAATAGGCATATTTTCTAGTATCCGCACCCGGATACATTTTCCGAACTGAAGTCGTGAATATACGTAATGTGAAATCTTGCACGACACCCGGGCCATATTCAGGACGTACGGGATAACCAACATAATCCGTACCCAGCGAATATACCCGTTTTCCTACCTCGTTATAATAATCTTTCATTACCGTTTCATAAACTCCTTCCTTGCTATTACCAACAAGTACCGAGGCACAAACCTCTTCCGGCGTAGCCACCAAATCATATAAAGGAGATTCAATCACCTTGGTACAAGCTTTTTCAGCCATGTCCCACAATTCTTTCTCATCATAATTCCGATCAACTTCAGCTGCAAAATACTTACCCCCGGCTTTCCAAGCACACAAATGAGCCAGTAAAGCATAGGCCGCACCCTGACAAGGGGTTGATTTTGAAAACATCGTATTCCCGTTGCAATCCGTCAGTTTGTCAAAAGGAGGTAAAATTTCGGCAGCTTTTTCAGCCATCTCTATTGCGAAATCACACACTTTCGGCCAAGGGGTTTTAGCTACAGGTTCCCAGTTAATTCCCCCTTTCTGCAAAATACAGTCACCCCAACGACGTATCAAATCAAAATAAGCCAAAGCTTTAAAAAAGTAAGCCTGTCCTCGATAAAACTGTCTCCGTTCATTCGGCATCTCAACAACATCGACATGCGACAGCACGGTCTCTGCCCCCATAATCACCTGATACCAAGCTTCCCACAAATCAGCTGTCCCAGCTTCCAATTCCAACATCCGGGCACCCCTCCGAGATTCATCCGCCTCATCGGCATAAGCTCCTTTTTCCACTTGCAGCAAAGCATTCCAACATACCATATCCCGTACCCCTGCACCAACACCGTATACTAATGCTTCTACATCCTTTTCTTTGGTAATATTTCCAAAAGTCAAGCTGTTCTCCGGCTCAACCCGTAACTGATCCGTACATCCCGCAAGGAACAACACGCATAATAAAATAACGATCAACTTCATAACTTAAAATTTCAAAGTTAAACCTATTGTAAACTTCCTAGCCAAAGGATAATTTCTTCCGCTATCAATACCAGTCCTAATATCCACGATCTCCGGATCAATACCCGAATAATTCGAGAAGGTCAGCAAATTTTCCCCACTCACAAAGAAACGTAACTGTTCTATCTTCCAATTCCGGATCAAGGACTTGGGTAAGTCATATCCCAAGGTTACAGTCTTCAATTTCAACCAATTCACCTTTTCAACATAGCGATCAATCACGCTCACCTCATTCGGGAAAAATTGCATCTGGCTATCGGCTTGTAATTTGGCATAATCCGAATTATCTCCCGGTTGTTCCCAGAAAGTGACATTTCGTATATCCATCAAGATAGGGTGTTCCAATCCGTTGTAATTAGGAATAATTGAACTTCCGGGAAGAGTATTATACATATGACGTCCCAATTGGTATGCCCATGAAAAATTCAAATCAAACCCTTTCCATTTCAACTCACTGACAATACCGCCACTAATTTCAGGTAAAGCACTACCCAAATACACCTGATCTCCGCGCCCGATAGAACCGTCTCCGTTTACATCGACAAATTTCAAATCCCCAGGTTTGTAGTACTGAATCCCCCCCATTGGAGCACTCATACCTACATTATTGTATACAATAGGTACCTCATCCTGACTGTTAATGTATCCCTCCGTCCGATAACCGTAGATTCCATTCAGTGCTTTGCCGATGATTCCCCGGGAATTATCTTTACCATTATATGATTTCTCATAACGATTCCAGACTTTGGCACCATTAACCGATACCCGCCATGAAAAATCGGGCGTTCTGAATATATCATATTTAATTAACAATTCGATTCCTTCATTTGAAATGGCAGCAGCATTTTGCCACTGGGAACCGAAACCGTTATGTTCTCCCGGCAAAGACACCGGAAACAGAAGCTTGTCGGTATAACGATAATAATAATCCAAGGTAATTCCCAAACGATAATCCAACAAATCCAAATCCAATCCGAAATCGTACTGATCTGTCTCCTCCCAAGTTAAATCTTGGTTATACGCACCTAAAGACCACGAAGGTTCCAACGTACTATTCCCTTCAAAAGGAGCTCCATTCTGCATGATTCCCAATGCAAGATAAGCCGACTCGAAGTGTTTTCCGGAACGTCCCCAGCTAGCCCGGATTTTACCGAAATTAAACCACTCTAAATTATTCCGGATAAAACCCTCTTCGGAAAAAGTCCATGCTGCTGCAACGGAAGGGAAAGTTCCCCATTTCTTGTGTTCCCCGAAAGTGGAGCTTCCATCCCGACGAATACTGGCAGAGAACAAATATTTCTTTTTATAATTGTACTCTAAACGCGCAAAATAAGAAATCAGGACCTGTTCTGTCATATCCGAAAGATAGTGCTGTAAAGCTATTTTACGGCTAAGCGAGGGTGTCAGTTGTTCATCCCCCAAATCTGGAAATCCCGGACGCACGTAATAGATCTGATCACTAGGAGAATTCTCCCCGCTTCCTCCATTATACTCGGTCTGATCATACTGATAGGACAGACCTGCCACCGCACTTACATTATGATTTTCATCTATTATAGTCTTATAACTCAGTAAATTCTCATTCAATACCATCAAGCTGATCCCAGTTTCTCCCACACTCATCGAACGGTTGGTAGACATCAAGTAAGAGGGAGTAAAACCGTTACGACTATTTAACGAGTAATCGGCAGCCAAGGATGTCGATAATTGTAAACCCTTGATAATCTCATATCCTAATTTAAAATTGGTTCTCAAACGGATAGAGCGATTTTTCTCTTTTATATTTTTCATCTGGTCGACAATATAATCCCAAACGGCCGAACCTTCTCCTGGATACAGAGAACTAAGGTAATAAGGATCTCCCGGCACAACACCGATCATCGGAGAACTTTGGAAACTGGAACTAAACGATCCGTATCCTTGCTTCCGATTAGCCAAAGAAGCATTCAGTCGTAAATCTACGGTCAATTTATCTACCGGAATAATGTTCATACTGGAGTTCAAATCTATTCGATTAAAGCCGCTTCCCTTCAATATACCCGATTCATCGTAATAACCTAATCCCAAACTATAAGCTATTTTTTCTGAACCACCGTAAGACTGGATATTGGCATTCGTCACTTTCCCCTTGTGATAATACATCGGGAAAAAGTTCGTGGCATTGTTATAAAAATCGTTCAAACTGTCCTGGAAAAAAAGTCCGTTTGAAGTAGAAGGAACCGGGTGCATCAAAGCATCCATCGTTCCCCCCGGATGCAAGTAATTCTCTTCCCAAGTTTCAGGATATTTATAACGCAAATTTTCCATATCCAAATAAGCGATCAATTCGTTTCTCAGTGCCTTTAAACGAAAATCTCTTTCATAACGCCCCACCATGATCGTCGGTAATTCCGGCAACACGCTCCAGCTCTGTGAAACATTCACCGACAAAGAGCTTTTTTGGTTCTGACGTCCCTTTTTCGTCGTCACGATAATCACCCCGTTGGCTGCCCTAGAACCGTATATGGCTGCAGAAGAAGCATCTTTCAAAACTTCAATGGATTCGATCATATCGGGATTAATGTCTGACAACAAGTTCGTTCCCGTGATCGGAGAAGTAAAAGAGTTTAATGGAACCCCATCGACAACCCATAATGGATTAGAAAAACGTCTTTCCAACTCGATGTCCAAAGAATTGTATCCTCGAATGGTTATCGCCGCTCCACCACCTCCTGGTGCCCCGGAAATATTCGTAATATCCATCCCGGCAACCCTTCCTTGTAATAAAGTTGCAATATTCGGGGAGGGAATTCCTTCTAAATCTTCTCCTTTTACCGTGGATATTGCTCCCGTCATTTCACGACGGGTTGTCGTTCCATAAGCTACCACGACAGCTTCATCCAACGCTTGAACATCTTCTTCCATTACTACACGCAAAGTATCGGATTGAGCATTAAAGGTTACTATTTTCTTTTTAAAGCCCACGAAAGAAAATTCTAACGTACCACTCGTTACAGGCAGATCCATGGCAAACCATCCCCGGGCATCTGTTGCCGTACCTAAAGACACACCCGCCACTTTTACCGTCACCCCGGGAATAGGAATTCTCTGCATATCATACACGAATCCTTTTACCCGCAATGATTTTTTTTCCGGACTATCAAGAGAGGCAGGCTTGATTATCACCATCCGATCAATATATTCCCATGTAAATTTACTACCAAGTAGCCGTTTCAAGACCTCGTCAATCTTCACATTTTTAACGTTCAAGGAAATCGTTTGATTCACGTCTACCTCGTTAAAGCTGTAAAAAAAGTCCAGTTGCGTCTGACGTTTTAGTTCGGAAATAACCTTGGTAAAAGGCGCCCCTGCCACTTTCAGCGTCACCATCTGATCCTGTGCCCGCACCCTTGCCGACAGGGAAAAAACAAAGACACACATCATCAAAAAAGTCAATTTCATAATCATCAAAATTTTGGCACATCGATTTCTTAACGGAATCCACGTGCCCGTTCGATTTTTTTTCATACTTTTGTAATAAGAGTTAAACAATTATCCTTCAGGGATCGCAAGTCCTTGCGGGATGTTTATCACACCGGGAGTTGTTGCTGCAATTCCCGGTGTGTTTCAATTATTTCTGTTTATTATTTATTTCACTCACCGTCACCACCCGACCGTTCACGCTAAAGTGAACCTGCGTGGTCTTCTCGATGATCGAGAATATTTTGTTTGCCGAATACTCCTTGTTAATTACCCCGGCAAAGGCAAAATGTTTCACGTTATCGGAAGTAAAGAAAAAATCAATGTCATACCAACGTTCCAACTGTGCTGTAATTTCCTCCAATGTAGCTCCCTCGAAATAGAACTTCCCATCAATCCACGCAGTATAGATGGATGTATCCACTTCTTTTGTTGCAAAAACCCCATCTTTCCACACAACTTGTTGCCCCGGTAAAATAACCTCCCCTTTCCCGGTCAACCGATCTCCAACCCGCACTTTACCACTCACAAGTGTTGTTCGGATTGCCCGTTCCGAAACATAAGTATTCACGTTGAAACTTGTTCCCAGTACTCGCACATCCACCTCTTTCGCCTCCACGATAAAAGGCTTCGCAGAATCTCTCGCAACCTCAAAATACCCTTCTCCTTCCAGATACACCCGCCGTTCCTTCCCCTCGAAACGAGTCGGGAAACGAAGTCTCGATTCCGAATTCAAGTACACTTTTGAACCATCAGCCAGAATCAATTGATACTCACCTTTACGAGGAACAACAATCGTATTGTACTCAACCTTAGCGGGAGTCCCTTTTACCTGTTCATACGTCACGCTCTTAGAAGAATCGAGCCGGATGCGAACATCTCCTTTATTTAGGATGGTGTCACCAGCAAGCAAGGACAAATCTATCCTTTCCCCCTGTTCCATAAACAACACGGCACGAGGTGTTCCGGCTTCTATCTCCAACATCACTTCCGCCACAAGAAGGTCCTTTTTCTCCCGTAAATTTATCCATAAAATTCCACCCAATAACAAAGGCAACATCGCAGCTGCCACCCAGCGCCATACAGGCACACGCCTCCGGTTTATCCCCTCTCCCCGGTATTGCTTGATAGCCCGCCACATCTTTTCACGATCTGCCACCAGCTCATCCTTTTTCCGCATCCCGACCTCTCTCAACACACGCCTCACCCCGGTAAAATCCTCCTCCTTCCATATCCTCTCCCACTCGGCATCCCCCGGCTTAACCTTGCCCTCCAGTATCGCCCGTAACCAATCTTTTTCGTCCTTTGTACTCATAATCTCGTTTTTTAGAGTAAAGCCTTTTCATCCGGCTTTCCACACGTAAAGCGAGAAACAGATCAATTAGGGTGAAAAGAAATCGTGATTTTTTTAGAAATTTGTAATATTTCTTTTTTTTGCTCGTCGATAACTATGATAGCAACCAAAACCAGCACGAATCGCCAATCCCGTCATGCTCTCTCCCGCATAAGTCGAACCAGCCAATAATGCCTCCATCTCACGAAGGCGACAATCATTAATATAAGCCTTAAAATTCATCCCGTACGTGCGGTTTATAAACGTGGAAAGATACGTGCGATTGGTCTGTAACTCCCTGGTCAGATCCGTTATTTTCAATTCCGGATTCAAATAAGGCTTGTCTTCTTGCATATATTTCTCGAACCTTTCTTTGCTCAAAAGAGACGGCTTTTTGATAACCAAACTATCGTCGGAGAGACGCCTCTCACCAGGACACAAAACATAATTCCCCACGATAATATTATAGGATATAATCGAGAATTGTACTAACAAAATACCGATTGGAAGAAAATCGATCCAGTAACTTTTGGCAAAAAGAGGCTCTAACAATGGCATACATAAAGAAACGAGAAACAAGAGCAACACGCTTCCCAACCAACGCAAGGGAGGCTCTTTCATGTCTTCCGAGCGTTCCCGCATAACACGCCAGTAGCGGAACAGGCGCTTCAGCCCCAGCAAGGTATAACAAAAACAAAACAGAAACGCAACCATCAACTGGGAGGTGAAAAAACGAGTAAAATAAAAATAAACCTCCTCTATCGGGCTATCCACGGCTACGATCATCACCTGCACGTCCAAAGGCACGAAAAGGCTCCATACCAGAAGAGCGAACGGGATCATTACGGGTAACCCGTAATGTCGCATGGAAAAACGCTCGGAAGAGTCCACCCGTGTCAACCAAAAAGCAACATGATAAAAAGTCACGGACATCATGATAAACGAACAATAACACAAACTATTCAAATAAACAAAAAGGCGAGGTGACCACATGTACACGATCACGCAAGCCCAGCCAAAAGCAACCGAAAAATAGAAAAAGAATAATCCCCGTTTCAAGTAACGCTCTTCCTCCCGCACGCTATCTTTATAAGTAAGTATCATTAACAGGCAACAAGTTAGAGCCGAGATTACCGGAAACAGATTCGTGAGAATTGATATCCATGTTTGCATACTCATACATGCAAAGATATTAAAAAACGTACAATAATATTCTGTACAACAACCACTTTAATTATCATCATCCGTGCATTTCGTACAAGATTCGTACACTGCAAGCCCATATCGAACGATTTGTCATGTCATTTTTTCTCTCTTTTGAACGATTTGAACCGTCGATTTATATACTTTGCACATCCCAATCTTCTTCTTTAATCTATTTTTATAGGGAAAAATTTACTTTACAAACGATACCATGGATGACGAAAACTTATTTGAAATAAACCTTACCGATTGGACTTGGCGATGGGATTTTATCGATTTCTGGGCACAACCGTTAAGTCAAAGAGGTGTGAAACCCGAAAAAGACGATAACATACCCTCCCCGGAGAAAGATCAGTGATTTATCTTTTTCTTGATCAGCCCCCCACGCCAAAGTAATTACCGTTTCCATGGGAGAAAAGTTACAACCTATTTCCCCGCCTCTTTTTTGAAAAAAGAATTACACAGGATCAACATGAAATTCTTGTTGTGATCACCGAATTCGGATTTGATTTTCTTGTAAGCCACCTTTACTTGGGTCTTCACCGTATTCACGGATACCCCTAACTGTTCGGCCACATCTTTGTAACTCAACCCCTCGACACATCCTAGAATAAAAATTTCCTTGCACTTAGGGGGCAGGCTATCCATCACGACTTGCAGTCGCTTATACAATTCTTCAAGATTCTCGGAATCCTCGCTTGATTCCTCCCCGGAAGCCATCATTTCTCGTAGGTATCGCTGCTCCACCTCTGCGTGAAGCTTACGATCAATACAGGAATTCTTGACAGAACGACTCAGATAAGCGTAAAGAGAACCGGAATGGGTAATCTTCGCCCGATTCACCCACAAATAAATGAACGTGTCCTGCACGATGTCTTCCGCCTCCGCCCGATTCCCGACAAAACCTAACGCGTAAAGGTATAACCGTTCCGAGTAAGACTCGAAAAAAGAATTGAATGCACACCAATCCCCCTCCTGCATTTTCCGAAACAAAATTAACTCATCCTGCATAGGCCACCTTTCCTTATTGAAAGCAAAAATAATGATTCTCTTTATATTATTATACTCCCGTGTCGGGAAAATACAAGATTTCGATCACGTTTGCTTTAATCTCCGCCTGTTTTCAACTATGCCTTCTCTCTCCTCTCGGGACATCCGAACCTATTTCTCCATATAACAAATATACTACACGACACACCCATATTTCAAACATAACCGTATTAAAAATCAATTTAATCGAAGGTGAATGCTGGATGAATGCAGGATGAATGCTCCGTGGTCTAAATGAACTTATAATCGAATCTCTATGAAATCACGAGCAAAGATAGCTTAATGCCATAGCAGTACCCGTCATTTCACAAGGTAATAATCTCCCATGTCCCATTCCACACCCTTTCATCCCCCTTTCATAGCCCTTCCACCATACCCGAGAAAGGAGGAGAAAAGCCTGAGATAAGTATTACGGAAGATTATTACCTATATATATACCAAGTATTTCAATGGGTTTACCTTAAAAATACATAGACTCGCCATCAGTACCCAATATTTATTCCACCGAAGAGTTTCAAAAGAAATCAGAATCGTTTATATTTGCATCACTATTAAGATAAAAGCTAAAAAAGAAGACATGGCACAGACACCATCTATTCCGAAAGGAACAAGAGACTATTCACCGGAAGTTATGGTGAAAAGAAATTATATATTCGATACGATCAAGTCCGTATTCAAACTCTATGGTTACTTGCCGCTGGAAACTCCGGCAATGGAAAATCTTTCCACCCTCATGGGAAAATACGGCGAGGAAGGGGATAAATTACTTTTCAAGATTCTGAACTCCGGAGATTTCCTGGCGTCTGTTACCAATAGCGAAGTAGAGGAACGCAATATTCCCCGGCTGACCAACAAAATTTGCGAGAAGGGACTACGTTATGACTTAACCGTGCCTTTCGCCCGATTCGTGGTACAACACCAAAATGAAATATCATTCCCGTTCAAACGCTACCAGATTCAACCCGTGTGGCGAGCCGACCGTCCGCAGAAGGGACGCTATCGCGAGTTCTACCAGTGTGACGTGGATGTCGTGGGAAGTGATTCTTTACTGAACGAGGTGGAATTGGTACAAATCGTGGACGAGGTGTACAAACGACTGAAAATAAATGTACGCCTGTTGATCAACAACCGAAAAGTGCTGGCCGGAATTGCCGAAACGATCGGCCACCCCGACAAGCTGGTTGACATCACCGTTGCCATTGACAAAATGGACAAGATCGGTGCCGAAAACGTGAATGCCGAACTCCGGGAAAAAGGAGTGTCAGAAGAGGCCATCGAGAAATTACAGCCGATTCTACACTTGGAAGGTTCCAACGAGGAGAAATTGACCCGCTTACAAGAAGTCCTGAAAGGCAGCGAAACCGGATTAAAAGGAGTTGCAGAACTTTCTACCGTATTCCGTTATTTGAATCAACTGGATATCCAAACAGAAATAAAACTCGACTTGACACTTGCCCGCGGTTTGAGTTACTACACCGGAGCCATCTTCGAGGTAAAAGCCAAGGACGTGGAGATCGGGAGTATCACCGGGGGGGGGCGTTATGACGACTTGACCGGTATCTTCGGGATGAAAAATATGTCGGGTGTCGGTATATCTTTCGGAGCCGACCGTATCTTCGACGTGATGAACCAACTGGACATCTTCCCCAAAGATTCCACGGCAACCACCCGTGTACTTTTCGTGAATTTCGGGGAAAAAGAAGAGGCTTTCTGTCTTCCCGTACTGAAAACCTTACGGAACGCAAGAATCAATTCCGAGATATACCCGGAAGCCGCCAAGATGAAGAAACAAATGACTTACGCCGATAAAAAGAGTATCCCCTATGTGGCCTTAGTCGGTGAAAACGAGATAAACAATAACGTGGTCACGCTGAAAAATATGCTCACCGGAGAACAAGAAAGTGTAGCCGTTTCCAGCTTGGTTGACAAACTTAAAAGCGAGAATTAAAGTATGCAACTATACCGCAAAGAACAACGCCCGCTGAAAAGCCACGGATTTGATGTTAGATTCCCGTGACCGGGAAGTGGTTTATAAAATTTGTAAGATTCATAAAGTTGAACCTTACAAACTCGCGAGGCAAAAGCCTCACTCGTGTGTGTGCAATTTAAAATCTAAAATTTAAAATCTAAAATCCAATGACTCATTATATAACCCCAGAGAAATTAACTTTCGAGCAGATCGAAAAAATTTTAACTAAGAAGTATAAATTAGCTTTATCAGACGAGAGCAAGAAACTGATCAATGATTGCAAGGCTTACTTGGATCATAAAATCGCAACTTCTGACAAGCCTTTGTATGGAATCACAACCGGGTTCGGTTCTTTGTGTAAGATTTCCATCTCACAAGAAGATTTAAGCCAGTTACAAGCTAATCTGGTCATGTCTCACGCTTGTAGCTTGGGAGAACCCGTACACAAAGATATTATCCGTTTGATGTTGTTGCTCAAAGCTCACGCTCTTTCTTTGGGAAAATCCGGGGTACAACAAGTGACCGTGGAACGTATTATCGATATGTTCAACCATGACGTTCTTCCCGTGGTGAAAGAGTTGGGTTCTTTGGGTGCATCCGGGGACTTGGCCCCACTGGCAAACTTGTTCTTGCCGTTGATCGGAGAGGGTGAAGTATTCTACAAGGGAAAAATCTATCCAGCAAAAGAAATTAATGCCAAATTCGGCTGGGAACCCATCCAACTGGGAGCTAAAGAAGGATTGGCTTTGTTGAACGGTACTCAATTCATGAGTTCTCACGCTGTTTACGCTTTATTGAATGCCTTCAAAGTGGTAAAATATGCTGATATTATCGGGGCTTTATCACTGGAAGCATACGACGGACGCATCGATCCGTTCTTACCGCAAATCCATGAGGCTCGTCCTCATCCGGGACAAATTGAAACGGCTCGTAATATCCGCACCTTACTGGAAGGTTCAGAATTCCAGAAAATGGAAAAGACTCACGTGCAAGACCCGTACTCTTTCCGTTGTATGCCTCAAGTACACGGGGCTGTGAAAGATACCGTGGCTTACGTGGCATCTGTCGTTGAACGGGAAATCAACTCGGTAACCGACAACCCGACTATTTTCATGGAAGATGATTTGATTATTTCCGGTGGTAACTTCCACGGCGAACCGCTAGCTCTGGTATTAGATTTCTTGAGCATCGCTATCGCCGAATTGGGTAGCATCTCTGAAAGACGGGTATACCGTTTGATTGCCGGAGATCGTAAAACTCCTGAATTCCTCGTTGCCAATTCCGGCTTGAATTCCGGTTTCATGATCCCGCAATACGCCGCTGCTGCTATCGTCAGCAAGAACAAGCAGTTGTGCTCTCCGTGTTCCGTGGACTCCATCCCGTCATCCAACGAGCAGGAGGATCATGTCAGCATGGGTGGTAACGCCGCAACCAAAACAGTGAAAGTGATCGAGAACGTGGAAAGAGTGCTGGCTATCGAATTAATGAATGCCGCGCAAGCCATTGATATGCAACGGCCGACGAAAACATCTGCATATTTGGAAAACTTCTTGGCCGAATTCCGCACGATCGTACCATTCAACAGCCAAGACCGGGTGATGTACCAGGACATCGAGGCTGCCGTTGAATTTTTGAAACAAGGTTTGGAAGAATATAAGAAAAGAGGAAATAATTAATTGACTCTTTGACTGATCGATCAGGTACCCCGGAAACGGGGTACCTTTTTTATTTTCCGAAAATTCGGTCTTTTATGTAACTTTTAATCTTTTCAACTGTCTTAGTATTGTAAGTGAGTTTGAATGATGGATAAAAATGAATTTATATCTCTGGTACTTCCTTTAAAGGATCGGTTGTTTCGGGTGGCTTGGTGTATTCTGCGAAGCAAAGAAGATATTGTTCAGGATGTAATGCTGAAGGTGTGGAGGGATGAAAAAGGAAAGGTTGAAAATCTGGCAGCTTATTGTTACACCATGGCCCGGAATCTGGCTTTAAACCGATTGGTCTTGAAAGACAATCGGAGCAAGGAGTTGGAAGGGGCATATGAACAGGAAGTGCAGGAACAACCGTTGGAAAATATAATCCGTACCGAAAAGATGAAGTTGTTATATCGGATGATTGACGGATTACCCGGTTTACAGCGGGATGTCGTCCAATTGAGAGATATGGAAGGACTGAGTTATCGGGATATTGCGAAAACTTTACAGGTGACGGAAGAACAGGTGAAAGTGAATTTATTCCGGGCCAGGAAAAAAATTAAAACATGGATTTTAAACATGGAGAATTATGGATTATG
>ENA-OURQ01002490-OURQ01002490.1-human-gut-metagenome-genome-assembly--contig:-NODE-2490-length-13599-cov-15.031970_pt1 | contig 13599 bp, 8 predicted proteins | sample MGYA00242105_ERZ508999 | MGnify/ENA primary metagenome ERZ508999 (study PRJEB26280, sample SAMEA2338771) | human gut metagenome | biome: human gut; feature: human-associated habitat; material: faeces...
CGATTCCTCACAATCTATAAAGGTAAGTGTACAGCGCGGACGCGGCGCAAATCAGAAGATTGCCCGCCCACATAACCAACTGCGGCAGCGCAATCGGGCTGATCAGGAATGCAACGGCGGCAGAAGCTGCTGCTTCCCCATAGCAGCCATCCAGCAGCGCCAGCATAGCAGCAACACCGCCGAGGAGAGACAACAACCCCCCAAAAGCTCCCACAACTCCATACAGGAGATTGAGGAGAAAGCCCGCTGCAAAGAGCACCAGCACGACCGGCACCGCAAGGATTCTGAGAATCCAGAGTAAAGCGACATTTTTTCTAAGTTGAATCAGCATAATTTCCACCTCCACCCTCATCATACAGGAATGATTTTATTTTGCAAGGCTGTCGATTTACCGTTCCAATTCATCATCCGATTGAATCAGTGCATCTTCCGGTTCTTCTTCCAATTCTTCCGCTTCGCCCTCAATGATGGGTGCATCATTGCCCACATTCAGCAGGGCATCAAGCTCGGCAAGGCGGGCACTTTTATCGCTCAGTTCCTGCTCCTGCAAGAACGGCTGCTTCAGTTCTTCCTCTGCATTGGTAAGCTGTTTTGTAAGCTGTTCCAGACTGCCATGCAGTCGGTTCAGGTCCTGTGGCAGAGCAGAAACTACATTTTGGAAGCGAATCATGTTGCCGGCAGCATCACTACCCAGTTCTGTCGTGTGCGTTGCCTCGCCAACAAGGTGGGCATGGAATACCTTTTCCAGCGGTTTATATTCGACTGTGATTTCAAAGCCTGCATAGTGACCTACCGGCACAGGTTTCGTTGCCCGCACTGCTGCACCGACAAGCCCCAGCAGCGCCTTACCTGCATCCTCGCGCTTATCGTAGGTTTTCCCGTCCAACTCGATAGAAAAGATGAGCTTTTTATCGGCATCGTAAGACTGGTGTTCTTTTGCTGTCTGAATATCCTGCTCAAATGCACGGATTCGATGCTCGGTTCCTTTGATTTGGCGCGGGAAAGCCACGGCTATCGCATCTTCCAATCGGTAATGCTGGCTGGTGTAGGCAGCTTTCAGGGTCCGCAGCCGCGCCACTTGAATGTCCAAGTCCATCTTTTCTTTGATCATGGGGTTACCCGCTGCCAAAGCCTTGACTTCGGCATAGGTGAGCGCAGCTTCGTCCAGATCCTCGCAGCTGCGGGCTGGGGATTTTGACGTCATAATTTGCGAAATAAACTTCTGTTTATTCTCGACAAGCTGCCAGCTGTACGAATCAAAAGTTGACTCTGTAACGTAAATAAATATTGAAACTTCCTTGTTCAGGTTGCCTTGACGGACCATGCGTCCGTTGCGCTGGGCAATATCAGCAGGTCGCCATGGGCAGTCCAGATGGTGCAACGCAATAAGCCGTGTCTGTACGTTGGTACCAGCGCCCATCTTCTGGGTGCTGCCCATCAGGACGCGCACAGTGCCATTTCTGACTTTTCCAAATAGTTCGGCCTTTTTTGTTTCGGTATCCGCATCATGGATGAACTGCACTTCCTCTTTGGGGATGCCCTTGGCAACCAGCTTATCGCGCACATCGTTGTATACGTCAAAGCCGTCCTCCTTGGGGGTGCTGAGGTCACAGAAAATCATCTGAGTGGATCGCTGCTCCTTGGTCTTTTCCCATATCTCATATACCTTATCCACACAGGCGTTGGCCTTGCTGCCGGGGTCATCCGGCAACAAAGGGTTCATGAGCCGCTGGTCCAGTGCAAGTTTTCTGCCGTCATTGGTGATGCGCAGCATATTATCTTCCGTGGGCTGCACTTTTCCGCTTCGGACCTTTTCGGCGCGGTCTGCCAAGCCTTTGACCATTCTTTTCTGGACTTCACTTGGCTGTAACACCACATTGGTTGGCTTGCCGCCCACCAGTTCCGGCACCGGCAAATGCAGCATATCGGCGGTCTGAATGTCCGCAGACATCTTAAAAAGGCTCATCAGTTCCGGCAGATTATAAAATCGCGCGAATCTGGTTTTTGTGCGGTATCCTGTACCAGTTGGGTTAAGCTCAATCGCTGTAATGCTTTCCCCAAAGGTCGATGCCCACGAATCGAAGTTGAGCAAGCCCTCTTTTTCCAACAAGCCCCTTTGCAGATAGCGCATCATGACATACATTTCTGTCATGGAATTGGAAATAGGAGTGCCGGTCGCAAAGACGATGCCGTGCCCACCGGTCACCTCATCAAGATACATACACTTCATCAGCATATCACTGCTTTTCTGGCTTTCTGTCTGGGAAATGCCCGCAACATTGCGCATTTTGGTGGCAATCATGGCGTTTTTGAAATAATGTGCCTCATCCACCATCAGGCTGTCCACGCCCAGATCCTCAAAGGTGACGACGTCATCCTTGCGCTGCTGGTCGTTGAGCTTGTCCAGCTTTTTCTTGAGCTGCTTCCGTGTCCTCTCCATCTGTTTGATCGTGAAATTCTCGGCGCGGGAGCTTTTCAAAAGTGCGATTTGGTCAATGACGTCATCAATCTGCCTTTGCAGGTACATATTCTGGCGTTCAGCCGAAAGCGGGATTTTCTCGAACTGACTGTGCCCGATAACGATGATGTCATAGTTGCCGGTCGCAATGCGGGCGCAGAATTTCTTGCGGTTTTCCTTTTTGAAATCGGTTTTCTTTGCTACCAGAATTTCCGCGTTCGGATAGAGCAGGAGCGCTTCGGATGCCATCTGTTCGGTCAAATGGTTGGGAACAACGATCAGCGTTTTATTGCAAAGCCCCAGTCGCTTTTTCTCCATGGCACTGGCCACCATTTCATACGTCTTGCCCGCACCCACTTCGTGCGCCAACAGGACATTGTTGCCGTACAGCACATGGGCAATGGCGTTCAACTGGTGCGGGCGAAGGGTGATTTCCGGGTTCATGCCCGGAAATTTCAGGTGACTGCCATCGTACTCGCGGGGACGCAGCGCGTTAAATTTTTCATTGTAGATGGCGACCAATCGCTGGCGGCGTTCCGGCTCCTTGAAAATCCAGTCTTGGAACTGCTCACAAATCTGGCGCTGCTTTTCCTGTGCAGCCTGCGTCGCCTCCTTATTCAGCACCCAAGAAACGCTTCCGTCAGCCGCCGTAACTTTATCCCGAATTTGGGTAGAACGCAGGTTCAGGGCGTTCTCCGCAATCAGGTAGGCGTTGGCGCGGTTCGTACCGTAGGTCACCGTTGCTTTGATATTGCCGTCACCAAATTTCTTGTTGGTAATGGCCCAGCTGCCTGTATACGCAGCGAATTCCACTTTGACCATCCGCCGTGTATAGTAGGGCGCATCCAATAGTTCCTCCAAAAACTGCTGCACATACTCTGCGGGAATCCAAGTAGCGCCAAGGCGGACGCTGATTTCACTGGCTTCCAAGTCCTTGGGCTGTACTTTTTCAAGTGCTGCCACATTGACTTGAAACTGAGGATCATTCGTTGCCACCGCTTTTGCTGCCTGCAACTTTTCGCGGACATTACCTGACAGGTATTCATCCGCAGGCAGGTAGATAGGGTTGCCATCGGTATCGACCTTTACGGGGTCACGGAAGATAATGCCGGTCAGATCGTTGATGACGGTTTCGGTGGTTTTCCCGGTCAGCTGGGACATATACCCCAAGTCAACGTGTCCCTGCTCGGAGAGACTGAGCGCCAGTGATTCCTCTGCGGTATCTACATGATCAACTGCCTGTGCGGGGCGGATCGTCCGTTTGGTGAACATATCCGTCTTGCCCTTGAAGTTTCCCTCATCGTCCAGATCTTCCAGCGAGCAGAGCAGGAAATAGCCCGAATCCTCGCGGAATGCGGTTGCCGTGCCACGGCTGTTGATAAGCCCATATTTCTTGCGGTAGGCATCGTATTGGTCGTTCAGACGGGCTTGCAGCTTTTGAATATACTCATCCGGAAAGTTTTCCAGCTGGGCATCGATCAGCTCACGGCAGGTATCCCGCAGGGGCACCAGTGCGCGGATGCGGGCTAACGCGGTCTCTCCGCCCTTTACCACACGCATCTTGGAATTTTCGCGGTAGTAAATGACGTCATCCTTTACCGTATAACTGAAATTGCGCACATTGGGGTCCGCATCAATGGTGCCGCTTTCTTCTTCGGCATATTCCTGTTCGTCCACCAATGTGTACTCGGCGTGTAAGGTAGAAAGCGCTGCATCCAGCTGCTCCGCCAGCGGGCTTTGCTCATTCGGCACACAGGTAGAGCGCATTCCGTAGGGACCGCTGACCATCTGCATTTCACCGCAGACCATTTCTGGGTGGTCGATGAAATACTGGTTCAGCGGGATGCCGTTTTCTGTTTCTCCAACGTGTATCCACGGCGCGTCCTGCTCCAAGACTCTGCCGCGCTTTTGCAGAAACAGAATGTCGGAGGTCACTTCCGTACCGGCATTGCTCTTGAACGTGGTATTGGGCAGGCGTACTGCGCCGATCAGGTCGCACCGGGCGGCAAGATATTGGCGCACGTCCTCGGATTTCTTATCCATCGTGCCGGAGGTAGTGATGAACGCCATAACGCCGCCGACACGCAGTTTATCTACCGTCTTGGCTAGAAAGTAATCGTGAATTTGGAAGTGCAGTTTATCATACCGGCGGTCGCTGACCTGATACTGTCCAAACGGTACATTGCCGATGGCAAGGTCAAAGAAGTTGTCCGGCAGGTCGGCTTTTTCATACCCTGTAATTTGGATTTTTGCTTTCTGGTAAAGCTGCTGTGCGATACGACCGGACAGGCTGTCCAACTCCACGCCGTACAGCTTGGCATTGTGGGTATCGAACTTGCTGTGCCGATGCCCGAAGAACGCACCAACGCCCATGCTGGGTTCCAGCACATTGCCGCCCACACAGCCGATATGCTCCAATGCGCGATACATAGCATGAATGACCGCAGGCGGTGTGTAAAAGGCAGTCAGCGTGGATTCCCGCGCGGCGGCGTATTCATCCTCGGTCAGTAGGGTTTTCAGCTGCTCATATTCGGTATGCCAGTTATCCTTGCCGGGGTCAAAGGCATCTGCCAGACCACCCCAGCCAAGATAGCCAGCCAGAATATCCTGTTCCTGCTCGGTCGCAGGGGCACCACCGGATGCCATGCGCTGCTCGATTTCTTTCAGCGTGCGGATGGCCTGCTCATTGGCAGCGAACTTTGCTTTTGCGCCTTCCGGGATGGCAGGTTCATACGGTGCAAGGTAGTTCGTGCGGTCATACTCGGCAGGTTCCTCACGCGCGGCAAGGCGGTCTACATCCTGCATGACCTGCGATACGAAGGTGGATTCCTCCGGTGTGTCTGCGCTGATTTCCGGTTCCTGTTCCTCGATTTCGTTGATGTCCACTTCCATCAGTGAATCAAAATCGAGTATTGAGAGAAATTTTCTGTTCATTTCTTCCAAAGAAGAAAACTTCTCTTGTGCGTACAGGGTATCGTCCACAAACTTGCTGATGGTGCAATGCTCCAGATCCGCATTGACCTGAATCGTATGCTGCTCGTCCTCGGTGGTGGTGTAGCCAAGGCCGATTTGGGTAAGGTCGGAGAAATCCGGCTGTGTGATTTCAAACTCATCCTTGAGGTAGTCCTCGATATAGGAGAGAGCCTGTTCTCTCTGCTCCTGCACCAGAGATTCACGCTGCTGCTCCGATAACACCATGCCGCCGTTGCGGGGATTGGCGTCCAATAGCTGTTGGAACTGTTCTCGGCTGACGGCGCGGCCTACCAGCGGGAAATCTTCATTGCGCAGGTGAACATCAAATTGTCCGATACTTTCTACGGTGAACCGCTGGTCATTTTCAAGGTAAACGGTGCTGCCCATTTCGCAGACAGGTTTCTGGTCAGGGATGGGCGGCGGCAGAGGCTTCGACTCTGTCTGCCTGTTTATCCATGCAGGCATCTTCTCGCGCTCTGCATCCGTCAGGTAGCGGTCCATCCGGACAAGGTATTCCAGCCGCTTGCCGACCTCTTTCCACTTGAGCTTTTTCTCATACCGCAGGTCATCCTTGAAATCGTAAAGGATGCTGAATCCTTTACCGTCAAAGTTCACGAAGCCGCTTCCACCGTCAGCAAACGTCCAAGAGAAACCACCAATGCCGTACTCTTTTTTGAGGAAAGCAACGGTTTCCTTTTCCGTTTTCTCCTGCTGGAAATGGTTGTAGATGCGGTACTTGCCGCCCTCAAAGACGCTGCCTCTTGTAATGATGACGTTCACGTCATCTTCCGTTATGTGACTGCCATCGTCCGGTTGGGGTTCTTTGTAGTGGTAAGTGGGCAGGGCTGCTTTGATTTTTTCGTCCTGTTCTTTCTCAGAATAGATGTCGTCCACTTCCAACGTGCCCACTTCATCGCCACGAGAAGCATTTTCCGGCAGGTCAAAGGACAGCTGCTCGTCCTGACTGACAGCTTTTTTCGGGTCAATGGCTGCGATAAGTTCGTGGTTATCGACCAGTGCAGAGATAGCAGCAGTAACGCTATGCCACGACAGATGCGATTCCGCTCTGCGGGTCAGGTAGGACCCCTGCCAGACAAGCAGACCATTGCTTTCTTTATAGAATCCAACGCGGGTATCATCTTCCAGCAGAAGCTCCGTAAACACAACCTTGTAGCTCTCGCGGATATAGCGAAGTCGGTCGATCAGCAGCGGTGTTTTACTGAAAAAGGAAAGGATGTCCGCATTGGAAGCGCGCGAGGTCGTATCTGCTTTCAGCAGGGACGGCAGCAGTTCTGCCGGAAATTCGGGCAAAGAAAAAGCGGAGGGCGATGGTTCGCTCTCCGCAGCTGCGGGTTCTTCCGTTATTCTTCGTACAGCATCGGAAGGATCATTTCCTCCGCCTGCTGCTTCAGGCTGTTGCACATCTGCGCCCAGCCCAGCGGGTTTGTCTTGCGGTCGGGCATCTGCGCTTTCTGCATCAGGTCGTGCAGCGTCTTGTCCACCATCTGCTGTGCGTCCAGCCCCATCTTGCGGCAGCTCGGCAGCAGCGTTCCCTCCAGCATCATCTGGTCGCACAGGTTCGGCTCGTTCTGCTCCAAGTAGTCCAGCCGCATTCTGCCGTACCGGTTCAGGTTGGTTTTCTTGGCTTTCGGCAAGCTCAGGTTCGGAATCTGGTATCCGATCACGTTCGTGTACATCATCTGTGACAGCCTCCTCTCGACTGGTCGTTTGTGTGGGTGATTGAGTATCTGTATTATGCACTGGTTCAGCCTGAATTGCAACACTGTCGCGGGCAAGCTGCATAACTTCGTGCCCAAGTTCATCCAGCAAAGGTTCTGCTGCTGCCTGCACATAGCCGCCCAAGCAGAGGGAGATTCGGCTGGTATCAAACTGGGTGACATTCTGGAAAGCCGGAAAATCTTCTTCCCGCACCGGGATACCCAAACGGATGCAGATCATGTACAGGGTGCTTTGTGCAGCGAGTTCCTGCAAGATGAACCGCTGATCTTCCGGGTGGCTCCAATTCAGTGTGCTGTCCTCAATGGAGCCTGCCATGACACGATTGGCGCGTTCCGACAGGGAAATGACTTGCTCGGTTGCCCGATCCATCAGGCTGCCCACGGAGTTGACCTGCATAAGAAGTGGCCGGATGGCATCTGTCACTTCCCATGGGGCAGCAGCTTTGTCGCCGGTAAGAACAGTATCTGTCATGGAGAACACTCGTTTGGCAGTGGGCACACCCTGATGGCGTTGCAGGATGATGATGCTTTTACTGCCGTACATGACCTTGCGGTGTGCCTGTTCATTCCAGTACTGCATGGTAGCGCAGGCGGTGGCATCGGGGCGCTGGGCGTGGATCAGCAGCTGGTTGAGGTAGGTGGTGTGGTAGTTATGCGCTGCCGTATACAAGAACCCCCGCCAGTTTTCCGGTGAGGCTGTGACCTGTGTAGCGGTCTGCTGTGCCAGTTGGAAAATATCTTGTGGATTTGGCATTGCTTCACCTTTCCGGTTCGTCCTGAACCTGTTCTTTTTGGCGCTGGGCTTCGACTTCATGCAGTTCCGGCAGTAGGTGGCTCACATCCTTGAAGCCAATACTGTCCACATAGTAGGCAGTCTCTTTTCCGTTTTTCGTTGTGACCACAATATCACTGGTTGAAAGAGAACACATATGATAGCGCAGCGGACGATTCGGGGCATTGAACTCCTGAAAGCATCTGTCCAAATCGTAATCCGCAGGAAGGTTTGCTATGTAGACGCTGCTGTAATCGGCTGCATGGATGCGGCTTTCGGAATAGGCATAATTCATAAAGCGATATTCGCAGCCGCCCTTTGTAATTTGATAGATTTGGAGCTTATCCAGATTGTCGCCCGGTTGGGGGTGCTCAGGAGTAACGTAACAACCGAATTTAAAATTTGCGTCTGCATACTGCTGGATATGGCAGCCATAGTGCCCGACATAGGCATGGGTTACGTCAATGTTCTTTACCTCTCTGAGCCATTTGGTTCCGTCCGCATTTGTCTCAATCACGCGCTGCCCGTCACGCACCTGAAATAGTTCCCGCCCATCTCGGTTAAAGAACCGCGTGAATTGCAACCCGCTGCATAGCTCATGTGCGTAAAGCCATTCTGTAATGTGCATATCCTTTTCCACCTGTACCCATGTATAACCATCCCGCTGGGTATAGGTATGCGGGCGGACCCTGTCCACGCCGATTACTTCTACAAGTTTCTTAGCCATTTTGGGGATTTGTGCATCATTACCGTCTGCGTAGGGGCCGCGATAATCATCGCACAGGTAATTGACACCATTTCGCACCTGTATGATTGCAACCGCTCCGTCCGGATTCTGACGATCAACACCTACCACCAATCGTGCATAAGGGAATCTTGCCCGTTCATTCCAAGTGCGCTCGTTGTTATAGGGCATTTCACGCAGTTGGTGATAACGTTTTTCCAAATCTGCGATATTATCAAAAAATTCCGTGGGTGTTTGCTTTTCAAATTTTTCCGGAAACGCACGGGTCATAGCATCCGGAATCAAGTAATACCGATACTCTGCCATATCAGCGCTCCTCCTCATGTGCTTGCTCATGCGCCATCTGTCGAAAATAGCTTTCCAGAATTTTCAAGATGCGGTTTTCCATCTGCTGCTTGGTGCAGCCGGTCGGAAAATACTGCGCCACCTTGCTGACGTTGATGTTCAGCACCGGTTCACGCGGCGCAACGCTCGGTTTCTGTGCCGACATGATTTCTTCCAACTTGTCCAGTGTTAGGGTTCCTTCTTTGCTGGCTACTTTCAATTTCTGTGCTTGTGAGAGGGATGGGGTGCAGTCCTGCGCCTCGGCATAGTCGAGGAAACTCTGCTGCTCGTCCGGGGTCAGGTAGGATAGCTCAACTGCAGGGTTGAATTTCAGGGTGTTGGAATCGACCTTTTTCTGGAGTTCAGGGATTAGCTCGTTGAGACGGATGTAGCGGAAAATTTGCTTAGGACTTTCTCCAACATCTGCACCGATTTGTGTCGCGGTTTTTGCTTCAGGGAAATGGGTGTCAAGTTGACACCCATTTTCTTTTCGCCGCCCGGCAGATCGTTTCATCGCTTCATTTTTCATTTTCAGCGCTCTTGCTTTTTCCATCGGACTGATATGCTCTCGCTGGATATTGGCATCTACCATGTCGATGATGGCTTGGTCGTCATCAACATCCCGCACCTGCACTTTGATTTTGTCCAGCCCTGCAAGCTGCGCGGCATGGAAGCGCCGATGCCCGGAGATGATTTCATAGCCACCCTCGGCGCGGGGGCGCACGGTCAGGTTTGTAAGTACGCCGTTTTCCTTGATGCTGTCCACCAGCTTCTGCATATCTTCATCGTCTCGCACCTCGAAAGGGTGATTGACGAAAGGATGCAGTTCAGAAAGCGGTACTTCCGTTACTAGGTCGCCGCTTTCTCGTTGGCGGTCAGCCTCTGAGGAAAACATATCAGCGATCGCGGGCATCTTCATCGCGTTCATAAACTTGTTCTTCGCGGCCATGACCTAATACCTCCTGCGTAAATTCAACGTATGCTCTTGCGCTGCTGCTTTTGGGTTCGTACAGGATAGTGGGTGCTGCAAACGCCTGACTTTCCTGCACTTTGACGTTATAGGGGATTTCCGTAGTAAATACATGGAGCGTTCTCCCATACTTGGCGCGGACATCATGGGCATAATGCTCTGAGACTTTCGTATGCTGGGTCATCGTCAGCAAAACGCCCCTGATATGCAGTCCGGGGTTGATTTTGCGCTGCACGCTGGAAATCGAATTTGTCAGCTGCGACATACCAACAACCGAGAACGGCTGCGCCTGCATCGGGATAATAACCTCGTTGGCAGCGGACAGCGCGTTTGTCAGTAAAAGTCCTACGGAGGGAGAGCAATCAATGATGCAGTAATCATACTGGCTGCTGTACTGCTCCAGACAAGTTTTCAGCAGCACCTCACGACACATCATGGTGCCCATTGCCAGCTCAAAGCTGGCCAGCCGGAGATTGGACGGAATGAAATCCACCTGTGGTGCAGAATCATCCGTGCGCTTGCTCTGATAAACGCACTCTCTGTGGGAGAGGGGCTTTTCATAGGCAACCTTCATCAGAAGCTCTGTGATTGTCTGTTCAAGGTCCTGCTCAGGCGGGATACCGCAGTAGCAGGACAGATTGCCCTGCGGGTCAAAGTCCACCATGAGTACGCGGTAGCCTTGCTGGGTAAGGGCAATGCCTAAGTTATACGCGGTAGTCGTTTTGCCCGTACCGCCCTTCTGGTTTGCGATAGCAATAGTTTTCATCTGGTTTCCTCCAAAATATCATCCAAGCTGATACAGTGCTTTTGGTATTCCTGCGTGACCTGCACCAACGTGTCGTTATAGTCCTTGCCGATAGGCGGCGGGCGGTCTTCCACGGTTTTGCCGCTGCACTCCAAGTGCTTGATAATGTCCTGCGTTCTGGTTCTACCGGCTTCGTCATTATCAAGGCACAGGACAATGTGGGTTATGTTCGGGTAGTATGTAAGAAACGCGTCCAGTGCAGCGTAATCCGTACCGCCCAGCGCCAGATAGTGAATGCCGCGCCAATTTCCGGTGTGCTGCATGATTTTCAGTGATGCGCCTGACATGGCATCTATGGGCGCTTCGTACACTTCCACCGTGTCGGCATTGGCAGCAGCTTCGATGTAGAACGGATATATCTTCTTGCTGCCGGGAATATCACGGCGAAACTTGATTTGCGAACAACCGCGCAAGCTGCCACCTTTGGGTTCACCGTTTCCATCGCGCCCGACAAATACGCAATTCGGATGATACTTGAAGCTCGTCTGATACAGGATTTTCTTTTGCTTACAGACCGTCAGAACATTGGGGTGGATGCAGCGCTTGCGCAAATAGGCAGTAGCTGCGTAGTTGTTTTTGTCCGGTCTCGGCAGCTTGAATTCCTTCGCCGGTTTCTTCTCGGCAGGGTGTGGGGGCGTTTTTACAGGTTGGAAAGAAGGACGGACACCGCCCTGTATCCGATTGATTTCCCGCACCGCTTCTACAAACGAAACGCCCTCGACCGCTATGAGATAGTTCAGCGCTGTGCGGCCGGTAGCTTTCGTTTTGAAGTACGTCCACGAACCATCCTCTGCAAAGGTCAACGAACTGTGCCCTTTGTGGCGGAATTGTCCGGGTCCTTCCGGTTTGAAGTTGTCCGGCTCGCACAGCTGCATATATTGGTACAGATTCATCTGCTTCGCTTGGGCGATTTCCTGCTCTGTTACACCGGGCATACTCTACCACCTATTCTGTTTTCCTAACTGTAATTTATATTCTCAGTATCACTATAATCAGTCTAATTATTATCAGTATTAGTTCCGTGTGATTTTCAAGAATCCAGAAGTGTGAAAATCACATATCAAGAATCACCTTTTTCACAGCTCTTGTCATTTATCGTTGCTGCGAAGTTTTTTACATAAATCAAATTCGGTCTACCAAGCCCCTGTCGCTTGCGCTCGATAAGCCCTGCCTGCTTTTCCAGTTCCACCATCAGGCGCGTGGCTTTCTGGTTGGCACAGTTCAGTGCATCCATGATTTCCTCCACGGTGAAGATAATGTAAACCTTGTTCTGTGCATCTAACCATTGATTTTTCAGCGACAAACTCATTCGATCCAGCAGAATCCCATACAGTACCTTGGCATCGGTGGACAGCTCCCTGAAGTTCGGCTCTGTAAATAGCGCTTTGGGTATGCGGTAAAAAGAGAACTGCTCGGCTTGAGCGCCGTAAAAATATTCGTATTGCATCTCACTTCTCCTGCCTAAAAATGGGTGCAGCTAAGAAGGCCCACAAAACTACATTTCGTAAGCTATTACATATTGTACTTTTTATTTATCTTTCCAGTTCGTCCTCACGCTGTGGGCGCTGGCGGCTGGAGCGCTTGTGCTCCCAATTCCGCAGCAGCGAAATGATGACATTCTGCATCTGCTGCGGTGTATAGTTGGATGGGAAGTACTGCTGCACATCAGACTGATTCAGAAAGAACTTTTGCCGTTGGTTCGGCTTTTCTTCTGTCAGTAGGGTATGCAGGTAATTCTCCGTCAGCGTTCCATTTCGGCTCATGTCTTTTAGTGTTCGAGACTGAACCAAAGACGGTGTAGCATCACACATCTCCATTTCTTCTTTGAGCCATGTCTGATGTTCCCCTGTCATATAGGAGATTTCGACCGCTGGGTTGAATGCAATGCGACCGTCATCGACCATTTGCAAGATGGATGGAATTAGATACGTCAAACGAATGTAACGATGTATTTGATTACGGCTTTCATCAACTTCTTTACCCATAGCATCAAGCGTTCTCAACTTTGTCCCAAGTTGGGACGAAGTTGCTTTTCCTTGATGTTTCATCGCTTCCATGCGCATTTTATAAGCAAACGCCTTCTCACTTGGCAACACATGCTCACGCTGGATATTGCTGTTGACCATCAGGATCGTGGCTTCGTCATCGTCTATGTATTCCACTCTAGCAGGGATGCTTTCGATGCCGAGTTCCTTACAAGCCTCCCACCGGCGATGTCCGCTTATCACTTCATAGCCGACACCAACCTTTGGTCTGACGATAATGGGCGTAATGATGCCGCTCTCTGAAATACTGTCTACCAATTCACTGAATTCCAGATCATGTCGGATATGGAACGGATGATTGGAGAATGGATGCAACTTATTTATTGGAATAGTTTCCTCTTTGCTTGCTCTGTAAGCAGGCGTTGTTTTCTTTGTCATGCTGCGTACTCCTGCGGTTTTTTGATAGCTCTTAAGTACCCCGATTTGACCCCAAAAATGTACCCAAAAATCGTATACTTTTTGCCGAAAATGTACCCAAAGGGCATTTTTGCATAAAAAAAGCCCCTAATCACTGTAGTACAGCGATTAGGGGCTTGCTATGATCTATAGAACGACCTTAACCGTCAGGTCTTTCCATTGCTTCGGCCAAAGCACGCAGCCACGCGAATTTCGATAAGAACGAGCCTTATCGTAATCCACATTTAATTGTAAAAATCTACGTGATTCAAGAACGTGGATTTTTAATTGCTGCCTGAGCGGCGGCGAGGCGGGCGATGGGAACACGGTAGGGAGAGCAGCTGACGTAGTCCAGGCCAACGTTGTGGCAGA
>ENA-OURQ01002491-OURQ01002491.1-human-gut-metagenome-genome-assembly--contig:-NODE-2491-length-13599-cov-3.097386_pt1 | contig 13599 bp, 10 predicted proteins | sample MGYA00242105_ERZ508999 | MGnify/ENA primary metagenome ERZ508999 (study PRJEB26280, sample SAMEA2338771) | human gut metagenome | biome: human gut; feature: human-associated habitat; material: faeces...
CTGCTGGGCGGTCTGATGTATCCGGTTCAGCTCTTTGGCATGGAATTTGAACTGTGCCAGCAGGGGCTTGCGCTTCTGGCATTGATCCCCATCTGGCTGTACCGCGGCAGACAGGGCTACCACAGTAAACCATTCCAGTATCTCTGTTATGCATTTTATCCAGTTCATATGCTGCTGCTTGTGGTGGTACTGAATTTCATCAACCGATGATAAAATTTTACAATCCCCGCCATTCATGGTATCATAACAGGTAGTAAAATTGCCTGTGAATACCTTGAATGGCGGGGATTTCCGTCAGTCGGTTTACCGGGCTATCCGTCATGGTCTGATGCAGGCACATTCGATGCTTTTGGAGCCATTTTATGCATTTCATCTGACGATACCGGACAAGATGGTAGGACGTGCAATGACGGATCTGGAACGCCGGTTTGCGGTTTTTGAAGGACCGGTTCTGGAGGATGGACAGGCGATACTTACCGGCCGTGCACCGGTTTCATCCCTGGATGGATATCAGACAGAAGTAACGGCTCATACCAGTGGCTTAGGACAGCTTGTCTGTACCCTGGATGGATATGGACCCTGCCATAATGAGGAAGAGGTCATCGAAGCAGCCGGTTATGATCCGGATGCGGATTTGAAATACATCATGTCAACATACAAGGATGCGAATCCGCGTCACCCGGAAAACTTTTCTGCGGGCGATTAACAGAAATCATTATTGTATAATAAATAATAGTATATATGAATGTTGCGATCGTACAGGCACACTTGGAATGGGAGAATGTGCCGGTGAACCTGAAGCTTTTTAACAAGCGGATAGCGGCGATAGAAGGAGCTAACGTGATCGTTTTACCCGAGATGTTCGCATCGGGGTTTACCATGAAAGGGAAAGAGCGGGTGGCACCTTTTTACGAGGCTGTTTACCAGTGTATGCAGGAATGGGCCAGAGAAAAGGATGCGTTGATCATGGGATCGACCGTTTATTTCGAAGACGAGCATTACTACAACCGTTTGCTGGTGGCCTTTCCGGATGGTAAAATCTTGCATTATGACAAAAAGCATTTGTTCACGATGGGAGAGGAAAAAGAGCATTTTACGGCAGGGAATGAGTTGTTGGTGTTTGATTACCAGGGAGTAAGGATCGCACCGTTCATTTGTTATGATTTACGTTTTCCCGTGTGGAGTCGTAACACGTGTGGTTACGACTTGGCCGTGTACGTGGCCAACTGGCCGGAGGCAAGGAGGCAACCGTGGCAAATTTTATTAATGGCCAGGGCAATCGAGAATCAATGTTACGTCATTGGGGTGAACCGAGTGGGCGAAGACGGGGTAGGATTGAATTATTCCGGTGATTCGGCAGTTATTTCTCCTAAAGGGGATGTATTGGTTGCTTGTGAACCTTTTGCCGACGAGGTGAAACAGGTAGATATTGATTTGAAAGCTTTACGGGAATTTCGTGTGAAGTTCCCCGTGTTGGAAGATCGGGATGAATTTACAATTGAAGATTAATAATAATAGCTAAAAGTAAAGCATGAAAAGGATGTTTTTGGCAATAATCGGATTAAGTATGATGTTCGATTTAAGCGCGCAAAAGAAGGTTTTAACCATGGAAGAGGCCGTGGTAGGGTATCATTTATATCCCCGGTCCAAGTATATTCAATGGCAAGGCGACAAGAATCAGTTGACCTATCTGGACCGGGAAGGTTTGATGGGTGAATCTGTCGATAAAGGTGAAAAGAGTGTACTGCTCACAGTGGCGGAATTGAACAGGATCTTGGGAGCCGAATTGAGAGGATTTCCTAATTTTTCTTGGTTGGATGATAACACTTTGGTGATAGCTCGTCAAGGGAGTATCTACCATATTGATGTTGCTAAGAAACAAGTGAAACAGAAATTTACTTTCCCGAAAGGGGCTGCTAACGAGACTTATTCTAAAGCGGGTAATGTGTATGCGTACACGATCGATAATAACTTGTATTACATGGACGAGCGTGGGAATAGTTATACCGTTACTGCGGACGAGGACAAGAATATCGTGAACGGGCAGGTGGTTAGCCGGAATGAATTCGGAATTACGGGTGGTATTTTTTGGTCTCCGGACGGAAAGAAACTGGGATTTTACCGTAAAGACGAAAGTCAGGTAACGAATTTCCCGTTGCTGGACATCAATACTCGTACGGGTGAATTAAAGGAGATCAAGTATCCCATGGCAGGAATGAAATCCGAGTTGGTGAGTCTTGGGGTTTATGATATAGCTTCTGCTAAGACGACTTTTCTGGATGCGAATGATTTCGGCCGCGAACAATATTTGACGGGAATTACTTGGGCTCCGGAGTCTGATATGGTATATATTCAAGTGCTTAACCGGGGACAAAATCATATGCGTTTGAATAAATATGACGCATCAACGGGTAAATTGATCGCTACTTTATTCGAGGAAAAGTCCAATACTTACGTGGAACCGCAAAGCGGTTTGGTATTCTTGGCTAATAACCCGAAACAATTCATTTATTCTACGAATAACCGGGATGGTTTCATGAATCTTTACTTGCACGATGTGAACGGTAAATTAATTCGTCGTCTGACAGACGTGGATGCGGACGTGGAATTCGTGGCCGCTGATCCTGCCGGGAAATATGTGTATTATCTTTCATCGGAAATCTCCCCGGTGGAGAAACAACTTTTTCGGGTAGAGGTAAAAAGCGGGAAGAAAAGCCGCTTGACAACAGAAGAGGGGTGGCACAATATTACGATGAGTGGTGACTGTGCTTATTTCGTTGATAATTATAGTAGCATCAAAGTACCTCGTAACGTGGATTTGACGACTAATGCCGGAAAGGTTGTACATCGTTTGCAGGAAGTGGAGAATCCGAATAAGGATTATAATTTCGGGGAGATTACGTTGGGTAAGATTAAGGCGGATGATGGTAGTGATTTATACTATCGTTTGATTAAACCGATGGATTTTGACCCGAACAAGAAATATCCCGTGATTCATTACGTGTATGGTGGACCTCATTCACAGTTGGTAACCAATACATGGAATGCTTCCTTGCGGATGTGGGAAATGTATATGGCTCAACATGGTTACGTGGTATTCGTGATCGATAATCACGGTACGCCGAACCGCGGTAAGGCTTTCGAGGATATTATTCACCGTCAGTGCGGACAGGTTGAAATGAAAGATCAGGTGAAGGGAATTGAGTGGTTGAAATCTTTCCCGTGGGTGGATGCGAATCGTATCGGGGTTCACGGTTGGAGTTACGGTGGTTTCATGACCATTTCGTTGATTACCAATTATCCCGATATTTATAAAGTGGCCGTAGCCGGAGGTCCTGTAATTGATTGGAAATGGTATGAAGTGATGTACGGGGAACGTTACATGGATACCCCGCAGGAGAACCCGGAAGGATATGCTAAAACGAGCTTGATTGCCAAGGCGAAAGATCTGAAAGGTAAATTGTTGATCTGTCAGGGAGCAGTTGATCCGGTAGTGGTTTGGGAGCAAAGCTTGAGCTTTATCCGGGAGTGTATCAAGAATAACGTGCAGGTGGATTACTTCCCTTACCCGTGTGCAGAGCATAACGTGATGGGACGAGACCGGATTCATCTGATGCAGAAAGTGACGAATTATTTCGAGGACTACTTGAGGTAATTGAAAATGGAGAATTGAAAATGGAGGTGTGGTAAAATCATTTTGCCACACCTCTTATTTTATAGTATCTTTTCGTAGAGGCGGAATCTGTGTAGTCCGTAGTCTCCCAAGCCTAAATCAATCGTGTCGATATAATTGAAACCGAATTTTTCATACAGCTTGATGGCGGGAATGTTGTTCTCGTATACATCGAGCCGGATAGCTTTCATGTGTAGCTCTTTTCCCAACTCACAGGCAAAAGAGATCAGTTTTTTCCCTACACCTGCTTTCAGGAAATCGGGGTGAACCACGAGTGTGTGAATCACGAATATTTTGCTGTAATCCGATTCTATCCCCCAAAGTGCCTTCTTGTATGCTGGTTCCGAATGATGATTTAAAATGATTGAACCGATAATCCGTCCTTCCAGCCTTACCACGTAAAGGTTCTGTTCGTTAATCCCGGTTTCTGCGATTTGCCGAACGGGATATACCCCTTTGATCCATCCGGGATGATTTATATCCGAGTCTAGAAAATCATTTAAATCATCATATAGTCGTGCCAATTCATCGATATCTGCGTGTACACCTTTTTCAATAACCATTTTCGTCATTTTTAAATATACAGGCAAAGATAAATAAATTACTATCTTTGTACCGGATTTGAAAAGTCATTTTCAATTTTCATTTTTCAACTTTCAATTGTTTAGTCATGCGTATCGATATATTAAGTGTAGTGCCGGAATTACTGGAAAGTCCTTTAAATCACTCGATTATTAAACGGGCGAAAGAAAAGGGAATCGTGGAAATCCATATTCATAACATTCGGGATTGGTCGAAAGATAAACACCGGAAGGTGGACGATTATTCTTTCGGGGGTGATGCCGGGTTAGTGATGGCAGTTCAGCCTATTTTTGATTGTATCAACGAGTTGACTTCCCAGCGACATTATGACGAGATTATCTATACGGCTCCGGATGCTCCTGTTTTTAACCAGAAGACGGCGAACGAATTGTCGCTGAAAGAAAATATCATGATTCTTTGCGGACACTACAAAGGTGTGGACCACCGGGTACGTGAGCATCTGATTACGAGGGAAATATCCGTGGGTGATTACGTGTTGACGGGCGGTGAGTTACCTGCCTGCATCATGACGGATGCCGTTGTACGCCTGTTGCCGGGAGCCATGGGGGATGAAACTTCTGCCTTGACCGATTCTTTTCAAGATAACTTGTTAGCCCCGCCTGTATACACGCGTCCTGCTGAATTTAACGGGTGGCGGGTTCCGGAAGTCTTGTTATCCGGTAATCATGCCTTGATTGACGAGTGGCAGGAGCAACAAGCATTAGAACGGACAAGGGCTTTGCGTCCGGATTTGCTTGATGAATAGTTGTGGGCTTTGTGTGTAAATTCTACAGGACAAGATAAAACACAAGTCGGCAAGAGCTGCCCGTAACCTTGACACCATACAGAGAATAGTCTACGCTGTGTTTTCCATTTGGAAAGGACTGCGCAAAAAGCGGGCTGACAAAAGAAAGGGGATGGCTGAACTTATGAGACATGTATCAATGAGTTTTACCAGACTTTTGGCTTTCTTGGGCCAAAAATGAAAATAATAGCATTTTGAATAAGAGATAACGTGCTGATATACAGTATTAATCACTTGCCCAATTCGTGATGAGTTGGGTAAGGGATACTATGCCGTTATTTCTGTCTTAAATGAAAGAACCGTGTGCAAAGTGAAAAGTAAACCGAGAAATATACGGGAAAAAGGAGAGAAGAGACTATATTTGCCCTTTGTTATTTGCCCTTTGTTATAAGAAGATCTTGATTTATGAATACATTCAAATCCATAGACGACTTGTTGCGTGTCCTCGAAAGGGAGAAAGTCTTGATGAAGCAGATGTTTCAGAAAAGACCTTCGACTTCCTTGAAGTACGATTATGCCTTGGAGTTGACGGAGTATAAAGAGGAACGGGTCAAATACCTCATCGACTATGGTGTCATCAGGGATAGCGGGAATTTCTTGGAGATGGAGGACGTGTATCTCAAGTTCTTTGAAGAGGTGTTGCAGGTGAACGAGAGCATCAACGTATCGTTTGTGGACGACTATTTGGGAAGGTTGAATGAAAACATCGACTACTACTTGCAAGAGAACAACGAGCAACGGAAGTACAACTACCACAAAGAGGTGCGGCGGTGTTTGAAGAACATTGCTATGGTGACGGTACGTAATGTGATAGACTTGAAACGGAACATCGACAATACGTACAAGAACGAGCCGAACTATCCCATCAAACTTGCCAAACTGAAGAATCTCGATGAGAAGCGCAAGAATATTGCCCTACTGATTAACCGAAGTGAAGATATCATCGAAAACCAGCAGCCTGTGTTTTTCAAAGTGGCGATGGATACTCAGATGCGCACCGTGGTGTGTGATGTGAAGTTGCAGCTGAACGATGCTTACCACAACTTGATAGAGATTGAAAAGCAGATTATCCACTACTTGAACCTGATAGCTTATCAGAACCGCATTTTCGAGAAAGTGCGTCGCTTGAAGTATTTGCGCGACCAGTTCCTGTTGGAAGAAAAGAGCGACATCCGTCAACAACTGAGCTTGATGAACCCGGTGTGGATGGAACCACAGACCAACTACCGCATCAAACTGTCGGTGGACGAGTTGCGTACTTCTGCCACTGCACTTGAACTTATCAAGAAGGTTGTCTCGCGGCAGAAGAACTTGGTGAGAGGTCCGAAGAACATAGCCGAAGCCATTCCGCAAGAGTTCTTGGAAGCGGACAGTGAGATGTTGGATGCCGTCAACTTGCAGGAGGTGTACAATGCCTTTGCTGCATCGAGCAGCCACTTGTTCAGGTTTGTCATGAACTATCGCTACCACAAGGAGGTGGATACCAACGGAAAGATTCTCTACTTCTGCCAGATAGCGTCGCAATATGCCGATGGGTTGGATTTTACCGACACCTACGAAACGGATTGCGGGGTGGAGTATCCTTTAATCTATTCCAAATAACATTGCAAACGGAATGCTTATGAAATATACCGAAGAAATATTCAATATACTGAGCAAAGGAGGGTTTATCTCCTCCAACAGCGTGTCGCCTGCCGTGAAACGCTACTACGATGCCATTGAAGAAGAGTTGGCAGAATACTACGAGTACTACAAAGGAATCGGTTTCTACTTGGAAGGTGGCGATGGTTATTACCTGTTTACGCGGCGGGAAGCGAAGGTGGATTTGGAACGTAAGCTGGAAGCGGCAATGAAGTGGATAGACTACCTCAGTTTCCTGAAAACGTATGATGCCACGTTCGGTCCCGGTTTCAAGTTCCGTCCGGCAGACATCGAGGTGCAAATCAGTTGCCAGATGGAGTTGAAAGAGAAAGCCGCCAAACTATTCTCTGATAAGAAGAAGTACAACGAGGTGGTGGAGAAGCTGGTGGCGGAGTTGGAGAAGTCGGGTATGATAGAACTGGAAAACGAGCACGACAGTACGTATAAAGTATTAACCGCATTTCACTATATGGAGAACTTGGGGGATTGCATAACGATATCGGAGGAACTGAACGATGAGGTATCTCAATAAAGTGGTGTTTGTGAACAGTGCCCACGTGCCGTATGCGGAGGTGAAGGTGGACGGAAATGTGCACTTTATCGGTACGCAAGGGGTGGGGAAGAGTACGTTGCTGCGTGCCATCCTCTTTTTCTACAATGCAGACAAGATGCGCCTCGGTATTCCGAAGGAGAAAAAGAACTTCGATGCGTTCTACCTGCCCTTTGCCAATTCGTACATCGTCTATGAAGTGATGCGTGAAAATGGTGCTTATACGGTGGTGGTGACGAAGTCGATGGGGCGGGCTGCTTTCCGCTTTGTGGATGCACCGTATCGGAAGGAGTGGTTTGTGAACGAACGGAACGAGGTGGCGGCGGATTGGAGCGAGATTCGTGCGCGTATTTCTGATTCCGGTTACAACGCCTCATCGTTGGTGACCGGCTATGATATGTTTCGAGACATTATCTTTGGTAACAACCGGAAGCCTGAGTTGTTGCAGTTCCGCAAATATGCCATTGTGGAGAGTGCGCGCTATCAGAACATCCCCCGTACCATTCAGAATGTGTTCCTGAACTCCAAACTGGATGCCGACTTCATCAAAGATACCATTATTCAGTCTATGGACGACAATGAATTTGTTATCGACCTTAGTTACTACCGCAGTCAGATAGAGACCTTTGAACAGGAATATGACGATGTGATGCTGTGGATGAAGCAGGACAAGAACGGAGTAGTGCCTGTCCGCAAGCAAGCCGATAGGGTGATTAAAGGTTATCGGACGCTGCTCTATTCCAAGAAACAGATAGAAGATGGCAGAGCCGAACTCAATTATGCCGAAAAGGATGCTTGCCGCAGACTTCCCGAACTGGACGAACAGATAGCCTTGCTGAACAAGGAGGTGGAACGCTACAATCGTTTGTTGGGTGAAGAGCGGGAGAAGTTCAATCGTGAGCGCGACAAGTTGAATCAGCAGAAGGGTAGTATCGATGCCGATTTGCAGAAGATAACAAGCAAACGTAGATACTACGAACAAGAACGCATCGAAGAGGTCGTTGCCAAAATGAGTAAAGAGCCTGCGTTGAAATATGAATTAGAGTCGTTGAACAAGGTGTATCACGAACTGACCGGTACATACGATGACGTTATGAGCAAGTACCGACGACTCGAACAAGAACTTGATGCTGAATTTGCCAAGTTCGGGAATGAGACCAAGAACAGAATCCTTTGTCTGAAAGAAGAATTGAACACACGTATTTCCGCTTTGCAGAAGAAACATTACGAGCAGACCGATGAAATCCGTGCCGTCTACGAAGAGAAACTGAAGACCCTGTCTGATAGCAAAGAGATGTTGTTGGAAGAAATCTCTGCTTTGAAGCAACAGAAGACGAAGATGGAATATACCGTTCATTACCAACGCGAGATAGAAGATTGTGAAGAACGTCTGAGTGCTTTGTCGGAAGCAGAGAAAGATGCGTCCGTGCGCGTGGAACGTATGAAGCTGGAGGGTGACCGTCTCCGACAGAAGTCGGCAGAGGAAGTGGGGAAGTTGGAGAAAGAGTGGGAAGCGAAGATAGAGGTCGTTATGCGGCACAGAAAACAGCTGGATGCCGACATCGAATCGCTACGTTCCTTGATAGAGAACAGCAAAGGTTCTTTCTGCGAATGGTTGGATAAGCACAAACCGGGTTGGCAGGAGAACATCGGTAAGATAGCCGACGAAAAGCAGATTCTTTATAACCGGCACCTTTCGCCGGAGTTGGTAGCCGATGGTGGTAACACCTTCTTTGGTGTGAAGTTGAATTTGACTGAGGTGGAACGTGATTTGCGTTCTCCCGAGCAACTGCAAGCCGAATTGGATGCCAAATCTTCGGAAAGAGATGCTGAAACTCAGCAACTTGTTCAGTTGAACGAAGGGAAAGAGAAGGAGACGGAAGTTGTAAGAAAGAACTACAGAAAGCAAATCTCTGCCCTCTCCGATGAGATGCACTTGCTTGAAGTGCAGTTGCAACAGTACCCCGTTCAGCAAAAGAACCTCCAGGCAGAACGTGCCTCTTTGCAACGGAAAGAGGATGAATGGAAGAAGCAGCAGCTTGCCGAAATAGAGATTGCCATTGGTGGAAAAGAGAAAGAACGACAGAAGTGCAACGATACCGAAACTGTGTTGAAGCAAGAACGGGAGAAACGTATCACTCAAATCGCCGAAGAACTGCGCAAAGCAGAGAAACGAGAACGTGCCGCCGTAGATGCCGATGTGCAACTTATCGAGAAGGAACTTGCCAATCATCGCTTGGAGATGGAAGTGCGGAAGCAAGAACTGCTCCGTCAGCAGAAAGACGAACTGAATGGTAAAGGTGCGGATACTGCTGCTATCGATACTTACAAAGCGAAGATTGACACTATGGCTGCCGAACTGGAGTATATAGCCAAGAAGCAATCTTTGGTGTGGAGTTATGAGAAAGACAAACAAGAGTTGTTCGACCATGAGCCGGATTTACGTGCGGAGAAGAAGAGCAACGAACAACATCTAACTGACTTGAGCGAGAAGTACGCTTTGCGGAAGAAGCGACTGTCCGACCAATGCGAGGATACCACCAACAAGATGCGTACCCGTTGCGGTGAGCGAGATGCTTTGAAGAAGGATATGGATGTGCTGGAGAACTTCCGCAAAGACGAGAATTTTTCTCCTCCCGAGTCGTACACTTCCCGCGAACTTGCCACCAAGAAGACGTGCGGCGTGATAGTGGACGAATTGAAGAGCCTGATTATATCGTTGAAGACCGATACGGACAATTTCAAGAAGTCTGTTAATCTGTTCAACAGTAATTTCACCGCAAGAAATACGTTCAGTTTCCCGCAAGCACTTGCGAGCGATTCCGATTATATGGACTTTGCTTCCAACCTCTGCGAGTTTATCGACAACAACAAGATTGCCGAATACCAAAACCGCATCAGCGAGAGGTATGTGAACATCTTGCGCCGTATCTCCAAAGAGACAGGTGAACTGACCCGGAGCGAGAGCTTGATACACAAGACCATCAAAGACATCAATGAAGACTTCATCAAACGGAACTTTGCCGGAGTGATTCGTAGCATCGAACTGCGTCCCTTGCAGAGTAATGACAAACTGATGTTGCTGTTGTTGGAGATGAAGAAGTTTAATGATGAGAATGCGTTCAATATGGGTGCGGTGGATTTGTTTTCGCAAGATTTGCGTGTGGACGTCAATCTGCATGCCGTGAAATACCTGAACGCATTTAGCAAACTTTTGAAAGACGAACCGTCGCGGAATAACCTTGTCGTGTCCGATTCGTTCAACTTGCAGTTCCGTGTGATGGAGAACGACAACGATACGGGTTGGGTGGAGAAGATTGCCAATGTAGGTTCGGATGGTACGGATATTTTGGTGAAGGCGATGGTCAACATTATGCTTATCAACGTGTTCAAAGAAAAAGCATCGAGGAAGTTTGGTGATTTCAAAGTGCATTGTATGATGGACGAAATTGGTAAGTTGCATCCCAACAACGTTAAAGGTATTCTCGACTTTGCCAACTGCCGCAACATCTTGCTGATAAACAGTTCGCCCACCACCTACAACGTGGAAGACTATAAATATACGTACCTGTTGAGCAAAGATGCGAAGAGCCACACCCGGATAGTGCCGTTGCTCACCCGTAAGTAAAAAGTGTCGATAGAAAAGGATATGGATAAAGGAAGATTTACACCGTCTGTGGCAAAGAAACTGTTGCGAATGCTCGCAGGGGAGACTGTGCCTTCAAGTTCCTTGCCGCGTTGGTTGGCGGGTGAGTTAGAGGGAGAGGGGTTACTGATTCCTGTTACACACGGAAGTCGTGTCTCTTACCGACTGACCCATGTGGATGTCTGTCGTAAGTTCATTTGCGATACTTACACTTCCGGTACGTCCCTTGAACGATGGTTGGAAGTTGCCGATGGCGAGCATGCAACGTTGGAACGCAGTATGCTTGTGCAGGAAACAGGAAATTCCAAGTCCATCAAGTTGAGAACCTTTCGCGGATTCCTTGTGAACAGTTACGAACCTATTGAGGCGTGGATGGGGGATGAGGCTTTCCTTATTGCACCATCGGACGGTGTCGCTCTTTTCATTCAGCAACCGGACGTGTTCCGCATACCGTCGGATGTCGTGGTGGTCGGTGTTGAGAATGGAGAGAACTTTCGCCATATCCGTCGGCAAAAGCACCTGTTTGATGGGTGGAAAGTGTTGTTTGTATCTCGCTATCCCCGGTCGTCCGATTTGCGTGATTGGTTGATAAGCATTCCTAATCCGTACATCCATTTCGGTGATTTCGACCTGGCGGGTATCCATATTTATCAATCTGAATTTTACAAGTATTTAGGCGACCGAGCAAGTTTCTTCGTCCCCGAAGATGTTGAGGAAAGGTTGAGCCGTGGTAATGCCCGATTGTACGATGCGCAGTATCTAAAGTATCGCAATATGACACTGACAGATATGCGCCTCAATGCGCTTGTGCAATTGATTCATCGTTATAAAAAGGGGTATGAGCAAGAAGGATATATTCGATGTGTCCGGTGTGACGTTTCCGATTCTGCACCGATAGATTGAATACATTAAAAAAAAGAACAAATAATCGTATAAATAGTATATACAATGAACCCAATAGACATTGCCCTCCACATCGCTACCACAGCCCATGCTGGACAACTCGACCGTGATGGTCACCCCGTTATACTCCATTCCCTTGCTGTAGGGTTGATGGGGAAGACTGACGAAGAAAAGATTGCCGGTTTTCTGCACGATGTGGTGGAAGACACTGATTACACGTTTGATGATTTGCTCCGTGCAGGTATTCCTGTCGGTGTGGTGAATGCCCTCCGATTGTTGACGCACGAGCCGGGAACGGATTATGACGCCTATGTGCAAGCCATCATCGACTCTGGTAACCCCATTGCCTTGCAAGTGAAGTACAACGACCTGCAACCCAACTTCGCACGCGGAAAAGCCTATCCCGACCTTCAAGCCAAACACGGAAAAGCGTTGGAGAGGGTGAAGGCTGCTATCGAAGAGTATTCAAAAGTGGAACTTTACCACGCATCTTCGGATGAGAATGTAGAGGTCGGAATCTTTGCGTGTGGCTGCTTTTGGGGTACTCAACATCAGTTTGCCAAACAAAAAGGGGTGAAGCGTACGTTGGCGGGTTATACCGGTGGTGAAGAGGCGTTCCCATCGTATGCCGATGTGCGTGACCACAAGACCCATCACGTGGAAGCTGTCATTGTAGAGTTCGACCCGACGGTTGTCTCCTACGAAAGCCTCTGCAAACTCTTCTTTGAAATACACGACCCTGCACAGACAGATGGGGTAGGTACGGACATCGGGTCGCAATACCGTAGTTGCATCTTCTACAGAAACGAACCGCAACGTCAAGTAGCCGAGTACGTGATGCAACTGCTCCGCGACAAAGGCGATGAAGTGAACACGCTGTTGCTGCCCGAAAGTCAGTTCTACATTGGCGAAGCGTATCACCAGCGTTATTACGACAAGACAGGTGGTGAGCCGTATTGCCATATTAGGAGGAGGAAGTTTTAAGAGCGGTATACAGGAAAAAGGTTGCCCATAGTGTTGGTACAACTGTTGAGGCTTGCCAAAGAGAATAGTTCGGTATGGCAGATGTTCTCATCATCAGCGACTTCAAATTCCCTTTCCCAAAGAGCAAAACATGGTAGTTTCTAAGCGAAGAATTGGGCTATAAAAGGCTTCCCAAGCTGTAAGTATTTCATTTGACGAAGGTGTTTTTTGTCTTTCTATATGCTTACGCTTATTTTTATTGGAAGGTACTTAACAGTAGAAAATCGGTCGTGGAACCAGAACACTTTTGTTGAATATACATTTGATTCGTTGGAAAAAGTGTAGGGTTATGGGTGATATTCGTTGGAAAAAGTGTAAAGAATCGGATTTATTCGCTTGAAAAAGTGTAAAATCATATGAGTTGTATTTGTTTTTAGCCTTAATATTAACGCCTCAATCCTCCTTGTATTATACCCTGTCTGATATAATTATAGTAACGAAACGATAAATTATACCCATACTGATATAATATCGAATATTTATGCTAACTTTGTACCCGAAAAGGTATAAAATATGATGCTATGAATAATCTTTCTACTACGGTCAAAATGTTGCGAAAGCAATATAATCTGACGCAAGAAGAACTTTCGTTGAAGTCGGGAGTAGGATTACGCTTTGTGCGAGACTTAGAACAAGGCAAAGAAACGCTACGTCTTGATAAAGTGAATCAGCTTCTTGACTTTTTCAATTATGAAATGGTAGCCACTCAAAAAACAGTAAACAATGAGACAAGCCCATATATTTTACAAAGACCAATTGGCTGGTATTCTGACAGA
>ENA-OURQ01002505-OURQ01002505.1-human-gut-metagenome-genome-assembly--contig:-NODE-2505-length-13531-cov-5.423123_pt1 | contig 13531 bp, 9 predicted proteins | sample MGYA00242105_ERZ508999 | MGnify/ENA primary metagenome ERZ508999 (study PRJEB26280, sample SAMEA2338771) | human gut metagenome | biome: human gut; feature: human-associated habitat; material: faeces...
AAAACAAAAAAAGTGACAGCGAACACTTGACACAACCCATTTGACAGAACCGCCACATCGTGCTATCATAAAAATCGTGAGTAAAAGAAATCTTCAGGGCGGGGTGCAATTCCCCACCGGCGGTAAAGCCCGCGAGCGACCTTGGTTGCCGATTCGGTGAAATTCCGAAGCCGACAGTATAGTCTGGATGAAAGAAGATAAACGATTTGTGAATGTCAGAAAACCTTGAGTATCTTTTTTGGTACCCAGGGTTTCTTTATTTTGGGAGGCTGTTATGACAAATCAAGATTACATGAAACGTGCCCTGGAACTTGCAAAAAAAGCGATGGGATATACTTCCCCGAATCCGATGGTCGGCTGCGTGGTTGTGAAGGATGGCAGGATTGTCACCGAAGGATATCATGAGCGGTGCGGCGAATATCATGCAGAGCGCAACGCCCTCACAAAATGCAGCGAAGATTTAACAGGAGCCACAATGTATGTGACGTTAGAGCCGTGTTGTCATCAGGGAAAGACGCCTCCGTGTACGGATATTATATTGGAGCGTGGCATTGGAAAAGTATATGTTGGCTCGATGGACCCGAATCCGAAAGTGGCAGGAAAAGGTGTACAGATTTTAAGAGACCATGGCGTAGAAGTAGAGACCGGTCTTTTAGAAGAAGAGTGCCTTTCGTTAAATGAAATATTTTTTCATTATATTACAACAAAAATGCCTTATGTGGCGATGAAGTATGCGATGACGTTAGATGGTAAAATTGCTTCGTTTTCCGGCGATTCCAAATGGGTGACCGGAGAAAAGGCGAGAGAACATACACATTTTTTGCGAAAAAAATACCGCGGAATTTTAGTGGGAATCGGAACCGTGCTTGCAGATGATCCGATGCTCAACTGCCGCATTGAAAATGGTGTGGACCCGGTTCGGATTGTATGTGATTCGCATTTGCAGATTCCACTTGAGTGCCAGCTTGTGAAAACGGCAAAGGATATCGAAACGATTGTCTGCTATGCCGAAGAAAATGAGGAAAAGCAAAAAGCACTCATGGAGGCGGGTGTTCAGTTAATTAAGGCTGAAAAAGATGGACAAGTGGATTTGGAAAAGCTGATGATGGAATTAGGCAGTATGGAAATTGACAGTGTTTTAGTAGAGGGCGGCGGCGCCATCCATGGTTCCTTTTTGACATCCGATTTGGTGCAGAAAGTTTACTGTTATATTGCACCGAAGATGATTGGCGGCAAAGATGCATTATCGCCGGTTTTGGGAAAAGGAATTGAAAAAATGAGTGACGCCGTGGAAATTACGGATGTTACGGTACAAAACTTTGGCGGTGACATCTGTGTGAGCGGGCATGTGAAGCAAAAAAAGGAGGGATAAGCGGTGTTTACAGGAATTGTAGAAGAGATGGGAACTATTCAGAAAATTGAACGGGGAAGCCAATCGGCGGTCTTATCAATTCGCTGTGAAAAAGTGTTAGAGGGCACGCAGATTGGTGACAGTATTGCTGTGAACGGCGTGTGTTTGACCGTGACAAGCCTGCGAAGTGATGGTTACAATGCCGATGTGATGGCGGAGACGATGAACCGGAGTTCCCTCGGTTTCCTGCAGCCGGGAAGCCGTGTGAATTTAGAGCGTGCGATGCCGGCGGATGGACGATTTGGCGGACATATCGTGGCAGGGCATGTGGATGGGACCGGAACTATTGTCAAAATAGAAAAGGACGAAACGGCGGTGTGGTACCGAATTGAGGCGGCACCGGAAGTGCTTCGCTACATTGTAGAAAAAGGCTCCATCACAATTGATGGAATCAGTCTTACCGTGGCGACAGTTTCCGATACGGATTTTCAGGTGTCAATTATTCCGCACACTCAGGCGAATACGGTGCTTTCTGACCGGAAAACCGGCGATGTGGTAAATCTGGAAACAGACATTATTGGAAAGTATGTGGAAAAACTTTTGCAGCCGCAAAAAATTCCTGAAAAAGAAAGTAAGATTACGTTAGAATTTTTAGCAGAAAACGGATTTTAATACAGAAAGGAACGAGGATAATGGCAGGATTTGCAACGATTGATGAGGCGTTACAGGATTTAAGAGATGGGAAATTAATTTTAGTGATTGATGACCCGGACCGTGAAAATGAAGGCGATTTAATTTGTGCCGCAGAATTTGCTACGACAGAAAATGTAAATGCGATGGCAAGTCTGGCAAAAGGATTAATCTGTATGCCGATGAGTAAAGAGATGACGAAAAAACTGGGACTTGACCAGATGGTAGCGGTGAATACAGATAATCATTCGACGGCATTTACCGTTTCGATTGACCATGTGGACACAACGACCGGTATTTCTGCGGTAGAGCGTTCGCTGACGGCAATGAAGTGTGTCGAAGATGACGTGAAACCGGAAGATTTTCGAAGACCGGGACACATGTTTCCTCTTGAAGCAAGAGAAGGCGGCGTGTTAAAGCGTGCGGGACATACAGAGGCAACGGTGGATTTGATGCGGTTAGCCGGTCTGAAAGAATGTGGTCTTTGCTGTGAGATTATGCGTGAGGATGGTACGATGATGCGTACAACCGAACTTTTAGAATTTGCTAAAGAGCATAATCTTCATGTAATTACAATCGAGGATTTAATTAAGAAACGTTTGGAAAAAGAAAGTCTTGTAAAAAAAGAAGCCGAGGCAAAACTTCCAACGAAATATGGAAATTTCCGGATTCACGGATATCAGAATATTACAAACGGTGAGCATCATGTAGCCCTTACGATGGGGGATGTGTCGGACGGTGAACCGGTGCTTTGCCGTGTTCATTCAGAATGTCTGACCGGTGATGTATTTGGCTCTTGCCGCTGTGACTGCGGCGAGCAGTTAGAAAGTGCCATGCGCATGATTGCCAAGGAAGGCAGAGGGATTCTTCTTTATATGAGACAGGAAGGCAGAGGAATCGGCCTTTTGAACAAATTGAAAGCTTATGAACTGCAGGAACAGGGATATGATACGGTAGAGGCAAATGTAAAATTGGGATTTGCTCCGGACTTAAGAGAGTATGGAATCGGTGCCCAGATTTTATATGATTTGGGCGTGAAAAAACTTCGTCTTTTGACGAATAACCCGACTAAAATTGCAGGACTTGCCGGCTATGGAATTGAAATTGTGGAGCGTGTTCCGATTGAAATTGCACCAAAGCCGGAGGATTATAAGTACCTTGTGACAAAGCAGGAAAAAATGCAGCATATGACGCACTATGATGTAACACGTGCGAAAAAAGATAAATAAAAGAAAGTGAGGAAATGAAAATGAAAACATTAGAAGGAAACGTAATTGGAAAAGGACTCAAAGTTGGTATTGTGGCAGCAAGATTTAACGAGTTTATTGTAAACAAACTGATTGGCGGTGCAGAGGATGCCTTAGTACGTCATGGCGTGGATACAAAGGATGTGGAACTTGCTTATGTGCCCGGCGCTTTTGAAATTCCGATTGTTGCACAGAAGATGGCAGCAAGTGGAAAATATGATGCAGTAATCTGCCTTGGTGCCGTAATCAAAGGTTCAACTTCTCATTATGATTATGTCTGCGCAGAGGTAAGCAAAGGAGTTGCAACCGTTGGTTTAAATACCGGAGTACCGACTCTGTTTGGTGTATTGACAACCGATAATATTGAGCAGGCAATTGAGCGTGCCGGTACAAAAGCAGGAAATAAAGGATATGATGTTGCATGTTCTGCCATTGAGATGGTAAACTTAATGAAAGAGTTATAAAAAGAAATAACAAAAGGGGGCAGCAGGGGTGATGGATTTTCATCAGATTAAGTCGAACATGGAGAAGGTAATCGTTGGAAAGTCTGAGACGATTGATTTGGTTCTTGCGGCACTTTTAGCAGGTGGTCATATTCTGCTTGAGGATGTGCCGGGAACCGGAAAGACGATGCTTGCAAAAGCGTTAGCAGCATCACTTTCACTGGATTTTCAGAGAATCCAGTTTACACCGGATTTACTTCCGGGGGATGTGACGGGAATCCACTTTTTTAATCAGAAAAATTCAGAATTTGAATTTCGTCCGGGTGGTATTTTCACGAATATTCTGCTGGCAGATGAGATTAACCGCGCGACGCCGCGTACGCAATCAAGTCTGTTAGAGAGTATGGAGGAACATCAGGCAACGATTGACGGTGTCACCATGGAATTACCGGACCCGTTTTTTGTAATTGCGACGCAGAACCCGGTAGAATCTTCCGGTACATTTCCACTTCCGGAAGCACAGCTTGACCGTTTTATCATGCAGATTCCGATGGGATATCCAAACCGCGAAGGAGAGCGTGAAATTCTGCATCGTTTTGCAGCAGATAATCCGCTTTTGACACTTGAGTCTGTCTGCACAAAAGAAGAATTGGCGGCGATGCAAAAGCAGTGCGAAGAGGTTTATGCGGCACCCGTGATTGAGGATTATATTTTAGATCTTGTGGAAGCTACCCGCAAGCATAATAACATTGCACTCGGCGTAAGTCCGCGTGGAGCACTTGTATTTTTGCGTGCAGCAAAATGTTATTCGGCATTAAAGGGTGAGCACTTTGTGACACCGGAGACGGTGAAGTATCTGGCACCATTTGTGCTTTCACACCGGCTGATTTTGGAAGACGTGTACAGCACAAATAAAAAAGCGTCCGATTACATTGAGGAAATCACGCATTTTGTAACAGCACCGACGGAGGATTTTGCCAAGTGATAATCATGTTATTTCTTGCCCTTGTGCTGTTTATCGTTTATTTCATTCATACGTTTCATTACAGCAGACATTGGATGGAAAACTTTGAAGTGACACTTGCCTTTTCGGAGGAACAGGCAGGAGAGGGCGATACGTTGTTTTTATATGAAACAGCAGTGAATAAGAAAAAAATGGGTCTGCCGATTATGTGTGTGAAGTTTTTATCCTCCCGCTTTTTGCAGTTTGAGGGGGCGGAGAGCGGAACGGTTTCAGACCATTTTTACCGGAATGATGTCATGAGTGTGGATGGCTTTGAGAAAGTGCGCCGAAAATTAAAATTTACCTGCAAAAAACGTGGATTTTATCAGATTCAAGAGGCAGAACTAGTCAGTTATGATTTGTTCTGCCGTCATACGTTTGTCCACAAAATTCCGGTGGAAGTTTCGCTTTTGGTATACCCGTCCCGTATGGATATTCGAAAATTGATGCCGGTGTTCCGGCACATGACAGGTTCGTGTAAAACGAATGTGCCATTGTTTGAAGACCCGTTTTTAAGTGGTGGTGTCCGAGAGTATATGCCGGAAGATTCGATGCGTAAAATCCACTGGAAGGCATCGGCAAGAATGGGAAATTGGCAGGTGAAAATAGCGGAATATACGGCTTCTACTCCTGTCGTAATCCTGCTCAATCTGGAATCGCCCGGTGTTTTTGTCTCTGTTGATTTGATGGAAGAGAGTATTCGTCTTGCGTATTCCTTTGTTTATTATTTAAGCAAAGAAGGTGTAGAAACAAAGTTAGTTATTTCCGGTGATGAGAAATATTCCATGGAAGGAACCGGAAGAACCCAGATTGCGGCGGCACGCCGTGCTCTGGCATTGATTTCTTATGAGCACCCGCTTAGCAAAGGGGAAGATTTTGTGATAAGAGAGTGCGAAAAAATCCGCAGGGAGCAGCATGTGATTCTCATTTCTGCGGCAGGAAAAAAGCCAATGCAAAAGGCAGTTTCCGATATGCTGCACCGGAACGAATCTTTGACGTGGATTGCTCCAACGTTTTCCGAGTATGGGGAGGATAATGAATTTCGGGAGATACCTCCGTCAATTGCAAAATGTCTTGTGAAATGGAGGGGTATGTAGTGAAAATCCGCAGGCGGTGCCGTTTTTTGGCATTTCTTTATTACGAGCTGTTAATTCTTGGAGTGGTTACCTCTTTGGTTCACTGGTTTGATGCCGGCGATGTGTATTCTTATGGGCGTTTTGTCTTTTTTGTTTTTGTGCCAATATTATTTTACCGGCATTTTTATCAGAAAGAAAAGCGGGAGGAAAGAAAAGTTGCGTCCTGTCATGTGGGGGCACTTGTGTTAGCCGGACTCTTTATGATGCCGGGAACTATTTTAGAGGCGGCCGATGATAGTTTCTGGCTGTGCAGTATTTTCTATCTGGCAGCGATTGTTGTTGGATTTGCCGGTGAATACTGGCGTGGGCAGTATCTTGTAGTAGGCTGCAATCCGAGTGTTTCTAAGGAAACGAAACGCCGCATAAATGTGAATCGCAGGAAGGACTGGATTCCTTTCTATGCTGCGGGATTTCTTACGGTTTTGCTTTTATTTGTGGCGGCAGGATATAAACCGGAATGGAATTTTGAAAGGGATTCAAAGCAAAAGACTACCGTGGCGGAAACAAAAGAGAAGGAAGAGCCGGCAGCGGGACCGGAAAGCCAGTCCAGAGAGACTGTGGTACGGCAGCAGCAGGAAGAGCAAAAGGGTAATTTCTGGCTTACACTACTGCGGTATACTGTATTGATTGTACTGATTGTGGCGGTAGTTATTCTGGCTGGTTATGGTATTTTTAAATTGATTTGTTATCTGGTATTTCACCGCCAAAAGCCTTCCTATGAATTTGTGGAACAGGTGACCATTACAAAAGAGGATGAGGAACATATACGGCTTGTACCGGTGGCAAAACGGGAAAAGCAGTTCCCGGCAGGTAACGATGGATTTGTCCGAAAGGCGTTTTACAAACAGATTCAAGCCGGTGCACAAAAGAATTCGGTTCCGTGCTCACAGACGCCACAGGAACTAAAGGAGACTTATTTATCCGGGGAAAAGGCGGATGAATATTTGACTCAATTATATGAAAAGGCAAGATATGCGAAAGAGTCGGTTGAGACAGAAGAAATTCGCAAATTACATGAATTGGAGGAACAGAAATGGAAGAAAAATGGAAAAAAGTAAATCCGGTGCTCCCGTTGGATTATCCGGACCCGGATGTAATTCGGGTAGACGACACGTATTATATGGTAAGTACCACGATGCATTTTATGCCGGGATGTGTGATTCTGCGCTCCTATAATCTGGCGGACTGGGAAATTTATTCTTATGTGTATGAGACACTTGAACTTACGGATCAAGAGTGCTTAAAGAATGGAAAAAATGCTTATGGACAAGGAATGTGGGCTGCCACACTCCGCTATGAAAAAGGTATGTTTTATCTGATTTTTGTTGCCAATGACACGGGAAAAACGTATTTGTTCCGCGCACCGGACTTAAAAGGCCCATGGCAGAAAAATGAAATCGAGGGCTTTTACCATGACTGCTCGCTTTTGTTTGATGAGGGACGTGCCTTCCTTGCCTACGGAAACCGCCAGATTTATGTGATGGAATTGAATGAAGAAATGACGGCGCCGAAGGAGGGCGGTTTACATAAACTTTTGGTTGAGGACCCGGATGAAGTGTATCTTGGTTATGAGGGAACCCATTGGTACAAAATCAACGGGAAATATTATTTGTTTTTCATCCATTACCGCAAGGGGGACAATACGAGACGTTCGCAGGCTTGTTATGTAAGCGATTCGCTCGCAGGTCCTTATACCGGTGGAGATGTGCTTGATACCGACGGCGGTTACTGCAATCAGGGAGTTGCTCAGGGAGGAATTGTGAGTACAACAAGTGGAAAATGGTATGCTATGCTGTTCCGTGACAGCGGTGCCGTGGGAAGACTGCCGGTTCTTGTTCCGGTTCATTTTGAAAATGATTTTCCGGTATTTGGCGTAGATGGAAAAGTAGAAGATAAACTGCTTTTAGAGGATACAAATCCGGCTCACAAATATGCACCTTTATATGGAGATGAAGATTTTTCTTCTCTTCATAATTACTGGCAGTGGAATCATGTGCCGGATGACAGCAGGTGGAAACTTTTAAATCACCGGTTGATTTTGCAGACCGGAAAAATATGCAATAATGTAACACAGGCACCAAATACGCTGACTCAGAGGATGCCGTATCCGGGAGGTGTTGTAACAGTAACCGTGGATGGTTCGGCGTTATCCGATGGAGATATAGCGGGACTTTGTATGTTGCAAAGCGACTATGCATTAGCCGGAATTACGAAGGAAAATGGAAAATATTTTCTTGTGAAACTGGCAAAAGACGGTGTAGCAGATGGACAGATGAACCCGAAAGAAGATGACAGTATGCCGGCTGTACAGGAGAAAATTCCGCTTTCTTCTGCCAAAGTTACACTTCGTGCGAAAATTGATTTTACAAGAATGAAAGATAAGGCAGTGTTTGAGTGGAAGCAGGATGGTAATTGGCAGATTCTTGCAGAGCCATTTTCTCTGTATTTTAAGCTGGATCATTTTTGTGGTGTGCGTCCGGGACTGTTCTGTTATGCGACGAAAGAGCATGGAGGCCAGGCGGCATTTTCAGATTTCACAATGAGAAAGGAAGAGACTGATGAATAAAAAAGAGGGCATTAAGTTATGTGAATCCGAGCTTAAGGTGATGGAACTTTTGTGGGAGGAGGGCGAACTCCGCGCGGGTGAAATTGTTCCGATTTTGTCAGCGCGCGTTGGCTGGAACCGCAATACGACTTATACAATTATTAAAAAGTGTGTGGAAAAGGGGGCCATAAGGCGGATTGAACCAAAGTTTGTCTGCCAGCCCCTTGTGACAAAGGAGCAGACACAGGTTTATGAAATAAATGCATTGGCAGAGCGGCTGTTTGATGGGAGTTTGGAAAAACTGCGGAAGGTTGTGGAGGAGATGGTGTAAGGCGGCACTTGTAAAGTGGATTATTGAAACATTACTTGACGTGTGTTAATATATGACATATACTGAATGGAAAATTTTGTAAACGTAATTAACCAATTCGTTTTGATGAAAGAACGTAAATTAAACGAAGCAAAAAAGGAGGAATCTTTGTGAAAAGAAGAAAAACAAAACGCCTGTTGGCAAAATTTCTTGCACTGGTAATGGTGCTATCCCTGTGCGAGGTTACGCTGGGACAATCTACGCCGGTGAAAGCAGCAGTTAGTTTACAAAATCCAACTACCGATGGAAACGGTGTAACAACATGGGATTGTATCTATTTTGGAAACTACTGGCAGAATGATACAAATGGGGATGGAAAAGCCGATCAGAATGACCAAAAAGAACCAATTAAATGGCGTGTCCTTTCCGTGAATGGAAATGATGCCTTTTTACTGGCAGACCGAAATTTGGATGCTGGATCATATAACGAGAAATTTACGGATGTGACATGGGCAACCTGTACCCTTCGTACATGGTTGAATGATACATTTTTAAATACGGCATTTACACCAGCAGAACAGACTGCAATAAAGAACACAACAGTTGTGAACAAAGACAATCCATACTATGGAACAGAAGGTGGAGAAAATACCATAGATAAAGTGTATCTTTTGTCCATTGCAGAAGCAAGTAATACGGCTTATGGATTTAATGGCGAGTTTGGAACCGAAAGCGAAACAAGAGAAGCAAAAAATACAGCATATGCAAAAGAGTGCGGAGCGTGGACGTCCACGAGTACGGAGTACGAGGGGAACGGCTGGTGGTGGCTGCGGTCGCCGGGCACTGATCGTAGTATTAATGCATCCTATGTGGATGACAGTGGCTACGGCGATTACGATGGCTATAGTGTCGACACTGTTATTGATGCGGTCCGGCCCGCTTTGCATTTAAATCTTTCCTCTTCTAATCTTTGGAGTTATGCAGGAAAAGTCACCTCGAAAGGGGTAGGTGGTTCATCACAGGCGACACCAACGCCTACCCAAACATCAAAACCTACACCAACACCATATGTTAGCGCTGAAGACAAAAAATACATTACAAACATTGAAAAGTCTCTGCCTGATTTTTCAAACCTTGGCTCTGCCGAATTAAAAGGACCGGAAATCAGTATTGGAAACAATACATTCAATATTTTTAAACAAAAAATGTCGATGGATTTATCCTTTTTCGATGCCGCTAACATGACGGTGAATATTGATGCCAAGAATAAGACGGCGGAAGTATTATTAGGAATCAAGTCAAATAATAGTGCCACCGTAAAAAAAGACCCAAATGACACCTATTGGCGTGAATCGTATCAGGAAGTAAAATCACTGGTTAAATCCTGTGGTGGGAAAGTCGATACGACGAAATTATGGAATCGTTTTTCCAAACTTCGAGGAAAATTAAAGAAAGTAAACGGAAGTGCGGCATTTCATGTGAACGGTAATGCGGCAGGTTATGTAAAACTAAAATTAGATGATAATGGCAGTGTAATCGGTTTTGAAGAAGGTGGCATGACGGCGGCACTGGAAGCCGGCGGAAGTGTAAAAGTGCCGCTTTGGTGGATTGTGTATTCGGAATTTGGTGTTTCCGGAAGCGTCGATGGAAAAATCTGCCTTACGATGAATCCGCAAAAAGTCATTACACCAGGTGGAGAGTTAAATCTTGCAATCAAGCCGCATATCGCTTTGGGCGCGGACGCTGTAGTCATTGATATAAAAGGTGGTATTGAGGGAGAAATCGGTGGAAAGGCTTCTTTTCCATGGAAGAGTTTTTCAAATTCGGTGTCGGCTTATCTGACCGGAAAACTTTATATTCAGGCAGATACGATAGTGCCGGGATTGTCAGGGTATAAAGACTGGAAGTTTTCCCGACTGGAGTTGTATCCAAACTTAGGTAAGACGACAAAAAGTATCGGCAAAATGACGTATAAGAGAAGTTCGCCTGTGACAAAAAAAGAGATTCAATCGGTTAAAAAGAGTCAGAATTTGCTGGATTCGGCTCAGGAATCGCTTGTTTATGAAAATGCAAAGCCGGCGATAACGACGTTTGCGGATGGAACGGCAATTATGACATATTTGGATGATACAGAGGAAAATTCCGGCGGTCAGACAACACTGATGTACCGTTTGTATCAGAATGGTGCATGGAGTGATGGCAAACCGGTTGACAAGACGGGACGGCTGGATACGGCAGCACAGATGTTTTCTCACAATGGATTTACTTATGTGATGTACGAAAACAGCGATGTGGCAATTACGGAAGATATGTCCGAGGAGGAAATCCTGCAGCACCTGGCATTAAAAGTTGCAAGATATGATGAAGAAAGTCAAACTTTCGATAAGGTTGTTACATTGCGAAAAGCAGGAAAAAATTGGAGTTATAAATACCAGTTTGCATCAGACGGAACAGATTTGTATGCCGTTTGGGGTGAAAATTCTTCTGGTGATGCATTGTTAGAAGAAGGCAAGACGAAGATTTATCGAAGCAAATTGACTGAGGACAGTTGGTCTGCTCCGGAAGAATTATACCGTACCGATGATACAGTCAGTGACTTTGCGTATGGTTATGTTGGAGACGAAATTTCACTGGCTATGGTTCAGGGGGAGACCCTTTTGGTAAATGGTGAAACAATCGCAACTGCGGATACCGGAATGCAGGCAGTAAAATGCATCAATGGAAAGATTTACTTTATTCAGGATGGAACGCTTATGCGCTATGCCGGTGGGGAGACACAAGATTTACAAATCGCATGCGGTTCATCTTATGACGTATATGAAGATGCTGTTTACTGGATTGGGCAGGATAACTTTAATAGTGAAATTTATAAACAAAAGATAGGAGAGGAATCCGTTGCTGCTGCGCTTACCGAAGATGGGGGCTATGTCAGTGGCTTTGCCCTCTTAAAAAATAGTGAAGAACCGGGAGTTGTTTATACAGAGCAGGAAGTGGATACTTCAAAAGAAAATCCATATGGTGCGACGGTATTAAAATATAAAAATGAGACCAAACGGAGTCAGGCGGAGATTACCAATATTGCTTATGATGTTCTGAGTTTTGGTACGGATAAAGAAAATCCGATTTTGATTACTGTATCAAACACCGGTACAACCGATTTGAATCATGTGAAAATTACAGTAAAAGATGCTTCCGGTAATGTATTGTATGAGGGGCCGTTTGTAGATAAATTAGCTGCTGGTATGCAGAGTGAGCAGGAGATACTGATTTCTGTTCCGGCAGACTTTACTACTTCGGATATTACGGCTTCCGTTACATCGGATGAAACATTCGAACAGCAGTTGACAGCGAAACAAACGATTGAAACGACAACAAGTGATCTTGCTGTTACAGCGAAAAATAAGGATTTAATAACAGTAACCAATAATGGTGGTAATGAGGCAGAAAAGGTATCTTTGGTTGTTAAAGATGGTGGAGAAAACGGTAACGTAATACATACAGAAACATTGGGAACATTATCATCGGGACAATCGAAAGATATTTCGATTGTGGAGATATGGAATAAAGCCACAAGAAATGATATATCCGGAACGAAGATATTGTATTTGGAAGTGAGTCAGGAAGAAACGGAATATGAGCTTTGGAATAATAGCATTGTGCTGGAAAAGGAAGTGGCACCGGCTGCCACACCAACGCCAACACCGATAGTAACGCCAACTGCTGTGCCAACGAAACAACCGACGGCGACGCCAACGGTCAAGCCGACTGTTGGCCCAACTGTAATTCCAACTTTAAAGCCGACTATAGCACCAACGGTAACGCCTTCGGCGACGCCGGATAACTCGGATAAGATATCAGGTAAGAAAACATTATCAAAGGTTATTTTGCAAGTGCCAAAGAATAAAAAAGGCAGAAAACTTGTTGTTCGCTGGAATGCGGTTAAAGATGTCAAAGGCTACCAGCTTCAGTATGCCCTAAACAAAAAGTTCAAAAAGAAAAAGAGCGTACAGACAAAGAAAACCAAGTACACCATTAAGAAACTGAAAAAGAAGAAAACGTATTACATTCGTGTTCGTGCCTATAAAATGAATGGCAAGAAAAAGGTGTACGGTAAGTGGAGTACGGTGAAAAAAGTTAAGATAAAGAAGTAATATAAGACGGGTTTTGAAAAAAACTTTGAGCGTAGAACGCCCCTCCTATTGGGGGTGTCGTTTTACGCTCTTTTTATATGCTGGAATTTGGCTTGTTTGGCACGATTTAGTCCTCTTTTTAAGGGGCGTAAGTCGCTTGACGATTGTAAGTAAATATATTGACTTTGTAATGCAACTGTGCTAGTATATATACAAACAAGGGTGGGGCGAAGATGTTCTCCTTGTAATGATAAAAACAAAAGAATTAAGGAGGATACCATTTGGGAGCAAAAGATTTAGCAGAGAAAAATTTACTACAGTACAAAGATGTATTTTCAGACATTGTAAATGTAAACTTGTTTGGTGGCAGGTGTTATGTGTCGGCGGAAGAGTTGTCGCGAGAACCCGGCGAGTTGATTACGAAAGCCGTCTCTAATGATAAACTTCACCATTTGCAGATGGATGTGCCGATGAAGTGTAAGAAGAACAATAGAAGCTTTTTCTTATGTCTGGAAAATCAGAGTGACAAAAATAACGTTATGCCGGTGCGAGATATGGGATACCAGCACGCAAAATATATGGAACAGATAAAAGAAGCGAAAGAAAGTAATCGGAAAACCAGCAATTATCCAAACCCGATGACAAAGGAACTTAACGATTCACAGAAATTAAGTCC
>ENA-OURQ01002508-OURQ01002508.1-human-gut-metagenome-genome-assembly--contig:-NODE-2508-length-13527-cov-2.934234_pt1 | contig 13527 bp, 2 predicted proteins | sample MGYA00242105_ERZ508999 | MGnify/ENA primary metagenome ERZ508999 (study PRJEB26280, sample SAMEA2338771) | human gut metagenome | biome: human gut; feature: human-associated habitat; material: faeces...
AATATCTTTTTTATTTCTTTTCCATAATGGTACCATTGAATTTAATGTTTGATTTTCAACAACATCTTCATATCCACGCTCAATGAACTGAATATTAGAAATCTCTGTTGTACCGTTAATTTCAAGAGCGGCAATAATCATAGCCGCACCTGCACGAAGGTCGGTTGCCTTAACGGGAGCCGCTGTGAGCGGAACACCGCCCTCAATGATTGCAAGTCTGCCCTCAACAGAAATCTGCGCACCCATTCTGATAAGCTCGCTGACATACTGATAGCGATTATCCCAAACATTCTCGTTGATGATGCTTGTTCCGGGAACGCTCATAAGCAATGCGGCAAACTGCGGCTGACAGTCTGTCGGGAAGCCGGGATGCGGCATTGTCTTGATGTTACAGCGCTTTAGCGGAGCAGATGACGCATCGACCTTGAGAGCCTCATCATATTCCGTAATCTTAACACCCATCTCACGCAGCTTTGCGCTGATTGATTCAAGATGCTTCGGTGTAATATTCTTTACCGTAATACAACCTCTTGTTGCGGCGGCGGCACACATATATGTTCCTGCCTCAATCTGGTCGGGAATAATCGAATAAGTAATGCCGTGAAGATACTCAACGCCACGGATTTTGATAACATCCGTACCTGCACCTCTGACATCCGCACCCATTGAATTAAGGAAGTTCGCAAGGTCAACAATATGCGGTTCTCTTGCGGCATTTTCAATAATGGTCTGTCCCTTTGCCTTTGATGCGGCAAGCATAATGTTCATTGTTGCACCAACGGACACAACATCAAGGTACACATGTGTACCGACAAGGCTGTCGCATTCTGCCTCTATAATCGCACCGTCAACAAGCTGAGTTGTCGCACCGAGAGCCTCAAAGCCTTTAAGATGCTGGTCAATCGGACGCACGCCAAAGTTACAGCCGCCCGGAAGAGCCACCTTAGCCTTGCCGTACTTGCCCAAAAGTGCGCCGAGGAGATAATATGACGCTCTCATACCTCTTACAAGGTCGGTCACAGCATTGCATGTGCGGATTTTTGTAGGATCAATATATAAGGACGAACGGTTGATTCGTCTTACATTAGCACCCATCTGCTGAAGAATTCTGCTGATAAGTGATACATCGCTGATGTTAGGAATATTTTCAATCTGGCACGGTTCATCACAAAGAATAACTGCCGGAATAATTGCAACGGCTGCATTTTTCGCACCGCTGATTGTCACTTCACCCGATAATGGCTTTCCGCCGGTAACTACGAACTTCTCCAATTGTTACACCCCAATTAATGTGTAGAAGATACTTTTAACTAAATAAGCTAAATATCTGAAAATGTATATCTATATAGTGTATAAGTAAAAATCAAAAATTATACGAATCTAAAAATTCATAATGAGAACTAATTTGTTACATTTTATTAAAAACGAACCAACTCGGTTACGCAGATGTAATTTAACAATTCTCTTACAGAAAATGATACTACAAAATTGTAGTAAAGTCAACGGAATAATAAAACTGTAATCTATTTTTGGGCAAGTTGTACTCAAATTATTAATTTGTTGCTTTTTTTTGTTTTTAATATATGTTGGACATGCACCACTTTTTATAAATTCCATGTTGCCTGCAAATAAGTCAAGTATTTGAATATCTAACGTAGTGTACATATCTTCTTTTGTATTTGCAATTAAGCTTGAATTAATTAGCTTTAATGATGTTTCTTTATCAAAACCTGCCTTTAATAATTTTGCAAGCATATTTATTGCAATTCTACTACTTTGATTTGCTTCCTCTCCTGAACCCATTCCATCACTAAGTGCTATTAAATATTTTCCATCATCTAGTTTTGCTTCTATATTGCTATCTCCAGAAACTTTTGAGCCTTCTTTAGTTGATGTTGCAACTCCAACTTGTAATTTATATTTATCTTCTGAATAATATGTAAATACACAGTTTTCTTTTTCTTCTCTTAGTCCACAATTTTGTGACTGAATTACAAATTTAGTTTGTAATATCTTTTCTATTATTTTGGCTATTTTTTTAATATTGCATTTTTTGCCTTCAATATCATCACATAAAGGAGCAAATACTTCTACAAAGTATCTTCCAGAAGAACTTTGTTTTATTTTTATGTCATTTACTTCAATTTCTTTTTGTTTTAATAAATTTAATATTTCTTGTTTTTGATTTAAGTATGGATCATCTTCTTTTTGTTCAATTTCTTGTGCCATCTGTGATATTACTTCTGACACTCCTTCTAATTGTGAAGATACATTTTTCTTGTTTTCTTTTAATTTCATTTTCCAAATAAAATTAATTTTGCCGACTCTATATGCTGAATTTATTGCTTTTATCATTTTTGATACATCATTTTCAGCTGTTGTACCATTTTGTTTAAAACCTATAATATATAAATTATGTTTTTCAAAAATACTTGCAAGCTCTTTTTCTGTTATTATTTCATTTTTTAATAAATGTTTAAATATTTCATCTACTATTCCGCAATTATTTCCTGCTATATCATCATATAATAGATTATTTTCCAAATCAGATATATTTACTTCTAATTCTTCTCTAAATATTTGTTCATTTGATAATTCTTGTTCTTTTATGTCTTTTTCCTCTAGCACAGTACTAGCAGCCTCCTCATAGCTTTTAGCTAAATCTGCAATTGTTTCAGACATACTATTTAATTTTGTTACAGTATCTTGAGTTGCTGTTAATGCTCTTGTTGTTGCTTCTGGCAATAATTTATCATTTCCTAATAAATCTTGTATATTTATTTTAAATCTTTTAGGCACAGCTAATAACCCTAATGAAGCTATTAAAATCTCTTGTATTAAAATTATTGGTACTGTATTTCCATTTGCAACATAAGTTAATAATATATTTCCTACAATAAAACCAATTATTACGCCAATTTTTCCAAGTCTATAAAATATGCCTGCTATTAGCCCTGATATAGCATAAGACGCAACTGTTACTGGATCATTTTCTGCAATAATTCCAATTACTGCTCCTATTGTAACACCACTTGTTGCTCCTACTAGCATTCCATTTTTCCAGCCTAGTATTAGTACTAATAAAACACTTAAAATATTTCTTATGTTATACCCAAATACGCTTAGATCTTTGAACGCACAAAATGTAATTGCTAGTAAAAGGCTTGTTCCAATTACTTCTTCAATTGAAAACGCTTTTTGTTCACCAACTTCTTTTAACATTGGTATTGCATTTGTAAATATTTTATAAAATATATAACTTGCAATTGCAAGCATAATGCTTGTTAATAAATCATAAACATAAAAATTATTAAAAAACATTGGCATAATTTGCACTAGTAATACAGCTAAAAATAAATGTGGTCCAATTTTAATTTGTTCATTTACTTCTTCTTGTTCTTTTGGTCTTTTTATTAAAATAAATACAAAAAATACTAGCGTTGTTAAAAAATATGTTAATAAACTATTTGTTCCAAACGAAATAAATGTGCCTAATAATGTTAATATATACCCAATTCCAATTGGCATACGGCTACTTAACATTGCTGCTAAAAAACTAATAGCAAATGGACTTATACTTAGCACTAAACTTTGGTTTCTAAATCCAACCATTGAAATCATAAATGATATTATATAAATAACAATATTTTGCACACTAAAAAGATTTGTTAATATTTGCTTAACAGAGTCTTTACTATATTGTGAATTTTCTTTTTTTATATTCTCAAACACTTCTATCACCTCTACTTTTTTAATTCTTATATATTGTAGTACAAGACATTTAAAATGTTTGTCGTTTTTAGTATAGAAATTAAAAAAGTTTTTTATCTTTTTTGCCATCTTTAGTGTTTTTATTATTTTTTTCCAAATTATTTTTTATATTTTACATTATTTTTGTTAGTTTTTCAATATTTGCTATTATATTTTAGCACAAAAATAAATCTTATAGGCATAACCTATAAGATTTATTTTTTATTATTTCTTAAGAACTTTTTTCTTAATTACTACTATTCCTACTGCAATGATTGCAATTGCTGCAAGTCCAATTCCTAAGTATAAGTAAGTTTGACCAAATGGTGGTAAAATTATTACTTTTTCTGCTGCTGCAGTATCTACTTCAGCTGGCATATTATTTGGATTTTGGTTACCTACAACTGAGTATGCCATTCTTCTACCTACAGTATTAGAATATTGTATAATTTCAGCAATGTTGTCATAAGTCATATCATCAGATGTATTTTGTGATGTAATTGTTTGTGATAATACAAGATTATCAACTTTAACATCTCCTGGTTTTAATTCTTGTTTAAATTTCTCAGTTTTAATGATTGTTTTATTTTTTATAGCTGCTTTTACACTATCACTTACAGCAAGGTTGCCAGTATTAACTGTACTCCATCCTGTATTATCTACTTCTCTATATTGTAAATTATTTGCAACATAGTCAACTAACACATCTCCTGATGTAGTTACTATATTTCCTGGGTTTGTGCCTTTATAGTAGAATTCTTTTCCTGTATAATCTGTCTCACCAACATTTTTTACAGTTAATTTATAGTCAATTCTTATTGTAGCTCCATGCATTAACTCAGAGTCCATAATTATTTGTATTAATCCGTTTTTTCCACCATTGTATAAAGAAGCTACATGTCTATTAACTTGTTCTTGTGTTGCATTATATAAGTATTCACTACTATATGGTTTAAAATATTTTTTGTCTTTTCTTAAATTGTAATCTTTTCCTCTTACCCAAGCTAGGTTTGGTACAGTATCATTTGCATCATATAGTACATTTCCATTTGCAAGTGTTATTCTTACGTTATCAACATGTTTGCTTAATTCAAGTTGTGCCTTTGGTCTTTCAGTTAATCCTAAGTCAACATCTTTGATATGGTATGCTCCACTTTCATCTCCAGTAAATATTCTATTGTATTCTACTTCTATTGAAATTACTCCAGTTTCTGCAACCATTTGAGTATTTGTATTTGCGGTACCAGTATTAGCTAAAGTTTGTGCTAATCCATTTGTTACACCTCTATAATTGTTACTACTATATTTATTTACTGCTTCTCTATATGACCAAATATCTTTTGCATCAGACACATTTTTACCATTTGATTTTACAATGCTATATCCATAGCTTCCAGAAGTATTTTGATTTTCAACATTTGTGTATCCATAATATAATTTTTGTCCCAATTCAGTTACAGCGCTAATTATTTCAGCAGATGCATTTTCATAATTTGTTCTACCTCTTTGATTTATTCCTTTTTGGTATGTTGTTGATTTGTAATCTTGTCCATTATATTTGCTATTGTATTGTCCACCATAAGTAAATCTTACAATATAATCACCTGGTATGTAGTCTTTGAATTCATATTTTCCATCTGTATTTGTTGTTTCTTGGTTTTTATTTCCTAATGTTGTTGTTCTCCATACATATTCTCCACCATTAGCAAGTTTTTCAACTAATTCAACTTTTATATTTCCAATTCCGTTATTTTCATCTTTTAGTCCATTTCCAATCATTGAATCATTTACTTTTTCTGTTCTTAAATCATCCCATACAATACCATTTATTTTTCTTGATGCATTATCATAGAATTTTATTCTTAATCCTTTAGCTTTATCTGTATCATCTTCATACTTGCTTTCATCTTGTATGTCTCCTAAGTCATCAGCATTTCCTGGTACAGAATCTATATCTAATATACCTGCATAATCTCTTGAGCCTTTTGTAACTCCATTTGGTAATAATGTTTCATCTTTATAGTATGATGTATATCCATTTATTTCTGCAACATTTTGTTTTGCGTCCTTATCGCTATTATCTAAAATTATTCCATTATTATCTTTTTTAACTTGGAATGTTAAGTAAATATATTCGACTTCACCAGTTTCTAATTTCTTATCTTTTAGTCCTTTAATATATACTTTGCCTTTTTCTTCACTACTATTTACTGGTTTTGCATTTGACATTTGTAATGTTTCTGTGTGAATAGTCTTATAATATTCTTCATCTCTAAATGCATTATCATCATAAGTTACCCATGATAAATCTGATCTATATTTATATTCATTATCATAATAATCAACTACTTCATTAATTGTATCTATAATTCCTTGAGATTGATTTCTAATAGTAATTTTATATGTTACGAATATTTCTAGCTCAGCTCCTGGATGAGCTTCACTTACTCTATAAGCATAATCTGCTTCAAATATTTCTCTATTATAAACTGAATTATAGTAATTTGTATCAGATTGTCTTACTGTTATATCCCAGTATTCTTCATTATCATCGTCTGGTCTGCTCTTATATTTGTATACTTCTGTTTTTCCATTTATCTTAGTAGCTGCTCTAAATACATCTTTTCTAAGAGCTAAATCGTTAATTTTTCTTCTAACTAATCCTAAGTCTATATAAAATTGACCTGGGTAAAGAGCTACATAATATTCACCGTTAAATACATCACCAGTTGTATCAAATGTTGCACTTCTTGCTTCTTTACCTGTATTAAATTTTTTATTTGTGTTTATAATAAATTTATCATAAACAGGATATAGATCATAAGCTTGTGCGCCTTGTTCCATTGTATATGCCTTTATTTTGCAATCATCCATAAATCTTTTTTGATCTGTAGATGGTCGTTTTTCAGCTTTATTTAATGTATTAACTTCTACTATTTCACCATTTTGTATTTCAAAGAAACAATCAATTACATCATCTTTTACTAATTGTTCCATAGAGTATATTTTTCCACCACTATAACTATTTGGATATGCTCCAATTGTTGCAAATTTAGCATTTAAAGCATCTCTATCTGAAACTTTTTCTGTTGCTTTTGAACTTTTTAGCCATTCAGCTGAATTATATTCTGGTTTATTATATATAGTTGGTACATAAAGTTGTCCATTGTATTCAAATGCAACATAGTATTTTTCCATCGAATTTACTGTAAATATATAGCATCCATCATTATCAGTTGTTGTTTCTCTAACTTTTTTTCCTAATTTGTTATATAATATAACTTTTGTGTTTGGTAATGCTACATCATTGCTATCACCACTTACTCCATTATATGGTGTATTCATTTTGTCATTTAAGCTTCCATCTACCCATACATATCCTGCTAATTGCATTTGTAAGTTAAATGTTGGTGGAGTATCATTATCAGGTTCACCAATTTCTAATGATGTTTTATATAGTCTTCTGCCACCTTCAAGTACACTAACATTATCTTGTATTTCTCTTTTTTCTAGCCAAGATGTTGTATGGCAATTGTATCCTTTAGTTCCAGAAGAATGCATATGATTCCATCTAACAGTATATGCTGCACAGTCAAGTCCACATACAACACATGTAGGGCATTCCATCCATTGAAATTCAATATGTAGCTTTACATAGCTTACCATATAGTCTTCATAATTATCTACTGTATAATCTATATTTGCATTTGGATCTGAAAATTCAAAATAAAATTGATTCTCACCTTGACTTATTCCTTTAGGGTAAACTTGTTCTCCATAGTCCACAAAATAATCTTTGCTTGGAGTATAATATGTGTCCTTGTTTAGTTCATAGCTAATTCCATTTTGATCGTAATATTTATTTATATCTATTCTTTCTTTTCCAAATACTACTTTTCCTTTGCTATTGTAGCCAATTGCATACATATCTGAAATTCCACCAAAGGCCACACCATTTTCGGCTCCATAATTATAGTCTATAGACACTGGTCCCATAATATAGCTTGCTTGGGTTTGATTTACTGCTGTTCTTACTTTATCTTTATCTGTTTTGTTTTTAACTTTCAAATCACTGTTTCCACCATTTTGGTGTGTTTTCTCATGAAATGATTTATATTTTTGTGCTTCATTATATATAATTTCACTATTTGCAAATGCTTCTGGATCCCTTTCTTCGTCCGAGTCACCTACATCAATACCTGGTGTTCCAGCTGATGTTAAAGAATGACCTGTATTTAAGTTTGTACGCCATATAGCATATTGCTTATCAATAGTCCATTCATCCATTGGTGGATATGTTATTATATATGCTACATCTTCATATCCTTCTGCTAATAAATCATGATGTTCTCCTACGCATTTTAAATATGGGTATGTAGTTTCTCCATTATGTGCAAACATTCCGCTACATCCATTATATGTCCATCCCCAGTCAAATATACTTCCTTCTGTATCTCCATATTGTGATGCAACTTCCATTTTTAATGTTCCAGATCTAGCTACAAATCCTGTTCCATGTTGTATACAATATATAATTCTTCCTGTAGATATAGCTAGCTGTCTTTCGTTAAATTCTGTTACTTCAAATTCTCCACATGTTCCTTCTATAGTATTTTCATCAACTATTTCTATTGGTCCTACTCCATCATTATCTAGTCTTGAACCCTGATTCCTGTAAGTTTCATTTATAAATGAAACTACAAGATTTGGTACTATTAATATAGTAAAAGCAATTAATATTGTTGCTATTAAAGCTATTTTTATTTTTTCCTTATGTTTTATCATTTTATCTCCTCCTTTCCTCACTAATTATTGTTTCCTATTTAAAACTCTTTTTTTAATTTCAACTACGCCTAATCCTATTATAGCTACAAATGTTAATGTTATAATTACATAAAATGCAATTTGCCCACCTGTTACTACTGATAAGATTATATCTGCTTTTGACATATCATCTTCATCTTCTTGTTTATTTCCTGGTGTTGAATCAATATCTTTTAGTCCTTGTTCATTATAACTTTCATATATTTCTGCATTATTATTTAGTATTCCTAAGCTATCATCTGTTATTTGTTTTAATAAAACTATTGTAACTTCTTTTGATTCCCCTGGTTGAATAATTGTGTTTTGTAAGCTTGTATTATATACATTTCCATCACTTGCTTTATACCAATCTTTGTTTAATTCTGTATTAAATATTACTCCTTTTGGTAGATAGTCAGCTATTTTTTTAACAAATCCAGCTACTCCTCCTTGGTTTGTTACAACTATTTTATATTCAATAACAATACTGCTTTTTCCTAAGTTTTGTTTTAAAACTTCTATTTTAGTGTTTTTCTCGTTAGCATAAGTAAATGTTTCTGTTCCTGATGTTGGAGTTGTTCTTGTAATTTTGCTTATATATTTATCTAATTTTAAGTCAAATTTTTCTGCTTCATATAAACCTATGTCAATGTCTCTTATGTTGCTATTAGTTACTTTTATTACATCTGATATACCAGCTATTGTTCTCTCTCCGTTTAATACTATGTTAATATCAATTGCATCAGAGTTAAGAGCTTCATCAACTTCTGGTTTTCTATATTCTGTAATACTGTATTTGCCACTGTCATATACAAATATTACTAAATATTCTCCTGGTTTTATATTGTCAAATTCATATTTTCCGTTATTGTCAGTTGTTACTTTTTTATCATTGTTTGTTACACTGTCTTTTACTATTGCATTAGTTTTCTTATATACTAACATTACTTGAATATTTGATAAAAGTTTTTCGTCTTCATCTCTCATACCATTTTTGTTGCTGTCTAGCCAAGCTGTACCAGTTATTTTATAAGATTCTGTTGTTGGATTATTTGGATTGTTGTTATTGCCTCCGTTGTTGCCTCCATTATTTTCCCCTGCATGTGCATTTGCATCATATTCAATTGTTATATTAACTTTATTTGATTCAATTTTATCAAATCCATCAGCTTCTAATGTAGCATAAGAACTTACTATTTTATCATTTTTGTCTGGTAATAAATCAGCTTTTACAGTAACTGTTATTGTAACTTTTGCTCCTGCAATTATTTCATACATTAGTATATTAAGTTCCTTATTACTAATAGTTTTTATAGTTTGTTTTTTGTTATTGTTTGTATATTCTGCTTTTACAAAAGTAACTCCATCTGGTAAACTCATTATGAATTTATTATTTATAGAAGAAATTTTTCCTGTGTTTTCTATTATATATTTATAAGTTACTTCTTTTCCTTCTTTTATATATCTTGAATCTGCTTCTTTTTGTTGTATTGTTAATTTAATTTCTTCTGCATTATATATTTTTTGATTTGAATAATGCTCTGCTGTTTCATCTGCTTTTGCTGTTGCTTTAGCAATAAATTCACCTGTAAATCCCTCAACCTCAAGTTCAATCCCTACATAAGTATATTCTCTTAGTTTTATTACTGTTGCTTTGTTTGTTTCTGACTCATCTGTTGGTTTAGTTCTCTCTATGTATGCATAAAGATTTTCTAATTTTCCAAGGTTAATTGAAATACTATTATTATTAATTATAACATTTTCTCTGCTTTTTTCCTTGAAGTTATTATTTTCTCCATAATAAACATCTGTTATTTTTATTCCTTGTGGAATATCCATATTAAACATTACATTATTTAAATCTTTACTATTAGAAATATTTTTTACTTTTACAACAAATTTAAATTTTCTTCCCTTTTTTAATGTTTCACTTTCATATATGTCTGGAATATTAACAATTTTCAAATCTCCTTCTAAAACTTTTAGCTTGTAAGAGTCAGAATTAATTGGATTTGAAAGTTCATCTGCTGTTACATTTGCAGTACACTCTATTTCTTTATCTCCTGGATATTTATTTTCTTCAATTGTAATTGTTTGTCCTGTTGTTGGATCTGTAACAGTTTTAGTTGTTTTTCCTTTTTTGATTCTTAACTCATAGTCTCTTGTTACTGTTTGGCCTACTGGAATATTACCTATTGATAAAGTTTTAATATTTTCCTCACTATCTGTATAAGCTAATTCTTCTTCAAAAATTTCTGTATGTACTGTTCCTTCTGGTGCTATTAAATTTAATTTTACATTTTTCGCTTCTACAGTTCCAACGTTTTTAACTGTTGCTGTCATTCTTACGATTTGTTCTTCTCTTACTGTTTCAGTTGTTGATTTTACTTCAACAGTCATGTCTGGTCCTACACCTGTTGTTAATTTTAGTAATGGTGATGTTTTTGACTCAGAAATTTCTCCTAATGAAGAAACATTTGTATAATATACTTTATACATTTCATTTACAGTGTTGTTATGTGTAATATTTGCTGGAATTTCAACATCATAAGAAATTTCTTTTGTTTCTCCAGATTTCATATTTTCATTTAATACAATCATATAAGATTGTACTTTATTTGTTAAAGTTTCTGTCCAGTTATTTGATTTATCATTTAAATCTTTAGTTGCATTTGCATTCTCTGAGTAATAAACTTTATATTTTGAACTATCTACTCCACTTAGTGTTATTTTTCCTTGTAGTTTTGTACTAAATGTTGATCCTAAGTCTTCTCCTGTTTCTATTTTTTTGTTTCCTTGTGTTGGAATTCTTCCTAAGATAATAACATCTTTAATGTCATTTTCATAATTGTTTACAATTTTTCCATAAACTTTTGCAGTTCTTTTTTCTGCATAAGTTTTTAGTATTCCTGTTGCACCTTCACTAGAAATTGATAATAACTCATTTTCACCTTGTGAGTAATTTTTAATTCCATTTGCAGTAATAAGTCCTTCTGGTGCAATAAAGTTCAAGTTTGTTTCAACTTTTCCACTTTTTTCCGTTGCTACATCATTTTCATTTGTATAATTCATTGTTATTTTATTTTTATTGTTTGGTGTTAATGTTTTTGCAGTAATATTTGCATTAATAATTATTATTGTACCTTTATATTGTGCATCTATTGTATATTCTGTTTGTGTTCCTTCTAATTCTACATATACTACTACTTGTCCATTTTCTAATACTGTTTTTGCATTTTTTATTTTTAATCCATTTGACATTAATATGTCATAGCTATTTAATTTGAATTTTGCAATATATGAAGGGAATTTTATTTTTAATGTTGGATTTTTGTATAATACATAGTTTGTATTTGATGTATCTAATACAGCTCTAATTTCAACATTTTCGTTTTCAACAACTGTTGTTAAATCTTGTTTATTAACTTCTAAATATATTGCTGTTGTTGGTTCTGTTAATGATATTTCTTTTAATTCATTGTTTACTTGTGTAGTTAATTTTGTGAAATTTTGTAATTGTTTTTTATTATATCCAATTTCATTTTTTATTGCTTTTTCAACACTAATAATTAATTGTCCCTCTATTATAGGCTTTGATGTTGTTATTAATAATTGATTATTATTTACATTACTAATATCTAATGTGTAATTTTCATCTTTTAATTCTGTAGTTTTATTAATTGTTCCTAATTTTGTTTTTTGATTATCATAAACCTCAATTTTTCCATCTGTTCCAAGAATTTTTTCAAATACATTTTTGTTTATTGATATAGTTTTATTATATGTATAATTTTTTCCAGAAACTGTTGTTGAATTTTTACTATCATCTGCTGTTACAAATTGATCAATTCCTTGTTGTAATTTAATTTCTCCTGTTAGTTCTTTTGCACTAATTGTTGCATAATAATCAACTTTATATGTTGTTTCTTTTTTGTTTTTAGCATCAAAGCTTGCATACATTTGTCCTTTTGCAATAGATGAATAATTTGTTTTTATTGCATAATCTATTAATTGTCCTTTTTCTTTGCTTTCTTTAATATCTGTAGTTGTTTCTTTGAATTCTATATTTTTTTCTTGATTGCTATGAACTTTTATATTTCCACTTATTTTTAAATTTGTATCAATTCCATTTGCAATTGCATAATCATATACGTCTTTGTTTTCAAATACAAATGTTACAAAATATTCATCACTTACATTTTTTAGCCAAGATATTTTATTGCTTAAGTTTTGTGTACTTATTACTAATTTGCTATTTTCTGCATCATAATTGTAATTGTCAGCATTAAAGTTTAAACCATCTTTCATTCCGTTTGTTGCTTTTGTTTGATTTGCAATTACATTAACAGATGTTGGTTTTATTCCATTTATCTCTGGCACTTGAATATTAAGTTCAGTTGCTTTTATTGGTAATATGCTATCTTTAATTCCAGAATTTACTTTTACTTGTAATACTACTCCTGAATTTTCATCACTTGTATATGGTATGTATTTTGTTAATTCTGTTTTAATTTCTGGTGTAATTGTTGTTCCTGTTGTTCCATCCCATGAAAGTTTATTTATAATTTCTTTTGATACATTCTTTTCTTTAGCATCTTTGTTTATGTATGTTGCTGTAAAGACTGTTTTTGTTTCTTTTGAGAAATTATCAATTGACACTTCATCAGCATTTAAAACATTTACTGGTACTTCTATAACTACATTAGAACCACCATTTATTTTGTTTAACAAAATTTTATTGTTTTTAACATCTACACTTTGAATGTTATCATTGCTGATTGATTTGTCTATTTCAAAGTTAGTATCTTGAAAACTTACTACTCCTTTTTCAAGATATCCCGCACCATTTAATTTAATGTTAAGATATAATTTTACATTAGAGTTCATTTTTTCTGTTTTTACATGAGCTCCTCCTTCAAAATACGCATTAAATTCTACATTAGAATCTTGAGTCTTAGCATTTTGTTTAGAAAT
>ENA-OURQ01002516-OURQ01002516.1-human-gut-metagenome-genome-assembly--contig:-NODE-2516-length-13502-cov-8.011229_pt1 | contig 13502 bp, 11 predicted proteins | sample MGYA00242105_ERZ508999 | MGnify/ENA primary metagenome ERZ508999 (study PRJEB26280, sample SAMEA2338771) | human gut metagenome | biome: human gut; feature: human-associated habitat; material: faeces...
TCTTCCGCGCTGCGAGCTGTCCGGAAAGCGGGGCGGGAAAGCTCCCGTCGCAATGCCCGGACAAAAGGTCCGTTCCGCTCTTGTCACACATCTCTTTCTCTCGGATTCAGATACTTCGAAGCCATATCCGCATACGGTCGTTGTATGCTGATAATTAATTATTTACAAGAATTCGTGATGACATTCCCGAAAATTTGTGTCCTGCACCGACCCGTCTCCTCCGGAATACGGCTCTCCGAAGCCGCATACCGTCTCTATATAAGAAACGGTACTTTTCCACGGCGAAAGTAGGTACTTTTTTATAAATAACCAAATATTGCGGCTCGTTTTTCAGGCGAAAATCCCCCCCCCTCAAAAGAATATATTTGAAAATCAGAATATTATATACACAGGCCGACCGGAGGCATCCGACAGTTCCGATCCGGTCACGAATCGGTCCCGATCTGCTCTGCGATCGGGATTTTTTACGCCGTATTTACCGGGAACAGACCGCCTCATGAATCCGTAATATATTGGTTGTAAGTGTATTGTTCCCTCCGTACCGTTTCTTATATAGAGACGGTACTTTTTTCGGTATCCGTATTTCGACAACGACGACGTATTTACGACGAGGAAAACGGGCGTTTTTCCGGTATTCTCGCGGGAGAACCGACGTATCCGGGTCGATATTATCCCGACAGGGTGTTATCGCAACCTCTTCGCAACCTGCCGGGTAAAGTCAGGAATCCCGATGTCCGGCGAACGTCCGAGACGCTCCGGTTCCGATACTCCGGCCTGATTTGGCAGCGGGTGTGGATTTCGGCCGGAGGGAGAGGGCGAAGCGGTGATACGGGCACAGACGGGCGCTTGGCCCTTCCTGGAAATCGGGGGCTTCCTGCAAAAAAACGGAAATTATCGTTCGAAGCAGGGCTGCACGACTCGGAATGGTCGAACGTATGCAGCATGGAGAACTATTGAATGCATAACGATGGAATCCAACGCATCGTCCGCAATTCGCGTCCTCTTCCCGGACCGGGACGAACGGGGCCGGATCGGAGCTCGGACAACCCGATTCCGAATACACTATGCCCCGAAAACAAAAAACCTTACGTATCATTGATACATAAGGATTTTGCTTCTTGTCTCCTTTTCTTTCAAAGGTTCTCCGAGCGGAAAACGGGACTCGGACCCGCGACCTCAACCTTGGCAAGGTTGCGCTCTCAAGCCCCCAAAACGCTACGCGTTTAGGGGTAACCAACTGAGCTATTCCCTTTTACGACGATTTTCTCGAATGTGTTTCACCTCGTTTTTCGCATAGGTTAAACGGATGGTTAAACATTTGCGCCTGTCTGCTGGTTTGTAAATGATTGTTAATTAGAAAATTGAAATAAGTTCTGTAACACGTTCTTTCTTGTTATTCATTGGCATAGTGAATTTATGGTTTTCAAATAAAAATTCCCGATCGTTAAGCCGAGAATTTGTGTTTGTCTACTGAAAGCAAAGGAAAACCGCATTTTTTTCGGCCAGCCCTTAACTTTTAAGATATATAGTATATATAACTCCATTTTTTGTGGAGTAATATTCGTTGCCTCTAATACGTGCGTCTGTTCCGTTACCACCGTACGGTTCCTGCCGCTACTTTGCAAATTGCATCAGATAGTTTTCGCAGAATCCAGCTAACGGGAATTTCACCATCTCGTCCCGTCCGTCGGGCGTGGTGTAATGAAATAATATAGTGTTCGCTCTGACAAGGCAGTCGAATAAATTTACCGTTTCGCTCATGCCCTCCATCTTCATCTCGTTGGCGATTATTATTCCTATTTATATCGTTTATCTCTTCAAGGTCGCTTTTCCACCCGATTATTCATTGTTTGTTCTTTACAAGTGCGATTTCAACGGGTTTATTTATGTCCGCTGTTTCGGGAGAGAAAACAAAGTAAAACATTTCGGGATAAATCTCATTTTGAGGTTTTATGACAATTAAGCCTATTCCCTCTGCCTTGCTCCATTCGACCAACTTGCAAATAGCTTGTTTATCCTCTCATGCTTTGGTCATTCATTCCGTTTTCGGTTGTTTGTATTTATTCATCATTAACGTAATTTCAATTATTATTAAGTAATTGTCACGATAATCCTTAATTACCATTCTATGTTACCGCGACATTCAATTTCGGCCTGCTCCTCCCAATCTATCTCATAAGGATTACTACTCTTTATGTATTCTTTTGAATCTCTCATATCACGTTCATTCCGTTGTTGCCAATATTTGGCAGACGCATTATCCGTGTGTTTTATGTTTATGCGCCATTCATTTTCTTCAAATATCCATTCCCAATCTACTCCCTCTTTCAATCCTGTTTTTATTAATCTATGTGCTATAATATGTTCGCTCAAGTTATGATTTAGCATTGTATCAATTATATGTTTTGCTTTTTCACTATGGCCAATCAAAGAGTATGGTAGCCAAATCCCAAAGAAATTAGGGTTGTCGTTAAGAATGCGAAGAAGCTCATTTTTTGAACCGCGCGAGTAACCTTCATATCGTTCAAGGTTTTCATAATATATTTTTCGATAACGCTCTAATAAATCAGCATAATCTTTTTCTGAAATATAGTATTGTTGTTTTTCATAATCTAAAGACCATCGCAGTACTGACATAGTATTTAATTTATAGAGCGTTAATCGGTTGAATGCTATGTAAATATAGTGAATATTTCTCAATATAACAAGTAATATAAAAGTGACAAACTCTGCAAAAGGGTCTTATAGATTAACCTTTTCACAAAGTCTGTCACTCGGAAGATCAGATGAAAATTCAACTATTCGCTAATTTTTCCTCTAACTTATCTGCGTATTTCAGCACGAATTTTCGGAAATCATCGAAACTTAATTCCAAATCAAATGTAATAGGTGCATTTGCATCATCTCCGCTTTTATCCATAATATGGACATTCTCAATGTTTTTTACATTACAATTCATTATATCGAACCGATAGTGGCATATTGAGTTACGGATATGATAGGCTATATTTTCTATTGAATTCTTATCAACTCCTTTTCTGTGTTCATTCGCTGTGATTTTGGTTGTATCAATTCCCCAGTTTTCGTAATTAACTAATCCATCTACGGATATATTTTTGTCATGGTCTGCGCATTGTTGCGGCATAATTAAGAGGCCCACACAACAATTCATAAAGAGGGTCTTTTCATAGTTACAGTTGTGTTCGTATTGAATAAGGATTTGTCGCGTGCGGGAAATAAAATCAATGCGATTTTGATAGTTACTCATAAGTTCTTATTTTTATTCGTCTAATCCTGTAATGCTTGCAAAGTTCTTCCAACCATATGTAGTCCTATATGTATCGGCGCAACCCGAAGGCACTTTCAGTACCGAATAAGGATTTATGCCGACAAAAGCAGAGCTTCCACAAGTTGGTGGCGTCTCCGTGCCGATCTTGAATAATCGAAGTTCGGAATCATCGTAAAAAGCGTATTCATCGATTGTCTTAACCTGCGTACAGGCAGACATATCGACGGTCATTAGATTCTTTAATTGGCAGAAAGCACCATGATAAGAACCAGAACGAAAACCTCCCCCGATAATTTTCAGTTGAGAGCCTTTCTCAAAGGTTACAGTTATCAGAGAGGAACACCCCTTGAATGCCACCACTTCAATCGTCTCTACACTTGCAGGGATTTCAATGGATTTCAATGCAGTACAATCCGAGAAAGCGCCGTAATAATAAAAAGTACCAGAATAAGAATAGCCATAACCACCACCGATAATTTTCAGTTGAGACTCTTTTTCAAAGGTTACAGTTGTCAGAGAGGAGCATCCCTTAAATGCAGCTGCTTCAATCGTTTCTACACTTGCAGGGATTTCAATAGAGGTTATAGGGCAGAATGAGAAAGCACCATAATAAGTATGAGGATAATAAGAATCGGCACTACGGATAGTTTTCAGTTGAGAGCCTTTCTCAAAAGTCACTGTTGCCAATTTGGAACAACCCCTGAATGCCGAGGCTTCAATCGTTTCTACACTCGCAGGGATTTCAATAGAGATTATAGGGCAGGATGAGAAAGCTGTACTGATAGTTTTCAGTTGAGAAGCTTTCTCAAAAGTCACGGTTGCCAATTTGGAACAACCTCTGAATGCAGCTGCTTCAATCGTTTCTACACTTGCAGGGATTTCAATAGAGGTTAATGCAGTACAATCCGAGAAAGCGCCAGAAGAATAAGAATCACCACCGATAGTTTTCAGTTGAGAACCTTTCTCAAAAGTCACTGTTGCTAAAGAGGAACAACCCTTGAATGCCGCCTCTTCAATCGTTTTCACGCTGGCGGGTATTTTAATAGAAGTCAATGCAGTACAATCCGAAAACACACCATAATAATTAGGGTTAGAATAGCCACCACTGATAGTTTTCAGTTGAGACTCTTTTTCAAAGGTTACAGTTGTCAGAGAGGAGCATCCCTTAAATGCAGCAGTTCCAATTGTTTCTACGTTGGCAGGAATATCTATCGAAATCAAAGATGCGCACTGTTCAAATGCAGAATTACCGATAGTTGTTGCATTTGCAGGGATTACAACGGTTTTCAACTTGCTTTGATAAAACATTTCTTCCCCAATCGTTATTAATGTATTTGGGAGAATCAGATTCTCGACATTTGTAGATTTATAAAATGCTTGTATTGGTAATGCTGTAATATTTACCTCTGCAATATCGAGGTTTTTCAGATTAGGCATCATGCGATAGATAAACAGAAAATCGACATCATTCAGCACACCTGTAATCTTCAACGATTCAATATTGGCATAATCATAATCCGCCAACACATTTTCCAGTTCACCTTTCGTTTCGACATGTATTTCGGTACACGTTCCCAATTGTCGAAAAATAATCGTTTGTAAAGTATTGCCTTGTTCGTCCTTCAAAGCAACCGTTGCAAAGCGTTGAATCCCCTCGTTAGCAGTTACCTCAAAAACAATCGTATCTTCCCGCAAGGCTCGTGTTTGAGGAGCCAACGACAACCATGATTTTGCATTGTCGGGAATCTCTACGGTGTAATCCAAATTCGTCGTCAATTTGATTTCCTGTGTACCTCCAGCAGGAGTAGCATCAATAGAGTTATCTGCTATATTGATTTGCCCCTGCATACAATTCAGCGACACCATAACAGTACGATAGGAACCGTCGTTGGCAAAGACAAGGATTTCACTTTCTACAATCGGATTAGGAGCGGTAATCGTAATCGTTCCCTTATCCGCAGATGTTGCATTTACTTTTGCTTTCCAACCATCCTGTGCAATGGCTTTGACAACCGTATTTTCGGTTGCATCCGTAATCGTGTAGGAGATTGTTTTGCTCTCTCCTCCATTAAGAATGGCTATATCCGTTGTATTGAATGCAATTACAAAAGTTGAATTATCGCTTTTAGGAATCGTGATAACAGAATCGTCCTCCAATGTGAAATAGACATTATCATCATCTTCTCTTACACTTTTGAAGATGCCATTCGTTCCGTCCTTGCCATCGACACCATCTTCTCCATCCGTCCCGTCTGCTCCCGTTGCTTGTCCTATATCAGTCCAAGTTTTACCATTATCCATTGAAAGCATCCAGCGACCATTCTCTATTTTCAGTTGTGGTGTAATGCCATCTTTGCCATTGGTTCCATCTACACCATCTTCTCCGTTTGCACCGTCATTTCCATCCTCGCCATCAACACCGTCTTTTCCGTCTGTACCTTGCGCTTTTACCTTATTTCCCTTTTCATCGGTCAGCCAGTCTCCATTAAGCGTCCAATAATAGATGCCGTCCGTATCTTTCTTTACACCGATAGTAGGTGCTACGCCATCTTTCCCATTAATTCCATCCTCACCATCAACACCATCTTCTCCGTCTTTACCATCTGTACCGTTATAAATCGTAATAGAATTGTTTTTTGCAAAAGTTATCGTATAGCCAACGATTTTACCGTCATTGGTTATCGGGGTAACACTTGTTATATAATCATTATTCTGTAATGCTGTTACGATGGTCTGCAACGATGAAATATTCGTATTCATTTGCTTGCAACGTTCTTCCAATATTGTAAGCCGATTTTCGAGGTCATTCAAATCATTACGCAATGCACTATCATCATACTTGTCGCTACAACCCAATAACAACAAGCCACACATGAGTAAGGATAATGTTTTTTTCATACAATTCGATTTTTAGATACAAGAATCTGACTATAATCTTAGAACCCCATTATGCTACTAAACGTTTTCCAGCCGTCAGCTGTCTTATATGCCGAAAGACTTTCGGATGGGACTTTAAGGACACAATTAGGATTCATTTCTCCAAAGGCTTGTTCAGTACATTTTGGAGGTATTACCGCGCCTATTATTATTGATGTCAAATTAGGATTGTTGCTAAAAGTTTTCTTGCCAATTGATTCTAACTGTGTACAAGCAGAGGCATCAAATGTTGTCAACTTATAAAGTTGTGCAAAAGCACTGGATATATCGCTTGATATATATTGTAATTTAGATCCTTTTTCGAAAGATATTGTTGTTAAATTAGAGCATCCCGAAAACATCGGATTATGAAGTCTCTCTATACTTGCAGGAATCTCTATTGTCGTTAAGGATATACATTTGGCAAATGTCCCGTAACTATGCCCCATTGCAAAGCTGTTGGCTCCGCCTTCATTGAGCGAGTTAAGCATTGACGGTTTCTCAAAAGTAATTTGTTGCAAATTTGAACAGCCATAAAATGCAGCAACACCTATTGTTGTTACAGTTGATGGAATTTCAATAGCAGACAATGCAATACAATTACAGAATGCACCGTGAGGTTCCCAAGAACATGCCCCGCCAATCTCTTTAAGTTTAGAATTTGATTCAAAAGAAACAACTTGTAATTGAGTACAATTAAAGAATGCTGAGACCTCAATAATTTCGACAGATGCGGGAATCTCGATTGATTTTAATGCGGTACAATCTGTAAATGCTCCATAATTATTATGTTCATACAGCGAACTATAGCCACCTTTTATTATTTTGAGATTTGAATTTTCCTCAAAAGTAACGCTTGCCAAATTTGTACAACCTGCAAATGCAGCAGCTTCTATTGTTTCCACATTTGCAGGAATTTCAACCGATATTAATGCAGAGCAATTAGCAAAAGCTCCATTATAATATCCGCCTTTTATTATCGTAAGTTTTGAACCTTGTTCAAATTTGAGTTCCGCTAATCTTGAACAATCTTGAAAAGCCGATTGGTCAATTAATTCAACATTTGCAGGAATCAGAATCGAGGTTAAAAGGCTATTATAAAACGCTTTTTCTCCAATCGTTATAAGACCTTTCGGCAATATGCATTTTTCTATTTTTGAATTTATAAAGGCTTGAGATGGAATTTCATTAATATTGGTAGCTGAAATATCGAGGTTCCGCAATTGGGGGAGTTGGTTTCGAATTAAATAAAAATCGAGTTCTCCTAATTCGCCTGTAATTGTCAAAGATTCTATTTTGGCATAATCATAGTCCGCAAGAACTGTTTCCAACATTCCTTTTTGGGAAACATGCACTGTAATATTTAGCAGCTCTTCACCAACCTGAAAAATGGTAGCTGTTTCAGAAAATTCTCCATAGTAAAATGTGATTTGTCCCTCTCGCTGTTCTCTGCTTTCATTTTGTGCAACAGTAAATATAGCTGTACCACCATAGGCGTCTTTGAACATAACCCACTCTTTACAACTGTCATCAATCCGATATTCAAAGTTAAAAGTTGTTTTAACTTCAATATGAGCTTCACCACCTGTTGCATCCATTTCTATTTTAGATGGAGAAATAATAAGCTCACCATGGCGTTGTGTTACTGTAAGGGTTTCATTTGCAGTCCCGCAAGAAAACAAGAATGTCGTACTCCGTTCTTTCTTTTCATTATTTTCCATTACTATAAAGGTTACCTCGTCCCAGTCTTTACCATCAGATTGGGAGGGCGTACACCACGGGGCGCCACCTGTCAACGTCCAATCACGGCTGCTATAAACATAAATGGATTGCTTTTCTCTGCTAATATCAAAAGATAATTTGTTTTGACTAAGTTCGATGGTATCTTCTTTTGGATTTTGTTTGTCGATTTCATTTCCACCCTCAGAGCAACCACAAATCATCAGTACAACCAGCGTAAATAAGGCTATTTTTTTCATAATCGTTATTCGAAATGCTAATATTTGCCAATTTGAATATCCACGAAATCCGACCAACCACCATCCATACTTATTTCGGTTACAGGCAGTCCGAATATGTTGCGCGATTTTGAAATCGTGGTATAATGTTCTTTTAAACGATTTCCATAGATAGCAACCGACCCTATATCTCCTGCTCCATCAGGACAAAACATAAACAGATTTACGGACTGGCCTTGATTGGATATTTCTATGGCCATACATCCCGAACTCAATAGTTCCGATTTGAGGTTCACCGTTAAATGTTGAAATGCAGGACTTGCCTTAATGTTACGATGCAAATTCGTAACGATAGCTTGACTTCGCTCATTGAGCCGACAGGGTGGGAACATAATTCATCATTTATATACATCCAACCCCCAGATGTGATTAGTAAAAAAAAGGAAGCGCAGGGCTGCTGACTTATTTTAGTGCGACAGGTCGTAGGAAACCCAATAGATAAAATAAGCAACAACCCCGCGCCGTATCCGATAAGGATATGACGGGAGAGTCATGCCACCTATTCTCTCTATTGTGCTATGAATTTCCTACGTTCGTCGCACGAGAATAAAGTTACACTTCCGTAATTCAATATGTCTCCTACAAAAGTAGAAAACAATCGTCGGAAATGCAACGGCTTTGCACCTCTTTTTTTCGGGGTTGTTGCAGATTCAAATTTCGCTAAAACAAAGTTCCCAAACAAGGGATAAACGGCTGGAAAATAAACTTTGTTTCTTGCAAATTGGGTTAGATGTTTTTGTTATTCAATTTAAGCCGACATATTCCCTCTAATCGGGAGTTGCAAATCATTCCAACCCTCAATTATCGAGAATATGCCGACTTAAAATCTGTTTTGACGGTTTGGTAATAGCCGTAAGGATTACAAGTAACCGATAATCAGCCAACCGACCGACAGCGTATATAGAATGTTCTGCACGTTATTCTGCGGCTATCTTTTGTATAACGCCGTCCATGTAAATCGCCTGCCCGCTGGATTGTCTGCCCCACCAACAGCAACCGTATTCCACAATGATAACCTCGCCTTGCGCTTTCAGTCGTTCGGCCAGCCAAGAATCAATCAGCCACCATTCCATGACATCATCCACGAACGGATAAAGATATTCTTCGGAAATAAGGTTTGCCCGTATCATTTCCTCGATAACCGTGCTTTGATTCTTCAAAACACAATTCTGTACTATTCGTTGCGCATTCATATAATCGGTTTTTGCGAGTTCATGCGTATTAGCCATCGGTTTGCAAAATTTGTGTGGTCAGCCTGTCGTTCCTCGGCGCAATTCTCCATTCCGTTTTCTGTCGGGTACGCACTATGCGATTCAATGCGGAGAGTTTTGTTGCAGTAATAGTACGGGATAAATTGCTTTGTACTTGTGTCAAATGCAAAATTCATTTCTGTATTCTGCGCAAGTTTACCTTTAGCTTCGTAGTATTCTACCAGCGAAATAAGGTTGTACTTTCCATTGCGCCCAATCATTGCGGCACGTAAGCGTGTGTAAACTCCGTTTCCGTGGTCGATTCTGTAAGCCCGCACGGCTAACAAGGCTTGCAGAATCTCTGTCGCCCTTTCATTTAATGTTTTCATGGTCTGTAAAGTTTAGAGTTATTCCCCATTACTTGTAAAAAGATAACTCCATTCATAACCAACTAAACAGGGCGGTATATCTCCATGTAAGAATAGCTTTCCGATTCTATATAATTCCGATAATTCTATGCTGTTATATGGTTTCGGGCATGAATAGGGGGCGGTCTGTTTTATGTGGAATCCTATTAATGTAATGGATAAAAATTCGGTTTTCCATCCGTAAATGGGGAGGGGTGAAAAATAGGGATTGTCCGCTCGGTCGGGGTATATGACTACTCAAGACACTACCCTAATCGCTACCCAATAAATGCCCTATTTCGCAATCATTCTGTCCCTAATAATTGTCACACACGCGGTCGGTTTACCCTCTATTCGTGTCGGCGCGTCCTTAATCTCGTATCATTGCGCAAGGTCTGTCGCTTTGGCCTTTCGTTGCAGACCCAGCGTGTCGTAAATCTCCTGCAAGCGTTCTTTCGCCTTGTTTTTGGCAATCGGCGTCTGCTTCTGAAATGCGGCGTTTATCATCTTCACGATTTTATAGTCGTCGCCGATTGAAAGTCCCTTTACCAATTCGCGGCGGATGTTGCCGACGTGGTATTTCAACGCCTGCACTTTGGCTGCTCCCAACTCGTCGTAAGCCTGCTTCACCAACGGATGCCGCAGTTCTATCACGGCGCATAGTTCGGCGGGACTTTCTACCACGAAAAACTGCTCGGTCATTGTTTTCAGTCGGCAGTATTCGTCGAACAACTCCCGAAAAGTAGTCCGCGCCGAGGGATTGGCCGCAAGGTGTTCCACGACCTTGCTGTATGTCTGCACCGTTACTTTGTAGCCGTTTCGTTGCAGTTCGTCGGTAAGGTTTACATAGGTCGCATAAATATGTCGGCTTATCTTAAAGTTCACGATGTCCATGTTGGCGAGGTTCCTTTCCACGACAAGGCGGTTATTGACTATCCGCACATATTGTTCGTTGATGTAGGGAATCTTCGACAAGGTTTTGACCCGTGTGGCTTCACTCAACGAGTTTATCTCGGCGGCATAGCTTTCGGCGTCTGCAAGCGTCCGCTGGGTAGCCGCAACAAACTCGTCGAGCGTTACGGCCTTGCTGTATTTGGTCGTGGAATAGACGTGCACGATTTGCGCCTTGTAACGGGAATCTCGGATGCGTCCGCATATCTGCGTAAAGAGCGTTGAAATATCCAACAGCGTGTGCGCCTTTCGTCCGTCGCTGACGATGAATGTAACGCCGTCGGGGGCGAAGATGTCGCACCCCTCGAAGCAGGTCGAGGTGTAGAAGTTTATTTTCTTCGCAGGGTCGGAGGGCTGGCCGATGGGATAGGCATTGCCTAATTTGCGCTGGTTCTCCTGCCGACTTTCCCCGCTCGTGGAGCACACCACTTTGACGGCTTCGGGAGCGAGTTTGAGCGTGTCGATGACCTTTGCGATAAATTCCACGCTGTTGACGAAGATATGCAGGTTATAGGGCAATTCGTCGCGCAGGACTTTGACGCACTCCGACACGATGTATTTGTCGGGCTTGTTGGTCTGCCGCGAACGTACTTTGACCTCCGTAAGGTCGGGTCAGTCGATTTCGCAGGTCGGCAGGTGTCGCAGTTCCTCCAACATGTATTCCCGTTCTATGGGTGTTGCCGTCATGTAGGTCGCACGGTCGAAGCGCGCCGCCGTCGCAAGCAGTTCTCGGATGGCTCGGTGTCGGAACGAATAGGAGTTGAACAGCACGTGCCACTCGTCCACCAGCAGGAACAGCTCTTTGTAAGGGTCTATGCCGATGCTCTGTAAAGCGGAAACGACGCGCGGCAGGGAGTCGTAAGTCGTGGCTATCTTTAAGGGGGAGTGGGTACGGGCGAATTGCGTGATGTCCCACTCGGTAATGTCTTCGTACACGCCCAACACCTCTATATCGTCGGTGCGGCAGACAGTCTTGTTCTTCACCAATGCCACGTAAGGCATAGCGATAAGGGTTGGAATAGAGTTGCGGATAGCCAGTTCGGTAGCCCCGCACCCCGTCTTTTTCTTGTTAAATAGACAATTCACGGGAATTTCGGTCATAAAGTCCCGAAGGAAGTTTGCACCTTTCGGAGCGTCGATTGTTCAGTTTTGCATAAGTAATTCGTTTTTAGTGAAATAAAATCTGTAATTATTTTTAATCTTGTAATGTTATTATTAAAGAGAAAGTCCATTTCGGAATCAAAAAATATTACACTCGGAAACAAGAAAAAGAGGTGCTGAAACACACCTCCCGATTATGGACGGACCCGACATTAGGACTATTCCTTTTTCGTATTATAAAGATAGCACCTTTTTTATTGGGAACAAAAGTCGGACAGCAATTAATCCGAACATTTTTATCTATGTCTTATATGGCATTATAGGGCTGTTTACGGGGTGGCGGAGTGTGTTCGACGTGGAAATTAATGTGCAAAAAGTAGTATTAGCGGGTATTTTACATAGTCTGTTGTTCTAAAACGCCTTTCGTGTCATGTAATTCAGTACTATTAGCGGTTCGGTACATGGTTCGGCTGTTCTGAAATTCCTTTCGAACACGTGTTTTAAGTGCTAATAGCGGTTTTTGCATGGTAAATAAGTGCGATGTACACGTAAAAAGCCGTAAATTTGGGTGTAAAACGCTATTTTATGAATGAAGAGGAGGCCGATGCCATCCGCAAGAGTATGTATGAAGCCTTACTGATGGATGAAAACGATAAGATTGTGCATTGGGATTTCGACCCGATGCGCCGAGAGTTGCGCGAGTATGTCGATATTGCCTGCGGATGTGATGAACAGACGTATGGAATCCGCACGCCGCAATTCGAATATCGCTACTGTACGGGTAAGATTAAGATGCCCTTTGCCAAGTCGGATTATCTCGCTAACGACGATATAATCGCTACGGTTACGGGATTGGGGCTGGATGTCGAGAAATTCTGGTTTGCACTGGTCTTTATTTACGATTATGTCGAAACCTCGTTTAAGAACTGCGGCCTTGTGAAACCCGCGTCTTTGGATAAGGCGGTGCAAAATCTGTTCAAAGAGTTAGGCGAGGATTTCGCGGACGATGATATTGAGATTACCCTTAAAAAGAACAGAAAGAAAGTCGAGGTTCTGCCCGTTATAAAGAGTGGAATTTTGGACTGGTTGCGGGAAACCTATGAAAGGGAATGCAAAGGCAGGAAGATTCAGTATTACGGGATTGACACGGGTAATTTCGACGAAACCTATCCGAGTACGTCGTTTCGGATTTATCGGACTGTGGAGATGTATCGGGATATGCTGAACACTTTATTGGGGGACAACCGCCCGAAGCAACCCGACAAGCGTGTTTCATTGAATCGGCTGTTGCTGATTTCGCGTATCTGTTACCTCTATGAATTTACCTATAACGACAGTTTTTTGTATAGCGACGATTCGTTAAAAGGAATAATTAAGTCCTGCAAAGGGCGCATGCCTGCAACTTATTCCGCTGTTTATCTGTAATTTGCAAAGGGAGAGTAAAAACACCCTTTATTTCACTCCCCGTGTTTGAGGTGCGAAAAGTCAAATCTTTGTAGTGTCGAAAGGGATAAACCCGACGACCTGCAAACGCTTGGGCAAGGGATGCAGAATAATTTAAGCCCCTCCCGTAAGGGAGTACTTAAAAGATATGGCAAATGCTATCATTCCCGCAGCCGAGGTCGCTGCA
>ENA-OURQ01002518-OURQ01002518.1-human-gut-metagenome-genome-assembly--contig:-NODE-2518-length-13494-cov-2.979537_pt1 | contig 13494 bp, 7 predicted proteins | sample MGYA00242105_ERZ508999 | MGnify/ENA primary metagenome ERZ508999 (study PRJEB26280, sample SAMEA2338771) | human gut metagenome | biome: human gut; feature: human-associated habitat; material: faeces...
AGAAATATAAATACAGTTGGAACGATATTTAATGACTTTTTAGTTTAGCTTTAAATGATGAAATATTGCTCAAAATTGACAAATCCGCTAGATATATAGGTGGTGAAGTTAATTCTATTATGAAATGTGACGAAAATGGGAATATTGATCCAAATGTGAATGTGCGCGTTGCATTTACGTTCCCGGATGTCTGTGAAATGCTGTTTCCATCTAAACGCATTTACATCATATAGTGCTATGTAGTATCATCCAGTACATGATATTGTGTGTCATTTGATACCATTTAACACTAGATAACACTCAATAACACACGGAACCAACAATTTTTTTGAACACCAAATGTGACAGTTTCCAGGTTAATTTTTGTCCCCTTCATTGATCTTTTAATACTATTACATGATACCTGGTATTATGTAATAACTTTTTTCTTACCTGTGCTGCCATCTAATACTATTTAGTCACATTTGATACTATTTCAACAATCAGTTTTCAAACAACCTCCCCTTCAAATCACCACTAAGTTATAACCTGCCAAAGAAAAAAATGTTTTCCCTTTTATTGATGTGTTACATATTAGTTATGTAGCCGTTTTAGAAGGGAGGACGGTTTGCAGAAAAGCAAGGAATCCCTACCTCTAAGTGAAGCGTAGGTAGTGGGAGGAATTGTAGAAGAAGCTTAACGGCAGTGGTGTGCGGAGTAATCGGTATCCCCGCTGATACGTGGAAAATCACTATCGGTATCAGGCCGATCTTTTAGCCTCTGTAATATACCGGATGTGAGTTAAAACAAAATTGAATAAAATTATTTTGGATAAAGAAAATATTTTGTTGAAATTTATTGACAAAATTGTGAACAAATGCTATATTGATAGTGGCAATTACATAACCAGACGCGGTCGGATTCAAATGTGAATCTGTTTAAGGAAATCCAGTGTGACTCTGGAACTAAACCAATGAGTGTTTACCTGTGTGAAGCAAAGATGCTTTGAGTCAGCATATCCAACACGTTGTATAGGCGGAGCTTCCTGCGGTCAGGAAGACTCCGCTTTTATTGTCTAAAAACCGTTTTCTATAATCAAAACACTTGCCCGATGCTTAAGTGTATTTGAATTTGGAGAATGGTTAGAAAAAGGAAGGAGGGGCCTAAGGCTAAGGCAAATGAAACTCTATTTCTAAAAACTAAAATGTGTAGAAGACAATTAATTGTCTCAAGAAGGGAGAAATCAAGTATGATGAACAAAATGATCAAAAAAATTAGTTCAGTAGCACTCGCAGCAGCAATGACTCTTAGCACTGGTGTCGCAGCTCAGGCGGCAACATTAAAAGTATATTTTAGAGAGTGGACACAGGGTGAATCTGATAATACTTATCTTGGAAAACCAACTCTTACTACTTATGGAACTGAACCAGTACTTGAAGTTTCCGGAATCGAAGCTGATATGACTTATAAGGAAGCATTAGATGAAGCGGTTGCAAATTACAATGGGAAATATGTATTGGGATGGAATGAAAAAAACGACCAGTATTTGGACTATATTGTCATCAGCGGAAAAAAAGTGGGTATTAAAGGTGAAAACACCAATCCCAAATATGATTCCAATAAGAACATGATTAGCGCTACATGGGTAGGCAGCTCATGGATGTGGTACCCGGGCTCTGACATTGAGCTGGAAAATACATCTTCATATCCCAAAACAACTCTTGGAGAAACATATGTTCCTGTAAAAACAGCGAATAACGACAAAGAAATCGTTTCTATGGTATTGAGTTACGATACAACTCATTTCTTTTGGACAAACGAAGGTAACAACTAATGAAAAAGAAAATTTGTTCGATATGTTTAGTCTCTTTAGCAATGTTAGCTTTTGCGCCTCTTAACACGGGCGCAAAAGCCCTAGAGGATTCGTTTTACAGTGAAGAACAAGTTGAAGAAAGCACTGGTATATCGGATTTTTTAGAAAAAGATTCTGATGACTTTACATCTGGTGATGAAGAGATTACCGATTCATTTTCTTCACAAATAGAAGAACAAGTTGAATCAAATAATGATGAATCAAATAATGACTGGACTCCATTAGATAACGAATCCAAAATATCTTTTAAATACGACAGTGAAACAAAAGTGTTATCATTTAAAGCTTCTGAGCCGGCAGCTTTACCTGATAATACTCAAGATGGAAGTACTAGCAATTGGTATTTAAAAAATGCAGAAGTTGCTAATGCGGTAACAATAGAGATTGGAGATAACATTACCAAAATAGGAGAGAATAATTTTGATAATCATCTAAACGCTTATCCCAACATAAAAAATGTTATTTTAGCTTCGTCTGTAAAGGAAATTGGATATGCTGCTTTTTACAAGGTATCGTCATTACAGTCAATTAATTTAGAATCGGTTGAAACATTAGGACAGGCTGCACTTTCTAATACAAGTATAGAAAAGGTTTCCTTTGAAAAACCAGAAGTAACAATTGGCAAAACTGCTTTTTCTAGTTGCGGATTATTAAAAGAAGTGACGATTAAAGGCAAGCCCAATATTGGAGATTCTGCTTTTGAAAAATGCTCACAGTTAAATTCTTTTGTATGTGATTCGCCTATTTCTAAAATAGGGGCAAAGGCGTTTATGAACTGTAGTGAATTAAGTTCATTTAAAGCTGAATCTATCACAGAAATTGGTAATTATTCATTTCAGTATTGTACAAATTTGAACCAGTTTGATTTTTCTGGTACAGAATCTATAGGTCGTAGTGCTTTTGCGTCTACAGCTATTGTAAATGTTGATTTTTCTGTATTGAAAAAAATTGGAAGATCTGCATTTTCCAATTGTTCTAATTTAGCTTCTATTTGTTACTATGGAAGTGAATCGGAATGGAACTCTATTGCTATTAGAGTTGGTTATACAGAAGCAACTTCTATACATTATAGAGGAGATACGGTAGAAGCAATGCCGGCAACATGCACTGAATCAGGTTGGAAGGAAACCGGTGTTTGTAACGTTTGTGGGAAACATTATTCCGATAAAAATAATGCAGATAATATAATTCCTGCTCTAGGTCACCTCTATTCTGAAGAGTATATTGTGGATATAGAACCAACTTGTACTGTAGACGGAGAAAAGAGCAAGCATTGTACACGAGAAGGCTGTGAAGCGAAAGATGATGTTCAAAGAATTGACGCACTTGGACATGATTATGTTGAAACAACAGTAGCAGCTACCTGTACTGAAAAAGGAATTCTCACCAAAACCTGCAACAGATGCAACGATGTTATTACAGAAGAGATCCCAGTACTTGGACATGATTTCGCCAAAGACTATACAGTGGATAAAAAAGCCACCTGTACAGAAGAGGGTGAACAGAGCAAGCACTGTACTAGAAAAGACTGCAATGGAAAAGAAGATATCCAGAAAATTCCTGCACTTGGACATGACTATGTTTCCAAGGTAACAAAAGAGTCTACCTGCACTGAAAAAGGAAGCCTCACAAAGACCTGCAGCAAATGCGGTGATGTTATAACTGAGGAAATCCCGGCACTTGGACATAAGTTTGGTGAATGGAAAGTCACAGTTGATGCAACTGTACTTGCACCAGAGCAGCAGGAAAGAATCTGTGAAACCTGCGGTACGAAAGAGACAAAAGAAGAGGGTACTGTTTTAACAGCAACAGCTAAAGTAAATGCAACAACAATAAAGTTAAAAGTAAAACAGTCCACTTCTGGCTTAAAAGTAACAGGTCTTGCAAAGGGTGATTCTGTAAAAACATGGAAATCCACCAATACCAAAATCTTTACCGTAAAAGGAAAAGTAAATGGAACCTGCAAGATTACAGCAAAGAAGGCTGGCACTGCAAAACTCCAGATTACTCTTGCAAGTGGTCTGAAAAAGACTGTAACTGTGAAGGTACAGAAAACTGCTGTAAAGACCACAAAGGTTACCGTAGCTAATACAAAAGTAACAGTTAAGAAGGGCAAAAAAGTCACCCTGAAACCAGTGGTAACTCCATTTACCTCCAAACAGAAAGTTACTTACACCACTTCCAACAAGAAGATCGTCACTGTTTCTAAGAATGGTGTCATAACCGGAAAGAAAAAAGGAACAGCGAAGGTCACTGTAAAATCCGGAAATAAATCCGTAAAGGTAACTGTAAAAGTAAAATAAGCACCAATAATGGAGGCTCTTCTTCCGTAAGGAAGAGGGGCCTTTTTTAAAGGGAAGGAGTCTGAAATAAATGAAAAAAATAGGACTATGGAAAAAATTAGCCAGTTGGCTGCTTGTTTTTTTGTTGGTTCTGCAAATTCCGGTAAACGTGTTTGCGGAAGGATGGATCAGCGAAACTAATATTTCTGCAGATAACGATTTTGCAGAAACGGAAAATGCTGCTAATGTTGAAGAGGAAGAAAACACCGATTTTATCGATGATGAGAAAATAGAAGAAACAGAAAATGATGGTTTTACCGATTCGGAAAACCCGTCAGAAGAGGAGAATGCTCTTTTTAATGACGGAACCGATCCGGAAGAATCTAACGAAGAAGCCCAAGAAATACAGGTTACTGTAAGTATCAGTAAAGATGGTAAATTTCTAAATGATAAAGACGGTGATCCAATGGCTGGACGTACTCTTACACTCACAGGTAAAAGTACGTATAACATGGATGACGCATTAAAGTTGGCTCATGATCTCTATTATCCAGGTGGTTCAGAAGCTGGATATGATTATCATGCGGATAGTGAAGGAATCTTTGATGGTGTAATATACAAATTGTGGGGCTACAATAAAGATGATGTTCCATACATTAAGTCGGCTTTAAATTATGATAATAGTAATCCGGGTTCTGCTCTTAGTCGATCAGTTCAAAATGGAGATAAGCTACATTTTTATATACAGGCACGAAAGGGAGAAGATAAGTTTGCCTTTTTTACGGAAACATCACCTACATTTACGCAAGGACAGGAAATTACGTTACAGTTAAAACAATGTAACGATGTGGGCGTAAGCTTTTCAAATTGTTCTGGTGCAAATATTTATATTGATGGGAAAAAGCAAGAAGGAATTTTAACAGATTCGGAAGGAAAAGTGACGCTTCCAGAACTGGAAGCAGGCCGCACTTACTTTATTACAGCCGAAAAACTTATAACAACATCTGAAGGCATAGAAGTAACGGATATTTCAGCTGCATATTCAAATGTTACAGTGGTTCCGTCCAATGAACAATCTGGAAATTACATTAATAAGATACATTTGGCTATAGAAAAAGCAGACGCAAAAAAAGAATTTGAATGTTCTCCTTTAGATGAAACAGCATCTTTATGGTTACCGGCAGAATTGCATGATGGAAAATTCTATGCAAAACTTGAGCTTACAGATAATGTTCCAGAAGATACTGTTGCTTATGCTGTTTACTCAGATCCACAAAATGGAAGTATATATCGAGTAAAACTTACAGAAGGAAAAGAAACTTACTTAAAGAATACTGTTATTTTTCAATGCTCGAACGTCACTTCTTCAATTGGATTTGAAATTCGAAAAAACGGAGCTGTTTTGCAATATGTAAAAGTTCCGATATATTATAGGGCCCATTTGACAAAAGTAGAAGTGAAAGATTCTTGGGGGCACAAACTTGAATCTGGGTTAAAAGATACGATAGAAGATCAGAATCTTGAAATAAATGTCCCCTCAAACTCAAAATATTTTGATTTGTATGTAAACACAGGTTATGGTGGTATAAATGAAGTCCTTTATAACACAAACAGGCTTAATGTTACCGGGGCAGAAACTGTTTCTATCTCTACAGGTGTCCGCTTTTTTCCAGATTGGGAACATTATGCTGAATGCAGAATTTCTTTCATTTTAAAAGAAAGTGATATAAATTACTTATCAAAAGATACAAACTATACGATAACCATAACTCCTGGAAATATAGATTATACTCCAGAACTAACCATAAATATTTCTGGAAAATACGGAGATGTTTATGAGAATTCCGAATCTCCTATTTTGACGGCAAATGCAGATGTTTTAAACCCTGAAGAAGGAGTATTAAGTTATCAATGGTATTATGTCGTTTTACCAGATCGGGTTTATGTTCCTGATTATATTAGTTTTGATAAATACGTTAAAGTTGATTGTGAGGAAAAAAGCTATAAAGTTCCCACGGATTCCACTTTCTCTACAAGATATTACTGCTGCATTGTCAATTATGAAATTGATGGAAAAACATATTCTTCAAAAAGTAAATTTACAGAAATCGCAGTAGTATCAAATGAACTTGAAATTCCAGAGATAGAAAATCAACCACAGTCTATTTCCTGGATTAAAGGAAAACCTTTAACAGAAACGTTAGACGTTAGCTTAAAAACAGTAGTTGGTCAAGGAAATGCGCAGTATCAATGGTATGAAAATACTGAAAACAATAATGAAAGTGGAATCGCTGTTGCAGGAGCAACCAAAAGTTCTTATAAACCGCCAGTTTCTGAAGCTGGAACCACCTATTATTATTGCCAAATTTGGTATGAGCGTAACGATTTATTTTATGAACAAGGGAAAAAAGCAGAAGCGAATACTTTAACCAGTGAAAAAATAGTTTCTGATCCAGTTGCTGTCATCGTCACAGAAGAGCCTCTGCCTTGGGAAGGAAATGGCTCAGAAGAATCCCCTTACCTTATTAAATCAGCTTCGGATCTGGAAGCATTGCGTGAAAAAGTAAATAAAGACGGATTTGCTTTTTCCGATGCTTATTTCAAACTGGATGCGGATATTACTCTTCCAGATGGATGGAAACCAATCGGTGCTACTAAGGATGGTAGGGTAAACCTGCAGGAAGGTGCAAACTTAAATGCTTTTAGTGGTATCTTTGATGGAGCCGGTCACACAATTACAGTTCCAGAGGATGGACTTCCGCTGTTTGGATATGTCAGAAATACTAGAATTCGTAACCTGAATATCTATGGAAAGAAGATTGCTGGTTATGGTCTGGTTAATAATTTTGAAGGTGTCGGCCTTTCTGGTAGTGCAGTTGAGATTGATAATGTAACTTTAAAGAGCGGATCCAGTACCTTAAAATCCGGTCTTCTGGGAGCAAATAAGACTGTAAATGGTTATGCCGGTTGTTCCGCTGCATTTGTAGCAACCATTACAAACTGTACTATTGAAAAGGGAGTTGTCATTGGATATGACAAAAACCAAAGACAGATCGGTGCCATTGCAGGGCGCATGCAGGGAACTATCAAGAACTGTGTGAGTTATGCAGATGTTTATGGAACGGATTATGTAGGTGGTATCATTGGAACCCGTGATAATGCTATGGGAACCTGTGAAGTCATCGGATCTGAATTCTATGGTACAGTAACTGCTTCTGGGCAGCATGCCGGAGGTATTGTTGGTGGCGGATATGATAGTTCTTCAGCTCCAAATGGAACAAAGGTTACCATTAATAATTGTGTGTCTGAGGGAACTGTCACAGGTTCTGATAAAGTTGGCGGAATTTTAGGTGGAGATACCTATGTGGCACAGACCTGGGATAACTGTCAGTATTCCCTTAGAAATAATTCCTTCACAGGAAAAGTCCAGACTACTGGTGAAAATGCTTCCTATATAGGCGGAATCATTGGTTTCTATGACAGTCTGAACCGGATCGATGCGATTTCGAATAATTATTATTCAAAGGATTGCGGAGCTACAAGTGGTATTGGATTCGTAAAATATATTGATACCAGTAACACTTCCCATGAGACATCAAGCGGATCTACCTATTTTAATACAGAAAATGGTACTACAGACTGCCCGGATGTAAACGGCTGTGGCTGGAAAACCGGATTTAACCGTACTGACGATCCTCTCGGGGCAGATATGGATAAACTGTTTTCTACAGAAGGTCTGCGGATTACAGTAGATTCCCTGGAGCTTAGCGGCGATTACCGTACTACATTTGATATTGGGGAAGACCTTGATTTTACCGGAATGCAGGTAAAAGCCCTTATCAGTGACGGTACCGAACAGGAAATCCCGTGGACAGATCTTACTATTGAAGGATATAACAAAAATCAGCGTGGCGAGCAGACCTTAAAGCTTTCTTATAAAGAAGCTTTTACCCAGCTGACCGTAACTGTTTTGAAGAAAAATGCAGGAACGATCACCGTCAGCCTTACCCTTCTTGGAGACAGCGTACATAACAGTGATACAGATGGAACCTGCCATACCTTATATAAAGGTAACCTGGAAACCTGGATCAAAAAGACAGATTACAAGGTAGATGGAAATGCAAATGTGCTTGCAGTATTAAAGACTGCTTTTGCAGAAAATAACATGACCTATCGTTCTGCAAAAGAAGAAAATTATATTGCCGGAATCACCCAGGCAGGAGAACCAGAACTTGCTGAATTTACAAACGGGGATTATAGTGGATGGATGTATACTTTAAATGGTATCCATTCTGATCTTGGCGTAAAAGAGCAGTATCTGGAAGATGGGGACGAGATTGTCTTCCATTATACAGATGACTACCGGAAAGAACATGAACATGAGTGGTCGGAAAGCTGGTCTTATGACTCAGGATTCCATTGGCATGAATGTGTGTCCAGATATGGGACCTGTGATATTACCGATAATACCAAAAAAGGCGGCTATCAGAAGCACACCTTCGGAGATGGTAAGATAATAACTGCAGCTACCTGTAAAGCAGAGGGAAAGAAGGAATTTACTTGTCTGGTGTGCGGCTATACAAAAACAGAAGTTATTCCAAAAAACAGCCAGCATTCCTATGATACTGGAACCGTCACCAAGCAGGCCACCTATACTTCAGCCGGGGAAAAGGTTTATACCTGTACTGTATGCGGGGTAACTAAGACAGAATTGATCCCGATGCTTACGCACGATCATAACTTTGCCTGGACGGTCATTTCCCAGGCCACCGTATTTGCTCCGGAGAAACAGGAGGGTATCTGTACCATCTGCGGTGCTAAAAAGACACGGGATAACGGAAGCAAGCTGACCGCAACCATGAAATTAAATGTAACGTCCATTAAACTTCAGAAAAAACAAAGCACTACGAAAGTAAAGGTTACTGGTCTGGCAAATGGTGATTCCGTGAAATCCTGGACTTCCAGCAATAAAAAGATCGTGACCGTGGATAAAAACGGCAAGATCAAGGCTGGTAAGAAGACTGGAAATGCGAAGATCACTGTAACATTAAAGAGTGGCAAGAAAGCCATCTTAAAGGTGAAAGTACAAAGTACGAAAGTAAAGACTACGAAGATAACTGGTTTAAAAACCAATGTCACCTTGAAAAAGGGCAAGAGTCTTACTTTAAAACCAGTTGTTGCTCCAATCACTTCCCAGGAGAAGGTTACCTACACCACTTCTAATAAGAAGATCGCAACCATTACGAAAAATGGGGTGGTAAAAGCAAAGAAAAAAGGTAAAGTAACAATTACGGTAAAATCTGGAAAAGTTACAAAAAAAGTAAAAATAACTGTCAAATAAAAACAAGCAGCAGTAGAAGATTCGTATGTCTTCTACTGTTGCAATATAAAGGTAAAGAAAATGGGCAGGATAAATTAAAAAGGAAATTATGAAATACGATATAAAAATAAGAAAAAGAATTGCTATAATCCTTTGTTGTTTCCTCTTTTTTAGCAGCAATTTCGCTATTGGCTGTGGAACTGATAAAAATTCCGGGGAACCGGCTGCATGTATCATATCTATTGATTGTCGAGCTGTGCTTGATAACATGGACGACCTAAAGGAAACCAAAAAAGAATTTATTCCAAATGACGGCTGGATTCTTTCATCAACAAGCGTGGAATTTACAACGGGTGAAACTGTGTTTGATATTTTAAAGGACATTTGCGAAAAGAATGGAATACAAATTTCTTCCAGATACACGCCTTTGTATAACAGCTATTATGTTGAAGGAATCAATCAACTCTATGAATTCGACTGCGGCAAAAAGTCAGGGTGGATGTATAGTGTAAATGGAGTGTTTCCAAATTATGGAGCGTCTTCATATAAACCTAAGGATGGAGACAAGATTGAATGGGTGTATACTTGCAATCTCGGAGACGATGTAGGAAATCATTACGAAGAAAAATGATTTCGTAAAGGCACTTTTCTCGTAAAATAAGATCCAGCTGTTTATTCTCTAAAAGTTGACGGCTGGACTTTTTTCGTATGTCTAAAAAGAGACAATAATGTATATTCTCTATTTGCACGATGGAAATGCCTATTTGCACGATGGAAATGCCTGTTGTTGACAGTTATTGGCAAAACTGTTATAATTTTCTAATTAATAGTGGTAGAATAATATCAATTTGACAAAAATTCTAAAAAGCATCTTATTAAACGCGGACATATACATTTATAAATGTATTAAAAGATTGTTTTTTGGGAAAGAAAGGCAAAAACAGAATAACCAGGCGTGGTTCGGTTTATAAGACCGATTTAAGGAAATCCGGTGCGATTCCGGAACTTCTTTTCCCTGTATAAAACGTTAGTCTTTTGTGAAAGACTGTGCGGAAACGTTTTGAGTCAGCATATCCAACACGTTGTATAGAGGTCGGAGGCTCATGTGTACAATGAGGCTCTGTTTTTGTTGCCTAAAAGCAAAAGGAGAAAGACATAAATGATTTTATACCCAGGAGAAAACAGTTGGAATACCGTGCGTTTAGATAAACGAAATTATACCGCACAAAAAGCTAAGGAGCAACAAAAGGAATTGATCAAAAGAATCCCTGAACAATATATTTATATTGATGATAGATGCTTTAGAAATGCCGGCAGAATGAAGGAAGTAATACTTTCGCCTCAATGCAAAATAATTGGAAAACAGGCTTTTGAAAGCTGTCAGTTTCGAAAAGGAATTGATTTTCCCGATACTCTTATAGAAATTAAGAAAAGAGCATTTGCAGAAAATCATAGTTTAAGACAGGCTATTTTTCCATCTTCCGTGAAACGCATAGGGGCACAATGTTACCGGGAATGTAATAATCTAAGAGTTGCAAAATTTGAGAAAAATAGTAATTGCACAGTAATTCAAGAAGGAGTTTTTGATTCATGTGTTAAGTTAAATGAGGTTGTTCTTCCAGAAAAAACGAAGGGAATTGAAAGACGTGCCTTTTATAGGTGTAAAGAATTGAAAAAAATCATTTTTCCAAATACGCTCAGAAAAATAGGGGATGAAGCTTTTTACTTTTGCGGATTTGAAGAACTTCACCTTCCTGATAAGCTTGAAGAAATAGGAGACAGCGCATTCTTTCGATGTAACAGTTTAAAATATGTCTTTATCCCTAAAAGTGTGAAGTCAATTGGCCGGTGGGTATTTCATGGCTGCAGCAAATTGGTATATCTGGAAATTCATCATGATCCAGAATATATAGGTCCTTGGATTGTCAATAAAAGTTGTACGATCCGATGTTATAAGGGTAGTAAAATGGACCATTATTGTGATGAATTCGGATTAAAGAGGGAGTATATCAGTGCCAAAAGCATTATTGATAAATGAAAAAGGATTTAAAATCGATCATTCTGCGGAGAATTTCATGATCGACACATTTTCTCTATATCATCCATTTATAAATTTTTTCTATTTTTGCGTGGTGTTGCTTTTTTCAATGTTTAATCAGCACCCTGTCTTTCTTGGAATATCTTACGCAGGAGCTTTTTCATATGCTGTGCTTTTAAATGGCTGGAAAAAAACAGCCAAGCAAAGTTTCCTTTTTACCCTACCTTGTTTGACTATTATAGCACTTATGAACCCTCTTTTTAATCATTATGGAGTCACTATGCTCTATTATGTAGAAAGCAGTGGAAATTGGATCACACTTGAATCGCTTGTATATGGTATCGTTCTTGGGGCGGTAATGTTCGTTGTCATTCAATGGTTTTCTTGTTATAACAAGATCATGACAACAGACAAATTTATTTATTTATTTGGAAAACTGATCCCTGCACTTTCACTTATTTTATCAATGGCTTTGCGATTTGTTCCGAGGTTTTTGGGGCAACTCAAATTTATCCGAAATGGACAAAAAGCCATGGGAAAAGACATTTCCGAAGGAAAGCTTTTTGACCGAATCCATGCAGGGCTAAATATGTTATCCATACTTATTACCTGGGCACTGGAAAACGCCATAGAAACTTCAGATTCCATGAGAAGCAGGGGGTATGGATTAAAAGGAAGAAGTGCTTTTTCTATTTATCATTTTACACGGAAAGATAAGTATGTCTTTGGAATTATGATCGGTTTATTTGCAGTGTTCACAGCAGGCTGTATGAGAGGAGCCTCTTATGCTACTTATGATCCTCGAATTATTCTTGCGGGTTTTTCGATAAATGGATATGAGGCTCCAGTAGTTGCTTCTAAAGCGTGGACGATACTTACTTATGTAAGTTTTGGCATTTTTTGTTTTCTTCCAATAATAATCGATATAATAGAAAGCATCAGCTTTTCACGCAGTCGAAGGAAAAGTGTTGCGGATCTTGAAATGACTTACAAAAAAATCTATGAAACTCTGGAAGAGGAAGGAACTGTTTTATGAATCTTGTAGAAGTGAAGGATTTCAGCTTTTCATACCCGGAATGTTCTCACAAGGTTCTGGAACATGTAAATCTGAAAATAAAAGAAGGAACTTTAAATGTGGTCTGCGGCAGAAGCGGCTGTGGAAAAAGTACGATGCTTCGATGTATCAACGCTCTGGAACCAATTCAGGGAGGCGAGATCAAATTAAATGGTGAAAAAATTGATCCGAAGAACAAAAACATCGCAGAGCTTCGTCAGAAGATCGGAATGGTATTCCAGAGCTATGAGTTATTTCCGCATTTGACGGTGCTTGACAACATTTTACTGGCACCAATGAAAGTACAGAAGCGGAAAAAAGAGGAAGCCGAAAAGGAAGCAATGGCGCTTTTAGAGCGGGTTGGTCTTGCTGAGAAAGCGAAAAGCTATCCGAGGCAGCTTTCCGGTGGACAGAAACAGCGTGTCGCAATCGTGAGAGCGCTTTGTATGCACCCGGAAATTTTGCTTTTCGATGAAGTGACCGCGGCGCTGGATCCGGAGATGGTAAGAGAGGTTTTGGATGTGATGTTAGACCTTGCTTCCCAGGGGCGCACAATGATGATCGTCACACATGAGATGCAGTTCGCAAAAGCAGTGGCAGACCGTGTGATATTTTTAAATGGCGGAAAGATCGTGGAGGAGGGAACTCCGGAAGAGTTCTTTGAACATCCAAAGACCGACCGCGCAAAACAGTTTTTGAATACGTTTGAATTTCATGAGGCAAAGGCTCATGTGAAATAACAATAGACAATGTGAAACTCTTCATACTCTTCTTTCAATTGTTCAAAATTAACAAAAACATTCAAGACACGCTTTCGCTATGTGTCACTCGCAACGGTACTAAGAAGCCAGGCACAACTTACAGTTGTACCTACCTTCTAAGAACCGGCGGTTCCCCAATGTCTTTCATGTCTTTTGTTAATTTTTCACAATTCAATTTACACTTTCA
>ENA-OURQ01002525-OURQ01002525.1-human-gut-metagenome-genome-assembly--contig:-NODE-2525-length-13479-cov-37.928486_pt1 | contig 13479 bp, 10 predicted proteins | sample MGYA00242105_ERZ508999 | MGnify/ENA primary metagenome ERZ508999 (study PRJEB26280, sample SAMEA2338771) | human gut metagenome | biome: human gut; feature: human-associated habitat; material: faeces...
CGAAGCGGAGAAACAAACCGAAAATATTTCCAATATAGACACTAAAATAGATGAGGCAGATACATCCGGAGCTCTCACAGAGTCAGAATTCCGGGAAACACCCATTGCACCGAAAGAAATTGCGATAGATTTCACCGGAGTATCGGAATTTCATCCGGAAGGAACGGCGGCGCAGCCCTATTCCCTGGAAGTCCTTTCCGAGACGTATAACAATATTACTTTTGCAGACGAATGGTACAGTGGATTGGAAGACGTTTCGCTTCCCATGATCGGTGTGAACTGGGACTGCTTCTATGATGAGAATTACACCTATCAGTGGGACGATGGGAAACTCAGTATTTTTGACGGCGAGAACTGCCTGTATGTACTGGAATACCCCACAGACACATGGTATGTCAACGGCAACAATGCCCGGCTTGAGAACGGGATCTTCTATGGGGCTTCGGTAATGAACGGCTATGCCCAGCCGGACACCTGTTTTATGTTTGCCTATGATCTGGAAAATGAGAAACTGCTGTGGCGGAGCGCCGATCAGACCTACAACAGCATGAACTTCCTCGTGAAAGGGGACGTGATCTTCTGCGGCTATGGCTTTACCGCAGAGGATGATTATCTCTATCAGTTGGATAAAAATACCGGAGAGGTGATTGATCGCCTGCCTCTGAAAAAGATGCCTGACCTCATGACAGAGAAGGATGACCGGTTGTATGTGCACACCTATAGTTATGATTATGTGATTGGGGTGCAGTAATGTAAAAATGTGTTGCCGTAGCAGGACAACATTAAATAAAGGGGTGCGTTATCAGCACCCCAAAACACTTAAAATTGTCTGTGCGTATACCCGGATTGAAAAATCATTCGGATGATTGATGCAATTTCCGGTTAACTCCAGATAATTTTTTTTATGGACGACAAGCTCGCGGAACATGGAGTGCACCGGAGCCACACAGATACCTTTTAATTCCGCGGCAATCTGATAAAGAACATCCTGTTGCGCGGGAAGTTGATTATGCTGGAAGCCGCGTATCTCCGGATTCGGAATCATAGGAGATACCAGCAGAAATTCACAGTCGGGATGTTCACTCCGAATCGTCTGAATAATGGACAGAATAGCTACCTTGTAAATTTCAGCAGGTTCCTGCATACTATTCATTCCAAAACCTAATATCACAAGATCCGGGTTGCAGGGACATACCAGTTCTTTTGCATTTTCCACGCCCCATTGTACGGTGGAGCCTCCGGCAGCTCGATTCTTTTTGATAATATTACTTTGTGGATAGCGGTGCTGTAAGCTGTTGCTGACAAGCTCTGCCCAGGCGGGCTGATAAGGGGCGTGCCAGAGAGTAACATGATAATCTTCCAAAGTGACCATATCTATTGCAGATTCATTGCAACCGCTGGCTTCCCAACCAGCAGTAATACTATCTCCATAAAATACTAAATGAAAATCTCCACCATTCTGTAATTTTTGCATACTCTGCGGCAGAAGAGAAGAACTGTCGACTGGAGAAAAACTGTCCCAGACAGTTTTATGTGTATACGTAACGAGTATCTGCCAACGGTATACATCGGAGACGACTTCCATGTAATGTTCTCCATCCGGTAGACGGACCCATGCTGTCTCGGGAACTCCGGTAAAGGGTTTGCAGTAAATGTCACGGGAAAGAATGGGAATGCGCGAATGCTCTGTAAGGATCAGCCTGGAATCTTCCCGTATGTAATCTGTCCCTTCTTCATAAAAGACACTGCCGTCAAAGGATGTGACAGACAAAATATGTTCCGGTTGATAGAGTAACTGACCACCGGCAATGTGCCCTTCAGCATCTTCAGAAAAACAGATCGGCTCCTGATATACGAAATTCCCTTCCCAAATACGTGTCAATATTCCCATAATCATATCTTCCTTTCAAATCGTTCTTTATTACCAATCTTCTGATTTGTATATTTTACAAGAATATTTCCATTACAAAATTGGATTATTTTGTTCTATTTTAAAAAATTACTATACTTTGACCGGTTGTTTTTCCTGTATTATGATAAGAGAGAAAGCATGTCCGGGAGGTGCGTAGAATGAAAATAATACACAGTTTCACAATGCGTGTTCTGATGATTATGGTCTCGCTGTTACTATTGTTTTGTGCGGTCAGTACAATAGCATGGTATCGGAGTTTTACCCAAGAAGCCGTGGAAACAGCAGAAGAACATATGGATACGGTGATTGAAACATTGAATGAAATGTTTGATGAAAAATTGCGGGAGATTGATTATACAACTGCGTTTATTTCAAATAAAGTCCGGACAACGCAGAATGACAGTATTATTCAGTTCCTGACGGCTTCGGAACCGAATATGCAGGTTGCGTCCAGACAGTCGGCACAGAATTATTTATTTAACCGGTGCAATTTTAAGGCGTATTTGAACGGAATGGCAATCTATGGACTGGATGGAAGAACCTGTACCTATGGAATTACGACACCCTATGATGAAGTGGCGGATACGGAATGGTTCGAGAGCATAAAAAACGGGGAGAAAGACGTAGTGTATCTGACACCACGGGCGTATACAGAAAAACAGCCGTCTCCCAAAAACAGCTATGTATTTTCAATTGTTCGTCCTGTATTTTATGGGAGCCGGATCGTGGGAGTTATCAAAGCTGACATCAAGAGCAGCTTGTTGGAGACGATATTTGATATCCGGGAAATGAAAGGATATTCACTTTATGTATTTGACAGAGATACCAAAGAGACTGTGTACAGTCCGGAAGAAACGAATTTCTTAAATGTATCGGATTTCTGTGATTCCATACCGGAAGGAGATGGAACTTTCACAAAAAGACAGGGCGGGGTGACCTGGCTGGTTGTTTATACTACTTCGGAAGTTGCACCGTGGCAAATCGTAGGTGTGGTACAGCAGAGTACAGTTCTCGCCGGTTTTTTGCAGGTTAGGAATCAGATGACGGTTATGGTGATCTTATTTGTCATTGTGTTTGCTTTAATTGCTTTTGTAGTCTCTTATTATCTGACAAAAGATCTTCGCAAACTGACGGGAGCAGTGGAAAAGATTGGTGATGACTGCTTGGAATTGCCGATATCTATTAAACGTAGGGATGAGGTAGGAATTTTATATCAACAGATTCGGACTATGTTGGAGAGAATCAGGGATCTGATTACAAATATTCGCAAGGTGGAGGAAGAAAAGAGAATTTCTGAGATTGAAATGTTGTCCATACAGATCAATCCCCATTTTTTGTATAATACATTGCATACTATAAAGGTGTTATCTATTATGCAGGGGGTAGAGAATATCCAGACAGTTTCAGATGCGTTATCGAGAATGCTTCATTTGAATTTGGATGCTCGGAAATTTATCAGTATTGCCGAGGAGGAAAAATATTTACAGGATTATCTGGATATCCAGCAGTATAGATATGTCGGGAAACTGACCTATAGTATTTCCATTGAAGATTCGGTAAAAGGATGTGTATTGCCAAAACTGCTGATACAGCCAATCGTGGAAAATGCATTGCAGCATGGAATCTCGAAGGAACAGTCGGTAGGTATGGTACAGATCAGGGTATATGGAGAAGAGGAGGAACTTCATATACTGGTACGGAACAGCGGACCGGAATTTCCACCGGAATTATTGTGCCAGCAGCATTATTGCGGAGGCGCATCGAAACATATCGGCTTGCAGAATATATCGAGACGATTGAATCTGTTATATGGAGAAAAAGCGGAAATGCGGATTGTATCTGGAGAGAATCTGCTGACGTCCGTGGAAATCATTCTTCCCAGGAGCAGTCAGGATGAGGAGGAAAAATACGATGAGAATAATGATTGTAGATGATGATTTTCTTGTAAGGACAAATCTGAAAAGATTGCTTGAGACATCAGAAAAGTGCAGAAATGCAGGATATATTATAATAGCAGAGGCAGCAGATGGGGATCAGGCGTTACATCAGATAGAGATGACAGAGCCGGATGTTATCGTATCAGATATTAAAATGCCACAGATGGATGGTCTTGAATTGCAGAAAGAAGTTAAAAGGGAACATCCTGAGATCTCAATGATCATGCTGAGCGGCTACGATGACCTGGATTATGTGCGACAGGCATTAAAAAACGGAGCAATTGATTATATCTTAAAACATGAACTGGATGAAAAGGTATTAGTGCAGGTATTGTCCAGAGCAGAAGAAACGGGGAAGAATTCTGGGAAAGGTGAGGATTCCATTACCGCGGACAATCAGGTGGCACTTCGGAGGAATTTTATGATGAATCTTTTCTCCGGGTGTTATCACAGCGAAGAGGAGATCAGGTTTCGCTCCGGTGTGCTGGGACGAAAAATCGCTATGAAAAATGTATCTGCGGTCATTATAATGGTTCAGCCAAGGAAAGAAAATGTAATTTCTTCCTATCTGCGGGAGTATGCAATTTTAAATATTATTGATGAGATTTTGCAGGATTATCGGATGGGAATCTGCTGTCATGTTTCGGATGAGAAATATGTTTTTATGATGGATTATGAAAATATTTATAGTTATCTGGCAAGGAGTGAACTTTTTCGGGAAGTACAGACAAGAATCAGCAGTTGTCTGAAAACCTATCTGAATTTGGAAGTTAGTTTATATGAGGGAGAAGTTGCAGGATCAATACTGAACATCCCGCAATCTTATCTTGGAGCGGAAAAAGTGTACGAAAATCGCTTTTTCCCGGAGGCTGTCGGACCGCAGAAAAACGCAGTCCCGTTAGATATATTATCTGTATTTGATGCAGCACGGGAAGGACGGATGGTATCTGCAATCCGCCAGAATAACCGGGAAGGGGCGGAAGTACTGTTGAATGATATATTCAAACAGTTGGGAACAATGCAGCCGACCGTAGATTCTTTACAGAATTTCTTTTTGGATTTATTGAGTACATTGAAACGTGCATGGATTGAGAGAGATATTGATCTGAACAGATTTTTTGATCCTGTGAATCCACAACAGATTTTTCGGAGCTTTAAGAATTTGCAGGAAGCTGAGAAATGGTTTCAGAGTATTATGAAAAATGCTTTTGAAGCTGCACAGAGTCATGCACAAAGCCCCGAATCTCCTTATGTGGAACAGGCAATTGGTATCATTCACAGAAAATATGCGCAGGAGATATCCCAAAGTACCGTTGCGGATGCCATAGGAATCAGTGCTTCTTATCTGAGCAGGTTGTTTAAGGAGGATCTGAATATAGGGTTTTCGGATTTCCTGTGTGCTTACCGGATTGAAAAAGCGAAGGAACTGCTAAAAGAGAACAGGTACAGCAATAAAGAGATCGCACGTATGACCGGATTTCAGGACGATGCGTATTTTGCCAGAATATTTAAACGGTATACAGGGATGACACCGAAGGAATATCGGAAGACAGAGGAATAAAAAGTACAATTTTTTCACAAAAGAATCCAATTTTGATAAGTACTCACTCCACTATAATCAAATCATGAGGAACCACTCAAATATATTTTTACAAGGAGGATTATCATGAAAAAGGGTATAGCATTAGCACTGGCAACTATGATGGTAACATCTCTTGCAGCATGTGGAAACACTCAGGATGCAGTTACATCGGAGAGTACACAGCCCGCAGGAACAGAGACAAAGACGGAGCAGGCAAAAACGGATACAGAGGTGCCTACCGTCACCATGTTGACTTTCACCGACTGGTATAAATCCGGTTGGGAGGCACTGTCAGATTATATTGATCAGAACGCCGATGATTTGGGCTTCCGATTAAAGATTGACATTATCGCAGGAGGCGGCGAAGGTGAAGAACTTGTAAGAGCTAAGTTTGCAACCGGTGATCTCCCGGATCTGTTACAAACCTATGGACCGAAGTGGCTGGATCACAATGCCGGCGTATTGGATCAGATCGTCCCTCTCGAAAATGTAGATATGTCTGAATACAGTCAGGATCAGCTGGAGGAAGGACATTATATTTATAACGGACAGCTTTATGCAGTTCCTATGGATTCCACTTCACTGGTAGGTATTTTCTACAATAAGGATGTATTTGCGGAAGCGGGAATTGAAAAAGCACCCACTACATGGGACGAGTTCCTTGATTGCTGTGAAAAGCTGAAAGCAATCGGTGTGACACCTTTATATTATTCCGGAGCAGATACCTGGACACTGCAGTGTATCACACACTTTGGATTCAACGAAGATGTTGTGGAAAGCGGACTTTCTTATACAGAATTTTGGAATGAAATGAATACGAATAAACGTCATTATTCCGATGCCACAAATTTTAAAGATGCAATCATTATGTCCAAAGAAATGGTAGACAAGGGATATGTTAACAGCAGCTTCCTGTCAGATACCTATGATATGGCACAGACTGCACTGGCAGAAGGTACCGCCGGTATGTATTGCAATGGTACCTGGGTATATGATGAGATCGCCAGTAAGTATCCGGAATCCGCAGACAAGATTGGATCCTTTATCTTACCTTTGTATGAGAAGAATTATACCTGCTCTTCCATGCCCGGTTCCGTTGTTATGACTTCTGCCTGCAAGGATCAGGAATTAGGTGAAAAAGTGCTGAATTTCCTGGCTTCTTCTACCGCTCAGCAGATTTATGCTACAGCACAGCCCGGAATCTACCTGAATCAGAAAGTAAGTTGTGAACTTCCGGAAGCATATCAGACTCTTTATGATGAGATGCTGAAAGGAAACAGCATGGAAGTATGGCAGAACGGTAATGTATATGGCTATGGTGATTATCATATCCATGTACAGGATTATCTGGCAGGTGGTATGGATATTGATCAGGTCATCAGCCTGTTAGACAGTGATACCGCAGATAATGCAAAAGCAGCCAATGATCCTAACTGGAATTAGAGCCAGATAACATTGGATGAGAATGGATAACTGGAGTGCTTGCACTCCAGTTATTTTTATAAAACGTGGACAATATAAGGAGAAAACTCTTGGGACAGACGAAAAAATTACGAGGACATTTGAAGAGTCCATATGCTTATTATCTTATGCTGCCTGCATTGCTGGTTTATGCACTGCTGTTTGTTTTACCTGCACTGTCAGGTCTGCTGTTATCGTTTTTTAATGTAAAATCTTTCAAATTATCCACGATTACATTTGCAGGACTTGAAAACTATGCAACGGTATTGCGGAATCCTTATTTCAGCATTGCTATCAAGAATACGTTACTGTTTGCAGTGGTAACGACTTTAGGAAAAGTAATCTTCGGAATGGCATTAGCGCTGCTGGTGAATCAACGTTTTCATGGCGTGAACTATATGAGAACAGTTTTCTTCCTTCCGGCGGTACTGAATAACGTTGCTGTGGGACTGGTGTTCCGGTCTATGATGCATCCTTCCGGATTAATCAACCAGACATTGAGTGCGATGGGGCTGGATATGCTAATGCACAACTGGCTTACAGATGCGAAGATTGCCATTTTCTCCTGCGCGTTTGTAGAAATATGGAAATGGACTGGGTACACCATGGTTATTTTCCTGGCAGGACTGCAATCTATTGACAAGACCTATTATGAGGCAGCACAGCTGGATGGCGCGACCTACTGGCAGCAGCTTCGGTCTGTGACAATACCTCTGATCATGCCCGCGTTGAATAATGCGGTCGTTATCAGCGTAGTAGGTGGATTAAAAGTTTTTGATATCGTACAGTCACTGACGAATGGCGGTCCCGGTAATGCGACCAGCGTGTTCGGAACGCTGATTTATTCCTCTTTCAGCAGTGGCAGCTATGGACGGGGATGTGCAGCCAGCATGATTCTGACATTCTTTGTATTGCTGATTGCACTGCCGACGAACCGCTTTATCTCCCGTAAGGAGGTGGAAGTATGAGAACGCCTGCAAAAAAGCATACTCACATTCTACGAACTTTGTTTGGCTTTGCATTCAGTCTGTTAATGCTGGTCCCCTTTGCAATGATTGTACTGAATTCTTTTAAAAATAAAAAAGAAGCGGCACAGATGGGACTGGCATTGCCAAAACAGTGGAACATTATTGAAAATTATCGTGCAGTTATGGAGACCGGTGTGGTGCATGCATTCAGAAACAGTTGCATCGTGACATTACTGTCAGTGTTTTTGATTGTTCTGTTTTCTGCATTGGCAGCATTTGTATTACAGAGACGAAATACAAAAGTAAGTCAGAAGATCATTACGTTTTTTGTGATAGGACTTATCATTCCGGGACAGATTATTCCGACTTATATGTTGTGTAATTATCTGCACTTAAAGACATTTATCGGAGCGGCAGCAGTGCTGACAGCAGCCAACCTGCCACTCGGAATTTTTCTGTATATCGGAGCATTGAAGTCGATCCCCAGGGATATTGACGAGGCTGCCATTTTGGACGGCTGTGGTACATGGACATTGTTTTTCCGGGTTATTTTCCAGCTGATGAAACCCATGACGGTGACATTGTTTATATTGACTTTTATGAATATCTGGAATGATTTCGGAACAACTATTTACTTCCTGAATACTTCAGAGAATTACACGTTACCGCTTACGATTTATAATTTTTTCAGTACGCACAGTTCGGATTGGAATCTGGTGTTCACGGATGTTGTGATTGTTTCCCTGCCGGTGATTATTGTATATTTCTGTGCACAGAAACAGATCATGTCTGGAATGACATCCGGTGCAGTAAAGGGGTGACGGTGTGAAAATAGCGTCCGAACAGCAGGAAAAACTACAACAGGCAAAGGACCGATGCAAATATCGTCTACAGGGGGCAGATCCTCACGGGGCGTATCCTACAGGGATTGTAAGGTCTTCATACTGGAAATTTTATAGTGGAGAAGAGGAACTGCCGGTATATGATACGCCGGTTACACATGGGGGACCACAGAGTTTTGTGGTGATTCCGTGGGGCAGTAGAGACTTTACAGCAGAATCACTGGTTCCGGTATGGGACGCAGAGATTCTGCCAGAAAATTTACATATTGCTGCAACAGTGGAGAACCACAAAATTCATTTTGCTGATACAGAGTCTGCCAATTTGATGATTGAGATAAATAAAGGCTATCAGCATCCTCTGGCAATTTTCCGGGCAGAATTTAAGAATATTGATAATCCGGAAGATCCGGAAGTACTGTATTTTGAACCGGGAATTCACAAAATTCGCACGTTGGAGTTGCAAAGCGGACAGACAGTTGTGCTGGCACCGGGAGCGATTCTGACACCGATACAGCCGGATGAAACAGATGAAATACTGGTGGAAAATGATTGGGCAGGAAAAACAAATTATCAGGATATTATTTCCGCAAATAAGAAGAAAAATATTCGAATCTGTGGTGCGGGAATGATAGACCTGACAGCATTGGATTGGCATGCACGGAGAAGCATGGTTTTCTGCGACTGTGAAAACATAGAAATTGAAGATGTTATATTTATAGGTGCAGCGCACTGGACGCTTCCGTTTTTCGGCTGCAGGAATGTTCATGTGAACCGGGCGCGATTGTTGGCATATCGGGAGAACAGTGATGGAATTGATCTTGTGGATACGCAGAATGCGTTGATTGAGAATTGTTTCCTGCGGACAGGAGATGATGCAATCTGTTTGAAAAGCATGGCGCTTACAAAGCAGGTGGAGACACATGATATTACAGTGCGAAAATGCATTGTATGGAATGATAAGGTTCGCGCTTTCGGTGTAGCCGGAGAATCCAGGCATGATATATATAATGCAATATTTGAAGATTGTGATGTGCTGCACAGCATGGCAGATTGGACAACGGAAGTAGGGGCACTTGCAGTATATATCTGCGATGCTGCAAAAGTACATCACATTGTATTTCGTAATATTCGTATCCGACAGGAAAGTAATTACGCAATTTGCTGTGTAATTACAAGAGATAAATGGTCTTCCGATGAACGAGCAGGTCAGGTAGAGGATATTCTGTTTGAAGATATTATGTTGCCGGAAAATTACAGCATATATCTGAGAGGGTTTTCTGAAGAGCATAAGATCAGAAATTTGTGTTTTCGGGGAGGTGATCTTGAGAACTGCGGACAGCATATGGAAAGGAAGGAATTTGTAGAGGTTAAACAAACATAGGAGGTACGGATTATGAGGAACACCGACATTAGAATACGGGATCCGTATATTGTGGCAGATAAGGAAACGAAACAGTACTTTTTATTTGGTACGACGGATTCGGATCCGTGGAATGGAGAAGGAGAAGGATTCAAGGTCTATCGCAGCGAGAATCTGGAAGAATGGGTGGAGGAAGGATATGCATTCAGACCACCGAAAAACTTTTGGGCAAATAAGAACTTTTGGGCACCGGAGGTGCATAAGTATCTTGGAAAATGGTATTTGATTGCCAGTTTTTATGCAGAAGGGCATCACAGAGGTGTGCAGATATTACAGTCGGAGAACATTATAGGACCATACACCGCTATTTCTGACAAACCTGTCACGCCGGCTGAATGGGATTGCCTCGATGGTACTTTGTACATAGAGAATGGGGTACCATGGATGATCTTCTCCCATGAGTGGACACAGATTCAGGATGGAGCCATCTGCGCAGTGGAATTAACAGAAGATTTAACTGCTGCAAAGGGCGAGCCGGTGGTATTGTTTCATGCAACAGATGCACCGTGGAGTGTACCGGATACCGGGGATGTGGTGCAGTCGGAAGGAGAAAATTATGTCACAGATGGACCGTTCCTATTTCATGAAAATGGAGTATTGAAAATGCTTTGGTCAAGCTTTGCACAAGAGGGCTATGCGTTAGGCACCGCTTATAGCCTGAGTGGAAGCATTCGGGGACCGTGGAGACAAAATTCGGAACCGACTTGTGCATTTGGAGGTCATGGAATGCTGTTTGAAGATTTTTCAGGGAGACGTTTATTGGCATTACATGCGCCGAATACCTCCGGAATGGAAAGATTGCGGCTGATTACCTGGAATTCAGCCACCATACCCCAAGATTCAGATGCCTCGTGAACGTAACCCACAGCAAATACAAAATATTAATTCTTTATGAAATTAGGCATTTTGATTGACATATTTTTTGTGGATAGTTAATATGACATTAACGATAGGCAACTTGAGTGCCTGCCAAAAGCAGAAGTAAGGTGTTGTGCCAGAGAGCAGTGCCTTATGAGCTTTATAAGGGTTTGACATTTACCACAATCTGGCTAGAGACCGTAGGTCTTGAAAGAAAATGTCAAAGGCTCTGCTATATCGGCAGAGCCTTCTTTTTTAGAGGAAATAAAGTAATAACATACTGATTATGGAAAAGAGGATCAATTATGAGTGAAAAATATAAATTGAGCATTTTAGCGCTGACAGCCTGTCTGTTGACGGGATGTGGTGCCGGGGAAATGAGTGCTTTGGAGAATGCGACGGCGGAGAAGCAGCCAACAGAGCCGGTGACAGAGGCATCTGCGGAGACTTTCACAGAGACAGCTTCTGCTACGACAGAGGTTCCGCAGGAAACCACAGCACAGGAAAATCCGGCTGCACCTAAAGAAATCTCCATAGACTTCACCGGAATCGCGGAATTTCATCCGGAAGGAACTGCGGCGCAGCCCTATTCCCTGGAAGTCCTTTCTGAGACGTATAACAATATTACTTTTGCGGATGAATGGTACAATGCATCGGAAGATGTTTCCCTTCCCATGATCGGAGAAAACTGGGACTGCTTCTATGATGAAAATTATACCTATCAGTGGGACGATGGGAAACTCAGTATTTTTGACGGTGACAACTGCCTGTACGTGCTGGAATACCCCACAGACAAATGGTACGTTAACGGCAATAACGCCCGCCTTGAGAACGGGATCTTCTATGGGGCTTCGGTAATGAACGGCTATGCCCAGCCGGACACCTGCTTTATGTTTGCCTATGATCTGGAAAATGAGAAGCTGCTGTGGCGGAGTGCCGACCAGACCTACAACAGCATGAACTTCCTCGTAAAAGGAGATGTGATCTTCTGCGGCTATGGCTTTACCGCAGAGGATGACTACCTCTATCAACTGGATAAAAACACCGGAGAAGTGATCGACCGCCTGCCCCTAAAAAAGATGCCGGACCTCATGGCAGAGAAGGATGGTCGGTTGTATGTGCACACCTATAGTTATGATTATGTGATTGGGGTATTTTAAATTGAAAATATCAAAATAATTAGCATCAGTTAATGAAATTGTGATAAAAATATCGTTTGTGTGAATCCTTGTGGGAGGAGAATTCAGGTAAGGAAAATGAATGAAAAGATGACCAAAAAGCAGAAAGTAGTATTTGCGGTTGTGGCAGCAGTGCTTGTGCTGGGGATGATTATGTCTTACGTATTTTTGATGAAAAATCAGCATATAGACAGTACACCTGAAGAAAAAAAGATGCCTGCCATGAGTGATACAGAAGACTATGAAGTACGTGAAAGTGATGAAAGCATTCAAAGCAGCGAAACAGAAGAAGATTATTATATAATAGCTACAGGAGTAACAGCAGGGGTAACATCAGAAGAAGTGGAGCAATTTGCTGAAGAGATTAAGATTGATATTTTAAAGCATGATTGGGATGCGCTATCTGAGAAGATTTCATATCCTATTGTAATAAATGAAACTACGGTTAATAATCGTGAAGATTTTTTAAAACTAGATATTGATGGAAAGCTGAATCAGGAATTTGTAGAGGCTGTTCGTGCTGAAACATGCCGAAAAATGTTTTGCAATTGGCAAGGGGTGATGATGGGGGATGCCGGACAAATCTGGTTTGGAAATGTTGATAATGGAACAGGAACGTCGGAATTATCAATTATCGGAATTAATAATATGCTCGAGACAGAATCGGAAAATCTGAATGCGGAAGAAACGATAGAGCCAGATTCGAAAACGGCAGATGGCAGTGTGGACGAATTATCCATGGATGAAATCGAAGAATTGCTTTTTGGTGAGTGGAAAGTTACAAAATTGCTTGGCTTTACACACGTACAAAACGATTATACGAATTATCCGGAAGGACATGATATCATAGGCAATCATATTGTGATAAATGAAGATGTATTTTCCAGTGAAGGGCTTGAAAAATATGAACGTTATCAATGCGAGATTTTAGAACCTTCTTATGAGGTATCTCCGATAAAAGAGCGTAATTTAATCTATTATAATGTAAAGGAAGCTATAAAAGACGATCCGGAACTATATGATTGGATTCTGAATTATGATGAATTACAGGATTTAAAAATAAGGGGCACAAGAGATGGAATAAAGGGGAAGTCTCCGGCAGTAGACATAATGCTTTCCAGCGATAAGCAGTTTGTTATTCTTACGATGGATTGTGCTTTTTACCTGTTGGAAAAAGAATGATATTGGGATGACGTGCGAGGGGATTACGAATGAATACTTTTAAAACAATAGCATTATTGCTTGTAGGTACAGTATCATCTTTGATGTTAATGGGATGCGGAGAAATAGACACCGGGACGGAAACATCTGCGTGGGAGAA
>ENA-OURQ01002533-OURQ01002533.1-human-gut-metagenome-genome-assembly--contig:-NODE-2533-length-13454-cov-17.988731_pt1 | contig 13454 bp, 17 predicted proteins | sample MGYA00242105_ERZ508999 | MGnify/ENA primary metagenome ERZ508999 (study PRJEB26280, sample SAMEA2338771) | human gut metagenome | biome: human gut; feature: human-associated habitat; material: faeces...
TGTGGACGCTGACGGGGATATGGTAATCGTTCAGAACCCTACCCTTGCACCAGCAATCGAAAAATCAGACTATGAGCCTAAGACACCAGAAGCAGACTCAAGTGTAGACGCTGATACTGTCAATGACGCTACCGCATTTCTGGAAACATTCTTTAAGCTCTATCCAACAGCCACAGAAAAAGAGCTTGCTTACTATGTATCTGGAAATGTGATTGAGCCTATCGGTAGGGACTACCTTTATTCAGAATTGGTAAACCCTATCTTTACAAAGGACGGGGACAATGTGAAAGTCAAAGTGGCTGTGAAATTCCTTGATAATCAGACAAAGGCTACGCAGGTATCACAGTATGAACTTGTGCTACATAAGGATAGCAACTGGAAGATTGTTGGATAAACAGATATAGCGTGCATTTCTTGCCAGATTTGCACGCTTTTACAATATTTGTTTATAAACAGAAATGCTCTAAATTTATTTTCTGAACAAATTTCATATTTATTCCACATTCATTTTGTATAATATACGTTGAGGTGAGAACATGGCAAATTTATTAGTAGTTGAAGATGATTATGATACAAATGAAGCAATTAGCGAATATATGAAAATGGTCGGACATAGCACTCTATCTGCTTTTGACGGAGTGCAAGCAATAATTACGTTACAAGAAAATAATGTTGACCTAGTAATATTGGATATTATGCTACCTAAAAAAGACGGTATTAGTGTTTTGAAAGAAATTCGAGAAAATAGCTCTATTCCCGTTCTTGTATTAACTGCAATCGAAAATGAACATACACAAGTTTCTTGTTTTGACGCAGAAGTAGACGACTATATTACAAAACCATTTTCTATGATTTTGCTTGAAAAAAGAGTAAAAGCGTTATTGCGTCGTAGTGGGAAAAATTGTGATGTGAAACAATTACAGATAAATGATATTGTGGTAGATTTTGCTGGATATACCGCAAAGAAAAAAGATAACGAGAAAATAGACCTTACTCCAAAAGAATTTGATTTGTTAAAATTGCTTGTAGAGCATAAAGGGCTTGTACTGACGAGAAATCAGATTATTGATGATTTATGGGGGTACGGCTATCCTATTGCAGACAGAATAATTGATACTTATATTAAGAACCTAAGAAAAAAACTTGATATAGATAATATTATTACTGTAAAGGGTGTAGGCTACAAATATGAGGAAATTATATGATTATGAAAAAATTGAAATTATTCCCTAAAATTTTTATTTATACATTTTCTGTAATGCTATTTATCATTATTATTGCACATATAATGATTTATGCTTTTGCTCCGCAAATGTTATCAAGTATAAACAGCATATCAGAAAATGGAATTATGATTGAAAATGCTCTAAATACAGAGAGGTTTGTTTCTGAAGCAATTTTACGGGCGTTTCCGTTCTCTTTTATACTTAGCATAATAATCGCTATCATTTGCTCTTTTTTATTTTCAAGAGTAATTACAACTCCGATTAAAGAAATTTCTGATACGACGGAAAAAATGGCAAAATTAAAGAAAGAGGTATCATGTCCTGTTTATTCATTTGATGAAATAGGTGTCTTGGCTACAAATGTAAATACATTATATAAAAATCTAATCACGACTATTAACAATTTAGAAGATGAAAAGATAAAGAGTAATGAAGCCGAACAATTAAAAGTTGATTTTCTGCGTTCTGCTTCACATGAATTGAAAACTCCCGTAACTGCTTTAAATGCGATTTTAGAAAATATGATTTTGGGAGTTGGAAAATATAAAAATAAAGATGTTTATTTGTTGGAGTGTAAAGAAATCGCAGATAGACTTTCTCACATGATTAAAGAAATTTTAGATACTTCCCGATTAGACTTTTTAGCTGGAAGTGAAAAAACCGAAGAATTTAATTTAGCGGAAATTCTAAATAAAATTTGTGAACCATACCAACTAATTTCACAGTCAAAAGGAATTGATTTTCAAGTAACTGTTCAAGATACTTGCCTTGTAAATACTTCAAAAAAGCACATGGAGAAACTACTCTCAAATGTATTATCAAATGCTGTTTCTTATACGGAATTGGGACATAGTGTTTTGGTAGTTTTGCAAAAAAACAAAATTATGGTTAAAAATGAATGTACACCTATTCCAGAGAGTATAATTCCGCATTTGTTTGAACCATTTTACCGTCCAGATTTTGCCAGAAATAGAAAAGACGGTGGAAATGGTCTTGGTTTATATATCGTTGATATGATAGCAAAGTCATTAAATCTGACATATACATTTAAGCAAATGAACGCTTTACAAGGTATGTGTTTTACATTGTATTTTTAGAAACCTCTCATAGTGGGAGGTTTTTTTGATTTTATCTGAAATTTCATATTGCTTCCATATTGAGATGTTATTTTATAGTTGTTGCAACAGATATTATGAAATTAGGAGGCATTTTTATGAATTGTATAAAGCGTGGCTGGCTATATACCACCAGAAAAAAAGGAAAAAGTTTTTTGCTATTTTGTATTCTTTTTCTTATTGCAGTATTTGTTTTAAGTGCGTTGGCTATTGATAAGGCTTCGTCATTAGCACAAGATAATTTACGCAAAAGTTTAGGGGGAGAATTTACAATCGGATATGATTATTCGGAAGCTAACCCTTATTTGAATGTAGAAGCGGTAGATGGTGGTACAATTATGTATTCTACCCAGCAAATTACTCCAGACTTGATTGAAGAAATAAGTAAAATAAAAGGCGTACAGTATTGTAGTGCAACAACAGAAACACTTACAGCATTTTCTACGATTGATTTCTTTAAGGGAAACATACCGATAGAAGAAGAATTTAGGAATACGACTAAGATTTTAGGTGTTTGGAAAAGCGAAGAAAATAAACATTTTACTTCTAAACAGATAAATTTAGTTGAGGGCAGGCATATTACCCCACAAGATAAAGGCAAAGTGATATTAAGCAAAGATTTAGCTGTAAAAAATCAAATACAAGTGGGAGATATTCTTAAAACAGATAAAGGAATTGACCTAGAAATTGTCGGTTTGTTTCAGCAAAATGAAACGGAAAGTATCAATGAACAAGTTACTTCTTATGACAAAATTCAGAATTTAATGATTGCTGATTTGGCTACACTCATTGCTTTAGAAAACAGTCCAGCTATTCAAGGTTTTAATGAAATGACAGTTTCTATTTCTGACCCTCAAAGTATGCAGAAAATTATTTCTACCATAAAAGACATAAAGACGGTTGATTGGAAAGGCTTTTCTATTATAGAAAATAATGAAAACTATGATAAGGCAACAAGCTCATTACAACAGATTTCTAATCTTGTATCCACATTTTTAGTTATTATTTTCATTGCAAGTGTTATTATTCTTTCTCTTATTTTAACAATGTGGTCAAGAACTCGTATTCACGAAACGGGAATTTTGCTTTCTGTCGGAATAAGGAAAACATCAATTATCAGTCAATATATTACAGAGGTACTTCTTATTGCAGTCATTGCGTTTTTCCTTTCCTACTTCCCTGCTACTGTTGTTGCAGATCAAGTAGGAAGTTATTTGCAAAATTCCCCAGAGCAAATTGAAATATCAGAAGATACCGAGGGATTGGTTGCCGATAATAGAAACGGTACAAGTGATGATGTAGCGAATACAAATATAACTATGCCAGATTTAGATATTCAAGTTCAATCAGAAGAAATGGTTATGTTATTTATTTTGGGAATTGGAATTGTTGTCATTTCAGCAGGTATATCTTCAATTTCAACCATGCGATTAAAGCCCCGTGAAATATTGACAAAAATGAGTTAATGAAAGGTAGTTTGTGATGAAGAAAATAGGAATAGTTCTATTGATATGCGTTTGTTCCGTAATGTTTTGTGGCTGTACTTTAGAAACTGAGGACACAACAAATAATACGGAAAATATAAATGAATATGATTGGGAATTAACAGATAATGCAAATACGAATGACTTTATATTTGAATTTACACCGACAAAGTAGAAAGGAGACAATATGGGTGTTTTGGAAATACAAGATTTAAAATATTCTTATGATAACAAGAAAAATGTACTAAATGGTATCAATGCTCAAATGGAACTAGGAAAGATATATGTCATTTTGGGAACATCTGGTTGTGGGAAAACGACATTACTTTCTTTACTTGGTGGATTGGATAGTGCTTCAAAAGGTAAGATTTTATTTAATGGAAAAGATATTGCTGAAAAGGGATTGGAAAATCATCGTCGTAATCACGTTTCTTTTATCTTTCAAGCATATAATCTGATTGATTATATGACACCATTGGAAAATGTGAAGTTGACAAGTAAATTGCCACCCGAACCGATTTTAGAAAAAATGGGATTGACAAAAGAAGAAATGAAACGAAATGTGTTACAGCTTTCTGGCGGACAACAGCAACGTGTGGCGATTGCAAGAGCATTAGCCAGCGAAGCACCTATTATTTTGGCAGACGAACCTACGGGAAATCTTGATGAAGATACGGCAATGTCGATTATGAGAATTTTAGAAGAAAGTGTACATCATTTGAATAAATGTGCGATTATTGTTACACATTCTAATGAAGTTGCGAAACGTGCTGATGTAGTTTTTCAATTAAAACGAGGTACATTACAAATCATAGATACATTAGAAAGAATTTGATGTGAAAACTTATACGAAAGGTTATTTGAAATATGATAGGTCTAAAAAAACGAGATATTAAAAAAGCCTTGAAAGCAGGTGCAAAGGCTAGTGGTGTTTCATTAGCTGATGTACGAGCTAATATTGAAGCAACGATTGATGAAGCTATGAACAGTCCAGACCCAGAGGTGCAGGCAAATTTCAAAAAATTTTTTGGTAATAAATGCCCTACCCCAGAAGAATATATTTACAAGATTACCAAAAAGACAAAGATTTGAAAAAGGCTTGCTCCATACATAGTGTATGATCTGCAAGCCTTAATCTATTTCAGAGGAAATTTAACGGTAAAAGTAGCACCTCCACCAGCAGTATCATTGATAATGATAATACCGTTCAGCATTTGAGTTAATTCTTTGGCGATACTTAGTCCCAGTCCAAAATTCGATTTGTTCGTATGGGACTTGTCGCCACTATAAAATCGGTCAAAGATATACTGCTTATCTTCATCAGAAATGCCTTGCCCGTGGTCTACCACAGAAAAAGCAATATTTTTTTCGGTGGCGATTACTTCTATCTCTATTAAAGAATTATTCTTGGAATGTTGAATGGCATTATCCATAAAGACACACAAGATTTGAAATAATCGGTCTTTGTCGGTAAACATAGCAGGATAACTTTCCTCGGATAAATGCAGTTTTAGTTCTAAATTCTGCTTCATGCAGACGGGTTCGTAGGTTTCATATAACGTAATGAGCAAGGTATCTACATTGATTGTGCTTTTATGCAATGTCCATGTTTTAGCGTCGGAAGAAGCCAAAAGCAACATATCTTTGACTAAACGGGATAACCGCATACATTCAAAATCTATGGTCTGTACGGCTTGCTTTGCCTGCTCGTTTAAGGAAACATTATCAAGAAGCATATCCGTGTTGGAAATCATAACAGCAAGTGGAGATTTTAATTCATGGGACGCTGTTGCAACAAAATCTTTTTGGCTTTGCAGTATTCGTTCCGTTGGAGCAAACGACTTTTTCAGCAGATAACGGGTCAGCACGATAACAACGATACAAGCCAAAAACCAGATAAGAAGATATATAGGCAATGTTTTTTGTAAAATATCCGTCAAACTGGCTGTCTGATAAAGAAAGGTTGCATGATACACGGTATCATTTGCTGTCCTAATTGTAGCAGGAATAACAAAATAAGTATCGTGATGTGTTCCTCTTATTTCCAGAAAACCGCCTTGTGAAGTTGTGCTGTTTTCTATTTGTGATAATGGTTGTGTAGAAATCTGCTTTTCTACATCATGCAACAGATTGTCCGCAGAAGTTGGAAATGGGAAATCACTCTGATAAATGGTATTCCCCCTTGTATCAGTAATTAAAGAAAAAATATGATAACTCTCTTCGTAGGTTTTGAGTGCTTTGTCCATATCCGAAGAAGCACTTTCCACTTGATAAATCAGCAAGGTTGTCAATCTCTGAAATAAGGTGCTTTCGTTGATTTTCTCTGTATGAACTGTGTTCGCAACGACAAAGGAAATCACAAGGGTAATAATCAGCATAACAGAACTTGCAAACAGAATATGAAGTTTTCGGTATAAATTATTTAACATGTTTCTTTCTCCAGTTTGTACCCTGCACCGTAGACCGTTGTTATTTTACAGGAACTTTTTAACTCTTTTAGGCGTTTTCGCAGAAAAGAAATGTAACTGTCTACATTGCCAGTTTCTACCTCGGAAGAACTGCCCCAGATTTTAAGGATTAGCTGTTCACGGGAAAATAGTGTTTCTGGGTTCTGCATAAATACAAAAGTCAATTCGGTTTCCTTTGAAGTTAATAAAATAGAATTGACGGGTGTAGATAAGGTTCGGCTGTCTTTATCAAAAGTTAAATCTCCATATTGTAATTTAGACGATAACTGGATATTGGCAGGTCGCCTTGTCAATGCTCGAACTCTTGCAAGCAATTCTTTGATATGAAATGGCTTTACTAAGTAATCATCAGCACCGCCGTCTAAACCCTCAACCCGATTGTCAAGGGTACTCATGGCAGTAATGATAAGGATAGGAATAGATATTCCTTTTCTACGCATAGATTTTATGATTGTCAAACCGTCAATAATCGGTAGCATACGGTCTACAATGGCAATGTCATAAGCATAGTCTGTATTTAAGGCATACATCATAGCGGTTTCCCCGTCATTGCAACAATCAACCATATAGTTTTCTTTTTCCAGAGAAATTTTTATATTTTTACATAACTCTAAATCATCTTCCAGAAGAAGTATTTTCATAATGTATCAATCCTTTTCTATATAGATTATAGACAGTATAACAGAAAAGTCTGTAAAAATCCTCTAAAAAATGATGATGATTTTCTTGCTTTTTTACAGGATTTTTAGAATGGTTTGCCTTTACAATAGGGGCATATCGAACAAGAAAGGTGGAATACAAAAATGAAAAAAACAAACATCAGTAACTTCATAGCAGTTGGATTATGTATCTGTGCATTGACGGGGTGTGGTGCAAGTCCAGATGAGAAACCAGATACGTCTAATCCTATTGTCAATTCTAATACGAATGAAGAAAATGCAAATGGTTCTTCAGAAAATAAAGGAAACGACATATTAGAGTCTGCTAATTTGATAGGAAGTGTTTTGGAATTTACAGACAATGGTTGTTCCGTAAGTCAAGCCAAAACAACGGATGGTGGAGCCAGCCTGCAAATCGAAGCGTCGGGAATGGAAAATAAAGATAATACTGTTTCTGTAACCTATACCCCAGATTGTGAATTTGTTGTTGCAACACTAAATAAACAGTTGGGTTCTGTTACGAATATAACAACGGGGTCTATATCCGATGTAAAGAAACAATCAGATGTATATCTCTATGGAGAGTTTGCAGACACACTTCATTTCAATGCAACAAAGGTTGTCGTAGCTCGTTGGGAATAGAGGTGTGAAGTATGAAGTTTTATCAACTTGGTTTTCGCTATTTACAGCGAAAAAAAGGAAAAACCATTCTTTTGTTGATTGTTTTGATACTTGTAAACAGTATGATTTTAGGTACAAGCATGACTTTAAGGACTACAAATGAGTCCAAACAAGCCATGCAGGAAAAGACAAATTCTAAGATTGTAGCTGAAATTACAAGTGAGGACAGCAAGATAACCGAGAATGAAATAAACAAGATTGAAACGCTGGAAGATGTTTCGTCTATCAACCGTATCGGCAGACAAGAGGTATTTCCGAATAATTTTGCTCCCGTTACTCTCAATACTTCTACGAATGAGGAAAATTTGAAAATAGCGTTGCTCTCCTATGATGATTTGGAAAAGGACAGCCCTTTTTCAGAAATGCAGTACCGCTTATCTTCTGGCGATTATATCAAACATGAGAAAAAAGGTGCTGTTATCAATGCGAACCTTGCAAATCAAAATGAGCTAAAAGTTGGAGATACGATTGAATTAAGTACAGAAAACGGAACAAAAGTATCTGTTCAAATTATTGGAATTTTCATGTCCGCAGGAAATGTGGAAAAAGACCAGCCAACAGAAACTACCGCAGTCAATCGAATAGAAAATCAAGTCTTTATTGACAACAGCACTTATAAAGAATTGTTCAAAGAAGCTGAATTTGAAAAACTCTGCGTTTATTCAAAAAGACCAGAAAAATTAGATGTGCTGGAAACCAGCCTGCAAAAAATATTCGGAAATGATGTAGAACTTAGCACTTCCGATACCCTTTATCAACAGATGTCTGCTCCATTAGAGCAAATCAGTAAGGTGGCAAATCTTATGTTGGTACTTACCTTGATAACTGGTACGGTGGTTGTTTCCTTGCTGTTATGTATGTGGATGAGAACAAGACAAAAGGAAGTGGCAATCTTTATGAGTCTAGGTAAATCAAAAAGTGAAATTTTCCTGCAAACTTTCTTAGAAGCAGGGAGTGTATTTACACTTTCGGTTTTAGGAGCAACAGCCATTGGTAAATTGTTCTCTGGTGTTTTGCAAAATGTCATTACTGGTTCAGAAAGCGTAACAGAAAATCTGAAAGTGGTTTTGCAGATACAAGATATTGGAATGTTGTTCCTTTTAGGCGGTACAGTTATTTTGGTAGCATTGTGTTGCTCCATTCTTCCCATATTACGAGCAAACCCAAAAGATATATTAGCGAAAATGGAGGGATAGTACATGAATTTTTTTGGATTGGCAAGGCGTTCTGTGTTCAGAAAACCCGTAAAAAGTATTCTCTTATTGTTGATTGTTTTTGCAATCAGTACCCTGCTTCTTGCAGGTGTGGCGAGCAAAAATGCCAGTATTGAGGTGCAGGACAAAACAAGACAAGCCATAGGTGCAGGCTTTCTTTTAGAAAGAAATGCAGAGTACCGAACAAAACGAATTCGTGAATACTCAGAAAAGATTGGTAATGATAAAGAAGGTAGTTTTGGTGGCTATCATCAGGAAAAAGAGATTATCAATGGTGAGGAGACTTGGTCAGGCTGGACAACAAATGAATTTGAAAGCTTAGATATAAAAGACATTGAGAAACTGGCAAAAACAAAAGGAATTGCCGATTACAATATTACAACAGCAACAACTCCTGTAAACCCTGTAAATTTCCAAAGAATTGAAGATAAAGATGTAGACCAAAGTGTAGATGAGGGAGGTGTAAGCTTAATTGGAAACAAAGATATGAAACTAGACAGAAATGTTTTATCTGGAAACCTGCATATCAAAGAGGGACGAATGATAACCCCAGAGGATAAAGATATGTGTGTCATTTCAGAGGAACTGGCAAAGCAAAATAATCTGAAAATCGGCGATAAGATTTCTTTTAATGATTACCACGATACTGAAAATTCAAAGGTATCAGAAGCTGAGATTGTTGGAATTTATCAAGTGGATCAAAAGATGTCCCCACTTATGCAGGGAGATACTTACCGTTCGGAAAATGTAATATTTACAGATTTGAGATTTCCAGAAAAGGCAGAGGGTGAAACAAGTCCATTATATGAAAGAGCCTATTTCAAAGTGGAAGATGTGGAAGCTTACGACGAAGTAAAAGAAAATCTGCAAAAAGTAGACATCAATTGGGAGCAATATGATTTGATTGACAATAACGGAAATTCCGAAACCATGTCCTCAAACTTCAATGATTTAGCAAAAGTAAGCGAAATGATGATATTGGTAATCTCTGTTGCAAGTTTTGTTATCCTTGTTTTAGTATTTCTGTTCTGGCTGAAAAATCGAGTGCAGGAAGTCGGTATTTTCTTATCTCTCGGTGTTCCGAAATTTAGAATTATCGGACAAATTTGGAGCGAAGCGATTATGATTACTGTTCTTTCCCTTATGTTATCCTTTGCTGTCGCTCCTGCTGTTTCCAAAGTAACGGCAAATTATCTGGTATCACAGCAGGTTCAGCAAATGCAAGAGGAAGAAAAGAATAATGAGGGAAAAGTATCCACAGAATACGTTGCACCAAAGCAGGACGTGCAGAGTATCAGCGTAGAGGTTACACCAGAAATGTATCTGTTGGACGGTGTAAGTGTTCTTGTGTTGATAACGGCTTCTGTTCTGGTATCTGGAATTGTAATACTAAAGAGAAACCCGAAAGATATTTTATCGGAAATGAGTTAGGAGGACGACGAAAATGTTAGAAGTAAAGAATGTAAGCTATGCTTACAAAACAAAAAAAGATAAAACCATTTTGAATAATGTATCTGCTACTTTCGAGGAGGGTATCTTTTATACCATTATCGGTCCGAGTGGTGCAGGAAAAACAACACTCTTATCGTTGTTAGCAGGCTTAGATACAGCAGTAAAAGGGACTGTCCTTTGCAATGGCGAGGATATTACAAAAAAAGGGCTGAATTACCACAGAATGATGTTGTCAAGATTGGTTGACACATTTTTCTCAAGGACATCATGGACTATGCTGCTATACGCAGAGAATCATAGTATCTCTGTCGCTTGAGCATGGGAGGAAGACCACCATTGGTGGTGCAAATCCTCCGATTGTTCCAATAACTGATAAAGTATCTCCAGATTAGAGACTTCAGTTCGGACACAGTCAGGTTTTCACTGTTGTATCGGTCATACAATAATTCTGTCTTTAGACGCGCCCACATGCTTTCACAACGGGCATTGTCATGGCATCGACCACCGGCACTGTTCATACTTTGGATGATTTCATATTTTCTCAGGGTGCTGCGGTAAAGCTCACTGGTATATTGGCTACCTCGATCGGAGTGAAGCACTGCTCCTTGAATTTCAGGATATGCGATAAAAGCGTTTTCTACCGTATGCTGGCAAAGCGTTGCCTTCATCGTGGTTTCCATTGCCAGCCCCAGTACTGCTGAATCAAAACAATCGAAGATTGCCGAAACATAGAGTTTTCCATCTTTTGCTTTGATTTCGGTGATATCTGTCACGCATTTTTCAAGAGGCTTTTCTGATGTGAAATTTCTCTTAAGAAGATCATCCGATTTACGAGCCTCACGGTCTGCTTTCGTAATTCCTTTCGGATTACGCTTAGGACGATGACTGAGACCGATTTTTTCCATGACTCTATAAACGGTACGCTCACTGGGGATAGGAATGCCATCAGGTCGTTTAAGAGTTAATGCCTGGAACATACGTACACGTCCATAGGTGTCGTTGCAGACATCCTCAGCATGGATTTCAAGCATGGTATCTGCAAGCGTCTGGTATTTCCACGGACGGTCTTTTACGGACAGATATTTATAAAATCCCTGGCGGCTCACATGTAACATACGACAGTAAAAAGCCAGTTTTCCCTTGATGGTGCCATCGTCAGTCTTAATCGCAATGAATTTCATTCTTTCGGTCTTAGAGACTTCCGACGGCTCGCTGCGAAAAAAGCGCTGGCTTCTTCCAGAAACTCGTTTTCTTCTTTCAGACGACGAATTTCTTTATCCTGATCTTTCACGCGTTTTCGAAGCATGGTTAATTCCTCCGCAAGGCTCATGGCAGATTCTGGAGTATGGGCACCTTCTCCAATATCCAGTTGTCCGGTTCTTACGGCTTTAAGCCAGGTATGGATAGTCCCTTCAGGAATTCCTAATTCTTTAGCGGCTTTCGCACCACCGATTTCTTTTGCAAGCTTAACTGCCTGCACTTTGTATTCATGATCGTACTTACGTTGACTTCGTGCCATAGTTGGGCACCTCCTTATTCTCTTGATTATACTATGAAATCCTTGAGAATAGGCTGTCAACTTTATTTATACACCATCAGAAAGCATAATATCTCATTGGTATTTCAAAATTATAATCTGATTGATTATTTGACAACGGTTGAAAATGTCAAATTAGGTGGTAGTGGAAATGCTGAAAAATTATTGGAAGAAGTCGGCATTGGAAAAGAATACTGGCAGAGAAATGTATTGCAACTATCTGGTGGACAACAACAGCGTGTGGCGATTGCAAGAGCTTTAGCCAGCGACGCTCATGTACTTTTGGCAGATGAACCGACGGGAAATCTTGATGAAACTACCGCTGATGAAATCATTGCTTTGCTGAAAAAGACTGCACATGAATTAGGAAAATGTGTTGTTGTCGTTACACATAGTAAGCATTTGGCAGAAGAAGCCGACGAAATCTTAGAAATTAAAAACGGTGCAATTTCTTTTCTGTCTGAATAAACAAGAATAGTGCCGTAAAGGAGCTGTCATTATGGAATATTTTAGATATACCTCGACACAATCAATTTGACCCTAACGGCATTGTTATAAGAACTAAATACAATACAGTTTCAAAGGCTCGTACAGACTATATGTTTTGTGCGGGCTTTTTTCATACCAGAAAAAAATTTTTTAAGTTTTTTTTGATTTTGGTTACGCTGTCCCCCACTTTCAACGCGGTATATATGAAAAGGGGCAGACACCTCTTTTCGACTAGCGAAAGGAGGTGAGGAAAATGAAACCGTCAGAACTACAAGAAAAAACCTGTCATCAATTCGATTGTGCTATTAAAACAGTTATACGTCATAGAGCGATTGACTTCTATCGAGCGATACGTCGTTCAGAGAAAAAAGAAATGCCATTCGCCGAAATTATGGACGACCTCTTAAATTCCATAGGTACAGAAGATACATATTCTACGGATTATGTTGCAGTATTTGAAGTCTGTGGAGAAAAAGTATCAATCGAAGATGAACAACTGGCTCGTGCATTGAAAGCTATTGAAGAACGAAAGCGTAATATCGTTTTACAGTATTTTTTCATTGGGGACACGGACACTTACATTGGGAAAATGCTTGACTGTTCCAGAGCGAATGTAACGAAGTGCAGAATACAAGCACTAGACAAGTTAAAGCAACTGATTGAGGAGGAAAAAGAAAAATGCCAAAAGAGCTGACACCGACTTTCACGGTTATTTCCAAAGCCTGCGACGGCGACGAAACAGCAATTTCAAAAATCTTGGAATTTTATGACCCATATATCAATCAGTGCTGTATGCGTCCGTTTTACGACGATAACAACAACTTACGTCTTGCGGTAGATTTGGAAATGAAAGGTTTTATCAAAGAAGCGATTATTCGTAAAATCTTAAACTTTGATATTAAACGCTTCTAATTCATATCGGGATTGATTATGCCCGTCTGGTCTTTGACAACTGAATAAAGCAGACAGATACGTTTGTGAGATAGCAAGCCACGGGGACTGTACGCCATGACCTTTCCAAAAGAAAGCGAGCGATCCACGCAGTGATCCGAGAGCGACCGTTGGAAAAGTCGCTTTGCCACGACCTATCCTCACAGAATAATGATACGTCCGCATGGTGCGGTTCTGC
>ENA-OURQ01002535-OURQ01002535.1-human-gut-metagenome-genome-assembly--contig:-NODE-2535-length-13447-cov-42.251195_pt1 | contig 13447 bp, 9 predicted proteins | sample MGYA00242105_ERZ508999 | MGnify/ENA primary metagenome ERZ508999 (study PRJEB26280, sample SAMEA2338771) | human gut metagenome | biome: human gut; feature: human-associated habitat; material: faeces...
AGACGATGCGGGCGACAAGATATTCAAGAATGTCCGCACAACGGAAGAGTTTTACTTGAACTTAAGTATGGTCGCAGGATCCAAGCTGGACAGATATGAAAACACATTGGTCTTCATTGATGAAATTCAGCATTATCCGCAATTTTTGACTATGCTCAAGTTTTTGAGGCAAGAACACCGGTATCGGTTTATATGCAGCGGAAGTCTGTTGGGAATTGCATTGAAAAAGACCGTTTCGGTTCCAGTCGGAAGTATTATCCCCAAGAAAATGTACCAGCTGGACTTTGAAGAATTCCTGATTGCAAATGATTTCGGCGAGGATGCGATTGTGCATCTGAGAAAATCCTTTGAGCAGAAACAGCCTTTGTCCCCGGAGGTTCACGATAAGGTGCTGAATCTTTTCAAAAGATACCTGCTCGTGGGAGGTATGCCGGATGCGGTAAATGAATATTTAAACAGTCATAATATCGTCAAAGTGAGAGAGGTTCAGGAGGCTATCAGAGAATTGTATGGTGTCGATGCTTCCCGTTACGAAGAGGACGCTGCCAAGAAACTGTATATCCGCCGTATCTATGATATGATTCCTTCTCAGATGGAGAACAAGAAGAAGCGGATTGTGGCAAAAGATATATTAGACAGGAAAGGCGATAGATTCAGCAATTATGTGGAAGAGTTTGAGTACCTGATCAATTCTGGTATTACGATACCATCTCATGCAATCAGCAATCCGAAATATCCCCTAGCAGAATCCCAGCAGAAAAATTTGTTGAAACTGTACATGAACGATGTAGGTATGCTTACTTCCCAGTTGTATCATTACAATATCCAGCCAATACTGAACGACATTGCCAGCATTAACCTTGGCTCTGTTTATGAAAGCGCTGTTGCCCAGGAGCTGAAAGCACATTACGAAAAATTGTTTTACTACGACAATAAGCAGAAAGGTGAGGTAGACTTCCTTGTTGATGACAGTAGCACCATGAGCGTCCTGCCTATTGAAGTTAAATCCGGAAAGGATTATACAGTTCATAGTGCATTGGATAACCTGATGACAAATCAGGACTACCATATTGTTTCATCTATTGTTCTCTCAAACGAAAGGGAAATAAAGACAAAAGGAAATATTCTTTATCTCCCGATTTACCATGTTATGTTCCTTGAGAACAAGGTGCCGGAAAAAGAAAACCTGTACTTTTAAGGTTAATACGAATGGAATATTTGCAACGAATCAGAGATATGTAAAAAGATTAGTAGCTACAATAAAGCACTATAAAAATCGTTTTATGTAATTATACAAGAAAGAAAAAAGGATTATGCTATTACAAAAAATCTATATAAAAGGCTATCGTAATTTCAAAGAGGTTACAGTCAATTTAAATAAAAATAGTCTTGTTATAGGAGCAAACGATGTGGGTAAGACAAACCTGATTCATGCTATGCGTTTGCTTTTAGATAAGGGCTTTTCAGATTATGACTTTGAATTGAATGATTCGGATTTTTATGCGTATGAAGATACACAAGAGGTAATCATTAGGATATATTTCACTGATGTGACAGATGAGTGCGTTATTGCAAGGATGCCTGGCAAGTATAGCGATGCCGGTGAGATGGTGATACAATATAAAGCAGCGAAGGAGAAAGGCAAAGTTAATTACCATTTCTATTGTGGTAAGAGTGATAATGAGACGGATTTAACTGAAATTGAAGGTCCTTGGTATAGACGATTCTTGAATTTGAAATATATAAGTAGTAGAAGGGATTTTTGGGGATATATCAACAAGTCGAAGAATATGCTTTTAAATCAGGCAAAAGATAATAGAGAATCCGAAATTATTGAACAAGATGATGCTTTGTATGACGATATAGCAGAAAAACTTCAATATGTTGATAAAAAAATTCCAGAGTTGTCGTATGTAAAGAATGCTACAGATCGTCTGAATGAAGAACTTGACAAATTGTCCATACACAACAGGGAGCAAAGGATCGTGTTTGATACTTCGACAACAGAAATAGACAGAGTGATTAATAGCGTGTCGCTGGCCTCAAAATATGGAGACAAAAGTATGATAATTGGCGGAGAGGGTAGAATCAATCAAATCTATCTTTCTCTATGGGCAACACAAAACGAAAATTCAGAGTTGGCGAACGAAGTGTCTATCATCTGTATTGAGGAGCCTGAAGCCTATCTTCACCCTCATCAACAGCGTGGGCTTGCTGCTTATTTGAGCAAAACTTTAAATGGTCAAATAATATTAACCAGCCATTCTCCATTCATCGTTAGTGAATTTAGTCCAAATTCTATCATTAGGCTTTATAAAAAAGAGGATAATAAAACCATAGTAGCTTCAGATGGATGTTCGAAAATAATTGAAGATGGAATAGATGGCTTGGGGTACAGAATGAGTGTAATTCCAGCCGAGGCTTTTTTTGCTGACTATGTCATTCTTATAGAAGGCCCTTCCGAACTATTGTTTTTTAAAACGCTGGCTAGCCAAATTGGAATTGACTTAGACAGGATGAATATCTCTGTGTTAAGCGTTGATGGCGTAGACTTCGAAACTTATTGCAAAGTTTTGAATGCGATGGAGATAGAATGGGCGTTAAGAACAGACAATGATATTACGAAAATACCCAAAAAAGACGAATATAGATATGCAGGGATAGAAAGAGCTGTGGCTTGCCTAGAGGAATGCTGTATTATCGATGAAGGGAAGAAGGATACTATTAAAAATAACAAGAAATTATTACGGGGATTTAATAATCCTGAAGACATTCCAGAAAAGAATCGGGAAGCAGCTGAATGGTTTATTGATTTTTTGGATGGTTATGATATTCAGTTGGCTAACGTCGATTTGGAAACTGATATGATGAACAGCCTTTTGCGCAATTCTCTAAAAGAATTTTATGATGAAGATAATGAAATGAGCGATGAGGAAATCATTGATGAGATGAAAAAGCACAAGGCGCTTAATATGTATCACTTCCTACAGAAGAAGAAGGAACAATTGCACCTATTAAAGGACGATAGATTAGCCAATTTACTAATATCTGCTAAAGAATATATTGAAAGTCATTATGGAACCTACACCCATCCAGCGTAATATCATCCAAGAAGAAGGAAATACTGTAGTGCTTGCTATGCCGGGCAGTGGTAAAACCTTTGTGCTTTCAGAGAAAATTAGGCGAATATTAGAGTCTGATGTCTTAAAAGATTATCAAGGTGTTATTGCGATTTCTTATACTCGTAAAGCTTCAGGACATTTGAAACGTAAGACTCTTCAAAATGGCACATGGGAGAAAAATTCATTCTTTGGAACGATAGATAGCTTCTGTTTGACACAGATTATTCTGCCCTTCGGACATTATGTTATAGGATATCCGAAGGAAGAAGTTGTGCCAATTACAGAGAATGATTTAGAAAAGGACAAAATGGTAGATTTTGAATGGATAAATAAGATACATCCGGATTATGAAGAGATAAATGAGGCTGTTTGGGAGAATCTTTATGAGTTATTCAAGGAAGGGAAAGTATTGGTCAGTTCGTTAGAACTTGTGGCCTTACACATTATTAAAAATTGTCCTGCTTGTAGGGCTCATTTGAAAGCACGGTTTAAGTATGTGTTCATAGATGAATTTCAGGATGCAGATACTTATACGAATGGAATATTTCTTGAACTTATAGGGCTGGGGTTAATCGGAAATGCAGTAGGAGATGTGAATCAGTCGATTTTTGGTTTTGCACATAAAGTGAGTGATTATTTAGTCGCACTTGAAACAATGGAAGGATTTACATCTTATAAGTTGGCAGAGAACTTTAGATGTTCAATACCCATTGTGAACTATTCAAACAGACTTCTTGATGCAAACTGTCAGTTGTTGGAATGTGAAGGGGAAATGGGTGTAGAACATATCGCAGTGAATGGTGATGAAGAAATAGTGGCCGAATACCTAGACAATACGATAATTAATGATTGTAAGAAATGGGAGGTAACAGATTTCAGTCAAGTGGCAATTCTTGTGAGAAGCACAAAGATGCAGGAAATGATAGATGGGTATTTGGATATACCTCATAGGGTTGTGATTTCAACTCCGTTAGATGATGATTTGAATCCTCGATCACATCTTTTTGCGCAGTTATTGCAATACTATTTTGATGAGGGAATGCCATTTATGTCGGTGGTAGATTATTATATGGACTTTGCACTTTTGTCATCATGCGCTCGAAAACGACTTCTTGGAATCCGTGATGAGATTAGGTCGGTAAATAAAGATGATATGATAGATGCGTTGCCAAGACTATTCAAAAACATTGCAAACATTTTGTTGCCTAAATATCAAGAGGGTAGCTCGATAAAACATTTGAACTCGGTGCTGAATTCTAAGGACTGGATAGATAGCTATAGATCATTTTCAGCTAATGAGGTGGTAATTATGACCTTGCATAAGTCAAAGGGATTGGAGTTCGATATTGTCTATCATCTTAACATGAATGAATTTGAGATTCCATTCAAGCAATATAAGAATGGAGTTGCCTGCTATCCTAATGAGGCGCAAGATTTAGATTTGCATTATGTAGGTGTGACCAGAGCAAAGAAATTGTGTGTGCTGGTGAGTAATTCCACAAGGCACAACTCTAAAGGTGAGGCAAAGAAAGGGGAGCCGTCAATTTTTCTAAGTAGAAACGGGGTTGAGGCATTAAGAAACAATTATTATTACTAATATGATTACAGAACAATATTATAACAGGATAATTGAAGGTTGCAAAAGGATTGCTATTGAATTCAGTAATACTGTTATTGGTATCCGGTAAAAATGATTGAAAGTGTATAAGTTGCTGAATAACATTTATTTATATTGATTTTGACGTACAGGGATTTAGTTTTTGTGAGAAATAGTAAGCATAAGTATTAACTAATGTTTTATTGATAAGTAACTAATCAAAATTAAACAGTATTATGTTTAAGTTTAATTCCCAAGGTATCCCCGACAATGTCCTAGCCCTGTATGCAACTAGCAATATCACAAGAGATAAGTGATGTCTGGAGGACCAGTTCTGCAACCGCATATGTGGAGACCATCAGCAGTATTACGGACCTTGTCCTTACGGAGATACACAGTTGGAACACCGACCTCTTCTATACAGGGGGTATCTCATTGCGTGGCGTGATACGGTCCATTACTAAGGTGATGTATTATAAATACCGTCCCGTAGCACCGCACTTTTTATAATGTCTTCGTGCTTATACTGGGAGGAAGGGAAAGAACTTTTGGACATGTACATATTCAAGAGTGAGTGGGTATAGGAATTGTTAATTATTTTCACCTACAAATGTCTCTGTTTCATCAAGGTAAGTGTAAATGATTCTTTTCCAATCGGTAAGTTTCATTTTGTAATAAAACTTTTGAAAATCATTCATGCAAGAGCAAATGATTTGCATACGATTTTGTTCATCTGCTACCATAGAATCAATGAGTAACTTAACTGATTGGTCAGAAATAACATTTGAAAGGATACCGACAACTTCAACTTTTTTGGAAGGGGTTGTTGTCGGTGCTGATATTGGCATTTCTTCCTCGGATTCATCAATCTGGTCAGTTTCCTTCAATCGAGGGAAGTGTACCTTTATCATATTGAAAAAGGAAAGCATATCATCCCTCTTGAAAAGCACAAATTTATCACCATTTGAAAGTTCGGCGGAGTCAATTCTACCTAATTGAACGTTGCTTTGCAAGTCCTTGAAACTATAAAAAGAAACATAGGATTTTACGTTTAGACGTTGACGAACTTTTAGTGGGTCCCAGCAGACAAATACATCATTATCCATATCGTATCCAAGGAAAAGGAAATCTATGTCAGAAGATTTTACTTTGTCAAATATAGGGCGTTGCGGTAGCTGAGCTCGTTGATCATTAAGCGGATATGGATTACCTTTGTGTGAAATACATTTGAGATAAATGTAGTATTCGTGTCCGTCAATGCTAATGTGTAAAATATCATTTCGAGAAATGATATTAAGCCCTGCATAATGTGCAAATCCCGAAAGGAATTTGTCATATAAAGCAGTCCCTTTTAAATACTGTTGTTTCGCCATAGGCTATAAAGATTTAAACAAGACACTGTCTTGGTCGAAAGAGTCGACAGGTGAAACATCGCTAAGATCTGACCGGAAATGAATGGCAGAAACTTCCGCTGGAACATTTGCTATATTGATAGAGGGTATAGAGGCGTAATCGAAGAACCGTAAACTATCAAGGCTGACATTTTCATCAAAGAACATGTTGGAAACTTCTTCGATATGTGAACCAATCGTTTGGGTTGTTTCTTCGCGGAGTTTAAACAGAACATCAACGTCAGAAATAGAAGAACTAATTTCGTCTACAAGGTCAAAAATAGTTTTACCTACTCCTGTTTGCGAAACAAACATTGAAGCGATGAGCAATCTTGATCCTTTATTAGGGTTGAGTTGTTCAAGAGAAAATGTATGTTCTCGTTTAGTCCCATTAGTAGATTTGACTTCTACTTTATCAGAACCATCGTTAAAGTCGAATTTATCCTCAGGAATAACGTGCCAGGAGCGAATAAGGTATGACGGATTTGAGGCTCGCTTAATCAAAATTAGCTCAGCCCAAAGACCTCTAACTACTTCTTTAGAAATTGATTTTACACTCGTAAAGAGGCTTATCAATTTTGATACTTCGGCTTTCAATATATTGACGGTAGGCTTGTCCTCCAACCGGCATAAAAGTAGAAATACTACTTCCAGAAAATATTTTTGAAAGTCAGGGTTTTGTGAACTTAACTGTATTATCGAAAATGTACCTTGAATATCTGACTCGGTAGTAGTGTCGGAAATGGTACATCGGCGATTGAACAAGACTTTGAAAAGTCGAAGGTTAATATCTGAAACACGTTCAGATGAAGAACAAGCGATGAAAAATATAGGGTAACCTTCCGAGGTTATGCCTAAACGATGTGGAGAAGTTTCAGAAATTACAACAGCATTAAAGCCGCTCTTAGTATGAGGTCGGGCTTTAAGTTCACGAAACTTCTCAAGTAAGTTAATATTATTCAGAGTCATCATCTTCCACAGGTTTGTCGAGCCTTATAAAATCTTCACCGATAGCGAGTGGATAGTAGAAGGCGAGGTTAAACAAATCTTTCTTACCATATTGTAATCCGGGATCATCGAGAATAATATGGTGAAACTGAACCGATACTACAGAATTTGAGCAGAATTCTTTATCACCTGGATAAGAAGCATTGTCTGCTCGACCGGCTTGAAGGTTATTAGGCTTATTTCCCTTAATTTTACGGCTACGTAAATTTCTTGAAGTTTCCGTTTGATAAGCCATTTGGTAGACATCAATCACCCCAATATTTTCGAAATCCTTAATGTATTGAAGGTATTGGATAGTAACAATTTTTCTTGTAATGTTCGGTACATCCATGTACTTGAACTCACGGAAAAATTTAATAAATTCCTCAATAGGTACTAACGCATGACGATGATTTCTAATTTCGTTGCCATATTCACCACATGGGATAAAAGATTCTATGCGGCTGAGGAAGTCAACACAGAGTCTTTTGTTCTCTTGCATACAATCGAGTGATAGCATCTGTCTCCAGCCAATAAGTTTATCTCTTACTAACTTATTAGATAGAATGTTTGTGCGGGTCGGATTGAGTAAATCTGAAAGAAGCATTGTTATAGAATGTTTGCTGAACTCAGCAAGCGTATGGCATTGCTTTAAACTCGACCGCAAAACTTCTTCATGCTCGACATAAGCGGTATATTCGTCTTTACTTTTCGCACTGAGGAACACCCGGCATACGTCAATGTATGGCATCTTATAACCAAAAAATCGGCATCGTTGCTCAATGGTGTCAGCTGTTGAGCGCCCGGCAGATGTGCGAGGCATATAGGATATTGAAAGTTTTTCAATAGTGAATCCTCGGTTGAGCATATCTGCACCGATTAAAATATGTCCTTTCTCGGCATTCCAATCAATGGTATTCTCGCTGTCACCTTGAACCAAATGGCATTGTGTCCTGAGTATGGTACGCGGAATTAATGGAAGGACTTCCTCAAAAGAGGGAGGATTTTCCATGTATTGAGTTATACTATCGAATGACTGTTTGAGAGACTGGATATAGAGATCTTTGCCAGGGTCGCCTTGGGGAGCACGAAGAATTTCCAAATAATACTGTAAGTTATTTGAAATCCAGTGCTCGAAAATTTCGTTGGTATCTCTGCGACCGTCAATGTGGACCATCATAGAAAGGAATGGTTGACGCTTTTCTTTGATGACAACAATGGCTACGCTGATAATGAATTGCCTTAAAGCCTCCATTAAAGAGGCTGGTATTTCAGTTAAAGGATTGCGGCTGTAATGATAAATTTCTTCATCTGGGATAATGGAGAGCAAGTTGCACTCCGTATTCTTGAAGAAATATTTACCACCCGTATATCCTTTACCTGGAGTCAAGACAGTATGGTATTTGGGAGAAAGAATGTCATTATTGTCAATAAGGAACGCCGCTTGCGGAGTGGCAGTATATTGAATATATGAATGATTTGGCAGAGTTTTCTTCAATCGTAAGATTGCGCTATAAGTTCTACTAAAATCATCATCTTCCCAGTCTTCTTTTCCTGCATTCTTCTTTGCAAACGTGTTGAAACTTGCTTGGTCAGCTTCATCATCAATAATAATGACACCAAAATTCTTAACAAGATTTTTGATTTCGGGATCTTCAAAAATCTGAGCTAAAGAATTTATATGCTTATAATGTTTGAGGATAGGAAAAAGAAGAACTTCTTGCCCTATCTCCATAAAATTCTTTATGCGGTTGCGATCTGAGATGCTTGGGTCTGTGAAAATTTTGTAGTATTCGTTTTCGTCAAAAAGAAGATCTTGACGCAAGCGAGAAGAAGTCTGCTCTTTGAGATTAGTCTTAGTACCAGTGAGATAAATGACGATACGCCAATTATTATCAGCAGCAAGTGCTGTTAGAGTAGTGAAAGATAATGTCTTTCCACTCTGAACATAACCAACAGCAATGTTGGTTATAGATTCTTGATTACCGGGAAGAATACAATGAGAAAGAATATCTTGTGCTTCTTCTATTATTGTGAGTTTACTGTCCTCATCAATTTTTTCTTGGCTATTTATAAACGCCATAGTGCGTTCTCCAATGGATGGCATAAAGTAGTCCTTTGGAGGGTCTTGTACTATATCAGTTATGGAAATAATTTCTGTCATATCAGGCCAAAAAGTTGATTGAACTTATTTCTAAAAGCTGCAGCCGAAGGTGTGCCGGATTGCAATAGAAGAAGTTCTGTTACTACCAAATTTTTAATAAAATAAGCCAACTGCAAAATACTGTCTTCAGAAGAAAGACAGTCTCTAAAACGTTCAAAGAACCCATTAGACAAATTTATAGTAGCATAATATTTCCCGTCTGGTTTATTTACCAAAGAATAAAGACCTTTGCTTGAACTTTCGGAAACACCATTGATAACCAATCTGAATGAAGTTGAAGCAGAGGGCTTAACCTCGGTCTCAATAGCCGGAATTTCAAATGACTCGTTTTCAATGGTCTGCGCTGGCTCTGTCTGAGAAGGGGTTTCGACAACAGTAGTTGTTATCGAAGTTTTAGCGATAGTCGTCGGAACTTCTATTGGCTCAACAGGTAATTCCATTGGCTTGGATATTTCATCAGCTATGGTTTTAACAAGTTGCTGAGCAGCCCTGGTCTTATCTGCTTGAGTTTTGGGCTTGGTGTAGTTTTGTGCCTGACCAAATAAGTCTAAAGATTTATCTCGGTCAATGTCGCCTTTAAGAATTTCAATGAAAGTAGAAAACTCATCATCGTCCTGGAAAGAACTTTTGGTGAAACTTACATCAAAGCCTTCAAGTTCCAATTCTCCAAAAATTCGTTTATAGCGAGGAGAACCTTCTTCTCCGCTCAGAATTTTTGGACGAAATTTCTCATCATAACTGCTTCCGATAACACGACCACGCCTAAACAATAGGATACCGTTATCTACGGAAGTAGACATTTTTTCAAGAATACCGATGAATCCTTTGGCATAATATACACCTATCTGCTTACCAGTTTCATCATATTTAGGAGCTACAAAATTGATTTCTCTGCGCCATGTAATCTTCTCTCCATTAGGAGTTTTGTAATATGGAGCAATGAGACATTGCAGTTGCGTGTCCTCTAAAAGTTCACCATTAACTACTAAATCTAAAATACCTTCACGAATGTATTTGGAATAAATACTTGCCAAATGCTTCTTGACATAGGCAATTTGGCGAGTGCGTGGTTTATTCTGAGATAGTTTAGTAAGGGTTATTATAGTATAATGCTCTGATAAATTTGCAGGTTCAGTGATTATGGGAAGTTCTACCTCTTGGTTTTTGGTTACTTCGTGAATATCAAAAACTAACGTTTTGATTTCACTTTCTCCATACGCTTTAGTCTGAACTGTCCAAAGATCAGATAACCAAATAGAGGAAACTTTCATACCCATACCAAATTCATTGAGTCCCTTGCGGTCTAATGGAATATTGGCTAACTCAAAAGCTCTGTCGTAATTTTCGTTAGTTATACCGAAAGCATTATCAGTAATGGTAATTATATCTTGCTCTATATCAATGTTGATATCTACACGTAGTTTGCCATTAGGGTTAATGTTTTTCAGAATATCTATATGGTCTTTGAAACTCTGCACAGCATTATCTACATATTCTGCAAGAGCGTTCCATACCTTATTTTCGATGTAACGAAAAGCAGAATAGACTAATGGCTTGGTAGCTATGGAAACTTTATTGTTGTTCATCGTTCAATAGGAGTTTTGCGATACGGCGTACCAATGTTACATTTATAGCATTACCCAAGGCCTCTAAAGTTCGTGTAGATGAAAGCGAGCTAAAATTCAAGTCTTGCATACCTTGAATTGCAGCGGCTTCACGGATTGTCATATAGCGACCTTTATTGGGCTCTCCCTCAGATAGAATCTCAGCGGGTAATTTTACCCATGGAAAAATAGGAATTTGAGTACCTACCAAATTTAGTGCAGGTGCGAAATTGGGTAGTTTTACACGAATACCCGAAGCTCTGAATTGGATAATTTTATCTTCAAGTGTAGGAGTAGCCGTAATACCGCAATTCCATTCCATTTTCAAATGGCTATTTTCAAAATTGCGAATTTTTTCAATCCACGGATCAAGCCATGATTTGTTTCGTTCATAAAATTTGCGGTTTTGTTCGATATATCTTATTTTCCAATTTGGAAATATTAGTGAAGTTGTGGTTTGAGCATAGTTGGGTAACTGTGCTATGCAAGCCTCTTTTGTCAGTCCATTTATGGGTTGCCCCAATTTTCCTAGCTTGCCTTGCAAATTTTCAAGAGATTGGAATACAGGGGCTTTATTTTTGAAATCATATGTGGCTCCAAATTCCATGGCCCATATAGGGAATGACGGTATAGTATCGCCGTGCGCGATAGTTTGGTCAATGAACTCTTGCCAAACTTCAAGTTGAAGCCTTGTTTCAGGTTTTAGCTTTGTGATATTAGTATCGCTCGCATCAATAACCTTATTGATGTCGCAAAAACGCGATGCGCCTTTCTGAGCAACAGGGAAACGAAAATGGTCTAAAGAACCTTTTTCATTGGCAATAGCAACAATGAAAATTCTTTTTCGATGTTGGGGAAGTCCAAATTGATGTGGTGAAAGAATGTCAGCTTTCACATCATAATTTAGCGCAGCTAACTTTTCTTGTATTACTTTCCATGTATTACCGTTGTCGTGATTCTTGAGGTTTTGCACATTTTCGAGTAAAAGATATTTGGGTCTATGTTCAGCAACGATGGCACAAATATAGTCGAATAACGTACCTCTCTGTTTAGTGTCATTAAAACCTTCTCTTTTGCCTGCTTGACTAAACGGTTGACAAGGGAAGCCTGCACATACAATATCATGTGGAGGTATGTCTTCCGGGTTGATCTTTGTTATATCGCCATAAATTGGGGTCTCTGGAAAATTTAAAGCATATAATTTTCTTAAATCATCTTTAATTTCAGAAGCAAAGACGCACTTACACCCTAATTGCTGCAAGGCGAGGTGAAAGCCCCCAAGTCCGGCGAACAAATCAATGAATGTATATTGTTGTTTATTATTTTTCATCACTATCAATTAAATCTTTGGGATCTACTTGAAGAATTTTTGCAATTTCGAAAAGCACTTCTAGACTTGGCTGTCGTCGATTACATACGTAGGAATTGACAATACAGAAACTTTTTCCAAGTTTCTCTGCCAGCCAGGTCTGTTTGATGCCTTTCTCTTCAAGCACCTCTTTGATTCTATTCATGGGTTTATCCATACTGTGTATAGATTGATTTATTTGAGATGCGAAGATATAAAATATTATGCAATAAAAAGATAAAAGCAGGAGATTTTTTCCGTTCACTATGATATTTCTATGATTAAATACCGAAGAAAGTTTTAAATCGATTCTTTTAGTTCGTTTTTAGGTTAATTTGAACTTTAGTTTAGTCAATAGATTTTCCAGATTTAATCTGACTTTTCATCTGCCCTCAGTGTGCTACAAGCCAAGCATAGATTGCTTAAACTGGTCGGCGGCATATTGGACATACTAAACGATACGCGATAATTGATGTTGCCGGAGAGTGAGCCTTTGTTTGCCGTATTTCCAAGATAGATTGTAGCAGAGATTATCCAGTCAAGGAAATCATGTTTACCAGAGTATATGATAGAAGTTTGCCACAACATGAACCAATTTTTGTTAGAGAGTATGTGCTATGATCATTGAACATTCGTAACTTGATTCTGATAACGAGTTTGACTACAAACATAGCAAACCAGGATCGAAAGTAGGGGATACAAAATTAACAATATGTCCAATAAGCCAAAGCATGGGACTGTCCGATATTCTACCGAATGGATTCAAGAGTTTTTGTTGAAGGCCTTGCACTAAGGTATCGCTGGATTATCCCTGTTTCACATGATGTGTTTTTGCGCCAGCCATAACTATCACCTCAAATCATAACTTGGTTAAAGTCCGATCCGATTCTTCTGCAGGAACTATGTGCATAAAGCAGATATCATCGTTGGCTACAAAAGAGTTAGAATTTATCGTACTCTGTCCAATCCCGACAGCGATTTTCCCGTGCCCAGCTTGCTGTTTTAAGTGGCACTCATCCCGCTGCCGAAAGGCGAGTGGGGTATTAGGCTCCCCCATAGGGTTTATTACTGGCAGACAGGCAAGCCCGGCATGGATGATAGCTTCACTTCAAATAATGCAGATGCTGTCCGGTTTCCAGTGTACATACAAAAGGAAGTATGGCAGATTGCACCTGTATTATGAAACCTGCCATAGCTTTGCTTTATTCCCATATCTACACCCCTGCATTAAAGT
>ENA-OURQ01002558-OURQ01002558.1-human-gut-metagenome-genome-assembly--contig:-NODE-2558-length-13358-cov-9.501691_pt1 | contig 13358 bp, 13 predicted proteins | sample MGYA00242105_ERZ508999 | MGnify/ENA primary metagenome ERZ508999 (study PRJEB26280, sample SAMEA2338771) | human gut metagenome | biome: human gut; feature: human-associated habitat; material: faeces...
CGCACGCATGGCTACCGCCGGTGGCCGCAAAGTTTTGGCCGCCCGTCGCAAACATGGTCGCGCTAAACTTTCTGCTTAATAAAAAATGACTGTCGTTTTAAAATTAAAAAAACGCAAAGATTTTTTAAGAGTCGCCAAGCAGGGACAAAAGATGGTAACATCTACTGTCATTCTGCAGGCGGCTCAAAGTTTATCCGCGCCTGAACAAAACCCCAAAACAGGCTTCACCACCACCCGTAAAATCGGCAAAGCCCATATCCGCAACCGCGCCCGCCGCGTGATGAAGGCTGCCATTGATGAGCATCCCGCCGGCGGATGCGTGCCGCTCTGCGCGAATTTTACCCGCTTTTGAAACCCGGCTTCGAATATGTCCTGATCGGCCGTTACAATACCGCCGACTGCGATTTTGCCAAACTCCGCAACGATTTGGGCTGGGGATTGAAAAAATTGCACAAGTTTTTTGAAAGCCCCGCTGATGAGCAAGCTCTTCCGGCAGCTTCTGATTCTGCCGATTAAATTTTATCAGAAATTTATCTCTCCCCTGTTTCCGGGCTGTTGCCGTTTTCGCCCGACCTGTTCCCAATATATGATTGAAGCCATCCAAACTCACGGTATCTGCAAAGGGCTGTTTTTAGGAATTAAAAGAATCCTGCGCTGTCACCCTTGGGGCGGCAGCGGCTATGATCCGGTTCCGCCCAAACGAACGGATAAACCGAGATAAAAGCTTGCTTTGCCGCCAAATATAATGTAAAAACCAAAGCTGAAGATATTTAATTGAGGAGAATTTTAGAATGCGTGAGGAAATGAGAGGCCTATTTTTAGCCATTGTCCTGTCCATTGTCGCCATTTTTATAACCAACCGTTTTTTCCCGGGCAAAACCGTTCCGGCCGCCGCTCCTGCCGTTACGGAAGAAGCGCCGCTTCCCCAAACGCCGTTGCCGCAGGAAAAAATCAAAGCCGACGAGCTTATTGCTGCCGCCGATACAGCTGAAATTATGGCTTCCGCCGAGGCTGTACGACAGGATTCCCGCATTTACATCAAAAATGCTTCCCTGACCGTTTCCATCCGTGTCAAAGGAGCCCGTTTCGACAATCTCCTCCTCGAAAAATACAAACAAACCCTTGAAAACGACAGCCCCGACGTTGAACTCTTCGCTCCGGCCAAAACGGCAGCGCCTTACTATGCCGAATTCGGCTGGCTGAGTTCCGACAGCTCGCTGCGCATGCCTGACCACAACACCGTCTGGACCGTTCGCGGCGGCGAACTGACGCCGGAAACACCGGTCGTTCTGGAATGGAACAATGGGCAGGGCCTGAAATTCATTCGCAAAATCAGTCTCGACGCCGACTATATGTTTAACATTCAGCAAGACGTCGAAAATGACACCGGACGCACCGTCACGCTTTATCCTTACGGCTTGATCAACCGCAAAACGGAAAATGCCAACCCCTCCGCCAGTGTCGTTCACGAGGGCTTAATCGGCGTTGTTGACAACAATCTCAAGGAAATCAAATACAAAGACCTGATTGACGAAAAGGCCAAGGAATTCAAGACTGCCCAGGGCTGGGCCGGTTTCTCCGACCGCTACTGGTTTACCGCTTTTATTCTGGAAGGGCAAAATCAAAATACGGTCAAGTTCTCGGCCACCGGCAAACAAAACTTCCAAACCGATTATGTCGGAGCCCCCGTCACCGCGGCTCCCGGCTCCGTTGCCTCCAACAGCGTCAAATTTTTTGCCGGCGCCAAGGAAATCAAACTGCTGGATAAATATACCCAGTCGCTCAACATTCCCAAGTTTGACCTTGCCGTAGATTTCGGCTGGTATTATTTTCTGACCAAACCGTTCTTCTACATTCTTGATTTTCTTTACAATTTCATCGGCAATATGGGCTGGGCCATTCTGTTGTTTGCCGCCTTGCTGCGCCTGGTTATGTTCCCCATCGCCAACAAATCATACGACAGCATGTCCAAGATGAAAAAAATCCAGCCTAAGATTAAAGAACTGCAGGAAAGATACGGCAACGATAAAATGAAACTCCAGCAGGAAACACTGGAAATGTACCGCCGGGAAAAGATTAATCCCGCCGCGGGCTGCCTGCCGATGTTTATTCAAATTCCGGTCTTCTTTTCGCTGTATAAGGTTTTGAATATCGCCATCGAAATCCGCCACGCACCGTTCATTGGCTGGATTAAAGACCTTTCCGCACCTGATCCGCTGGTTCTGTCAACCATTCTCCACTTCCCGGTTCCGAGCCTGCTCGACATCGGCGTCTGGCCGATTATCATGGGTATCACCATGTATGTCCAGCAGAAGCTGAACCCGGCTCCGACCAATAAGGATCAGGCTCGTATGTTTGCCCTGATGCCGCTGATTTTCACTTTCATGCTTGGGCACTTTGCTTCCGGTCTGGTCATCTACTGGACTCTGAGCAACATTCTCTCCATCATCCAACAGAAAGCGATTATGCGCAAAAACGGGGTAAAATAATGGAGTTCAAACCGGAACAGCTAAGCGGGGAACAAATCTATGCCGGACGGCAGCTGTTCGGCATTCCCGCCGTATTTGTCCTTGGGGTTGCCCGGCTGGATCAGCTTCCGCTGACCGATATGCCGGAAGTTGCCTTTGCCGGACGTTCCAATGTCGGAAAATCGAGCCTGATTAACGCACTCACCGGGCAGAAAGGCCTTGCCAAGACCTCAAACACGCCGGGGCGTACCCAACAACTCAATTACTTCAATATCGGTGATAAGCTGCACTTGGTTGACCTCCCGGGCTACGGCTATGCCCAAGCCCCGGAAAAACTGGTTAAACAATGGCAGAATCTGATCTTCACCTATCTGCAGGGACGGGTTAATTTAAAAAGGGTCTTTGTCCTCATTGATTCGCGTCACGGCATCAAAAAAGTCGATGAAGAAATTATGGACCTGCTGGATAAAGCCGCCGTTACTTATCAGATTATCCTCACCAAAACCGACAAAATCAGCGCCAAAGCTTTGGAACAGGTTATTCGGAAAACCAAAGAGGCCATTGCCAAACACCCCGCGGCTTATGTTGACCTGATTGCCACCAGCTCAGAAAAAGGGATTGGCTTGGACAACGTCCGCGCTGAAATCGCCAAACTGCTTTAACATTTCTATTAAAATCAAAAAGCCCGCGGTTTAGGAACACGGGCTTTTTCTCCACGAAGTTTTGCTAAATTTTCCGGAGAACATAATAATAGGTAAACCTGCTCAGATATTGCCGAAAGTCGTATCAATATCAACCTCCGTTGAACCCGTCGCATATTCAACGATTGACCCGGCCGCACCTAAAATTCCCAAACCGACTGCTAAACCGGCAAACCATTTCCAGTTAACCTTTCCCATAATTGCTGCAAAAGCAACACCGGTCAAACCAAAACCACCCAAAATAAAGGTAATAATCTTAACTTCGGTAAAAACATTACGTGCCTTTCTTTGCGCAGTTTTCATCAGACTATTACCATCAGCCCAGGCATCGCCGCACATTCCCATAGCAATTAATAAAACCAAACAGCTGAGCGTCCAAAAATTCTTTTTTAAAAATGACATTTCTTTTCTCCCTAAAAGTTTAACCGCCAACAGACATAAAAACCTGTTTGATTTTAGAATAGTATACTATTCACAAAATAACAAGAGATTATTTTGTGAAACTTTTGTTACAAAGAAACAGAAGAATGAAACGAATATATACCCTTAACTCTTTATAAAGGCAGTTATATGCGTCAAACAGTAAGAATTAAGAGAGAAAAAGCACCCTAAAAACTCGGATAGCGTGTGTAAATAGAGTAATTTCCAGCTGCGAAAAAAGCGGAGTGTGCAAATAGTAATAAGCATTTTCTCGACAGCTTAAAATTGCTCTCATTGCCCGCTGGATGGGTTTTAATTAAAGGCTGTTATATGAAAGCAATAGTAGGAGTTAAGAACTTTGAAAATTCCGCAAACGACACCCTAGTGCTCCATAGAACTGCCTTTAGACTTGAGCTGACCGCAGGCGGCCAAAATATCCTGCCCTCTGGCAACCCTTATCGGGGCAGCGAAACCGGCTTTTTCTAACTCACGGGAAAAGGCATGGACCCTGTTATTGGAAGAAGGCTGATAGGGGCAGCCGGGCCACGGATTAAACGGAATAAGATTAAACTTGGCACCGATTTTATATTTCTTCATTAAATCAATCAACTGACGCGCATCGTCCAAACTGTCGTTTATCCCGTCAAGCATCAGATATTCAAAAGTGATAAAGCGGCTGGTAACAGTCTTCTGATACGCCTGACAGGCTTGCAGAATATCTTCAATCGGATAGCGCTTGTTAATCGGCATTATCTGCGAACGTTTGTCATTATTCGGCGCATGCAGAGAAACTGCCAGCTTAACGCCGGTTTCCTCAGCGATTCGCTGCATATTCGGCACAATACCGGAAGTTGACAACGTCACCCGGCGTTTGGAAATGGCAATACCGTCACCGTCTGTCAGCAGCTGCAGAGCCTTGATAACATTATCAACATTATGCAGCGGTTCGCCCATTCCCATCACCACAATATTGGAAACCATCCGGTTTTCACCGGTTGTGCTCGGCCATTCATGATAAACATCGCGCACCACCATAAACTGGCTGACAATTTCTCCTGCCGTCAGATTGCGGGTAATTTTCTGCGACCCGGTATGACAGAAAGTGCAGCCGACGGCACAGCCGACCTGGGTTGAAACACAAACCGAACCTCTGTCTGCTTCGGGAATATAAACCGTTTCAATCCGCTGCCCGTCGGCAAATTCCAACAGCCATTTGTGCGTTTTATCGCGAGAAAGCTGTTCAGCTACGATTTTCGGACGCGTAATCGTAAACTTATCGGCCAATTTGGCCCGCAAATCCTTTGACAGATTGGTCATCTCGTCAAAAGAAACCGCACCCTGAACATACAGCCACTGATACAGCTGTTTGGCCCGAAACGGCTTTTCGCCGATGTCTGCCATCAGGCGGTCAAGCTCCGCTTTGTTCAGTCCGATAAGTTCAGCTTTCTCCGTCATCTTATTTCTTCTTGCACTTGGAACTGATTGCCTTATAAGCTCCGCTGAAACCTTTCAGCGAATACGTGTCTTTTGTCGCCGTCCCTTTGCTGGAAACGCCGTCCACAATCATCCGCTGGCCGCGTTTCATCGCTGCCACCAGTTCCTTATCCGCCTTGTCGTCAATCGCCCAGGCTTTGTCACCGTCGGTAAACAAACGGGTAAAGGTGTCTTTGCCGATTTTGACCACGACTTGAGAACCGTTTTTATAAGTATAACCGGCCACAAAATTGACCACGTCAAAACTCTTTTCCGCCGGACGATGCGTCACAATAACATAAATATCGCCGCGTTTGCTGTATTTTCCTTCGTCTTTTTTCGGTGTGGAAGCCATATAGCAGACAATGCCTTTGCCGTCTTTATACGAATAAGCCGCCCAGTCGTCATATTCGCCGATAAGCTCCGGCGCCTTGGCCTGAACCAGCCCGGCAAAAGTCAAAACACAAACAAAAACAATCGTTGTAAATTTTTTCATACCTATCTACCCACAAAGTTATCAAATTTTGCTATAATATACTGGAAAAAGTTATAAAAACTGTTAACAATAGGCCAAATAAAAGATTTGGAAAGCAAGGGCTTCATGTTTAAAGATAAATATTTGGATATCAGCAAATTAACCGCCAACCCCCATATCTTTAACCTGTTTAAAGTGGTTGAGAAACACGGCGGCGTGCTGCGTTTTGTCGGCGGTTCGGTTCGCGACGCCATCGCCGGCATGAAAGGGTTCGACCTTGACCTGGCCACCGACCTTTCGCCGGACGAACTGGTCGAAGCCTGTGAGGAAAGCGGCCTTAAAACCATTCCCATCGGCATCAAATTCGGCACAGTCGGCGTTGTAATTGACAATCAGGTATTGGAAGTCACTTCCCTGCGTAAAGACATTAAAACCGACGGCCGCCATGCCGAAGTCGTTTTCACCTCCGACTGGAACGAAGACGCCTCCCGCCGCGACCTGACCATCAATGCTGTTTATGCAGATGAAAAAGGCAATGTGTTTGACTATTATAACGGCGTTGACGACCTTGAAAAAGGCATTGTCCGCTTCATCGGCAGCGCCGGCCAGCGCATTAAAGAGGATTATCTGCGCATTCTCCGCTTTTTCCGCTTTTATTCGATTTTCGGCAAAGCTCCGATTGACACCAAGGCGCTTGAAGCCTGCAAAGAAAACAAAGACGGCTTAAAACAGCTTTCCATGGAACGTATTCGCGACGAACTGTTTAAATTATTCCTGACCCCGAAAGTCATCGAAACCCTGCAAATCATGTATGACAACGAGATATTGAGCTATATTCTTCCCGATACTCATTATCTGGAAGAATTGGACTTTCTCGTCAACACAATCAATACCGGAGATTTGCCCAACGCTCCGCTGCGCCGTCTGTTCGTACTCTACAATCCTGACGAAACTCTCGCCGAAAACCTGGCCACCCGCCTGCGGATGAGCAACAAACAGCGTGAAGACTTTGTCAGCTGGGCCCGTTTTCATCCTTTCTTTGATGAATTTCTTGAAGAAAAACCGCTGCGCCGGCTGGTCTATCTCCACGGCAACGACTTTTGCCGCGACAAGCTTATCCTGCTGAGTGCATTCAACCGAAGAGTTCTGCCGGACATTCGCGAAAGAATAAAACACATCGCCCAAATCAAGCTTCCCGAATTCAGCATCAAAGGCCGCGACGTAATTGCCGCAGGCATTAAAGACAACCGCAAAATCGGTGAAGTGCTGGACGAACTGGAACAAATCTGGATTGACAGCGATTTCAACCTGTCTCATGAAGAACTGCTGCAGCGCCTGCCGGAGTTAATCCTTCAGAAATCCGCCTGAATCAAAAAAAGCGCCTGTTCTCCGACAGGCGCTTCGGGTTAAATCGGCATCACCCGTTTTTCTTATAAAATTCTTTTCTTTCCCGCCGGCTAAAAGACCACAAATTGCCGATTCCGTTAATCGGCTGCACCGGAAATCTGGACTTAAAGTCAAATTCGCGCGTCAAAAACAAAGAAGTCGTTTTCGTATAACAATTCATCGGGCAGAAACCGTAAAAATCAACCTGAATCAAATCCGCTTCCCGCAAGGTTCCCACCGCCCGCACATACTCCCGGCTGGTATTAATGCGATCACTGTCATCCAGAATAATCATTCCGCCCGGAGCCAGTTTTTGAACGGCCGCGGCCGCGCACTCGGCCCGGCGTTTACCGTCAACCACAATCACGTCATATCGGCCGCCGTCCTCAAAAATCGCCTTTTCGTAAATCTCTCCTTCGTCCCGCCAGCGGATATCCAGCTTCGGATGTTGAAATTCCCGCTGCCATTTAGCAAACCATTGCGGATTATCTTCAATGCTGATGACTTTGGCTGCCCGTTCGGCCCAAAAAAGAGAGGAATAGCCGCAGCCGAACTCAAAAATCGTCTTTTCACCGTAATCAAACTGCGACAAATACTCAATTGCCGGATATGTATACCAGGGAAGCGGATTACCGTCACGGTCAACACAGACCTTTTCGTCAATCGTCCGCTCTATGGCAAAATCCTTTTGCCACATTTCAATAAATTTTTGAAACCTTTCACTATACATTAAGTTTAATCTCCGTTGAAACTTCGCCGCCCGTAGTTATATCATACTCGTCAAAGATTTAAAACCTTTTTAGGAGAGTGTCATGGAATTAATTAAGAAAATTTCTTTTGTTTTGACCATCATCGGCGGCTTGAACTGGGGTTTAATCGGCCTGCTCGGCATTGACTTTGTCTCAATGCTCTTCGGCCCGATGACCATTTTGGCCCGCCTGGTTTATGTTCTGGTCGGCCTGTCTTCGCTGTATCTGATTTTCGACCATTCCTGCGAAGTTCACGAAGTTGTCAAAACCAGAGCCTAAAAGGCCGCTTCCTCAAAAGCACCGTCTCCGAACGGTGCTTTTTTTATTTTAATACCCCCTTCGGTTCAGCTTGGCTGCCGCTGACCCGATCTGCATCAGCGTATAACTGACGATTTCTTCCACCGGCATATTGGTGCTTTTACAGTCACGCTCGCATTTATACAGCAATTCCAAAACACTGAATAAACGCTCTTTCGGCCACAGGGAAACCTGCATTTTAAAACTCGATTTCCGAAAAAAGATAATCGGCGGAGTCAGACGCATTAAAGCCTTGTCGACCGTTTCGCCCTGCTCAACCATTCCCAGACAGGTCAGCAGCTTGTTAAAATGATACGTCACATTGCGGATAATCGAAATCGGCTCCGAACCTTCATTCAGCAGCTTGGTAAAAGAGGCCAGCGCTTTTTCGGTCTGCCCGCCGGCCACATAATAACAGACATCATCGGCAGTCGAAGCCGAATTGTCGCTGATAATCGCCACCACGTCTTCGGTCGTAATATTCTTACGGTCTCCCATATAGGTCATCAGTTTGTCAATTTCACCCATTGAACTCTTACGGTCATTGGAAAGCCTGGCGCACAAAATCTGCAAAGCTTCGTTGCCGATAGTATAACCGCCCTCGACAAACTTCGTCCGCGCCGCTCCGTAAATATCTTCGTCCCGATCTTCATAACAGGGAATAACCGCCATATCCTCGCTGTCTTCTCCCAGTTTTACCAGTGAAGACTTCTTATTCAGACTGCCGGAAGATATAATCAGCAATGCGTCAGACTTCGTCGTCTCAAACAAAGACTTTAAATTCTTGGTCAGATTATTATCGGCATCGCGCACGACAATAACCCGCCGGCCGCCCATCAGCGATTGACTGCCGTATTCCCCAAACAAAATTCCCGGGTCGGCATTGACATCCGCCCCGTTCAGACAGGCCACCCGAAAAGGATCGTTGACATCGTCGCAGATTGCCTTGGTGAAATTCTTGACATGTTCCGCCATCAGCCCTTCGTTGGAGCCGTAAACCAGCACCGCCCGCAAACTGTTGTCCGGCCGTTTCAGAAACTTGTCAATTTGCGCCTGCTTATAAATCACTGGTCGAGCCTTTTTTGGTTATGCGCGAATGGAAATAAGCGCCGATTCGCAGACTGATGTCATTGGCAATAATCTGCGCGGAATCTTTCATAACCTTTTTCTGAGCGATTGTCATGGAATATGGATTGGCCAGAATATCGTAGCTGCCGAAAGCTACCGAATTTCCTTTGACAATTTCTTTGCCGTTTTCAAACATGGTATAACCGACGGTATATTCAACCCTTTTCCGGGTAGCGGTAATGTCATTTCGCAGTGCCTGATCATAAACCACTTCGTTTTCCAAAGAAATTACCAGACGATACTTCGGCTTGTGCGGAACGCCCAGCGGCGTCAGCATATCCAATAATTCGTTGCGGATAAGCTGGCCGAAACGTTCGCCGGTCGCTTCTACTTTAATCTGAGCCATTTCCGAGCTGATTGAACGGTCAAACTCTCCGCCGAAATACCACAGATTATCATGCTTTTTCTGCACATATAAAGGTTCAAACCCGCAAGCTGCGAGAAACATAAACATTGATAACGCAATAAGTCTCTTTTTCATCAGTTTTCCTTGTTTGAACCTTTACAACAGTGCAAAATTATCCGGGTTATCCTTTAACGACGATATTTATCAGACGGTTGGGAACCACAATCACTTTGACGATTTCCTTGCCTTCAATCTGCCGTTTGACATTTTCCAGAGCCATAGCCTGAGCCTGAATTTCTTCCTTACCGGCATCTTTCGGCATTTCAATCGTTCCGCGCATTTTGCCGCAGAGCTGAACCGCATAGGTTACAACCTGATCTTCCGCCAGCTTGGCATCACCCTGCGGCCATGTTTCGGCAATCACCAAAGTCGTGTTGCCCAGACGAGCCCACATTTCTTCGGCCAGATGCGGCGTAAACGGCGACAACAGCTTAATCAGCGTGCTGTAAAGCTCCGGTGCGATTTTAGTCTTGGCGCTCAGATAATTGACATAAGTCATCATGGAGGAAACCGCCGTATTAAATTTCATCTGATCGATTCGCTCCGTAACTTCCAGGATACATTTGTGCATTGCCCGCAAATCATCGGCCGACGCTTTTTCCGCGGAATCAACTTTTGCAAACAGGCCGTAAACTTTGCTGACAAAACGATAAACGCCCATCAGGCTTTCATCCGACCACATGGCTACCTGGTCAAACGGCCCGATAAACATTTCATACAAACGGAACGTATCGGCGCCATAGGCGGCGATAATATCGTCAGGATTGATCACATTGCCGCGCGACTTAGACATCTTCTCGCCGTTTTCAGCCAAAATCATTCCGTGCGACGTCCGGCGCTGATAAGGTTCCTTGGTCGGCACCAATCCCAAATCATACAAAAACTTATGCCAGAAACGGGAATACAGCAGGTGCAACGTGGTATGCTCCATTCCTCCGTTGTACCAATCAACATTCATCCAGTAATCAAGCGCTTCCTTGGAGGCAAATTCTTTGCTGTTGTGCGGATCGCAATAACGCAGGAAATACCAGGAAGAACCGGCCCAGTTCGGCATGGTATCCGTTTCACGGCGGGCCTTGGCGCCGCATTTCGGGCACTTTGTATATAACCACTCGTCACCGGCCTTTGATAACGGCGATTCGCCCTCGTCATTCGGATGATAATCCGGAACCGGCGGCAGCGTGAGCGGCAGCTCGGATTCGGGAATGGGCTGCCAGCCGCAATGTTCACAGTAAACCATCGGAATCGGTTCACCCCAGTAACGCTGACGAGAGAAAACCCAATCGCGAAGCTTATAATTGATTTTCGATTTGCCGAAACCATGTTTGACCGCATAATCAATCGCCGCCCGCATACCGTCTTCTTTGTTCATGCCGTCCAAAAACTCGGAATTGATATGCGCACCGTCTTCTTCATGCGCTTTAACCGCAATATCGCCGCCGGCCAGAACCTGAATAATCGGCAGATTGAACGCTTTGGCAAAATCATAGTCGCGCTGGTCATGCGCCGGCACCGCCATAATCGCACCGGTTCCGTATCCCATCAAAACATAGTCGGAAATAAAGATCGGTATCAGCTTGCCGTTATACGGATTCTTCGCCTTAATCCCTTTCAGTTCCACCCCGGTTTTGCTCTCGTCCATCGAGCGCTGCAAATCAGACTTGGTTGCCGTTTTTTCAACATAGGCCTGAACTTCCGCCGCATTCTCAAAGCGGCTTGCCAACTCGGCGACATACGGATGCTCCGGAGCCAAAACCATATAGGTCACGCCGAAAGCGGTATCCGGACGGGTCGTAAATACGGTCAGTTTTTTACCGGGCAGTTCGGTGCCGTTGCCGTCGGTCAGTCCGAAATCGAGCTCTGCCCCTTCCGAACGTCCGATCCAGTTAATCTGCTGCGATTTAACCCGGTCAATAAAATCCAAGTCTTCCAAATCATCAATCAAACGGTCGGCATATTTGGTAATCGCCACCATCCATTGCTCTTTGTTCTTGCGTACGACCTGCGCTCCGCAACGCTCGCAGCAGCCGTTGACAACTTCTTCGTTTGCCAGCCCTACTTTGCAGCTCGGACACCAGTTAATGGCCATTTTGTCTTTATAGGCCAGACCCTTTTCAAACAGTTTGATAAACATCCACTGCGTCCATTTGTAATATTCCGGATCACAGGTGGAAATGCAACGGTCCCAGTCAAAACTGAAACCGATCGACTTCATCTGTTTGGTAAAATTGGCGATGTTCGCCGCCGTTGAAACAGCCGGATGCACGCCGGTTTTAATCGCATAGTTTTCTGCCGGAAGCCCGAAAGCGTCAAAACCCATCGGATACAAAACGTTAAAACCCTGCATTCTCTTTTTGCGGGCAATAACGTCCAAAGCCGTATATGAACGCGGATGTCCGACATGCAGACCGGCACCCGACGGATAAGGAAATTCGACCAGGGCGTAAAACTTTTTCTTGTTCTTGTCTATTTCAACCTTGTAAGCTTTCTCGTCTTCCCAAATTTTCTGCCATTTTTCTTCAATGGTATGAAAATTGTAACGTTCTTCCATCGCCCATTCTTTTTTCCATTCGTCAAAACTGGCTTTTCCGTTATATCTGGCATTATTCGTCATAATTGATTATTCCTCTCCTGCCGCAACTGCTCTGCGGTATAATACACTGGCTTGTTTTAAGATTATCTTTTCGATTTCTCCGGCTAAGCGGCGGTCCGGCTGGCTCTGCACCCACTCTCCGCCGATGCGGTTCATTTTGGAAACGTTGACTTTCAGGCCGTCGGCCCGCAGCTCGGGGCACAAAATGCGAACGGTAATTTTAAACTTTTCATCCGGCACGCCGTTAACGACCATCCAGTCGCTGACAATGGTTCCGTTTCCCAAATCCGTCTTAAGCAATGGCATTTTTGACATTTTTTCCAAACTTGCCTGCCACAAATAGCGATTCACACCGCGGGCTTCGGGCACGACTTCCCGCGTCTCCGCCGCCGGTTTTTCTTCCGCCCAGGGATTAAGCGCCGACAACCAGGAGCAGCCTGACAACAAAAAAGCGGCTGCCAACAGACTTGAAAAATGTTTCTTCATGACTTTAGGTTTCCTTAAATTTCACATTCATAATTGCCGCAAGGCAAACTTTTTCACCAAAGTTATATGATTTTTAGCGATTTGACAAGAGTCATAAATCATTTTCTCACTTGTAATTCGGCAAATATCCGCGTAAAATGCGGCACTGTAAACAACCGGGGAATCAACCATGCCAGACAACCGCGCCACTGCCGTCCAAATTTTGTTCCAAACCTTCAGCCGGCGAAGCTTTCTTGACTTTGAGCCGATGAACGGCCTGTCTCCGGCCGACCGCAGTTTCGTCAAAATGCTGGTCATGACCACCGTCCGCCGATATGAATTTATTCGCAAGGTCATCCGCCAGTTTGCCCGCAAAAAACTTCCTCCCAAGGCAGCCTACGCCCAATATGCGCTGGCTTGTGCCGTCTGTGAACTGTTGTTTATGAATACGCCGGATTATGCCGTAATTAACTCCTGCGTTAATCTGGTCAAAAAAAACTGTGATCGTTATGTTGCCGGGTTTGTCAATGCCGTTTTGCGCAAAATTGCCGCCGAAAAAGAGCTGCTGAAACAACATGACAAAGGTGAATTTTTCACTCCGGCTTTTTTTGAACTGCTGAACCGTGACTATTCGTCCCGTACCATCCGCGAAATTCAGAAAATAAGCCTGACCGAACCGCCGCTCGCCGTCACGGTTAAGGACAATCCCCGCCTTTGGGCGGAAAAGCTTGCCGGCAAATATCTTGACGGCACCACCGTCGTTCTGCCCCAGACCGGACAAATCCGCGAGCTTGAAG
>ENA-OURQ01002559-OURQ01002559.1-human-gut-metagenome-genome-assembly--contig:-NODE-2559-length-13356-cov-2.778964_pt1 | contig 13356 bp, 32 predicted proteins | sample MGYA00242105_ERZ508999 | MGnify/ENA primary metagenome ERZ508999 (study PRJEB26280, sample SAMEA2338771) | human gut metagenome | biome: human gut; feature: human-associated habitat; material: faeces...
TACTAGCTGCCATTTTCCTTTTCCTCCATAAATTAAAAATTCCCACCAGAACGCTTTCTGCCAGGATTGTAATACATTTGTTTACTTTTATTCTGTTTCACTTTGATATACCCACGAATCTTCCTAATATAATTTTCATCATAGCTTAATCTAGCATGTGACTCCAAATAATAACATCCACAACGAGTCGGCATTTTATTTGATACTACATTGTCTATAAGCTTATACGATGGATTAAGATTTGAAAGATGAGTATGCTTTTCTGTATCTTCTTGTCTACAGATACGATAGCCATTTTCAGTCTTGTCTATGTAAAAACCTTTATATTCGATTTTTATTTTTCATAGGCAGAACCTACTTAACATATTTATCTTCGATAGGTATAAGTGTTGATATAAATACCATTTGTTTTTCTCCCTTCTAAGTTGATACTTATATATTCTCTTCCAACTTTGTGTTTTTGTTTAAAAATTATTTGTAAACATTATTATATAATAAGTAGAGTACTCAAGATTCTCATTATGGGGTTGTTAGCTTAAAAGATTGATTTTGGACATGAATTTGGATTTTTACGTTACAGATGAGTACTTGTTAGGATAGAAATAAAAATTCATTTTTAATACATTTTTATTGATTTTGAGTGAACACTTTTAAAATGACCTCATATTTTCCTTTGTAATGGGTTATTTTTGCTTTTAGGTATTAACTATTGGATAAAATTAAAAGTTGCTATATAAGGCTTGTAAGTAGGCTGAAAGCGATTCTGGACTTTTAAGAGTGTTATTCTAAGTGAATTTCCGGCAATTCTATGACTTGAGAATGTGCATAATATACAAACATTTCAAGCTTATGTATTATGTTTTTGTATATTTAGTATATCTTTAAGTTGTTATTTAGTAATATCCAGTGTAGTTTTATATATCCCCATATCATTAGGGTTAAATCGGTCAAAATAACAGTGAATTTTGAATTTGTTTTTTAGACGATCAATTTATCCTTAAATGTGTTCTGATTGAAATTTGAGTCGATTTCGTTCGATTTAGTCTAAGGATTGGGTATTGGAATTGGCTGGGCGAGTGGTTGAGTTATTGATTGTAAGGATGAGATATGAAAGTTTCATATTTTGAATTAGATTTGGTCTGAGAGTTTATGTCATGATTATTTTTCGTGAAAATGGGTTGTCGATGAAAATGCTTATATATAAGGAAGATTTTGGATTTGTAAGTGGATTTTTGGCGAGATGGGAGTTTGATTTTTAGGTCATAAGGTGGCTAAAATGCTTGATTTTAATGGGGTATGACGATATGAGATACGATAAGCGGTTTGAGATGGGGAAATTGGGATTTTGCTTGATTTTCTTGGGAATTTGGAAGTTAGATTTTTGAGTTGGTGTGTGGATGAATCAGCTATATGGATTTCAGAAAAGACAAGCAGCGGATCTAGTTTTTAGTACCCCCAGTTCTATAAAACAATAGCTAATAGATATATATTAGCTATTGTTTTTATAAGAACAAATGTTCGATTTATTCAAACTGGACTATCTGAGCAAGGACACACTCGAACGTATGTTTGTGTTATAATTTTATCGTAAATTTTTAAATTTATTATTGACAATCACCTTATAAGGTGGTATTATACATAATGTCAACAGATGAAAACCACTTTAAAAAGTTTTTAAATAAACTGTTGACAGTCACTCTATAAAGTGGTAATATGAATACAACAAAAGGAGGTGATGCACCGATTGAGAAGTACATAATTTATAAATTAAAGATTGTAATAGGGCTTCTGCTAGGTGGTAACACCTGGCAGGCTATAGAATCCATAAAGGATATTATAGCATACTTAGAGAACTACACCAATAAGTAAAGCCCGATTGATAACTAGATAGATATAATCTAGTACCGTAGCAAGTCTATTATATCAATTCTAGTTATCAATTACAATCCCTAGGAAAAACAATTTTATATCTTTATATAGGTACTGTTTTTCATTCCTAGAATGTCAAACAAAAGACTATAGCAGGGATATAAAATTCTATGGTAGTTACTTAATGAGTTTTACCATATACAAATTAAATAAAAGAGGTTATATGGTTATCCCGTAAAAACCTATGGGACAGTGACTTGATTAGCAATCATAACCCATATTGTAAAATATGAGTGTCCCCACCCGGCTATCACTAGCCGGAAGATAGCAAATAAGCTATAAGCGAACGGGCTTGACCTTAGATTATATTCTAGGTGTGGTCAATGATAGGAAGAGCAACGGCATAAGTTGAAAAACTTGCATAAGTTCAAAAATTCAACCGATAATAGCACGGTTGGTACTAGCAGGGTAGGTACACAAACAAAAGTATAATAATCATTTAATTTTAGTCGGGTAAAGGGTAAAACCTCCGGTTATTTTTATTTTAGCAGGGTAATGCCTGCATTATAAAGATACTTGTAAAATTAAATAATTCCCTTATATGGCTATTATAAAAGTTATACATAGTCGATGGGCAGATACTAGGAATGCAACACGCAACTAGTCTGCCCACTTTTCAGTATGCGCAATCAAAAATTAGAAGGAGGTATGTCTTATGTACACATTAACACATAATAATCCATGGAGATTTGGCGAATGGTTACCGACTCAATATTTTATGTCTTTAGAATCTGCGCTAGAATATGCGAAAAAAATCGGTGATTGTAAAGTATACGATTATAATTTTAAAAGATGGTATAAATTTTAATAATTTTAATTGACATTTAGGATTGTGCATAGTGAAAAGTCATATTGACTTTGTATACATAACAATAATTTTATATTAAAGAAGGAGGTCATCACTATGACGAACACTAACATTTTATCAATCAACTTTTATGCAAGCAACATCAACGAAGCACTCAAGAATGAGTTTATGCAGGCAATCAATCACGAGTTAGCAGAAATGAATATTGAGGCACTCAATGATTCTATTTCACGGTTAGAGAAGCAGGTTTCATCTATTCAGAAGGACATTAACGACAACGGGGATGATGAAGCAGGCACAAAGCAGAAGAAACTTGATGGTATCCTTGCAACCATCGGTGACAACAAAGAAGCACGGACAAAGTGCGAGAAGTCACAAGCTCAGACTCTTGATATTTACAATAAGGTTGTTTTTACCATGACTGAAAAGAATAAAGATCATTTTGGTAACTCTAAGGATGTAGTCCGTACAGTTCTTAGAGTATTAGCAACATGGGATAATTCTAAACTTGTGAAGTATGCAATTATTCCAGCCTTCCAGTCACCTGCACTCTATGAGGCATTAGAGGCTATTCATATCAACTCTAAAGCCGGGGAAGATGGTAACATTACCATGAGCAAGGAAGTAAAAGAGGCATACAAGAAGGCTTCACAGGAGTTAGAGACAATCATCAAAACAACCTTCTCTCTGCCTTTTGATACACCTTACACGGATAAAACAAGAGTAAAACTCACAGCAGAAGATAAGAAGCTCCTTAATGATTGCTATGTAAGAGGATTTTCTAACAAGTTCGATGTAAACGACAAGAAGGGAACTGTAACTTTTAAAGATAGACAGATCAATACGCTTGTAAAAGCAAAGAAGAACCGAAAGACTGGAGATATTACATACGATTATTCAGGACTTGCAAGCACTATCAGCAATATTGTAATCAAACACTATTTTGCATAAAGCAAAATATAAAGTGCATAGTACGAAAGGGCAAGGCTAAAACTTTGCCCTTTTAATAGTGTGCATTTTGACACATGATAATATAAAAATAATTCTATTCTAGGAGGTAATAAAATATGATTATACATACACCAGATTTATTGATGACAAAACAGGACTTAATGGGAATTTTATCTTCTAATAAAAATACCTATGTAAAACGTGGAGAACGTAAGGTAACAAAATTTTATGTGCCTGGTTTATTTGAAATGGAAATGCCTGGTTTTTTCCTTATAGGTGGATTAGAAGAAGCTGTAAACTTTTTGTTTGGATTATAGGAGGAACCCACTATGCGACTTTATAAAGCACTCAATACGGAGGTTCTGCACAATAAAGAATTTGCTATGAACTCAATCATCATGGAATTAGATAACAAGTGTATACTTGTATCAGCAGACTTCCACCACAAACGCAAATACACACTAAAAGTATATGTGTGGTTGCCTGATGAAAAGAAATGGGTTTACACATATGTAAAAAATCAGTATACGGAAATGATGTGGGATTATTACCGTAAGCATCAGCAGAAGAGAAGTCATGATTTCCACAAGTACGAAAATATGATGCGTCATGACAGAAGGCATAAAGGCAGTGGAGGTGGATCACGCATTTATGATGGAAGTATTACAGATTATGAATGCTCAAAAAATCCTTTGCATGATTTTAGAAGATGTTATAATTAGATTGGAGGTAAAGCTATGAATGAAAATGCAAAGAAAAAATTTAATGCAAATGTTAAGGCAATCAACAGAGATTTAGTCAAAATTGTAGAAGGTAAATTGCCAACAGATGAATTGGTAAAAATGCAGTTTGAAGCTATCAGAATTTTAATTGATGATTGTGAAAAATTAGTAACTGAAAAATAATTGTGCATTGACAAACACTTTATAAAGTGGTATGATGTAAAATAACTAAAGGAGGGAAAACATGATTGTATATTCAAAACTCGCCACTTTATTAAAAGATAGGAAAATGACTTGGAAAGATTTATGTAAATCTGGAATAGCGGCAAATACACCACAAAAATTTTCACAAAATAGACCAATATCAACAGAAAGTCTAAATAAAGTCTGTGAATATCTCAAAGTCCAACCAAGCGACATAATGGAATGGATACCAGATGAAGAATATGAGAAGGCAAACGCAGAACTCTCTGCCATTGACGCTCAAATAGCTGAACTAATGGCAAAGAAAAAGGAGCTGCAAAAATAAAGGAGGATACCATCATGACAATTAAAGGCAAATATATACAGGATCAGAACTTCACAACTGTTTATACAGAGGATACTCTATACACCCTTGCACGAAACTCATCCGATTGGGGATGTGTAAAAGTAGGCAACCGCTTAGCAACAGGGCCCATTCTCGATAGGGAAACCTTTGAAAAATGGAAATCAGAATGTACCAAAGAAGGTACGTTCGAGCTTCCTGAAAATTATTACAGCACCTATGCGTAAAATAGGAGAAGGAGCAATTTATGAAGTTAAGTAAAAATTCATTAGAAGAAGTTAAGTCAACAATAAATTGGATGGCGACCCCATCCAACTCAGGAGATGCTGAGCAGGTAATTGGAATGCTCGAAGCTATCCAGGAAGAAATAGAATGGCTTAAAAATGCCATCCTAGACGCTAGACAGGCGTTCCAGGATGGTGAGGCACCAGAAATTATAGGTAGCCGATTCGAGGAGATCGCAGCCTACATTGACCTCGATGAGGAGAATGAATAAAATCCGCAATATGCGGTCGGTAGAGATAATATCAAGAACCGAAGGAGAATTTATGACAAGAGCAGAATATATGGAAGAAATAATAAGTAATATTAATTTTATAGCAGGGGATCAAAACATGATATACCCTGAAGAAAGTATAAAGTTAATAAAGAAATTTGAGAATTCCTTAAAAATGCAATTAGGGAATTTGCAAGAATTATTGCAAACCCTCCTTGATTGTAAATCAAACGAGGAAATAATGGAACTATATGATCAGTTAAACTACCGTTTCGACGAGCTTATTAATGATCGAGTTGATTTTTTAGAAGAAGAGGAGGAGCATAATAATGAAGAAAACTAAAATCTTGTGGCTTTCCCGCCATGCAATGACCGAAACACAGCTTACAGATCTTACCCGCATTTATGGTGAGGTCGAAATTAAACAGTATGACCAGTCGGTAAACAACTGGAAGGATGTTGTAGAACAGGGTGAGGACTGCGATGTTCTAGCTGTAGTGTTACCACCAGCGATACTTGCCGACCTCACGAACCCACGCAACAACATAAAGCCTGTCATTAGGGCTATTGCTAACCGTGTTCCTATGGGCAACACCGTAGTTAATCCTGCAACGGGAAAGGAGGAACAGGAGTTCAAATTCGAGCACGCAGGTTGGGAGCGTGTTATTAAAGTTGTTGTGGAAACAGAACGGCTTTAACAAAGTACAAAATTAGCATCTTATATATTCGTACAAGGTGCTAATTTTAAACCCACAGAAAGGAGGAATAAAATTATGTTAAAGCATTTAACAAACATTCCTGTTTCAGATTTGACACATCAGTCAGCTCTTATAAAGGAGCGTAATGCCTATATAAGGGCAAATAAGTTTTCTGTCATTGAAGGTGAAATTGCGAACTTTGGTGATGTATACATAATCGGCGAAGCTCATGTAGATGCGGCAAAGTGGCTTGATAAGAAGTTGTATAATGCAACTGAAGCTGAACACGCTGTTGCTTGTGAAAGAGAAGCTGAAGATGTTTTTGATGTTCAGGTTTGGAGTTCAACAGACTTGGATATAGCAAAAATAAAAGGCTAGACCTCAACAGCCTAGCCAATGACGCATAAAAATTCACGAACTGTTATACCAAGCGACAACGAATAATGCGTCACAAATATAATAACATAGAGAATATTAAAAGGCAATCTATAATAGGTTGTCTTTTTTGTTTTCTTAAAAGGAGGTAACATGGAGAAATATTCTAAAATGGAGAAATATTCTAAAATGCGAAAAACATTGCTTGACAGTGGTGTTTCAACGGAAGACACAGAAAAACTCGTAGCACTCGAAAGAGAGTGTGAGGAGTATTGCAGAAAAAACAGAAATGACAAAATGTTTTGCAATGCCGCCATTCGGCACAAGAATAAGGAGTGTTATAAAATTATGTCGAATTATAACTACAACTATAGAATGGAGGTGTATGTAAAATGTTAGGAGATACATACATTTATCACATCAGCAAGGATGTAGATGTAATAGATTCACGCTATCCTGAAGCAATGATGCTACACGATGCGGCTATTGATGTGGAGGATAATATAGAGCGTGATCGCAGAATAGAAGCGACTAGAGCAAAGAGAAAATATTCGCTCTTGTCACGCATTGCATCAATATTTATCTAAGGAGGTATACTATGTATAATATAGGAATAATTTATATCAAGTACGGACACTATTATGTCAAGGGTTGTAATATTCAATTTCCATCATACAAAGAAGCCCTTGAATATGTAAGAGAAAATAAAATAGGCACCCATTGCTGAGTGCCTAAGTCTGCCATGCAATCTCTGAACAAATTCAAATAAAGAAGGTTGCAAAGATAATATACAAGGAGGTAATGAAAATGTCAAGGGAAGGTTACAATTATAAGCGAAAAGCGTTAAGCATCGCTAAAGACTTCGGTTATAGCGAAGAAGCAAGGAATATGATTGCAACATCAAAATCTGAAGATGAAATATCACGGATTATGACAAATGCGAGAAAAGGGATATTGAAGTAGTTGAGCAGCTTGAAATATAGCTGTTATTTTTATGTCAAAAATCAAAATTAAGGAGGACACGAATATGTGTAGAAGATCATTTTTATTTCCAGAAGAAGCAGAGGCAGAAGTAAAGGCAATTAGAGAGTCTGAGGGTATTGATGAAAAAACAGAAAAATTATTTATTAAGGAAGTCATAAGGAATGCAAAAGCAAATTCACGGATAGGTGATAAGGTACTTGTGTGTATTGATCCGAAATACATACATTATCCTGAATGGCAAAGGGAGATTAGGCTGCCAATGGCATTATCAATAGGTAACAATTATGATAGTGATTTATGGGGTTTGCCTATTTATTGGCATTATATGGGATTGTTATGGGCAATTGAAGGACAGCATAGAACTTATGGAGCTGTAAAGGCAAACAAAGATGCAGTTGTTGGACAAGTAATTGAATGTGATTTAGAAAAAGCAATAGCAATTTTCACAGGTCAGACAAAGGGCAGAACACAGATTAAACCAAAGGATACATATAAAGCAAAGATTGTTAGTGGAGACGAAGATTATCTAAATTTGCGAGATATTTGTCACAAACATAACATTGCAGTCAAGGGAGATAGAAACAAGGAGAATTCAGTCGGCACACTTACATCTATCACAGATGGGATTGATCTGGTTCGTATGAATCCTAATTTACTGGATCATATTCTTAGTACAATTACTACACTTGAATGGAATGGTTACGCAGATTCTTATAATGGCAAGGCATATACAGCAAAGATTATTCGTGCATTAAAGGCAGTCTATGCCTATACAGATGGTAGAACGGACGAAATGGAAGAAGCCCTTATTAAGCATTGTAAAGGAACTGAATATTTTGTAGAGAACATCATGGACAAGACACAAGCACAGATTTTTGATTATCTGTCCGAAATCGTTCGCTACGAAATGGAGTCTCCACTCACACAGAAGAAGAGAGATAACAAGAAGCCAAAGAATACAAAAGTGTCAGCAGTGTAAAGGAGAATAAATATATGCAAGCTGAGATAACGGCTATACGGTCACATTATAATAAGGAAGGAAGTGACACAAAATGTACAGGAAAACTAAGGAATTAAGGGAAATTGAAATCATTTTACATAAGAATGGATTCCAATTTGCACGGAGCAAGGGAAGTCATTTTACCTATGTGAGCCGAGCAACACATAGGCATATCACGGTTAATAAGAACTTAAATCGTATGGTAAAGGAAAGGCTGATTAAAGAGTATAATTTGGAGGTATAGAATATGAGATTAGATTACACAGTTATAGAAGAAAAGGGAAGCATCGCTTTAATTAGGCGAGGCGAAACTAATTCTGAGTATGCGGTTGTTGAGGGGTTAGTCGCTAAAGAAAACAGAATGTATAATGGAACTGATTGGAGTTCTACAATCGGTTACTGGAATTGTAGTATTCAGGGGTTGCAGAATGCTATTGAGTGTTTCAGGGAAAAAACGGAAAAAGATTATATTCCACGGCATAGACTTGAGGAACTTGCGACACTCTTCAAGGATGGGTTGCTTGCGGATGATAAAGAAAGTGCAATGGAATATTTCAACGAAGTTTGTACGATGTCGGATGAAGAGAAAAGTTTCTTTGATATATTGTCTATGATGGTAGGAATAGAATTTACAATTATTGCAACAACAACACGTATTACAGAAAGATATTTTACCCTTATCAATCCTGAAGAGTCAACAGAAGATCAAATTGTAAAACTACTTTCAGACATGTGTTTTTGTGATGCTTATCGAATTACAGAGTTCCATGAAGTATCAGAAGAGTACATAAGCGAAAGAAGAAAGTTATGTGAAAAATATTCAAAGCTGCATGGAAAAGAAAGCATTGAATATGATTTATGTCACGGAAATCATGTGACACTTAATGATTTAAAAAATATATTAAAAGGAGAATAAAATATGATAGAAGCATTGATTACTATTAAAATAGTTATACCTGATGAGGAAAAATTTAAACGAGAAATATATGAACAGTATGGTGAGATAAACGAAGAAAATATAGAAGAATTCATTGACAATCATTTGACAGCCCACAATGATTGTGATGATTTATTTCTTGTTGAGGGTTGTCGTGGTGATACTGATGGTTGCATAGTTCAAGATTGCAATATTGACGAACTAATGGGAAAGATTGAAGACGAGGAGGATGATTATTATGACAAAGATTAAATTTGAAATCACAATGGAAGTTGAGGATGATTTTGCAGAAAAGACAAAGAGATGGGAACACCATGCAGATTATTTGCTTGATTTGAAATCATATCCAGAAATCAAAAATATTTATGGATGCAAAGTAACTATAAACGAAGAGTAAGAAAGCAACATTTCATTGGAAAGGAGAGATAAATATGAAGAGATTTTTATATGAAAGAATGGTAACAGAACTTAGCAAGGAGTCAAAGGAAGAATTAATTCAGCGAATTATGTCTTTGGAAGAAATTGAATGTTCAGACAGAACATTCGCAAATGAATGTCAGGCAGGTAGTACGATTTATAATATCAACGAATTGTTTTCTGCATTGGATGATTTAAAGGAAAAATTCACATATGAAAAAGCTGCAAGAGTATATGAATTGGCTGAAAATGCAAAGAGCAATTGGAATTTTGTAAAAAGTGAAATTGCAGAAATTAATGATAATTCACGAGTATACAAAGCATTAGATGACTTCAAAAATAGAGTGAAAAGTGGGGAAGATAGTATTTAGAAATACGTGTTTCATTGGAATTGGAGGTAAGGTAAATGAAAGGTACGATAAAAGTAAATAAATTAAATAAGTCAGGTCTGTATATTTCTGAAGTTGATTGGGATAAGTGTTATAAAAGTGAAAGTAATCCTGATGGAAATTTCGTAATGATAATTGAGCCATTGGAGGGATATGATAAAGGAATTATTTATTACGAGAAAGTTGGTGATGGTTATCTTATAATGGGAGAAGCTTATATTATTCAAAATAAAATTGATAGAATTGAAGCGGAAATACAGAAATGGAAAGCGGCATATAAAAGTAGACCGTTTAATTATGTAAAAGAAAAATTACACAACTAAGAAATTCGTATTTCAGGAGGTGTGATTATGACAAAGCAGGAAAAAGATAAATATGAAAAATTATTGAACGAGGCAGCCCTGAACCTTGACAGAGCAGATGCAGAATGGGAAGATTATAAAGATGCAAAAAGAGATGGATACTATGATGATGAGGAAATCAGTTTACGGCAATTCGAGAATCATCATGGATATGCAGAAGGTATCTATCAGGCGTTAGCGGTTCTCGGATATAAGAGTGAAAAGATGGCAGAAATCGGTAAAAGAATTTAGGAGGAATGGTTATGGAAAAGGAATTAAAGGCAGAGGTGCTTATAACTTTACAGGGTCGTGAAGATGAATCAGATAAAGTAGGTGATGATATGGCAAATGTAATAAAGTGAAATTCAAAAACAGTAATCTTTACAGCAGTTAGAGATTCTAATGTATGGAATGTATGAAAGGCAGTGGGATACAATAAAGGCTATTAAGCGATACAGAAAATGGGAAGGCTCAAATAATAGAACTTTAGAAAAATTCCAGTTATTTTTGGTCACATATGCACTATGAAGATTTGTTAAAACTGGATTTACAGTGGGATTATATTTAAGATTGGAGTAATGGAAATGATAAAATTTGAATATGCAAAATGTGAAAAATTATTGGATGAAGCGATCAGAAATGCAGAAACCGCAAATGAAGAATTTTATAAAGCTGGAAATAGTTATGATACAACAGAACGGCATACTTTGGAAACTAAGGCATGGAATCATAGAGGATATGCAGAAGGAATTAATCAAGCTCTTGCAGTTATAGGTTTTAAGCATAATCGGATGTCAGAGTTAGGTAAATTGCTGAATTGAAAGATTGGAGGTAAGAGAAATGAATAATATTTTTGTGATTGATAAAACAACAAAATGCAATTTAGGAGTTCTTGATTTTATACCACGGAAAGATGACAGGATTTCTATGAAAGCATCTGAATGGAAAGAAATAGAAGTAGTAGTTGAGTGTGTATTATATGAACCATTAGAACATGCAACATTGGTTTTTGTGAGCATTGTCGAGCCGTATTACACAGCATTAGTAGAAGCAATTAAATGGTAATAAAATTCGCATTTCATTAGAAAAGAGAAAGTGAGGAAAAATTAATTATGAAATATTCAGAAGAAAGTTTACGGAAATATGTAAAAAAGTGCTTTGAAGATGCTTTTAAGGCAGAAAATCGCCATTATGATGAAAAATCATGGTCTTTTGAATGGATTATGATAAAAAATAGCAAAGGTATATATCAGTTATATCCAATCGTTCAATGTAAATATCAACGTGTGTCGAGACGGGCATGTTACAGGCTGAAAAATAATTTGCAGAAGAATTTTGGACTGTTATATGAAAATACGGATGACTTGAGATGTTTATTTTATGGAAATGGACAGATTGATTGTAATTTTACGCAAGCCATGTTTCAAACACAAAATGGAAATATTTCATTAAGTGTTTTTGATGAAAATACAAATCCTTATGAAAATAAGGAAAAAGGACAATGCATGATTGGTTCCACATTTGAAAAATTGTTATTTAATTATTGGGAATTAAATGCAGATTTATATAATAAGTTACCTGAAAATGATAAAAGGCGATATTTACCACAATTCATGTCAAAAGACTGGAATGCTTTTAAAGAATTATATAAAAAGACATTTGGAGAAGAAGTTGGTAGTAGATATGACATTGCTTGTAGTTCAGGTATAAAACGCATTTGAAATCCGAATTTACTTGGGAAATGGAGGAAATTATATAATATGATGAGAGATTTAACAGGAAAGGCAAAACCTTGTCCTATGTGTGGATCAGAAAGAATTTACTTAGAAGAACCAACATATGAAGGTATATTTGATGTAAAAATCCAATGTGCAGATTGTGGACTGATGGGTTTTAAAAGTTTTATAAGAGGTGCAAAAAATCCAGTAGAAAAAACAATAGATTACTGGAATACAAGAAAAGGAAACTAAGATTTCTAAGGAAAGTAGTGAAGAGAAATGAGTAAAAACAATGAGGAGGAATAAATATGAAAATATATGTGCTATCAAAACAAGGATATGACGGTAATGAAACAATTTGTGTTAGCGAAGACATAAACAAAATTCGTAAAAGTATTTGTGAAGATTTCGATGCAAATGAAGATTATCCAGTATTTGAAATTTGGAGAAATGGAGAAATGATTTATCAGACAAGTGGCAGTGATGTTCTGAAAGCTATATCAAAAGAGATGTATAGAAACTAAAATCTACAAGGATTGGAGTAAACCAAAATGATAACAGAAAATACACGGAAACAGTTAGCAGATTACAGAAAGCATGGTAAGAAACTTAAATATCTTATCAATTATCTCATGGGGTTAATTGAGGACGAAGATGATTTCGAAAATATTATCATAAGAGAAATGAAAGCACTTGCATTCAATGAGGACGAAGTTGTAGAAATGCTTGAATATGATTTCGGATTTGATATGAGTTGGCATCCTATGAGTGTAAATTATGGAAAGTAGGCGATTATATGGCAAAACCAAAAGAGAACGGTTTCATTATTGAGACATATGATGAAGAGAAAGATATGAGAGTACAGTTCAATTATTGGACTTGTGGAAGATATTTTTATTCAAGTACAGAACTTGAAGACGGAACGACAGCAAGAAAAGGCAGGATAAGCGAAAAAGAATATATGGATGCATTAGAAATATATCATAATGCATAACCGCAAAGGCAGTTAGGAGAATAAATACCTAGCTGCTTATTTTATTACAA
>ENA-OURQ01002594-OURQ01002594.1-human-gut-metagenome-genome-assembly--contig:-NODE-2594-length-13237-cov-5.477621_pt1 | contig 13237 bp, 13 predicted proteins | sample MGYA00242105_ERZ508999 | MGnify/ENA primary metagenome ERZ508999 (study PRJEB26280, sample SAMEA2338771) | human gut metagenome | biome: human gut; feature: human-associated habitat; material: faeces...
GCTCATATTCCTGATATCCCAGATGCTCGTCCATTTCGGACTCAAGCATTTCCTGTATAGTGCCGCCCATCAAATCCTTGAGAGCATCCTCGATATCCTTCGCTGTCTTGATATCATACATCTCGATCAGTTCAGCGATGAGATTCTTTTTACCCTCGCTCATTGGTTTTCTTTTTCTTCTTGCCATAAAATTTCAGCCAACTGTAGTATTTTTATTATACCACAGTTGGCTGAGTTTTTACAGACTTTTTTTCGGGGGGTCTCTTTTCCTTTGCAACTTCAAGCCCGAATTTTTCAAGTCTCGTCTTCAGTGCCTGCATTACTCTTTGTGCCTCATTTTCGTACTGGAACAATATCAGAAAATCATCCGCATATCTGACATAGTATGCCTCTCCTTTTAGTCTCGGCTTTACTGCCCTTTCAAACCACAGGTCAAGTACATAATGCAGATACACGTTTGCCAGCACAGGCGAGATAAGTCCGCCCTGCGGCGTCCCTCTGTCGCTGTCCTTTAGCTCTGTTCCTTCCATTATTCCGCTTATCAGAAACCTTTTGATGTACCTCAGAAAATTCTTATCATCAATATCGTGCTCCAGAAATTTCATAAGCCAGTCATGATCTACGTTATCAAAGAAGCCCTTAATATCTGCTTCAAGTACATAGTTGACTTTCTTTTGCATTATTATCTGATTGATAAGCTTTACAACATCATGTGCGCTTCGGTTCTCACGAAACCCATATGAACAGTCAAGAAACCTTGGCTCATACACATCATTCAGTATATTTGCCATTATGCCCTGCACGAGCTTATCCTCATAGGACGGCAGTCCGAGAGGTCTTTGTTTTCCGTTTGCCTTCGGGATATACACTCTCTTTACTGGCTTTGGCTTATACTGATATTTCCGCATTCTCTGCACAAGTTCCCTTATGTTGCTTTCGGCTTTTTCATCGTATTGTTCTTTGCTTACTCCGTCCACGCCTACAGCTTTTCTTCGGCTTTGTTTCCGATGCTCCGTCATCAGCGTTTCTTCATTTACATTGTGCATTAGGTTCTGCACTCCTGAGTACTTTGCCGACTGTTCTATTATTCCTTCCGTTTTCGTTTCCATACATCAATGACCTCTTGTGCCGTATATGTTTCCGCTTCGGGAACGGCTGTATGCTGACCCCTTTGCTCCGCCCGCTTTCACAGGTTTCATTACTACTATGGGTCAGTCCGACTTCTGACAAGCCTTCGGGTTCTCTCCGTTTTCAAGACTTAAATCGCCCTTACATTATTTCAGGAGCTTATCAGACCTCCCAGGTATGCAGATACTTCTTTGCACGCTCGCCACGCTCTTCGACCCCAACGGAACCTGCAGCATTCTCGCATATCGACTGCCGTATTACTGCCTGCGACCATGAGGAAGGTATCGGCTTCCGCTCTATATAACTTACGGGGCTGTATTGCTTCACGCTTTCGCATTTCGGCTCTCGTGCTCCACTGCCTACGCTTAAACCTCACCTCGCGGCTTCGGCTCCAAGGCTGTGTACCGGCTGCTTGCTGGGCTTTACCGGGTCCGGACTTTCACCGAACTATTTTATCTGCACCGAACTGGCGCACCCTGCGTTGTGTTTTATTATAACACAGTTGGCTGAGTTTTTACAGACTTTTTTTCGGGGGGGTCCCGTCATACTTGAATCACCCTTTGACATTGATCAGACTGCCGATGAACCGGATTCTCTTATTTCTCTCATCAAATCATTCGATGAAGAAACCCGTGTTGTTATGGAAGATACAGGTCACTATCATCTTCCTGTTGCGACCTATTTATCTTCTCACAACATTTTTGTATGCTGTGTAAATGCCTTGCGTATGAAGAAATTCTGCTCGCAAAGCATAAGACGTGCGAAAACCGATAAAATTGATTCGATCAAAATCGCATCATTCGGCATCACCTACTGGTCGGAACTCACTCGAGCTTACGAAGCTCCCAATACATATGATGAACTTAAATTTCTTGCACGTCAGTATTATCAGGTTACAGGTATGCTTGTTAAATCAAAGGTGAACTTCTCCAATCTTCTTGACCAAGTTATGCCCAAGATCAATGATGTTCTTTCAAATCAAGGCGAAAATCACAAGCTGACCAAGTTCGTCAGTCGATATATTCATTTTCAGAATATTCTCGATATGGGAGAAAGGAAATTCACATCTGATTACTGCAAATGGGCAAAAAAAAAAGGGATACCGTTGCAACGAACGAAAGGCAATAGAAATCTACGCCCTTGCTCAAAACAGTATCCCTACGCTTCCTAACTCCCAATCCGTCAAAATTGCCGTTAGTGAAGCCGTCAAGATGATCCACTCAATAGAGGAATCACGCAATACCATTTTAGCACAAATGCAGGATCTTTGCAATACCCTGCCTGAATATTCTGTTGTCAAGGAAATGGATTGTATCGGCGATACACTTGCTCCACGTATCATTGCTGAAATTGGCGATGTGCGCAGATTCAAAAACAAGCACTCTCTCATTGCCTATGCAGGCATTGACGCGCCGCCGTATCAGTCGGGTGCATTCCACGCTTCTGAGCGTCATATATCCAAGCGTGGAAACAGTTATCTGCGAAAAACAGGCTACGAGATCATGCAATCCTTGATCAAACACAAACCTGCCGAAAATGCTGTCTATGACTTTATACAGAAGAAACGCAGCTAAGACAAATGCGGCAAAGAAGCCATGATTGCAGGCTTAAACAAGTTCCTGCGTGTTTACTATGGTAAAGTTATGGAACTTTACTCCAAATATTGATTGTAGTCTCAGGTACATACTCATCGGGCGTTTGAATACTTCCTTCAAACGTCAGCTTTGCTATATCGTTTTTTCCTTTGCTTCTTTTCTCAACTTTGTTCATTTTGCCTATTGATTTTTCTCAGCAGGTTTCTTTTTTATTAACTTTTGTACAAGATCTATTGTAGCACTACAACACTCCCCCCACTTTTTTCACCTTTCCTATTGAATTCCATCAAAAAATATGCTATAATGAAAAAAAGACTTGAAAGGTAGAGATTTGCTATGAATATAAAAGATACCCTGCGCGCAAAAAGAGAAGTCACCGAGAAGCATATCCAAAAGCTTCAGCAAGAGGGAGCGGAGGGCGTTCGCTACACCGCCACGATGCCTGATATTCCGTTTATGATGCTGGGGCTGTTCAGCGACATTGGCTGGATAATACATCTTGTGTTTGGCGTTATTTACTTTTGCGGGAATGGTTTTCACCACGCGCTGGACTTTTTGGCGCTGCTCGCAATGGTCGGCGTTGTGTTCAGCGTCGGCTATATCATTTATTTGAACAAGATACATGAAAAGGAGATCGCCACCAAGCCGCAGAAAGACCTTAGCTTTGGCTTGACGGTCTACTCGGGATTAGCGGGAGCCGTCATCGAAATTTTGCAGATCGCCGCGATGGGCGTTTCGTCGGCGCTTGTGTGGATAGTGATCGGCGGGTTTTTAAACTTCGCCGCAGGCTCGCCGATATATTTCTCGTTCAAAAAAGGGATAGTTTACGGTGTGAAATGAGTTTTGGATATAACGCTAAAGGGCTGGGGGAGATCTCGGCCCTTTGTTATTTTTTATCCATAAAATTTCGCCGCGCCCTATTGACAAACAACTTTTTTCGTTATATACTGCATATGTTGCAACATATACAGTATATACAACTAAATTACAGAAAAGAAGCATAGCTATGAAAATTATTATTAAAAACAAGGTCGATACTCCGATCTATGAGCAAATTTATGAGCAGGTCAAAGATGCCATACTTGATGGAAAAGTTGCCGAGGGGGAACAGATGCCCTCGATACGCCAGCTTGCAAAAGATCTTAAAATAAGCGTCATCACAACTACTAAGGCTTACTCTGTTCTTGAAGAAAACGGCTTTATTACGCCGGTCAAGGGCAAAGGCTACTACGTTGCGCCGAAAAACAATGATATTCTGATAGAGCGTTTTATAATGTCCGTTGAAAATTGTTTCGCGAAGGCTGTCCGCGACGGCAAAAACGCAGATTTGAGCGACGATGAGCTTATAGATATGCTCAAAGCGGAGCTGAGGGAATATAACAATGAATGAAATATACAATATCATCGAGATAAAAGATCTCAGTAAAAAGTACAAAGATTTCGAGCTGAAAAAAGTAAGCTTCAATGTTCCGAAAGGCTATATAATGGGATTTGTAGGGCAGAACGGAGCCGGAAAAACAATCGTTATGCGCTCACTTCTTGGTATGACCGACTACGATGGCGAATGTCTTATCTTGGGCAAGGATGCCCGCAAAGAGACCGGTGTAAAAGAAAATATCGGCGTGGTTTTTGACGAGTTGTTTTTTATGTCGCACCTTACGCCTTTACAGGTCGAAAAGCAGATAAAGGGTTTTTACAGCAAATGGGACAAGGAAAATATCGCCGCCTGCTCAAAGCTTTCAAGCTGCCCGAGAAGAAAAAGCTAGAAACTTTTTCGCGGGGAATGCGAATGAAGATAATGCTGGCGGTGGCCCTTGCGCACGACGCGGAAATACTTATTCTTGATGAACCGACCAGCGGACTTGATCCCGTCGCGAGAGATGAATTTCTCGACGTGCTGTATGATTACATTTCCGATGGTGAGAAAAGCGTTTTATTTTCTACCCATATTACAGCCGACCTTGAAAAAACAGCTGATTTTATCACTATGATAAATAACGGCACTATCATCTACTCAGGCGAAAAGGACGAGCTGTTTGAAAAATACGCCATTGTAAAAGGTGACAGCGCAGATCTGAATGACGAGCTCAGAGAAAAGCTTATAGAATATTCTCCATACAGAAACGGTTTCAGTGCGATGGTCGAAAGGAAATATATCGGGCTTTTCAGCGATGATTTCGACTATGAAAAACCTGCGCTTGACGAGATACTTGTGTATATGACAAAGGAGCGTAAAAAATGAGCAATGTTTTAAATCTTATAAACTACAACTACTGCGCAGTTAAAAGATCAATGTTTATCGCCATCGGGCTGTTTGGCGCAATGTGGGCAATAACGCTGACAACATCTTTTCAGTTCATAGCCCTGCTGCCCGCGGCATGCACGGCAATGGTATTTGAATCCGTTTTTATAAACGAGAACAAAAACAACGCACGAAAAGTCATAGGCATTTTGCCCGTAAAGCGCTATCAATATGTGCTTTCGAGATACATTCTGCTTACGGCGGCGACATTTGTATTTGCGGCTATCTCGTTTGCCGTGATCAAAATTTCAGACCATATAACGCTCTTTCCATTAGCAAAAATGTTAAGGATAACCCCTTCCAAAATCGCTGTTTCATTTATTGGCATAGCGCTTGGGCTGGGGCTATTGATCGGGCCTATGCACTTTTTCTGCCACTTTGCCTTTTCGGAAGATAAAGCAAATCTGGCAATAGTCGCATTTTTGATAATACTCGCGCTGATTGCAATTGCTGTAATGTATTTTGTCTGCGGAGATATGGACAGCGTATCTGATATGCTTAACAAACTGCCGGTCAAAATGGCAGACAGCCCATACAAGTTTGCCTTTACCGCCGGTGCATTTGGGTTGATCTCAGACATTCTGTTCTGTTGGTTATCAATAATAGCGGTAAACCGCAAGGAGATCTGACAGCTATCGACGCAAAAGAAGTAAGAAATAGTCTCTTACTTCTTTTTTTATGCAAAAAAAGACCTGCACTAAAAAGTACAGGTCTTAAAATGTCTTGCTGATACCAAATGGATGTTCGATTGTCTGATATAGCAAAAATAACTCAATTAACATAGTAAAGAATACTATCGATTATTATGAAATAGCCAAATTCACTTATTGAGTGAGATGCAGTTTTCATCACCAAACCATTCTTTTGCAGTACATATCATTTCGCTTGAGGGCTTAGTACAGTATACGATTAGATTATCCATTGCTCTTGTACAGCATACATAGAATAACTTCTGCGTTCTATTTAAAACGCTGGGATTACATTTGAGGTGAGATGGATTAAAAAGATATTCAAAATTATATTTACTCCATTTGCCATTATCTAAAATTATAAGAACATTTTTGTACTGTTCGCCTTTTATTTTATGTTGTGTAGAAAAAGGGGTATATCCGTCTAAATAATTATACAAAGATATAAATTCGCTATATGTCACATTAGCTACCCTAGAATAAAGATATAAATTTGAAGCAATAAAATTATTGATATTATCATCTTTTACACATAAGTTACTTTCATTTGAGTATTCAATAACCTCTTGAATAGTATTGTTTTTCATACCAATAAGGTGTTTGATTTTTTCTTGAATGACTTTTTTATCAATTGTGCTAGTTATTCGAAATGAAGTTTTTCTTAAAAATTCATTATATTGTTTATTTTCATATAACGTAATTATATTCTGTATTTTAAAAAGATGTCTGATTAACTTGTCTCTTTTTGAAAGCGTTGCTTTATTTTCATCACCTTCCTTTTGATCAGCAATAAGACAATCTTTGTCAAAATAGATTTTTCTAACTTCACCAAAAGGCATATTCTTTACAATGTCATATAGTTTTTCATTGGTCGAATCTTCTAAAAAAACGTCAATGTATTTTCTGTTACAATAATTTTTGTTTTTAGCCCGTTCGTTGTATTTCCAATCTGTAGATTTCATTACTTTGCCAAAAGTAATCGATTCATCAACATCTATGTTATTTTTCTTAATATATGAAATAAATTCAGACTTCAGTTTTAAAAGCGGATCTTTATCATAGATTTCCATAAGCTTAGAAAAACCTGCCGTATTAGCAATTAAATTATGAGTTAGTCTCAATTCTTTTGTTTCTTTTGGATTCGTAAAATCCCAGTTGTAAAAAAATTCGCTTTGCTTCAAATCGTCGATTGATTCTAATTCTCCGTATAAAAATTTTATATTTCCTTGTTTTACTTTACCGTTTTCCATATTCGGAGCCGTGTCATCGTCAGAAGGCATTTGCCTAAGTTCATCTAAACGAAGTTTATTACTTAGATCAATTACAGATTGTGGGTTACGTCGATTTTGCTCTTTTTTTACTTCTACCACTGATCCATTTTCTATATATTTATTAATATCACCAACTCCGTCATCATAAATAGCTTGCATTGAATCTCCAAAAAAACCTATAATACTTTTCTTATTGGCTTTTGACAATGAATCAAGTAATATGTTTACTACATCTGGAGATGCATCCTGATATTCATCTACTAAGATAAAATCATATTGACAATTGACTATATTACATAGTTTAGGATATTTCGCAAACATTCTACATGCCAGAACAATAACCTCATCATGAGAGATGTTACCTTTATCTATGCTCAAATATTCTGTATATTTAATACCATCTGCAAATTCGTTTGAGTATGGCGTATCAACATGAATATTTTTGAAATCATTTTCATTAATGCCTTCTATTAATGTTATTTTCAGTTCTTTTTGAAAGGGAGAAATAAAGTTCCAAAGAAAATCATGTATGGTTGATATTGCAACATTCTTGTAAGTGAGTCTGTTTTGTATTTCATGAGCGGCAGCATTAGTATATGTGATACATGCTACTTTAGCTCTAGGATATTCAGATAATATTTTATTTATAATTACAACTAAAGAATATGTTTTTCCGCTGCCAGCTCCTCCGCTTAAAAGAAAATTATGTTTGTTTTTTATGTGTTCAAAAATCTGATCTTCTTCATTTAATCTTTCTGAAGCCACATTAATCCCTCCTTAATATATGCTGGTATTTCCCAATTAATAAAATCTCGACTGCCATCACTTTGACTGTTTAAAAGGATGTCCATCGCAAATGAAGGTTTTTTATTAACGCAATTTTGAGCCAAGTAAAAACTATCCTTATTATTATCAAATAGCGCTTTAAAATTTTTCAAACCTTGATATGACTTTTTGCATGTTTTAACTTTTTCTTTGATATTATCCCCAGATAAATTAATAAATAAATTTCTATTAATATGAAAAAATGCATCTTCAAAACTGCGTGCATTATATGTTTCGTTCTTGGTATTTGTTTCAGAAGTCTGGTACACAATTAATACATTTCCGTTTGAATCTGATGCCCAACAGCCTTTTATTGTTCCGGTTGATGAATCTTTTTCTTCAGAATATTTTATAGTTTTATCTTCTAGAGTTAATCGTGTTAGTATTTTTATATTATTACTATCATCTTTAGCAAGCTTGTTTTTTAAATAAAAATTTAAAGCTGTATTTGATGTAAATGTTCCTTCTGATACTGGACACAAAACTATCCTTTTCTTTGTTGAGCCATCCTTATTCTTCTTGGGTTGTTCATCAGAACTAATATCGTCTACATATTTATTACTATCTATATCCGTAATTATTAAAGTTTTTGTGTTAATAAAAGCTATAAACTTTGAATATATTTCAGAGTAATTTCCAACTTCAACTACAGAAATATTTTGAGATAACAGCGGTATATCGAAATTGTTTTCTTGGTCTAATTTCTTAAGCATAGCTGGAAGCAATATTCGTTCTGTATCACCTTCAATCAAAATGATTTTGTCAGCGAAAAATATCTCCGAACGATTAAGTGTAAGATATTGTTTTAAAAATTTAAAATGATTGTTATCTTCTCCGTACTCTTTTTGATAACTAATTTCAAGATCCTTTAAATTCTTAGAAATTACATTATATCCTTCTGAATCATTTTCTTTAACAAAATACTTCAAATCATCAAAATTACACTCGGATACAATATGAGAAGAATGTGTTGTCATAAATGTTTGTAACTGGACTTTTGAATTACCTATATTTCTACCTTCCTCCAATAAATTCTTTATATTTTTTATAAATACATATTGCATTTGAGGGTGAGTATGCGCTTCTGGTTCTTCGATAAAAATTATATTTATATCTGAAGGAGTTTCATCTTTCTTGCCGTCCTTTCTGATTTTGCTTAATACTGTTTCTATTTTTATAATCATACTAATTAAATTTAAATAACCTAGCCCATTATAATGTTCCGGCAAATAATTCGATTCATCACTATATACGACATTTGTGTTATCCTCAAGCAATTTTGAAGGTTGCATTTGTGAAATGATTTTTATTTTTGTATCATCCTTTTTTATGCCGCCGAATTTAGATATTTTATCTAAAAGATCTTTAAAAACTTTTTTATAAATATCGTCAAACTTAATATCTGTTTCATCTATCTGATTTTCAAAATCTGATACAGTACTCGTATCATCATCTTCACCTTTGATTCTATTATAGTATGTATTTGAAAGTGTTGACAGTTCTGATCCTGACGTATTAGAAACATCTCGTCTCGCACTAATATAGTTAAATGATATGATATTTGATATATCTACATCCTTTCCATCTAATAATTTAAATATATTTTCATCAATTTTCTGATTAATATAATCATATAAAACACTATATGTCTTAAACGAAAAATATCTTCTATGTTTTTTCTGCATGAACTTTGTAAATGAACTGTCGATAGGAATTCTCGGATGTTTTTGCTTGTAATTAACAAAATCATTTTTTAATACATCAATAGTTTGTAAATCCATACTATATTCAAATCGTAATACCACAGTTCTATTATCAGGATCTAAATCTAATAATAATCGGCTAAGGTTGAAAAGATTATCCGTATCATTATACGTAATATAGATATCAACTTGTATTCCAATTAAATCATTTTTATTAAGTTCTTCTTCTCCAATTACTAATTGATATAACTTCTTTTGAAAGGAAATACTGAAATCATAATATTCAAATTTTCCTATTTTTGATTTGTCCCCTATACATTTATTTAAAACTGACATTAAAGAAGTTTTACCACAATTATTTTTCCCCACAATTAATGAAAGGTCCTTTTCACAAGTTATTACAGTGTTTCTTAATAATCTGTAATTTTTGATGCATATTTTCTCAATAATCATTTCTATAATCCGCCTTTCTTTTAATTAAGATAAGTGCTTTTGCCCAATATATGAATGTGATATAACATAGTTAAGAAAAAAAAATCCACCACAAGTTTTATGAATAAATTTGCAATTTGACAAATTATTCTGCCAGCCAAATAAATGCAAACATGATGTTTAGTTGTTTTGCTAGTTCCCATGGTCATAAATATCCATAATTAGTTGTATTCAATTTTTTCTCAAGAAATTTAATTACAGACTCTTAATAATAAACTGGTTAAATTATCAAAAATCAATCCTACACTAGTATAATAAAATCTATTTTTTCGAGTAAAGCTTTTTATTCCCTTTTTTATTTTATATTATACTTTACATTTCTATTTAATTGAATTAAAGCAGATTAAATTATAAATTTTTATTGGTTCAATATACAACCAAGGTTTCTTATTACGTTATCATCTAATAATATTTAGTACCTATAATCAAAAGGTACTTTTCTAACATAATTATACACCATTTTACAGCATTTTTCAATAGAATTAGTGATATTTAACCATCTCAAACACATTTTCTATATAATGCACAATCAGACAATCTTCGCTTTGTACATACTTTCAAATATATACATTATTGCGACATATTTCGACAAATTGCATAAGAATATAGACTTGTCATCAAGCCGATTTTCACCTCACTTCTTATTAAAATCCCCACATTTTACATGCTTTTCTTCCCCTCACAATCAATAAAATCCTTCGCCAACTGCTCTGCCTCAGCCAAACTGTTCTCCAGTATCTCAAACCCTACCGCGGCAGTAAAATTATCGATCTCGTCCTGCTCATTTTTATCTGTAAAGATCTGTATCAAAAAGCCCTCACAGAGAATTTTATTGCCTTTCTTGTCAACTCTGGGAATATATTTGTCCGGCGTAATTCTCACATAAAAATCCTTGTATCTCATTCCACCACCTCCTTAAAGCTTTAATTGAAGATCATCATCTTCGTCAAGCTCTTCATCTTGAATTTCATCAAAATACTGTTCGTAAACCGACCTTTCAAGTGCCGCCCTCAGATAGCTTGTGTCCATACCATTTGCCTCGTAACCCTGCTTTATAACGTTGTAGTAATAGCTCATAGGCGGTGAAATGTGACCGCCATTCATCAGATATGCCATGCACTCTTTCTTTTCGCCATTAACATCAATCTCAAAAAGTTCCTTGCGGTAATAGTTCGGAAAGCCCTCATATTTGTCAAGACTGTGCTCATCTCGACCGTCTATCTCCCAGATTAGAACAGGAACTTCTGCATTTTCTTTTGGCACAATAGTAGCAACACCTCTGAACTCCAGCTCATAGCCTTTCAGCATTTCTTTACCGACGACCTTTGAATTCGGGCAGCGATTTGCCATTTGTTCAAGATTGATGTTGCTGCCATAGGCAATATATAATCTTCTGTATTCCATAAAAATCTCCTTTTCAAATTTACATACTCATTTCAAGTTCTTCAATGCCGTCACATTCGCTTTCTGACGGCTCGTTGTTTTCATCTGGTATACACTCGATCTCATCATCAGAATGGCACACAGGCTCGTTACGCTGCTCACGAGCGGCTTGTTTCTCAAGCTCTCGCTTTTCTTTAAGCCTTGCCCTTGCAGCAATTCCGTCCTCCGGGTGTCGCCAGGCTATGTCACCCTCAAGATGTTTCAGCAGATGTGTTCTGCAATTTTTGAATTCTTCACCTATCAGTCCAAGATTCAAAAGCCATACCCTAAAGCTGTACCGCATATTATCACTCTGCGAAACGTGAGGAGAGCAGTATTTCTTGGTCATTGCCGCATTGCTTATGGCTAACGCAAGCACTATCTGACTTCTTACCTCTCCTGCGTGAAGAGAACCGTTGTACGCTCTTATCTCATAATGTCCGTGCTGAAAAAAGCTGTGCAGATTGCAGATCACATATCGGCTGTTTGAATAATGCTGAAACTGCTCGCTCATTCTTCCACGATACCAAAGCCTTTTTATCTCCTCCATATCTTTGGGCTTCTTGCGGTTTATGTCCTCTATGAACTGCTTATTCATCTTGTGACAGTAGCTTTCACGGGCAGATGATACCTGCAAAGCGTCCCATAGAAAATCTTCCTTGCTTGCGAAGATGTTTACAAGATTTCGTATCTGCTGCGGTGTATAATCGTCTGCCGAAATGTGAATGTGCGTGCCTGCACAATATCTCGGACCTGTCACTCCGCCTGCACGGCGTAAGGCTCTCACAACCTCCTGCAAAAGCGGTATGTCTTCATATTCCAGCACAGGAGAATTGAGTTCTACGCTGTATGATTTAGAAGCATGGTCGCCGTCTGCATTATAACATCTTATACTTCCGTCATAAACAACAGACCAATCTCTGTTTTTGGAATCTTTCACGATATATTTGTCATAACTTCCGCCCTCATGGACAACATCACCGCCTAAAACTCTTGAAATTGCCTTCGCCGCTTGACAACGAGTCAAGCCGGTCATTTCTATCTCAATGCCGAACTTTCTTGTTTTTATGCCTTCAAAGTTTCCTGCCAATGTTACACCTCCCAACAAAAAACAGCCTGCGAATATACCGCAAGCCGTAAATTTTAATCGTTATTCAATCTCCGCTTTGACCTCGTATCCCCCTTTAAAAATAACCAGTATTTCGGTCTTGCTCAGTACTTTGACGCACTCAATCAGTTTTCGTATAAGCACATTATCAAAGGTTTCCAACTCAAAATTCTCATGCTCTATCATATCTATAATTTTATCAAGCTTGTCCTGAGTTTGTTGCGAAGTTTTATTCTGAGATTTAAGGGTTTCCAATCGTTCGCTAAGCTGCTGTTCTTCTTGGTATAACTTTGCAAATTCGCTGTCGAGCTTGTCCTCATCGCAGCCGCCGGAAGCTATCAATCCGACTAAATCGTTTCTCGCTTGGTCGATTTCTTTAAGTCTGTTTTCGACGGCTATGATCTCTTCCTGCCCCTGACACTCAAGAACCGAGCCGATATTCGTTTTAAGAATCCTTGCAATGTCATTACGGCATGAATAATAGTTGTTTATCGCATAGATTATAGCTTTGTGGAGCTGTTCTTCCTTTATCGTAGGCGAGTCGGGACAATACTTTTTTCCATGTTCAAGTCGGCTTATGCAACGCCAAACTATTTGCTTTTTGCCTCTTGCCGCCCAAGTGGTTCTGCGATAAGGTGTGCCGCAGTGTCCACAAATAAGCAATTCGGTAAGAGCATATTTGCTTGAATACTTCCCTTGTTC